>Ga0315550_1002530_pt1 | contig 11169 bp, 9 predicted proteins | sample SalMarSW160190MG_2_FD_203100 | JGI IMG/M metagenome (GOLD analysis project Ga0315550, IMG submission 203100) | Salt marsh sediment microbial communities from the Plum Island Ecosystem LTER, Massachusetts, United States - Salt Marsh Sediment SW1601-90 ... | reverse complement strand
GAGGGGGCCAAACCACCAGGGCATAACCCTATCGACATAGAGGGGGATAATCTTGTCCGTATTCCCCCCGGCCACGGCGATGGAAATCTCCCCCAACCTCTGCGCGAAGAGGATATTGGTTAAGGGGCCGACGGTGAGAGACACCCCCATAACGACCAGCATGAAGACCCCACCCACCAGCACGGCCCGGTCCAGCTCCCGCTCCGATGAGGCCGTCAGAAACCTCGCCACGAGCGGGGGCTGGACGAGGGTGCCGATCCCCACTCCGTAGATGAGGCTGGACCACGCGATCCACCACAAGGGACTCCCCCACCGTAATCCCGCGGTCCACCCCTCGTGCCCCGCCTCGGCCAACCGCTCCGGGACGAGGGGGGCGATCGCCGTCAGGGCCTGATGGGCGGGGACGATCCCGCCGAGCAGATGGTAGGTCCAGAAACAGAGGATCGCCAACATAGCGAAGACGACGAGTCCATGAGCAGTATCGACATACCACACCTCCGTGAGACCTCCGATAACGATAAAGATGACTACAAAGAGAGAAAAGGCGAGGAGACCTGTGAGGTAGGGGACATGGAATGAGACCTCGATGAGCCGGGCGACCCCGATGAGGATTGCGGCCCCAAAGAGGGGGATAAAAGCAAAGACCACCATCCCGGCGAAACCCTGGATGAACCGGGACTGATACCGCTCACCCAACATTTCCGGAAAGCTCTGGGCATGAAGGGCAATCCCCATGCGCCGGGTCCTCGCGCCGAAGAAGACGAAGGCGATGAATATCCCCAACAGGATGGACAAGAGACACAACCAAAGAAGGGAAAACCCGAACAGCGCCGCCGCACCCCCAAACCCGATAATGGCCGCCGCGCCGATAACGTTCCCCCCGTACGCAAGAGAGAGCACACCCCGCTTGGCGATCATTGAGCCGGAGGCCTTGCCGCCCCCCCTGCGCCCCCGGTAGGCGAGGTAGCCCATGACGATGATATATAAAACGACTACGATGATATTACTGTAGAGACGCATCCCCCTCCCCTATGCTGCCGTCATCGCCTCCGCCGCTTTCTCGTACCCTGTTTCACCCGCCTCACCCTCCTCGGCCTGCGCGACCGTCTGAAGGCGGCCTTCCCCCCCTCCTTCCATGAGATCAGACCATAGATGACACAGAGCAGGGCGACGAGGAACGATCCGATATAGGCGTAGGCAATCTCAGGGCCGGCAAACCCCAACAGCCCCCCACCTGTTTGAAAAATATCGGTGAACTCATTCATCTGCTCTCTGCTAACCTCTGAGGGAACCCTTTACTGGCTTACGTAAATATCTGCCAGATCAGGCCCAAAAGACCGGCCAGGAAGAAATTCCCCTCCACCAGGGCCTCAAAACGCCTCCCAGGGTGAAGCCACCGCCGCTCATACGCCACCAGGCAGAGGGCCAAAGAGAGAACCGTCAGGATCAAGAGATAGGCAAATGGCCCGACCGCACCGGAGAGGGAGGCCGCGATGAGGAATACCCCTGCAAACACGGCGACACCCTTCAGGAGCAGCAGGGTCTTCTCCTCTCCCAGGATAACGGGAAGGGTTTCCGCCCCCACGATGAGGTCTCCCTGCTCTTGAAAGATGTCGAAGAGGGCCGCCCGAATATAGGTAAGGGAAAACACGAAGATGAAAGCCGCCACAGCGGCAAGCAATTCTATCTTTTGGCTTCCCAACAAGGGAAGGAGGGTGATCACCGTACCCCATGCCAGGGCCTCTGAGAGGGTCTTGGATCCAGGGAAGTCCTTAATGCGGGCGTATGGCCACAGATGTCTGATGCCTGCAGGGACGAGGGGAACGCTGTACACAATCCCCAGAAGGTTCAACCCTGCCATGGCGACAAAGATCCCCAGGCCCAGATACCAGGAGAGGGCAAGGGCCGTTACGATGGAGACGATCCCCGATACCACTAACACGGTGCGGTGTTTTTTATAAAAGGTAGCCACCTCCGGGTCGTTGTACGCGCTCGCGCCCTTATCGAGGAACCGGTTCAAGACGTGCATGGCGTAGATGTAGAAAAATGCCAGGGAGGGATAGATGATCCCGGTACTTCTCCCGGAGAGTATGGTGGCCGCATAGGCAAGGGTAAAGGCCCCCACCGCCGTGACCACGTTGCTCAGCAGCAAGAAACGAACGGCCCTGACGAGCCAGCGACCGACCAAGGTCTCGGTACGGCTCTGTATGCCCTCTATCTCCCTGACGACGCTCTTGATCATCCAATTGGGGGTCGAGGCCCCCGCCGTGACCCCCACCACCCCCATATCCCCCAGCTTCTCCTTGTCGAGCTCTTGTGCAGTCTCCACATGGAAGGTCGGCATCCCTGCCTCTCTGGAGATCTGGACGAGCCGTTGGGTATTCCCGCTGTTATAGCCGCCCACCACTACCACGCCGTCGACATGACCCGAGAATGCCCTGACCTCCCGTTGGCGGCGATAGGTGGCGTCGCAAATCGTATCAAAGATAAGGGCGTCGGGAAATCGGCCCTTGATGGCCTTCACCACCTCGCGAAAGGTCGGCCCTGCCTGGGTGGTCTGAGCGACGACGAAGAGTTTCTTCATGGGGGGGAGTTGTGCAACCTCCTCCGCATTTTTGATGGCGTGTGCACTGCCCTTGGCATAGCCCATCAGGCCCTTGACCTCGGGATGATCCCTGTCCCCCAGGATAACGGCGTGATATCCCTGGTTGGTATACGAGCTGATAATGGCCTGTACCCGGGCCACACGAGGGCAGGTAGCATCCCTGATCCGCAAGCCGGAAGACTTGATGCGACGGCGCTCTGAGGGGGGGATGCCGTGCGCCCGAATGACGATGGTCCCCCCATCCAAACCTTTAATATCATCGACTGCCGTCACACCTTTGGTTTCGAGCAGCCCTAATACCTGCCGGTTATGGATAAGGGGTCCGTACGTATAGAGCGGTTGAGTTCCCTTGTTGACCTCCGCCAGCACGATCTCCATGGCGCGGCGAACACCCATGCAGAAACCCGCTGTCCTGGCCAGCTTAACCCGCACAACTGCCCCTCATCGGTAAGGTATTCATGATAGACGAATATTGTAGGGGAGATCACCGTGAATTACAACACCCTTGCAGAAAAGGGAGATCGGTGGTCCCCTTTTTTCTTTGACAAATTATAGTGAATATGGTGTCATGTGTGTGTTTCAATTGCTTCCCCTCATAGAGTGAGAAGGGGATTTTTCTAACTCTTAACCGCATGGTCAACTGATGGAAGAATCATTCACGGCCCTCGTGCGCCCCTATCAGGAAAGGATGGAGAGGGAATTACGTCAATTCACCCCTTTTCCGGAATTTACTGACTTGCGCGATCCGATCTCCTATTTCTTCACCCTCCCGGGGAAACGCGTTCGACCGTTGCTCACCCTCATCACGGCCGAACACTTCTGCGACGATTACGAAGGAGCCGTCCCCGCTGCTGTGGCCATTGAGGTCCTGCATGACTTCACCCTCGTCCATGACGATATCATGGATGATGACCAGTTCAGGAGAGGATATCAAACCGTGCACACCAAATGGGATGTCGGCACCGCCATATTATCGGGTGATGCCATGATCGCCCTGGCCTATCAAAAGCTATTAACGGTACAATCGCCCAACCTCATCGCCATGCTCGAGACCTTTACCGACGGCATGTATATAGTGTGTGAGGGGCAGGCCAGGGATAAGTCATTTGAGAGCAGAGACGACGTTGCGCTGGATGAGTACCTCCACATGATCTCCCAAAAAACGGGGCGGCTCTTTGCCCTGGCCTTTGAATTGGGTTATCTCACCTCCTCATCCGACGGCACGGTGTCAGGCACGTTGAAGGAGATGGGTGAATACGTCGGCTTGGCCTTTCAGGTCAGAGACGATCTCCTGGATTTCGTGGCAGATCAGAAAGACCTGGGTAAAGATGTGGGGAGCGACTGGCGACGGAGAAAAAAGACTTATGTCACCATCGGGTATCAGCAGAAGACCAAGGAGCATTCCCAGATCCCGCCCGACCTCTTTGCACTGCCGGAATTCCCAGCGGCCAGAGACGCCGTCCTCCAGGCGGGGATCGTGGATGACGCGCAACAATTTATCGAGCAACAATTACATGAGGCAGAAGCCATCGTCTCTTCCATCAACTTCTCCCACCCGGTCCTGCACCATTTCTTGCAGTTCCTAGCCGAGCGGAGCTATTGATATTAAGTAAAAAAAAGAACTAATTTTCTGGCTAATCACACGATAAAATTAAGGATCGCAAAATAGACGAACTGGATGCCGAGGTAAAACGCCGGCAATGACCTGTGCGCCTTGCACCGTGACAAGAGATAGAGGCTACACAGAATACCGGAGATCACTGCCCACACGATGTAGTTCTGCACGGGCGGCGCTCCACCCTGCCATTGCCAGTAGTTGAAGGCGACGGCTACGGGCTCCATCACGTAGTCAAAGAGCGGCGCGCAGAGGGTGGCTATGGCGATCTGGAGGGCCACACGTTGGGAAATAATCTGCGCCAGGCAGACGCAGCCGAAGAGGACGATCATCCAGTTGAACCCGATGAGCGGCGGGACCCCCAAGGCCTGCGCGCCCAAGACATCCGAATATGAATACATCCCAAAGATCTTCCCAGTGGCTATGCCTGCGACCTCGATGAAGAAGGTGACCAGCCCTGCCCCCAATAACCACGCGAGCACACGCCAGTTTCTCTCCCTGATCACCGGCACGAGGACGACCCCGCCCGTTATCAAAAGGACATAGGGTGTCATCGCGAGCATCAGTGGTCTGAGCGGTGTTATGAGGTGCCCCACAACGCCGACCCCATAGATAATGGCGAGGCCCCTGAAAAAATTGAGCCTGGTTATTATACCCGGCGGCCCTTCCATACGATCTTTTTGCCCTCGGCCACGCGCATCGAATTGATCCCCACCACAACCATGAAGACCATCTGAATGGGATGTAAAATGACATTAGTAATGGGGTTCTGCCGATCGGTCAGGGCGAGGAGGAGGCGTTGCAGCCATATCAATCCCAGGGGGATGAGGACTGCGGGATAGACAAAGACGAGGAAAAACGGTACGAGATAAAACAAGGCGAACATGGCGATTATGCAGGAAAAGCGCGGCGGCGTGGTATTGAAGCCGGGGTAAAAGTTCTTTGAAAAGCCCCTGATGGCGTCGGCGAACGACGTATACATGGTACAAGAGATAGACGGACCGCCGAGTGCGGTCATCATCCGAAACCCCCGGATCTTGATGGCCCTGGCGAGCTCCATATCCTCGACTACTTGGTCGGCCACCGCCTTATGGCCGCCGATGGCGTCATACCGCTTTCTGATAAAGGCCATAAACTGGCCGTTGGCGGCTACAAAGGACTTGTGCGGCGAGAGGTAGACCATGCGCAAAGGCAAAAAGGAGAGGAGGAGCCAATCCATCACGGGCACCAGCAAAAACCCCGCGATCCCCTTGAGTTTCTGCGTGGGGAAGGAGCTGAGCAGGTCCAATCCATAGCGCTCCATCATTGCGAGCGCCGTCTCTATAGTCCAGGGGGCCAGCGTACAATCGGCATCGACAAACATAATGATCTCCCCCCGCGCCTTTTGGGAGAGCTGATGACACGCCCAGTTCTTGCCATTCCACCCTTTTGGGAGATTCTTCCCGCGAAACAGCTTGAGATTAGGATGCCTCTTTTTCATCTCCGCGACGATATTGTAGGTACCGTCCTCGGACTGGTCATCGAGCACGATGACCTCGAAGTTGGTGTACGACTGGTTCAAGACGTGCGTCAGGCACCCCCCGATATTCGCCTCCTCATTTCTGGCAGGGATGAGGACCGACACCAAGGGTCTGCGCCGCAGGCGATAGTCAGCTTTTTTAATGACAGGTGCAGCGAAAAAATTAAAGAGCACCACCAGCGTAATAAAACCCAAAAATACGCTCATAACGACGACAATTATGGTTTCCATTGGAATAAGTCCCTTGTAAATGCCCTCTTGAAGGTCCCCTTGTCGAGCTCCTCGAGGTTATGGATAAATCTCTCTTTAAAGTGATTGAAGTCGGCCTTTACCTGTTCCGATTCCATGACGTCGCCCATCCGCACGCTGATCTCGGGGTGTTTTTCATCATAAAAGGTTACCCTGAAGCCGATGGGAAGGATCACAAAGGGCTCGGGGGCATGGTTGATGAGATACCGCATCCCCCCCCTCCTGAATACTATAGGCCGCTTGTCGTAGGGCTCAAGTACGCCTTGGGGATACACGACCACGAAATTGGCAGGGTCCATTAAGGGTTCTATGGTGTACTGTAAGGTCTCGATAACGCTGGGGATATTGCCGGGATCGATGGAAAAGGCGCCGAACATCTTAAAATACCAATAGCGCTGCATTTGTTCCTCAAGCATCATGAGGTAGATCTGACGTCTTAAAAATCGCGTGCCGAGGTAATCGATGAAAAAGCCATCCCACCAGCTGAAGTGATTCGGGGTGATGAGCAGCCGCCAGTCTTTCGGGATGGCGGGGAACTCGTTGAGCATATAGAAGGCCTGAAAATGCTTCTTCAGCTCCCGGAAGATATACCCGCGAAAGATGCGCAAAGCGATCGGATGGGGCGCTGCCTTGATCATAGCTCAAACCTCTTGACGAGATCTGCGCATATCTTACCTGAGAGAAGCACCAGGGGGATGCCTCCGCCAGGGTGGGCGCTGCCGCCGCAGAAATAGAGCCCGTGATAGCGCTTGGATCGATTGCGCTGCCGCATAAAGGCCGCCGTCCTGCTGTTCGATGATATGCCGTAGATGCTTCCGCGGTGGCTCATGGTCTGGGCCTCGATGTCCTGGGGCGTGGTGATACGCTCACAGGTAATGTGTTTCTCGATATCCATATGCAGCAACGAATCGATCTTGTGCACGATCCCTTTTCTGCTCTCTTGCATTTCGCGCTCCCAATCCTGACCATCGTCATAGGGGGCGTTGATCATCACAAACCAGTTTTCATTGCCTTTGGGCGCATCAGGAGGATTAAACAAAGAGGAGATATAGATATAAACCGTAGGATCACGGGGACATATCTTTTTATCGAAAAGCTCCATAAACTCATTTTTATAGTCTGCGGAAAAGAGGATGTTGTGGACGCCGAGTGTTTCCGACAGACCCCCTCTGACCCCCCAGAAGAATACCAGGGCCGATGATGACGGTTCAAGGCGCTTATATCGCTTGGCATCCCGTGAGGTCTCGTCCCCCAAGAGGTCTCGATAGGTGGTAAAGACGTCCGCATTGGAGACGACAATATCATAGGCTATCATCTCACCGTCAAGGAGGATCCCCTGCACTCGTCTATCCTCGTGCACGATTCGTTCTACCCGCCTGTTTGTGTGTATGGTCACCCCTTGTTTTTCGGCGAGCTTTCCCAGCGCCTGCGGTATCCGATAGATGCCTTCCCGCACGATGAAGCTCCCCATATTGTATTCTACATGCGGGATAATGTTGAGCGTGGCAGGGGCCTGATAGGGATTGGATCCATTGTAGGTGGTGTACCGGTCGAAGAGCTGGATGACCCGTTGATCTCTAAAAAAGGCGCTATTGGCGCGGTGCACCGTACGCAGGGAGTCGAGCCGCCACAAATTAATGAGCGTCTTCGGCGAGCCCTGTTCCCGATACGTGGAAAACTCATGGATATCGTTGAAGAGAAAAAGGTCGGCGGAGAGGTCATAGATGCCCTTACTGTAGCTAAGGTACCTTTTGACACTCGCCGTACTGTCGTTGGTCTTGGATGCGATTTCCCGCGCAAAATCGTCGCTATTCGCAAAGGCGGTGATTTCGGTGCCATCGGGGTAGAAATACTGACAGTGCTGGGCAAGGGGATCGATGGTAAGATAATCCTTCACTGTTTCGCCGGCATCGGCGAACAGGGATTCAAGTACAAAGGGCATGGTGAGGAGCGAGGGGCCGGTATCAAAGCGAAAACCGTCCATGTGCAGCTCGTTCGCCTTGCCGCCCACATGATCGTGCTGCTCATAGAGGTCCACCTCAATCCCATACCCCGCGATCCTGATTGCGGCGGCGAGCCCCCCTAATCCCCCACCAATTATGGCGCACCGCTTATCAGCCATGGTATCCTGCTCCTTGGCGTGAGGACAGGCCGGTAGTGCCCATGAGACTGTTCGTCGCTATCTGAAAGACGATCCGCGGGATCGACGGCTTGATCTTCTTTTGAAAGACAATCAGGGGATCGCGGTAGATCCGCTGTGCCGTCCATTGATACATGTCGCTGGCCGTTTTGATGGGGATGAGACACCGTCTCGGGATATAGGCAAAGCCCCGCTCCGCCTCCTGCTGCCATTGGCGATAGAGCCCAATGTGGGTCCGGATGAATTCGCAAAACACATCCTGTCGCCCCATGATATAATCGCGATCGAGCCGCTCCAACCCCGAGTCGCCTAGGGGGAGGTAGGTCCTCCCCAGTGTCAGATCCTCCTCGATATCGCGTATAAAGTTGATGTACTGCATGGCCCTTCCCAGATATTGTGCAAAGGGATAGGATTGAGGATCAAGGTCCATAATCTTCGCCATCATGAGCCCAATGACCTCTGCAGAGCCATAGACATAGTGTAAGGTCTCTTCGATGGTCTCATAGCGCCCCTTGGTTAGATCCATCTCCATCGATTCGAAAAAGGCATCGATCCACGCCCTTTGAAATGACTTGTGGTGCATGAGTTCGACAAAGGAATCGATGATGATATCAGAGTTGGCCTTCCCCTCGAGGGCATTATAATAGGCGTCTTTGAAGCGGTAAAACTCGTCCTTCAGCTGAGGCACAACATCGACAAAATTATCGGCCTTGCGCACAAAGCTATAGAGGACAAATACACTATCACGCGCCTCTTTCGAGAAGAAGATACTGCTGTAAAAATAGGTCCTGCTCCCCCGTTTAAAGGTATTAAAGATGATCCTGTTCATGAGAAATCACGCTCTATGATATCAGCAACGATGTGGCTTGAAATGATCACCATGGGCATCCCGATCCCCGGGTGGGTGTAGTGGCTGGAAAAATAGAGGTTTGATACCTTTTTGCTCCGATGCGACGGTCTGAAGAGCGCCGACTGCAAGAGGGTGTGGGCCAACCCCATCGCGGTCCCCTTATAGAGGTTATAGGCCTGCTGAAAATCCCGCTGCGCCACGATGTGCTTCACGGCAATGGCATCGGTAAGCTGTACCCCGAGGAGCCCTTCAAGGTGGCTGAGTATTCTATCCGAAAACTGTTTTCGTATAGCGCCGCCGTCATCAAGGCCCGGGGCAACGGGGACCAGTATAAAGAGATTTTCTCCATCCCTGGGGGCAACCGTCGGGTCGGTCTTGGAGGAACACCCGATGTAATAGGATGGGTCTTCCGGCCATGCGGGCTTGTCAAAGATGGTCTGAAAGTGTCGTTCCCAGTGTTCCGACAAAAAGAGGTTATGATGCTCAAGACGGGGTATCTTTTTATTGAGGCCCAGATAGATGATGAATGCCGAGGGGGCGAGCACCCGTTTATGCCAATAGGATGGGGAGTAACGCCGATATGAGGGGGGGATGAGATCCTGTTCGGCGTGGTGGTAATCAACAGCGGCAAGGACAGCGTCGGCCTCTATCACCTGCTTGTCCGTTTCGATCGCCGTTGCCCTCCCCTGCGCGACGGTGATGGCCTTCGCCTCTTCACCAAAGATAAATTCAGCACCATGATCTTTGGCCACCTGGTAGATCGCCTCCACTAATCGAGCCATCCCCCCCTGTGGATAAAAAACCCCTATGGTGATATCCACATGGGACATGAGGGAATAGAGCGCGGGACTCTTAAAAGGCGAACAGCCGATGAAGACGACGTCATAGCCGAGTATTTTCTTGATCTTTTCATGGGCGAATGAGCGTCGGATATGCTTATCAAGGCTCTGAAATAAATTGAGCTTTACCCCCCCCACCATCGTCTTCTTATTAAAGAAATCGAACAGGGACCGATAGTCTCGATACAAAAACTCCGCCATGGCAGTTTCGTATTTGAACTGGGCATCCTGGAGATACTCTTCAATTTTTTGACCGGCCCCCTCTTCAAGCCCTTCAAATATTTGACGCGTAGCTTCTCGGTCCCGCGTAATAGTCAACGAATCATGGGGACCGAAAAAGACCTGATAGGATGGATTAAGGGGGATAAGCTCATAAAAGTCAGCGGGCCTCCTCCCGAACTCGGCGAAAAATCGCTCAAAGACCTCGGGCATGAGGTACCAGCTGGGCCCCCTATCAAAGGTGAAGCCTTGGTCGGAAAAAGACCGCGCCACTCCACCGGGGGTGCCCTGCTTGTCTACGACGGTCACGGCAAATCCCTTTTTCGCGAGCAGGGCCGCCGAGGAGAGTCCGCTCAGCCCGGCGCCGATGACGACGATCCTTTTTTTGGCCATACCTATCGCTCCTGCCTCCTACTCACTATCTGAACAACGAGCAGGTGAAAAAGATCATGGTCCTTGTGTATGTACGACATACATACCGGCATTTTTACGTACCATCCGGTCTGGATGACTCAACTGTGTTTGTTAAACCCTTATCCCCCACATAGAGCAGCTCGGATCGCTCTTTAATATAGCTGATGTTGGCGAGCATGCTCGATATGTTAATACCAATGGTCAAGGTCTGCGTGCTGTCATCAATGGCCTTGATAAAGACGGAAAGGTTCTTTGACCCCCCGGTGCATATGATAATAGTGTCCTCCCCTTGCGCCTGAAATTTCCAGTGCCATCGGCTGCCTTTCAAGGCACCGGAGTGATGATCGATGACAATAGTCCGGTTTGTATCATCAATGCGGTACCTCAGTGTATAATTGGTGTTATTCATAAAGGTGAGGACTTCAAATGCAGCGATAATCTCCGTATTATCCGTGTTCCGCTTGACGACTTCAGATCTAACCATCCTCGGCATATACCGTGCGTAATCTTCGATATTTAAAACAGCATCCCATACATATTGTACAGGGGCGTTTATGAGGGCATACGTCGTTATAGACTCAAATTCGTCATCGGAATCTCTATTGATAGTAATTAACGGTCCTTTATCGAGCATGTGATGGAGATTGAGGGGAGAAGCATTCAGGGGGATCACTAACAACAGTATGGGTAAAAGTCTCATGACATATTTCATAGCCAGC
>Ga0315550_1002526_pt1 | contig 11183 bp, 10 predicted proteins | sample SalMarSW160190MG_2_FD_203100 | JGI IMG/M metagenome (GOLD analysis project Ga0315550, IMG submission 203100) | Salt marsh sediment microbial communities from the Plum Island Ecosystem LTER, Massachusetts, United States - Salt Marsh Sediment SW1601-90 ... | reverse complement strand
TCTTATTCAGGAACACCACGATGCTGGGAACCCCCACCTGACGGGCGAGCAGGATGTGCTCTCTGGTCTGGGGCATGGGGCCGTCGTCGGCGCCCACCACCAGCACTGCGCCGTCCATCTGGGCGGCGCCGGTGATCATATTCTTGATGTAGTCCGCGTGCCCTGGGCAGTCCACGTGGGCGTAGTGCCTTTTTTCAGTTTCGTATTCCACATGGGCGGTGGCGATGGTGATTCCCCGCTCCTTCTCCTCAGGCGCCTTGTCGATCTCATCAAAGGGGACAAAGGTAGCTCTATTCGTTTTGGATAAACAGAGGGTAATCGCCGCTGTTAATGTCGTTTTGCCGTGGTCGATGTGGCCGATGGTGCCGACATTAACATGAGGCTTCGTCCTCATAAATTTTTCCTTGGCCATGGTAGTTACCTCCTTACTAACTTGTGCTCACTTGTAATAAATATATAACCGTTACGACAAAAACGGCCTTACTCTGGAGCCCACGACCGGGATCGAACCGGTGAACCTCATCCTTACCAAGGATGTGCTCTACCAACTGAGCTACGTGGGCGTACATTTGACGAAAATCCAAAATGAGAGCGGGAAACGGGGTTCGAACCCGCGACCCTCAGCTTGGAAGGCTGACGCTCTAGCCAACTGAGCTATTCCCGCTTTTACAACAAACGCCTTGATATCTGATGCCGCTATAGCCACCAAGGCACACAGTCACAAAGAAAAGATATTTCAAAAAGCTACTCGCCTTCCGGCAGGCAGGTAAAAAGGGAATCTTTCCTTCTAAAACAAATTGGGAACTATTGCTTTTAACTGGGTAAAGAAATAAAAAATTATTATAAACCTTAGTGTCTTAGTGACTTTGTGGCTGAACAATTACCATACCCACGTAAGAACGAGTGGAGAGGGGAGGATTCGAACCTCCGAAGGCTGAGCCGGCAGATTTACAGTCTGCTCCCTTTAACCGCTCGGGAACCTCTCCGTATTCATCCTTGGAGCCAGCGAAGGGAATCGAACCCCCGACCCACTGATTACAAATCAGTTGCTCTGCCTGCTGAGCTACGCTGGCATGAAAAAAGCTCAATTTTGTTAATATATCCAAAAGAAAATCAAAAATCAAGAAATTTTTCCTTACCTCATAAAACTATTTTTGCACCCATCCATTTATCCATTCACCCATGTATCGCGTGCCTATCCCTGTCCGGGTTCCACAATAATATATAGCATTGCAAAGGCAGCAAGGGCGCATTCCTTCTTGATCTTTCATCTTGAATACGATACAAAGTCCTTAAGGGCGATTAGCTCAGGTGGATAGAGCGTTGGTCTCCGGAACCAGAGGTCGCGCGTTCGAGTCGCGCATCGCCCATCATCTCCGATGAGGTAATCCCTATGGCACAGCGTTCAAAAAAGAAGGTAATTTTTCTCATTTTAGTCGGGGCATTGCTCTACTTTTTCTTGAGCTACCACATTATTTTTATTGAGGGAGATCCCAGGAATATAAGGTTACTAAAAAAATCATCCCTCAGCCTTGAATATACCTTTTTTGACACCAGGAACAGAAGCAACAAGAGCATGCTGTCCATCGATATCCTGCGAGAGGATGGCATCGGGAAAATCCTCATAGAAGAAGGCTTAATGAGCGAGCAAGAGGAGAGGCTCATCCTGCAAGGCCTTGGATCCGCCGGAGAATAACTCAAACATGCATCCCTTCTCTCCGGGCCATGAGGTAATGGGTGACAAAAGACAATCACGGGATCCCAAAATCTGCCGATACCTTAAAGGCCCTCGTTGCCGGTAAATTAATAAGCTCTTCTACACCCGTGGATCGAATAATCTCACCGATTAATCGATCCACCTCTCGCTGATCGCTCACCACAAGGGTGAACCATATATTGTACTCATGCTCCCTTAGATAGTTGTGCGTTACCCCCGGATATTTGTTCACCTCCTGTACAAAGAGCCCAATCCTATTATCCGGCACCTTGGCCGCGCAAAGGGTAGTGGTAAAACCGAGAGAGCGGGAGTCGAAGCTTCCCCCTATTCTTCGTATGATACCATCCTTCTTCAAGTTCTTCACCCGTCCGAAGATCTCCTCCTCGGAGAGCCCCAGCAGATCGCTCAAATCTCGATATGGCCTGCGGCTTAATGGAAATTCAGACTGGATCATACCGAGAATTTTTCTGTCAATATCGTCCATTCCCCGCACTTAGGTTCCTGGGTTATAGGCGCACAGGGGCTCTTCTGCGAGGTAATCCCCGGTTGCCTCATAGGCCCTCGCCCTGCACCCGCCGCACACTGCAATGTACTCACAGCGACCACACTTCCCCTTATACCTGGAAAAATCCCTTAGATCATTAAATACCGGGGAATGATGCCATATCTGAGAAAAAGGCTCCTTTCTCAGATCCCCTGAATCTACCTCAAGATAACCGCATGGCTGAACTATGCCGACATGGGATATGAAACAATAGGAAACCCCTGCAAGGCATCCCCTGGTAACTGCATCGAGGCCCACGGTTTGGGTATTCACATCTTGTCCTCTAGAGAACGCCTCTTGCCTCAGGATTCTATAGTATTGAGGCGCACACGTAGCCTTAAGCTCGATGGATACCTTGGAGTGTTGCTGATAGAACCAATGCAAGGTATCCTCATAGTCTTGTGCGCTTAACTCTTGGTTTACCATCTCCCTTGCTCTTCCGGTGGGAACGAGCAAAAAGATGTGATGGGCGGCGGCCCCTATGCGCACCGCAAGATCGAGAATGCTCTCTAACTCAGATAGGTTGTGCCGAGTGATGGTGGTGTTGATTTGAAACTCAAGGCCCTGGTCCTTGAGTTTTGATATCCCTTTCATGGCACCGTCAAAGGCCCCGTTGACCTTTCGAAACGCATCGTGGCTTTCCCTCGTGGCCCCATCGATGGATATGCTTACCCTCTGGACTCCTGCCTCCTCTATCCTCCGGGCAACCCTGGCTGTAATCAAGGTTCCATTGCTCCCCATGACCATCCTCATACCCTTCTGCGTACCATACCCTGCCAGCTCAAAGATATCCTTCCGAAGAAGGGGCTCGCCACCCGTGAGGATGATAATAGGCGTGCCAACCTCCCGTATCTGATCCAATACCCCGAGCGCCTCTCTGGTGTCAAGCTCGTGATGATAAGGGCCGAATCTTGAGGAGGCTCGGCAATGCACACAATTGAGGTTACATGATCTGGTCACCTCCCAGGCAAGAATCCGAGGCAGGGGGGTGCTCGCAGCGGGGTTCAGGCCCTCTGGGCTATAGGTCTTCATGATCTCGCAGGATGCGGGCTCCTTCCTTTGCAAAATAGGTCAGGATGAGGTCGGCACCCGCCCTTTTGATTGACAGCAGGATCTCCATCATCACCTTCTCCCCCTCTATCCAGCCCTTTTGATCGGCTGCCTTTACCATGGCATACTCTCCACTCACGCTGTAAGCAGCCACAGGAAGCTCTATACGGGAGCGAACCCGATGGATGATATCCAGATAGGCCAATGCCGGTTTTACCATGATAATATCGGCGCCCTCTTCGACATCGAGCAATGCCTCCTTGATTGCTTCTCTGGCATTAGCCGCATCCATTTGGTAGCTTTTTCTGTCGCCAAACTTCGGTGCGGAGTCAGCCGCCTCGCGAAAGGGGCCGTAAAAGGAAGAGGCATACTTCACGGCGTAGGCCAAGATGCCCGTATCCTTAAACCCTTCTGACTCCAGCGTCTCCCGAATTGTCCTCACCCTCCCGTCCATCATATCCGATGGGGCGACGAAGTCAGCCCCTGCCTCGGCATGAGAAAGGGCTACATGGGAAAGAACCTCAAGGGTGGCGTCGTTATCAACCTGATTATCCTTTATAATGCCGCAGTGTCCGTGATCGGTGTACTGACACAGACACACATCAGTGATAACCAGGAGCTCCGGAATCCGTTCCTTGACGGCAGCCACAGCCCTCTGCACCACTCCATCGCGAGAGTATGCCTCCCTGCCCATTTCGTCTTTCCGCTGCGGTATGCCGAATAGGATTATCGCGGGTATTCCCAATGACCAAACCTCTTGCGCCTCTTTCATCAGCTCGTCGGTTGAAACTCGATAATGGCCAACCATGGAAGCGATCGGCTCCCTTTCTCCTCTCCCGTGTTTCACGAAGAGGGGATAGATGAGGTCATCAACACTGAGAGATGTCTCCCTCACCATCCGTCGAATCGTGGCATTTATCCGTGTATGCCGTGGCCTTTTGATCATCACTCTTCCTCCCTTTTTCTCTAGAACTCGCGGTCGTTCCATACCGCCTTCCCATAATGCCCGTTCGTGTCCTACCTGCAGAACATCACTTCAGGGATACCACGAGACGAGGAGTTTCACTCTTAGGATGTTGAATTCCGATTGATTCAGCGACCGGAGGGAAACGAGGCTTAAGAGATTGTCGGATCCTGACTATAGTATTTTTTAATGAGCCCGTCGATATATTTCTCCGGATCCAACACCGATTCACCAGTTATGGTAAAGGCATTGTTTCCAATCTTATCCCTCACTAACTTGAGGCCGTACTCCAACTCGTTGGCTAACTTCAGGCACACCTCTTCGACCTCCTGATCCTGTTCCACAGCGAGCCGTATGACTTCATCTATAGCACTATCTGATAATGTCACTTCGATTCCCAGGTGCGAAAACAAACCCTCGATCTGCGCCTTTACCCGGGAGCACCGCTCCTTGAAATTACTGAGACCTGAATCTATATCCGAAATGGAGGTAAGGATCAGCTCAGCGATCAAATCTATCCTCTCATCGTCCAGGTTCAGGCCGAGTCTGTCCTCAAAATCGCTTGCCTTTTGATATATGGTATTCTTTACCCTCTGCTTTTCGCCTCTAGCTGCACGCTCGAATCGTTGGACCATCTTGAGATCATCCTTATCCATTCCAGAGTCGAGCCTTGCAAGCTCCTGATCCGGATTGCTCACCAACTCTGGGGTAACCAAGAGCCTATCGACAAGGGTCGAAGGAAGATGTTTTTCAAAGGGTATGAGGATTCTCTCAATGGCACTCACCAATCCTCTGGCACCCGTCTTCTCGTGGGATGCTGCTTCCGCTACCCGCTCGAGTGCCTCATCCTCGAACTGGATATTGATCCCATAGGCCATGAAATCCCGCTTTTTACTGAGTATGATGGGATTATTCGGGTTCTTGAGGATCTCAACCAGGTCGTCCTTGGTAAGCTCATCGAAGACGACTATAACTGGAAGTCTACCAATGAATTCCGACTCAAATCCAAACTCAATAAGATCCTGCGCCCGCACCTGTTTTAAGATATCCCTGTCCACTTCAGGGGACTGAATATCCGCCTCGAATCCTATGCCCTGGCGTTTGAGGCGTTTTTTAATGATATCCGCCAGGCCTTCAAAGGCCCCGCTCATGATGAACAATATATTCTTTGTGTTCACCACCTGTTTTTCCCTTTTCCCCGTTTTTCTGTATTGCTCGATTGCCTGGATCTGCGAGATTGGATCATGGGGTACCTTGAGATCGACATCCGTCTCCTCCATCGGCTTTAAAAGCGCCCTCTGCACGCCGGTTCTCGAGACATCATGGCCGATAATATTCTGACAGGAGGCAATCTTATCGATCTCATCTATATACACAATCCCATTTTCTGCAAGCCTCAGGTCGTCCTTGGCTTCATAGAGCAAGTCCCGAACCAAGTCCTCGACATCACCGCCTACATACCCGGTTTCACTGAATTTCGTGGCATCGCCCTTCACGAAAGGAACCCCTATCTTCTGGGCTATCAGCTTTATCAAATAGGTCTTTCCCACACCGGTAGGCCCTATCATGAGAATATTGTTTTTGATCATCCCAACGGAGAAAGGCTCATCCTTTTTAAAATGCCTGCCTCGAGATCTTATCCGGTGAAAATGGGTGCAGATCTTCGTGGACAGTACGCCCTTTGCTCGGTCTTGCTTGACGACGTACCCGTTTAAATAAGCCTCTAGGTCCTCTGGCTTCATATCAAAGGCCGGGACCCCTTTTTTCTTTTCGCTGTCCCTCCCGCCTTCCTCCGTCCTCCTTGGATCGCTCTGGGGAAACAGCATCGGGGATACTATCTTTATGCGATCACCGTATTTGTTAGAAAGGTAATCGCTCAACTCCTTTTCCAATTCCTTTTGGCTGGGGATCCTTTGGTCTTGGCCCTTTTCCTTTTCCAGATTTCTATCATAGTCCATCAAAATTCCTCACCTTTTGCTTGGGTACCTTAGCACGAACTGTGTTGAAAAGATAGTCATTATACCCTCCATTGCAACCACCCTTGCTGGTATAGGGAGAAAACCTCTCATTGGAAATGCTGGCTCACATAAAAAAGCCCTCCTGTGCGCAAGGCTTCTGCGGGCAGACTTCGCATCTTCACTTCGTTTCGAAGCGAAGTCTGGTGGAGGCGGGGGGAGTCGAATAACATTATGCCAAAACCCGTAACTTATTGACATGACGAGAAAATCTCGTAATTTCAACTACTAATCGAGATTTCCTTCTCTTTCAATAACCGCAATACCGGCAATAATCGCACTCAAAATCGAAAAAATGAGCCCCACTCAATCTGATCATCCAGGTTCTCATCACTAAATCCCTATACAGGTAATTCATCAAAGTTTCAACCAATAAGGGTGCCCAACCCGTCCTCCTCTTTATCCTTTGGTTTCTCCCTCTCAGAAAGACCTGCCTTCTCTTTTCCCTCATTCCATACTATTGCTTCCTTTCCTTCCTTTATGTTCCTTACATTTTTATCATATCAAGATTTCCGAAATTTCCCAACTTAATGAGTGACCGGGATATCCCTCACACACATATGCCGTGTGTGTGATAAGGACTGAATTGGTGATAAAAAAACAAAATCAGGGATATCTTACTGTTTTTTATACACATATTGTTATTTTGAGGCACATAATACATCCTGAAAATGGCGACAAATTATTTCTCGAAGCGATTCGAGATTATGTGAATAACGGTGAGTGTGTTTAACTGGGACCCTGGTAAGTATAAAATAACTGCCCGGGCACTATGTCCAAGAATTCCCTATCCATGCCACACCCGCGCCCGGTCTACTGCCCAGCATATCAACATTCTAGGTATACTGCCACCATTAAGACCAACAATAAATCAAGAAAATAGGACTAATAATAAGGATTAAATATCGTAATATATGCGAATAGGTATCCCTGACAAGAGAGGGATGATTTAATAGAGTGAAGTCGCTGTTAGGATTACTCGGCCAATCCTTAAAGGAGGGGACAGCATGAAGTAGAAAGAAAGGGACCCTGCTTCTCATGGAGATTATTTTTATATTATTATGTTGGTTTATTTCTAGCGGACAAACATCACATCATTCTATAGGCTATATAGCCATTTTTTACGAGTTTGTTGACAAAGAAAATGAAAAAAAGTGAAAAAAGTTCATTTTTTTGGTATTTTTCTTGGGACTCTACTGCCAGTTTATATGATGTTTGCATGGGGAGTGTCACGGATAGGAGGTAATGGGGAAGGATACTGTTTTATCCCTAGATATGCTGCACCCACCCGGTCTATGGTACGAATAGTAATCGTAATCGAAGAGCCTATCGGTTGGCTTTCCCATCATAGCAGAAGCCGCAGGTTCTAAATGGAAAAAGCCATATACAACATATTGTATGCTGCTTCATTGCTCTGAATCAATAGCTCGTCGGCTTCAAAACTGTGATATTAGGAGATTATAGGAAAAGAAGGTAATCCTCACCTCGATAGCAGAGAGTACAGACGTTAGATAGGGGTTTGCGTTTCCAAATCCGGAACGACATGAAAACTAACTATACCTAGCCATCAAAAACATAATTCGCTCCAGAACAAGAACCATGTGGCCGCAAAACAAGGGGATCAGCGAACGCTTTCACAAAACCATAGTCAATGAGTTTTATCTAATCGCTTTTCGGAAAATGATCTCCTGGAGCCTGGAACAAATGCCCCACCAGGGAAAATCGTGTTACGAAAAGCACCAAAATAGCCTCTCCAGGATACAAAGCACTGGTCAAGGAAAAACAACTGCCTGAAGGCCCACCGTCGGAGACAGACCCCCCACATAGCCCCTCGCAGGATGCCATCGGAAAAGCGGCATGAGCCATCTGTCAATCAATATGGACCTGACATCAGAGAAAATGACTCATATGCCAGAAAAAGTCTTGACTTATACAATTTATGCCTATTTTAGCGGGTTATAACAATTTCTCTACTGCTACTATTTCATCGTAGGTTCCACCAACACCATCTATGAAACTTTTAACTGACTCCGCGTCAGGCGCCTCCCAATCGCAGATTCCTATGCCTTCTTCGTTCACCCAGAGCCCGTTGAACTTCACTTTCGGGTTCTCATTTAAATACTTCTCCATTGCCCCACCAACTTGTTTTTTGAAGTCGTCTGTCAGGGCAGATGGAGGAAGTTTGCCTTTGTTATATCTTAGTACTAACACTTTTGCCATTCCGTATTCCCTCCTTTCTCGTAATAACAAGTCGCTAACTTATTTTCTGATACGATAATATTAAATTCATATTAATTCATAAATCGCTTCATTGTCAAATCAATTTGCAATTGATTTAGTTATATATATTACCATGTGATAATATTTATTCTCACAGTGAGAATCCAACCTGCAATACATTTAGACGACTTTAGAAAAGTGGTATTCGCCAAAACCTTTGATGTCTTGCCACAATCTAGAGCTGAGAACAAACCGGAAACCTTTTGATATCCTTCAAGGTATAAAAGTCGAATTTAGTGTTGCATGGGATTGAGTATCATTTTAGCGGACACAACATCTTGTATACAGCGGGATTCACACTATTCGATTGATTTCGTGCCAAAGCCTAAAATCTTAATAAGTGTCATTATACTTATGGTAATATAAAAATCAATATTATTCAGTAATATCCTACCCAGATCTAACCTTAACCATATCCTAACTACTTGATTTAAGGCGGAATAACCCAACATAGGGGTGGGGGACAGATTACAGCGCCTATCAGTCAAGTACTTCACCTCAGAACCAAGTAGGATCGAGATAATCAGGACTAAAGATACCCAATAGTAATAATAAATATAATAGTAACAGTTACCAATATCTCCATACCATTATCTACATCAATACGAACATTCCCAGACCAGGCGTAACCATGCGACTATTTAAAGGAAAAAGAGTAGAGAAATATGTTTGAATTATGTAATGATATTTTATACTTATACTATATTTATTCTATTTGACCTGCTACCTGTGGACTGTGTTTTCCTTGAAAAATGAACGGTTTTGGATGTCCTGGTATCGATTACTCAATTCAGTAATGGATCAGATATAGGGAGAGGCGAGAAAATGCACCGGCGGGTCTATTCTGACCGCCATAATAGTATGTATTAGGATAAGGTGGGCGTTTTGGTAATTGTGATAGAATTTCAACCGGATACAAGATCTGAGAAGAGGTGATTATATCTCGAATCTTTCCGAGGTTCTTTGGATTGAATCGGGAATCGATTCCATGCCTGACAGAGACCGTAACCACCTGCCATGGGAAACCGGCGTTGCAGCACTTCTCACATCCACAAGGTTGTGAACGGAAAAGGGGCATGGATCCTCCCTCCGTTCCCACAGATACGTGAATTACCCTACCCCACCAAAAGAGATCGTGCTGCCTACCCGACCCTCTCTTTATTGGCTCCACTCATCACTTGGGGATACCGACCCCATCCTGCCATCATAGAGGCAGCATCGTATTGATCGGTGGCATTTTCAAAAAAATGCATTTCCCGAAAAAAAAGCGGAGAATCTGTCTAGCAGATCCAAAAAAATATTCTATAATACCTATGAGAGGCAGAACAGTGGCTAGTATCCGGGCATTGACCATTAATGATGCTGTGTGCTTCGTGGTGATACCTATCACCGATTATATGAGAATTACCATCATACAATGGAAGGAGTGATGCAATGTGAAAGACCAATTCCAAGATAAAAGACTTATGAATGTTCAAGAATTGGCCCAGTATCTGGGAATGTCTCACTGGACGGTGAGGGCCAAGATCAGGAACGACGAGTTTCCGTTTAAGCCAAGAAGGCTTGGACGGTTCCTGAGATTTGACATCCAAGAGGTAGATCGATACATCAACAGTCTGCCTGTGGCATCATTGCTGAGGTAGGTGGTGAATGATTACCGCTCTATTTTGAAAGCATGCTTTCAATCCTTGGCTTGGTAATATCAATAATGCCAACCTATAACCCGGTCCCTATGACACCGTTCTCTCAGGGGAGCCAAACTTGCTCTCAATACTCCGAGAGCCATGCTGGAGAGCCCAGCAAATTGAAAGAATACGGAGGATATAATGAAAAATGGAGAGCGCTTATGATGTAGAGAAAAAGTATTTAACGCAACAGGAAGTCTCTGATTTATTCCGCGTACGACCCGGCACCATCAAGAATTGGAGAGCTGCGGGTTATCTGGATTACCTTCAAGTCCCCGGCTCATCGAGGGTTCTTTATCCTGTCGAGACCATCCATAAGTTTGAACGGCAACACACCAAGAGAACCAAAGTCATTGAGTTCAAGAAATCAGATAAAGTCAAGAAGAAGGACGGGCATGGGTTGTCCTCCAACCGGATTAAAAAGCAATGGAGGATTTAACCTATGGCTAAGAACAAAAATCATCATCTATTCAAACGGGGAGGCGTTTGGTATTTTCGCAAACAAGTGGAAAAATGTAGATTTTTACCGTAGGATTATTAACGTGCCTGCATTTGTCGGCATTATGCCCTTTTATGCGTCCCTTGAGGTCTGAAGTATGGCCGATGTACCGTTCACCTGGTTTCTTTGAGCTTTCCAAAATATAGGTGAAGTACTTGAAGAAGACCTGTCATTGGAAATGCTGATCAGATAAAAAAACCCTCCTGCGCGTAAGGCTTCGGAGGGCACCATCCTTCGCTCGTTTTCTATATATTTTGATGGCCTGCCATCCGTAGCTCGTCAGCGAAGTGAACGAGCAAAGGATGGTGGAGGCGGGGGGAGTCGAACCCCCGTCCGAGAATATTCTGCGTAGGCATCTACATACATAGCCCGATTTTTTCATGTTCGCCCCTACTACACCCATCAGGCAAGGTGGCGTAAGGGCTATCC
>Ga0315550_1002517_pt1 | contig 11205 bp, 8 predicted proteins | sample SalMarSW160190MG_2_FD_203100 | JGI IMG/M metagenome (GOLD analysis project Ga0315550, IMG submission 203100) | Salt marsh sediment microbial communities from the Plum Island Ecosystem LTER, Massachusetts, United States - Salt Marsh Sediment SW1601-90 ... | reverse complement strand
AGCTCGAGGCCAAGGAAGGGCTCTCGTTCGTCAACGGGACGCAGGCGCAGACCGCCGTGCTCGCGCTCCTCGTGCACGACGCGCGAGGTCTCTGGCGCACGGCACACGGCGCCGCCGCGATGTCCCTCGAGGCGCTCCGCGGTACGCCCGATCCCTTCGACGAGCGCATCCATCTGGCGCGGCCGCACCGCGGGCAGATCGCCTCGGCGACGCTCCTCCGCGAGCTCCTCGCCGAGAGCGAGATTCGTGAATCGCACCGCACCAACGACCCGCGCGTCCAGGACGCGTACAGTCTCCGCTGCATCCCGCAGGTACTCGGTCCCGTGCTCGATGCCATCGAATTCGCGGCCACCACGGTGGAGGTCGAGCTCAACGCCTCGACCGACAACCCGCTCGTGCTCGGCGACGACGTCGTCTCGGGCGGCAACTTTCATGGCCAGGGGGTGGCGCAGGCCCTCGACGTGCTCGCGATCGCGCTCACGACGCTCGCCGGGCTCTCCGAGCGGCGCGTGGAGCGTCTGGTCAATCCCGACCTGTCATCAGGGCTCCCCGCGTTCCTCACCCGCGATCCGGGCCTGCAATCGGGATTCATGATGGTGCAGGTGACGGCGGCGGCGCTCGTTGCCGAGGCCCGCACGCTCTGTACGCCGGCCAGTGTCCAGTCGATTCCGACGGACGCGAACCAGGAGGACTTCGTGCCGATGGGTATGACCGCCGCCTTCAAGGCGCGGCGCGTGCTCGCCGACGCCCAACGCGTCGTCGCCGCCGAGCTGCTCTGCGCCGCGCAGGGCCTCGATTTGCTGCTGCCCCTCGAGGCCGGCCGCGGTGTGCGGGCCGTGCACGAACGGGTGCGTGCGATCGTGGCGCCGCTTGCCGAAGATCGCCCACCGCATCCGGATCTCGAAGCGCTCGCGGAACTGGTCCGGCGGGGGGCGTTGGCATGAGTCCACAGGCCGGCCCCCGCACCGTCCGCGCGCCGCGCGGCACCACGCCCTCGTGCAAGGGATGGATCCAGGAAGCGGCGTTGCGCATGCTGATGAACAATCTCGATCCCGAAGTCGCCGAACGCCCCGACGACCTCGTCGTGTATGGCGGCACCGGCCGCGCCGCGCGCAGCTGGGAGGCGTTCGACGCCATCTGCCGCACGCTCACGACGCTCGAGGACGACGAGACCCTGCTCGTCCAGTCGGGAAAGCCGGTGGGGGTCTTCCGCACGCACCCGGACGCTCCACGCGTGCTCATCGCCAACGCGAATCTGGTGGGGCGCTGGGCGACGTGGGAGAAGTTCCGCGAGCTCGAGCGGCAGGGCCTGATCATGTACGGCCAGATGACGGCCGGCAGTTGGATCTACATCGGGACGCAGGGGATTCTCCAGGGGACGTACGAGACGTTCGGCGCGGTGGCGCGCCGCGATTTCGGCGGTTCCCTGTCGGGACGCCTCGTGCTCACCGGGGGGCTCGGTGGAATGGGGGGCGCCCAGCCGCTCGCGGGGACGATGAACGGCGCCGCCTTCCTGGGCATCGAGGTGGATCCCGCGCGCATCGCGCGCCGGCTCGAGACGAAGTACCTCGACCGCGCGACCGAGTCGCTCGACGAAGCATGGAAGCTCGTCACCGATGCCAAGCGGGACGGCGAAGCGCTCTCGGTCGGGCTCCTCGGGAATTGCGCGGACGTGCTTCCGGAGATGGTGCGGCGCGGCTGGGTGCCGGACGTGCTCACCGACCAGACGTCGGCGCACGACACGTTGAACGGCTACATCCCGACCGGCGTGAACGTCCAAGAGGCGGCCGAGCTTCGGCAGAAGGCGCCCGACCAGTACGTGCGCCGGGCGCGCGCATCAATCGTCGAGCACGTGCGGGCGATGCTGGCGCTCAAGCGCGCGGGCGCCGTGACCTTCGATTACGGCAACAACATCCGGACCGAAGCCAAGGACGGCGGGCTCGAGGATGCCTTCGAGATCCCGGGCTTCGTGCCCGAGTACATTCGGCCGCTCTTCTGCGAGGGGAAGGGGCCCTTCCGCTGGGCCGCGCTCTCCGGGGATCCCGAGGACCTCTATCGTACAGACGATCTGGTGCTCGAACTCTTCCCCGAGAACGAGCATCTCGTGCGCTGGATTCATCTCGCGCGTGAGCGCGTGGCCTTCCAGGGGCTTCCGTCGCGGATCTGCTGGCTTGGGCTCGGCGAGCGTGCCCGCTTCGGTGTGGCACTCAACGATCTCGTGGCCAACGGCGAGATCTCGGCTCCAATCGTGATCGGCCGCGATCATCTCGACACCGGGTCGGTCGCGTCGCCGTTCCGGGAGACGGAGGGGATGAAGGACGGCTCGGATGCCATCGCCGACTGGCCGATCCTGAATGCGCTCTTGAATACCGCCTCCGGCGCATCGTGGGTCTCGTTCCACCACGGCGGCGGGGTCGGGATCGGCAACAGCCTGCATGCGGGCCAGGTGATCGTGGCGGACGGCACGCCCGCCGCCCGCAAACGGCTCGAACGGGTGCTCACCAACGATCCGGGCATCGGGGTGGTACGCCACGCCGACGCCGGGTACGAGGAAGCCGTCCGCACCGCCGCCGAGCACCACCTCCGGATTCCGATGCGCGAGGGGGCGGACTGAGCACCCTGCTCGCCGGTGCGGCCCAGGTTGTCACCGGTCGGGGTCCCGTGCGCGCCCGGCGCGGGGTGGAGATGGCCGCGCTCGACGTGGTGGAGGACGGTGCCGTCTGGATCGGTGACGACGGACTGATCGCCGGCGTCGGCCCGTACGAGCGCCTCAAGCGCGACGCCGAAGGCGCGGAGGTCGTCGAAGTCGATGGAGTGATCTTCCCGGGCTTCGTGGATGCGCACACGCACGCCGTCTTCGGGGCGCCCCGCCTCGAGGATCATGCGCGCCGGGCGCGGGGGATGGACTACAAGGCGATCGCGGCGGAGGGCGGCGGGATCAACAGCTCCGTCCGCGACCTCCGGAGCCGCGAGACGGGCGCCCTGGAGGAGCTCACCGCGCGGCGGCTGAGCCATCTCCTGGCGCTCGGCACGACCACCGTGGAAGTGAAGTCAGGATATGGACTTACCGCCAAGGACGAGCTTCGCACGCTGGAGGTCATTGGTGCGCTGGGCCCCGCGCCCGCCGTGGTACCGACCTTCCTGGGCGCGCACGAAGTACCGCCCGAGTACCGCGACGATCGCGAGGCGTATCTGCGCGTCGTCGTCGACGAGATGCTGCCGGCCGTGGAGCGTCAGGGGATTGCCCGCTTCTGCGATGTGTTCTGTGAGCCGGGCGTCTTTTCGGTCGAGGAATCGCGGCGGGTGCTGCTGGCGGCGAAAGCCCGTGGCCTCGGCCTCAAGCTCCATGCGGACGAGCTCGACGGCTCGGGAGGCGCGGAGCTCGCCGCGGACGTGGGGGCGGTGAGCGCGGATCATCTGGCGCGCGTGTCGGAGGCGGGGATCGAGGCGCTCGCCCGGCGGGGGACGGTGGCCGTGCTGCTCCCCGGGACGATGCTCTTTCTCGGCAAGCCCCAGCAGGCGCCCGCACGCCGCCTCATCGACGCGGGCGCCGCAGTCACCCTCGCGACCGACTTCAATCCCGGGAGCTCGCCCGGCATGAGCCTTCCCCTCATGGGGATGCTCGGCGTCTCCCAGATGGGGCTCTCGCCGGAGGAGGCCGTCGTGGCCATCACGGTCAACGGGGCTGCCGCGGTGGATGAGGCGGGGACGCGTGGGCAGATCGCCCCGGGGTTCCGCGCCGATCTCACGCTCGTGGCGATCCGCGACTGGCGCGAGCTGGTCTATTGGTACGGCGCGAATCTCGTGACCGAGGTCTGGGTGGCCGGCTCACCTTGTCACCCCCGACGGCGACCCGTAAATTTTGTTGTCTAGCGGAGTTCCGTTGTCCATCCGTCGCTTCCGAGCCTGCCGAGGTCTGCCCTGAACGTCGAGAAGCTCAAGGATCGCGCCCGCAAGTCCGAGGACAAAGGGCAAATCCCGAAGGCCATCGAGTACTACCTTCAGATCCTTGACGGTCTCGAGGGAACGCCGGAGCTCGCCGGTGAGCTCGCGCTGTACAACAAGGTCGGGGATCTGTACGCGAAGACCGGGAAGGTGCAGGAGTCGGTCGACATGTACGAGCGCGCGATCGCGCGCTATCAGGAATACGGCTTTCCCAACAACGCCATCGCGCTCTGTAACAAGGTCCTGCGCAATGCGCCGGGGCGGACGCAGATCTACCTGCGGCTCGCGCAGCTCATGGTCGAGCGCGGGTTCGTGGCCGAAGCCAAGCAGAACCTCCTCGAGTACGCCGACCGCATGCAGAAGGCGGGGAAGACCGACGAAGCGTTCAGGGCGTTGAAGGAGTTCGCGGACCTCTCGCCGGACAGTGAGGAGATCCGTCTCCTCCTGGCCGAGCAGCTCAAGGCGGCCGCCCGCGATGGCGAAGCACGCGAGCAGCTGGCCAAGCTCTATGCCGAGGCCGAGTCCACCGGTGACCAACGCCGTTCGCGCATGACGCTGCAGCACATCCGGTCGATCGACCCGGAATTCGACGTCGCGTCGGCACCGAAGCCGAAGGTCGCGGAGAAGAAGCAGAAGACCAGCGAGCTCATCTTCCTCAACCTCGACGACGACGAAGAACCTGCTGCGGGTCCGGCCGCCGCGGTCGAAGAGCCCGCCGCCGAGCCGGAGCCGCTGGTGATGGAGCCGACGGCCGAGCCCGAGCCGGAGTTGGCCGCCGAGCCCGAGATGCTGGAGTTCGAGCCGACGTCATTGGATGGCGGCGCGACGGACGAGGTGGAGACGGAAGGGCTCGCGATCGAGCAGACCTCGCTTGCCGACGAGACGCCGGCCGATGACGTCGGCGTGCTCGAGGGCCTCGATCTCACCCAGGGCGTCGCGGGAGCCGACGAGGTCGTAGAGGAAGCCCCCGCAGCCGAGAGTGAGCCCGCAGAGAGTCTCGAGATCGAGCGGTTGGAGCTCGAAGGCGACGAGGAGCTCGAGGTCGAGTCGCTCGAGCCGGCGGGTGCGGGAGACGAGGATATCTCCATCGATGCCGATCTTCCCGTGCTCGACGTCGGCGCAGACTCGCTGGCGGAGATCTCGATCGATGAGCCGAAGCTGGATGTGCCGGAGCTGGATATCGAGGAAGAGGCAGGGTGGCAGGGTGGCAGGGTGGCAGAGGCGGCAGAGGCGGCAGAGGCGCCGCGCAGTGTCGAGGAGCTGTACGCGGCGGTCGCCGACGACCCCGACGATGCCGAGCTCCACGTCACACTCGGTGAGACGTTGATCGAGCAGGGGGATCGCGACGGCGGGCTCACCGAGCTCGACATCGCCGTCGATATGTTCGAGACGGCCGAGGAATGGGATCGGGCCGAGGGGCTCGCGACCGAAGTGTTGCGCCTCGACCCCAACAACGTGCGGTATCGCCAGAAGCAGGTCGAGTACGCGTTTCGGAGCGGCGAGAAACCGCCGTTGATCGCGGCGTATCTTGGCCTCGCCGACGCGCTCTTCCGCGAGGGCACGGTCGATCGCGCGCTCGCGGTGTACAAGCGCGTGCTGGAGCACGATCCCGAGAATCAGCGCGCACTCGACGGTATCGCCACGCTCGCGCCCCCCGAGGAGCCCGCGACGGAGCCGGAGATGGAGGCGCGGCCCGAGGACTTCGTGGATCTGGGTGCCCTCGTCCTCGACGAGGAACCCGTCCGCGACACGCGGATGCGCGTGGAGGACGAGGAGCCGTCGGGCGACGAAGAGCGCGACTTCCACGATATGCTCGCGCAATTCAAGCGTGGGATCGAGGAGAACATCAGTGAGGATGACGCGCAGGCCCATTACGACCTGGGGGTCGCCTTCAAGGAGATGGGGCTGCTCGACGAGGCGATCGCCGAGTTCCAGAAGGCGCTGCGGTCGTCCAGCGCGCGGCTCCGGACCGCCGAAGCGCTCGGGAGCTGTTTCTTCGAGAAGCGGCAGTACTCCGTCGCGGCCACGGTGATGCGGCGCGCCATCGATGCCGATCCGACGGGGGACGAGGACAAGATCGGGCTGCTCTATTCGCTGGGCAGATGCGAGGAGGAGCAGCACCGCGGGAACGAGGCGCTGGCGTATTACCAGCGGGTCTTCGCGCTCGACATCAACTTCCAGGACGTGCGCGAGCGCCTCGAGCAGCTCTCGGCGGCGGGGAACTAGCTGATGGCACAACAGGTGGCGCCGGTGACCCTGGCCACGATGCAACAGCCGGTACGGAGCGAGATCGGCGCCGTCTTCGAGGAGCTCGCGCGCATCGTCCGGAGCGACTTCGGGCTCATCGGCGACGTGAACGCGCATCTCCTGCGCGTGAAGGGCAAGCTCTTCCGGCCCACGCTCCTGCTGCTCTCCGCGCAGGCGGCCGACACGCTCTCCGAGACGAAGGTGACGCTCGCCGCGACGCTCGAGCTGATTCACATCGCGACGCTCGTCCACGACGATTCGGTAGACCACTCGGTGCTCCGGCGTGGCCAGCCCACCGTGAACGCGATGTTCAGTCATCAGATCGCGGTCATCATGGGCGACTATCTCTACTCGCGCGCGATCACCGAGCTCGTCCGGCTCGGGGATCTCGAGGCGCTCCGCGTGATCAGCCGGGTCACCAACGAGATGACGGTGGGGGAGATGCGAGAGCTCGAGGCGTACGACCGCCTGAACTACAGCGAGGACGCGTACGACGCGCTGATCCACGCCAAGACCGCATCGCTGCTTTCGGGCGCGTGCGAGGTCGGCGCGCTCGAAGCGGAGTCCACCGTCCGCGAGGCGCTGCGACGCTTCGGCCTCCACCTCGGGATGGCGTTCCAGATCACCGACGACGTGCTCGACTACACGGAGAACGAGTCGGTGACCGGCAAGCCCGGCGGGCTCGATCTCAAGGAGCACAAGATCACGCTCCCGTTGATCGCGGCGCTCGGAGCGATGACGCCAGCGGAGCGGGCGGTCGTCGAGCGGTTGATGGCCGAGCCGACTCCCGGCGACGAGCTGATCACCGAAGTGATGGGCCTCGTCGAGGCGCGGGGTGGTGTGCAGCGCGCGCGCGAGCGCGCCGCCGAGTTCGCCCGCCGCGCCGAGCTGGAGCTCGCCGATCTGCCCGAGAGCCCGGCGCGCGACGCGCTGGCTTCGTGCCTCGCCTACGCCATTCAGCGGCGGAGCTGATCGCATGGCCCTGGGACCCCGGAAGCCGCGCTACTACGTCACCGTGCTCACCCTCGGATTCGTGCTGGGGGGATTCCTCTCCTCGATCCTGCAGCGATTCCTGCCGGCGAGCGCGGCTAAAGAATTCTTCACATGGACCGCGACCCCCACCTTGGGCCCGATTCACCTCGATTTGCTTATCTTGACTATGACGATCGGGCCGATCGGGTTACAGGTGTCGCTCCTGGCCCTGGTCGGTTTGATCCTCGCGTATCTGTTTGCGCGATCGATGTTCTGAGGGCAAAGGCGAGGTCGTACCATGCTGAATCAAATTGGTTTACCCGAAATCCTGATCATCCTGCTGATCGTGCTGCTGGTCTTCGGCGCGAAGCGGATGCCGGAGATCGGGGCGTCGATGGGGAAGGGGATTCGGGAGTTCAAGAAAAGTCTGACGGAGATGGGCAGCGGTGGCTCGTCGAAGGACGAGATCGAGCCGACCCGGCCGTTTGACAGCACCAGCACCACCACCACCACGACCGGTGAGCCCAAGAAGCTCAGCCAGTAGGCCGCGCGGCCAGTAGGCCCGTCAGGAGGGTCCCATGCTATCGGATTTCAGCTTCATGCATGTGTTGATCCTGCTCCTCATCATCTTGCTCGTCTTCGGGGCAAAGCGGTTGCCCGAGATGGGTGCCTCGATGGGGAAAGGGATCCGGGAATTCAAGAAGAGTCTGAGCGACGTCAACAACCAGCTCGAGAGCCCCGCACGGCCGGATGCCGTGCCGCCCGCCCGCGACGTGGACGCCGCCCACACCTCGTCGAGCAGAGAGGGTGAGCCGAAGAAACTGAGCCAGTGAACGGAACGGGTCGCTAGAACCCGTTCTGGTTCGGCGTCGGCGCGCTGGGTCCCTGCTGAGCTGCCTGGGACGCGGCGCGCTGTGCTTTTTCCAGCTCCTCACGCAGGTCCTGCACGTTCGCCTGCTCGCGGAGCGAGCGGATGGCGAGCTGCACCTGATCCTGCCGCGCGTTCCGGATCGCCTCTGATCGCAGGGTGTCCACCTGCTTCGCGAAGAGCGCGCTGTCCGCCATGACCCGGCGGATGGGCTCGACGAAATAGACCGCCACCTCGGACGGGATGGGCCCGCCCACCGTCCCCAGCTTGAGCCCGAAGGCCGCCCCGATCACCGCCGGCACGCTCTGCAGGCCCTGCGGTGGATTGGCGGCCGTGAACGGCCCCACCGTTTGGACCCGCATCTTGTGCCGCTGGGCTTCCTGCTCGAGCGTGGCCCCCGCGGCGATCTCCTGCGCGATCTTCCGGCCCAGCTCGAGACCCAGCTGGTGCTTCTTGTCGTTCTGCACCTTCTGATAGACCTGCTCGTGGATCTTGGCGAGCGGCGGGATGCCGGCCGCGTGCAGGCTGTCGAGTCGGAAGACGTAGTAGGCCCAGTCCGTCTCGATCACCGGCGACGTGCCGCCCACCTCGGCGTTCGGCCCGAACGCCCACACTGACGCATCGCCGACCACGAACCGGCCGAGCTGGAGCTGGTTGCCCTCGGGGAGCGCCGGCGCCTGCGCGACGGGGACCTTGAGCCGATGGGCCACCGAATCGAGCTCGGCGCCGTTGTCCTGTTCGGCGGCAAAAAGGTCCAGCGTGTCGGCCCTCGCCTCGACCGCGCGCAGATGGTCGCCGGCCGCCGTGATCGGGATCAGGATATGGCTCGCGTGATACGTGTCGCCACTCTTGGAGATGAGCTTGATGATGTGATAGCCGAAGGGCGTGAGCACCGGTTTGGAGATCTGGCCCGGCTTCAGGGCGAGTGCCGCCTCCTCGAACTTCGGCGTGAACTGCCCCTTCTTGGCTTCTCCGAGATCGCCGCCCTTCGCCGCCGAGACGGAGTCGGCGGAGACGGCCTTGGCGAGTTTCGCGAAGTCCGCGCCGTGCATGAGCGCCGTGTAGACGCTGTCGGCCTGCTTCAGCGCCGCCGCGGAGTCCGACGCGTTGGGGCGCCGTGAGACCGCGATGAAGCTCAGGTACGCCGTCGCCGGCTCCTTGAAGTCGTCCTTGTGCGCATTGTAGTACTGCGAGACGTCGGACTCCGTGACCTTGGCCTCTGAGTCCGGAATGGCCACCTGCGGTGCGTAGGCCATGATCTTGGCCACCACCGAGTCGCGCTGATCCTTGTATTCCTGCCAGAGCTCGGCGTCGGAGACGTAGATCCCCGCCGTGAGCTGGGCGAGCAGCTTGAGCCGGGGGAGCTCGTCGCGATAGCGCGCTTCGAGCGCCATCAGGAACGTGGGATCGGCGCTCGACGAGATGAAGCGCTGGTACTTGGCGAGGTCGAATCTGCCGTCGGTCTGGAACTGCGGCGCGTTCAGCACTTCCTGCGGCGGCGACGTGCGCGCGGCGTTGATGATCTCCTGGTTGGAGACGTGGATTCCGCGGCGCTTGAACTCCTGCTCGAGGATCAGCTGCTCGACGAGCTGCTCGAAGACGCGGTCCTTGCGCTGTTTGTCGGCCGTGAGCGAGGCATCATAGTTGGCGCCCTGATCGCGCTCCTGCTGCTGCTCGTTCTCGAGCGCCTGCAGGTACGTCTGGTAGTCGATCTTCTCGCCATTCACCTTGGCGATGGCGTTGGTCGTGGTCGGCTGGCCCTTGTTGGTGATGCCCATGCCGACACCGTAGATCATCCATCCCACGAACGCCGCGACGAGGATCCCCATGACCCACTTCGCGTTCGCGCGCATGCTCCGCATCATCGGTCGAACACACCTGCGTTAAAGGAGGGGGGCGATGAGGGCCTAAGTCTAAGCCCCGCAACGGGGAATCTCAAGCGGCCCGGTCGGTCCGAACGGTTGCAGGGCAGCCTGAAAATCACTAAGTTCGTGCATTCTCATGGCCTACGAACCCGAGATCGAAAAGCTCGAGCGCAAGTACCAGGACGATCCGGCGCGGCATTTCGCCCAGCTCGCCGAGCAGTATCGGCGTGCGGATCGCCTGGACGAGGCGCTCGATATTCTGACCCGCCATCTCGAAGAACGACCCAACTACGTGAGCGGACTCATCGTGTTGGGCCGGTGCTATCTCGATCGCCGTGACGACGCCGCGGCGCGCGAGACCTTCGAGCGCGTGCTCGCCCTCGACGCCGAGCACATCATCGCCCTCAAAGCGCTCGGGGACATCGCCGACCGCGCTGGGGACGGCCCGGAGGCGATCCGCTGGCTCGAGCGGCTCCTCGAGGTGGATCCGATGAACGAGGACGCGCAGGCGTCGCTCGAGCGGATCAAGACCGAGGGGCCGATGGGGCCGATGGAGGAGCCCGCGCCGGAAGAGGCAGGAGAGGCAGGAGAGGCAGGAGAGGCAGGAGCGGCAGAGGCGACAGGAGGGGCAGAGTGGCAGGGTGGCAGTGTGGCACAAGCGCCGGCGCCGGAGCCGCCCGCGCTGATCGAGCCGGAGCCCGCCGCCCAGGCGGCGCCGGAGCCGGAGCCTGTCCCCGAGCCCGAGCCGGAGGCCCCGGAGGCCGTTGAGACGGCCGCCGCCGCGGACGACGAGCTCAAGCTCGAGCGCGTGACGCCGGCCTTCGAGCCGAGCCCCGAGCCGGTGGGCGAGTCGCCGTTCGACGAGGCGTTTGGACAGCCGGAGCCCGGCGACGACCTGTCGAACGTCCCCGAAGAGGCGATGAGCGATGATGCGCCGGCGTCGGGTCTCGCCGAGGCGGCCGAGGCGAGCGACGTCGACGAAGCCGAGCCCGCCACCACGCCGCCCGCGTTGGAGGGGGCGGAGGCGTCGGGCATGGAGTTCCAGTCGTTCGACACCGAGCTCGCCTGGGATACGGGCGAGCGCACCTCCCAACAGATCTCCGACGAGGACCTCATCGCCGCGGAGCACCTGCACAGCGACGACGTCGAGCCCGTAGCGCATGAGCTGCCGGGGCTCGAGACGGCGTTCGTTCCTCCGGTCGGTGACGAGGCGTCAGGGATCGAAGCGGTCGAGGGGCTGAGCGACGTCGTGCCGATGGGGGCAGCGGAGCCGGGAGATGACGAAGGGGCGGCAGACGAGGCAGAAGA
>Ga0315550_1002515_pt1 | contig 11213 bp, 9 predicted proteins | sample SalMarSW160190MG_2_FD_203100 | JGI IMG/M metagenome (GOLD analysis project Ga0315550, IMG submission 203100) | Salt marsh sediment microbial communities from the Plum Island Ecosystem LTER, Massachusetts, United States - Salt Marsh Sediment SW1601-90 ... | reverse complement strand
TTTGCATCAGGCGTTACAGGGAAGATCCAATTTATGTTGTCACCAGAGGTTCTGCTGTTAATCACGCCATTGCTGCATGTGACCAGATTGGCTATTCCAGGTGACACTACCTGGGTAAAATCAACATAAAAATCAAAAGATGCAGCGTTGGTAGGGCTGGTCTCCGAACAAGTTATCACAGGTACAGGTCCTACTATATCATGCTGAACATTAAGGCTTGCTTCCTGGTTTGGATTGCCAGCACCATCGGTATAAATTCCCGCCCCGACATTCAGTGTTACTAAAGCATTTGCATCAGGCGTTACAGGGAAGATCCAAGTTATGTTGTCACCAGAGGTTTTGCTGTTAATCACGCCATTGCTGCATGTGACCAGATTGGCTATTCCAGGTGACACTACCTGGGTAAAATCAACATAAAAATCAAAAGATGCAGCATTGGTAGGGCTGGTCTCCGAACAAGTTATCACAGGTACAGGTCCTACTATATCATGCTGAACATTCAGGCTTGCTTCCTGGTTTGGATTGCCAGCACCATCGGTATAAATTCCCGCCCCGACATTCAGTGTTACTAAAGCATTTGCAACAGGTGTTACATTGAAGATCCAATTTATGTTGTCACCAGAGGTTCTGCTGTTAATCACGCCATTGCTGCATGTGACCAGATTGGCTATTCCAAATGTCACTACCTGGGTAAAATCAACATAAAAATCAAAAGATGCAGCGTTGGTAGGGCTGGTCTCCGAACAAGTTATCACAGGTACAGGTCCTGCCATATAGTGCAGCGCATTCAGGCTTGCTTCAGAGTTGTTATCCCCAGTATTATCCGGGTAAATTTCAGCACCAACATTTGGCGTTACCTTTATTGTTAAGTAAGAATAAAAATCAAAGGATGTAGCGTTAGTGGGGTTAGTTACTATACAAAAAAACAAACAGATTATTGAAATATGCTTTAACTCGATTTTCATTGGATTGACATATGGTTTTGTATAGGAAAATTAAGGTAATTAATTTGTTATAGGTACTGTAGTATTATTTAAAAAAATGGGATATTGCGATTACTAAAAGAATTTACCTTCTGGCAAGTCTTAGCCAATCAATTTCATTAATTTATATTAAAATTATGTTATTTTGATAATACATCCTAATAAATATTATGATTTTATGTCTAACCTATTATAACAAAGATATTAGTAGAGGGTGGGGGAATAGGCTCTTTTACAATTATATATGAGTTAGGTTATGTATCTCGCATAATCAAATGTATCAACGTAGCGATATCTGTTTCTCTATTGTAGTGTAGTTTGCATTGGCTATAACTTGTGCATAAACGCCATATGGCATTTATTTTTATAAATAGATGCAGGCTTGTTACATGTATTTAGATAAGGTGCCTTAGTTGGTTTATTGCAATGTATAAAGTTAGGCTATTGGAATAAATTATCCAAAGGAGGATTTATCTTTTGTAGCTGGATCCTGCTTCGTGAGTGTAAATTTCGGTGGTTCTGGAGGTGTAGGGACGCGATTAATCGCGTCTCTGTTATTGTTCGATCACTCCCGATCCGATCAGTTCATCCCCATCATACCATACGGCAAACTGGCCCGGTGCAATGCCGCGCTGCAATTGGTCGAAAACAATGTATAAGCCGCTTTTCCGCAAATAGAGCCTTGCCTTCTGAAGGGGTTGCCGGTACCGGATCCTGACCATCATGTCCATTGATTGACCCGGCTTCATTCTGAGATCATCACGCAGCCAGTGGATATCATTACCATTCACTTTCAGCCCCTTCCGGTTCAAACCCGGATGATCGTGTCCCTGTCCGGTAAACAGGTAATTGTGATGCGTATCTACTGCAATGACAAACAGGGGCTCTTTCTTCCCTCCGACGTTCAATCCTTTTCGCTGGCCGATCGTAAAAAAAATGGCTCCCTCATGTTTTCCGACAACTTCTCCATCCTTTGCAGTATAATGGTACGCATCCGTCAGGTTTGCCAGTTCCGGATCGGAAATATCGTTTCCAGGAAGTCCCTGTTCAAATTTTCGCCACCCGTTCCAGGCAGCAGGTATTTCTATGATGTCACCCGGTTCTCCTTTCAGTTTTTGTTGAAGGAATGCCGGAAGATCGACCTTCCCGACAAAACAGATCCCCTGGGAGTCTTTCCGGCTGGCGGTTGCCAGGTTCAATTCCCGTGCGATTTTTCTGACTTCCGGTTTTGTCAGGTCTCCGAGAGGAAATTGTGCCAGTTTCAGCTGGTTTTGTGAGAGCTGGCAGAGGAAATAGCTCTGGTCTTTGTTTTTATCCTTTCCAGCCAGCAGGCGGCAGATGGTTTTTCCGTTTTTCTCAATTTCTTCTTTACGGCAGTAATGACCGGTAGCCACATACCCGGCACCAAGTGTAACTGCTTCGTTAACAAAAAGATCAAACTTAATCTCCCGGTTGCAGAGGACGTCCGGGTTGGGTGTCCGACCCTTTTCGTATTCCGCAAAAAGGTAATCCACCACCCTCTTCCTGTAATCGATACTCAGGTCAACCGTGTGGAAAGGAATGTCCAGTTTCCTTGCGACCAGTTCGGCAAAAAGCACATCTTCATCCCATGGACAGTCGCCTTTGAGCACACCGGTGGTATCATGCCAGTTTTTCATGAAAAGACCGATAACCTCGTGTCCCCGGGATTTCAGGATGTACGCTGCAACGCTCGAATCCACACCACCCGATAAACCGACTACTATCCTGCTCATTCTTAATCTGAAAAATTGATTCAGCAACAAAAGTAGGAAAAATGAATGAACCCCGGACAGTTATCTTCCATGGGGATGGAGATCAGGCAAAGGTTCTTCGTGCATTACTTACCGGTCGAACCATTCCACAACCATCTGATCCACTTCATCCCGGTATTCCAGGATCCTGTGATCACCCCCTTTAAACAGGACCAGCCGGAAGGGGATATGGTGCTGAAGCAGTTTTTCAGAAAAATCAGTTGCCATATCACCATTCTGGCCCGTGAGGGGTTGTATCGTAACCAGCAAAACCAGAATTGCGATACATCTTCGTTTCGTGTCGCTTATTCGTTTATGCTGTGTAGAAGACTACTCCTGTCAATAATTTTACCCTTAAGTATCAGGTGTTCAATCTTTTCAAGATTATCCAGATCATCCAGGGGATTACCGGTTAAAACCAGCAGGTTGGCATAGTATCCTTTTGTTATACACCCTGTCTTCCACCCAAAGGCTTCATTGAAATTGGAAGTGGCTGCCGCAAGCACCTCCCGGTTTGATAATCCGATTTCCGAAAGCAGGTGAAGTTCGGTGTGGAGCGAGATCCCTGGCATGGTTCCCCAGACATCTGTTGCACTTCCCGCAAGGTATCTGGCACCCTCTGCTGCATACAGCTTTTCAATTTCAAGTTCGTGGATGGCAAGATTCCTGTAATTTTCCTGTATGAACGGTTCATAGTGATGATTGCCTGTTTCCTTATCTGCAGGATTGTTAATGTCTTCTTCTGAAAGAATTGATGCAATGGCATAATCCCACGGATTTTCATGGTCCGGCAGGTCAAGATAGAGCAGGCTCAGGGTTGGCATCAGGAACGTTCCGGAACTGGCCAGCATACTGGCATGGTTCTCCAGCTCAGGATCATCCAGATCGAGATTTGAAAGGTACCGGTAATATTTCCATTTCGGACTTTCCATATCATCACTGAATGGCTGGTCAGCCACTCCCTTTGCCAGGTTTACCGGTGCAACATCCAGTGAATACCGTGTTGTGTGGACAAACACCTCAATGCCCAACTCCGTTGCTTCCCGGTAAGTTGTATATCCAAGCTCCCCGATGCAACCCATACCAAGTTCTTCTGCCCGGGCCTTCAGTTTCTGAACCTGGTCAGGGGAAAGCGCATATTTCAGAAGTGCAATTGAATATCCCTTTTCATACAAAGACTCAAGGTCTGCGATGTGCTCCTCAACAGGTTTTCTTTCATCCCCAACCGATTCCAGCCTGTAGAAGTCCGGTGATGGATCAGCCTCCGTAAAAAAAGAACCCCGCCTTCCTCCATCCACACCGATAATGGATGTTACGCCCATGTACAGGAAGGCGTTTGCATATTCCTGGTTGTTTATCACCGCAAAACCATCAAACAGGCCCGGAATGATGAATTTGCCGGATGCGTCGATGACCACAGCATCTTTCGGGAGTTCCGTATTATCATCCAATCTGCCAATTGCAGCAATGGTATCACCCCGGATCAGTATATAGGAATGGGCCAGATCATTATCAAGCTTTCCCCGGTTGGAAACATCAATGATAGTCCCTCCACGGATCAGCAGGGCAGGGGAATCCTTGTGTTCCGGTTTGCAGCAGGATCCAACGATGAGCAGGATAAGAGCAACATGTAGTGCACACCGGAATGTACTGTTATTCGAAATATTCAAACGCATCGATGATATCAAGATAAACTCCGTCGAAACCGGCATCCAGTATCTTATCCAGGTAGGAACTGTCGGTTCCGAATATGATTTGCTGCCATAACGGATCCCAGTACTCCACTTTGTAGTTTCCCTCCCAATGGGGATTTTCACCCTTCAACCAGGATGGGGGATTGGAATCCCATTCCGGTTGCCAGTAATAACGGTAATCTTCTGCTTCTCCAATACTCATGTAGGCAATAACCATCCGTTTTCCCCCATTCTGTTTGCTCCTCAATTCCTCAACCTCAGCCGGGGTATAGGGTACGCCATCGAAGAAAAAGTCCATGATCAAAAGGTCATAATTGGTCGCGGTGACTTCACTGATAAAGTTACCCTTTGTGCCAAATCCTTCCGGATCAAGGATGTAGAGGAAGTTTTTTGCATTATCAAGCAGTGTGATAACATCTGTATTAACATTAAAGGGGTTTGCCGGATAGGATGGAATATTGTCCAGGTCCCTGTGATCTGCAGCAAAGGAAATGTAGCCTGAATCAGCACAGGTAGCATATGAATCATCAACCTTCGATTGGGTACTGCAATAATCGGTCACCAGTATTTTAACCCCGTTAAGCCTGGCTTTTTCAAGGTAGAAGCATGTCTCACTGGTGAAGGTGAAGGGAGATTTCTCATTATCGTCATTGTATCCGTAGAAAAGATCTTCCCTGCCAATCCCGTCAATTGCCTGAAGGTAGGAGAGGTCGGGGTCATCCTGAAGCTTACCCTCCAGGGTTATTAATTCATGACCGTTTTGAGGAATAATGACAAAGGTGCCATCCACGTTTTTGGCATAAACGCTGATACCCTTTACAAAGGCTTTCATATAGTCCTTGTATACGGTTGTTGTTTCCTCTTGCTCTGAATCATCACTGCATCCCGGAAGGATCAAACCAATGAATAACATTGCAACTAATGCTAATAGAGCGGTTGATTTTTTCATGGTGTATGATTAAAGTTCTTTGATTTAGGCAATAAAAATACGAATATTAAGTGACACGTGACGTGTAACGCGTGACAAGAATCTTACCGTTTTTTATTCGTGCATTCGTGGCAACTTTTCTTTTACCGAGTACCGAGAAACGAGTACCGAGCACCTGTCTTTCTCACCACTCATCACTCACTTCTCATCTCTTTCCTTTTTCGTCAGACCAACTTGCCACCGCTCATTCCATCACTTAGTGGTCAGGCGAAGATCATTCATCTCAACTCTAAGTCTCTTCGTCCCTTAGTCCCTTTGTCACAAAGCCCCACAGTCTTCATTCTTTTAAATCCGCAATCCGCAATCCGCAATCCCATCCCCCTGTCTCCCCCTCTCAAAGTCTCACAGTCTCAATATCAACTCTGTACCCTGAACTCTGTACTCAGAACTCCCTGCCCATCCTCTCCAAAGCCTCACCCGTCAACCGGTACACCACCCACTCATCCATGGCTTCGGCCCCAATTTTTTCATAGAATTCCCTGGCCGGATTCCATTTCAGCACCCACCATTCCATTCTTCCGCACTTTCTTTCCTTAGCCAACCGTGCGCAATAAGCAAGGAGTGCTTTGCCAATGCCCTTTCCCCTCTGTTCCGGGGTTACATAGATGTCTTCAATATAGATTCCGGGCCTTCCCAGGAAAGTTGAGAAATTGTGAAAGAAGAGGGTATAACCAACCGGTATGTTTTCATATTCAGCAATGATTACTTCAGCATAGGATTTTTCACCAAATAGCGTTTCATCCAGGATCTCTTTGGTGGCAACCACCTCATGAGCAAGCTTCTCATATTCTGCCAGTTCTTTGATGAATCTCAGGATCAACGGTGTATCGGCAGGCTCAGCCGGACGAATGTTCAGGTTTTTCATGTTAAAAGGGGTTAATGTGTATTTTGGATCAGACGATTGATAAAAACAGGTTATCATTGCATGGCTTATACAATAAAACGATTGCCATACTACCCTGCTATTCCGTTTTCATGGTTTGCAACGTGTGTTTTCTCTTTCCATTTGACAATCTTCCCTTTCAGAAATTTCATAATTACCGGGATTCCAAGATAGAGTATCAATAGGATTATGGGAATGATCAAAAGAAAAATTTCGTCATCAGAGGGGCCTGCTGTTCCTCCTTTCGATTGGCATGTGATGAAGAAAAAGCATAGCCAGGCAAGAATATACTTTTTCATTTTATGTTTTTTAGCTATTCAGAATTTGATTGATATCCTGTAATTCCTGGCTGGAAAAATTGATGTTATCCAGGCAGGCCATTGAATTCAACAGCTGGTCAACAGAGCTTGCCCCGATCAGAACCGAAGTAATTCGCTTATCACGAAGGATCCAGGATAGAGCCATCTGGGCAAGCGATTGACCGCGTTCAGATGCCAGCTTATTCAGCTTTTTAAGTTTATCAACCAGTCCTTTCGTGATTGCGGAGCGTTCAAGGAATCCATGGGGTTTTTCTGCCCTGGAACCTGCCGGAATACCCTTGAGATACTTATCAGTCAGCAACCCCTGGGCAAGGGGGGAAAAAGGGATACAGCCAACACGCTCCTCTTCCAGGACATCCAGCAATCCTTTTTCCACGTCCCGGACAAGCATGGAGTATTTGGGTTGATGAATAATGCACGGGGATCCCAGCTCCCGGAGAATGGCGCAGGCTTTCCTGGTCATTTCCGGATCATAGTTTGAGATCCCGGCATAGAGTGCTTTACCTGACCGTACTGCATGATCAAGTGCACTCATGGTCTCTTCCAGGGGGGTGTCGGGATCGGGTCTGTGGGAATAAAAAATATCGACATACTCCAATCCCATTCGATGGAGACTTTGATCCAGGCTGGCAATCAGGTATTTCCTTGATCCCCACTCCCCGTATGGACCGGGCCACATGAGATAACCGGCTTTCGTGGATATGATCAACTCATCCCGGTGTGCTTTCAGATCCTTATTCAGAACCCGTCCGAAATTAACCTCTGCAGATCCCGGAGGAGGACCATAGTTATTGGCCAGGTCGAAATGGGTTATTCCTGAATCAAGCGCTTTCAGGATAATGTTCCTGGCTGTATTAAAGTTGTCAACAAATCCGAAGTTGTGCCACAAACCAAGAGATATCGCCGGTAACAATAATCCACTGTTCCCGGACCGGTTGTAATTCATGGTTTTATACCGGTCAGATGCGGGTAGGTATTCTTTCATCGCGATTTAAATTATTTTGCTTACGCCCTTTCAGGGCTTCATAAATATGAATTGAAATGATTCATGGCAACGCCTGTGAATCCTGATAAATATATAAAATATCGGAACGCTTTCAAAACACTACCTTACCGGCTTTTCTAAAAAGCGGGTTCTGAATTCTAATATTCCTGGTTTTTAATTACATTTATTACCCTGTTCGTTTATCTTCTCTATGGCACACCTCACCGTATACAAAGCATCTGCAGGATCAGGCAAAACCTATACCCTCGCTTTTGAATACCTGCTGCACCTGGTCCGTGATCCGTATGCTTACCGGAGAATATTGGCGGTAACATTCACCAACAAAGCCACCGCAGAGATGAAAAGCCGGATTATCGATGAGCTTTTTCATATCGCCAGAGGATATCCGTCAACCTACCTCGAACCACTGGTAAAGAGGAGCGGTATCCCTCCCGAAAGGGTGCAGAAAAATGCACAGCAGGCATTCACACTTATCTTGCACGATTTCTCACGATTTTCTGTGGAAACCATCGATTCGTTCTTTCACCATGTATTGAAATCGTTTACCCGTGAGATTGGTCTTCAGTCCGGTTTTAACCTGGAAATGGATGACCAGAAGATTATGGCAGAATCACTGGACGAAATGCTATTCAGATTATCGGGCAATGATCCCCTGAAAGATTGGCTGGTGCGTTTTGCAGAAACAAAAATTGAGGATGGGAAGTCATGGAACTTCAAACAGGATATCCTGGATACAGGAGAGGAAATCTTCAGGGAAAAGTTTAAGCTTTTCAGGAAACCGCTGATAGAGAAATTTGGAAATAAGCAACTCCTGGACAGATACCTTGCTAACCTCAATAAAATAATCCATCAATTTGAAGCTACCCTTCAGGATTCTGGCAGGAAAGGATTGGAGCTGATCGCCCGGTACGATTTGCATATTGAAGACTTTAAGCATGGAAAATCCGGATTTGCCAATCATTTCAGGAAACTTGCGGAAAAAAAGGATTTTACCCCGGGTGTAAGAACACGTTTTGCATGTAATGACCTCTCTTCATGGCATACCGGGAATTGTGAGAAGAAAGAGTCAATAGGGAGGGTATATGAGGCTGGATTGAACCAGCTCCTGTGCGATGCTATTCACTTCTATGATACTCATGTGGAAGGCTATCAGACTGCAATAACCATTTCCAGATTCATCTTCACATTGGGTATACTGACCGATTTGACAAAACATGTCAGGGAATATTGCCTGGAGAAGAACCTGTTTCTCATGTCAGATGTTGCTGCATTGCTGAAGGAGATCATTGAGGGTAATGACGCACCATTCATTTACGAGAAAACAGGAACGTTGTTTAACCATTTCATGATCGACGAATTTCAGGATACATCATGGATCCAGTGGCAGAATTTTCACCCGCTTCTGAAAAATAGCCTTGCAGAAAATCATGATTGCATGGTTGTTGGAGATGTTAAGCAATCGATCTACAGGTGGAGAAACAGCGATTGGAAAATACTGTCAGAACAACTGAATAAGGATTTCCAGGATCCCTGGATCAGAACCCTGTCACTCAATACCAATTGGAGAAGCAGAGAGAACATTGTACGGTTCAACAGCCGGTTTTTCAAAGAAGCGGCGCAATCCCTTGAGAACCGGTTTTTATCAAGCCTCGATGAACGGGTGTCCGGAGAGGAAGAGATTAAGGACCTCTCCGGAAAGATCACCAGGGCGTATGAAGATACCTTCCAGGAGATTCCTGATGAAGAAAAAAAGAGCGGTGGTTTCATCCGGGTGAAACTCTATGATAAAAAAGAAAACGATTGGAAAGAACAGGTAAAAACAGAACTTCTGTCTCTTTTGGATAACCTGCTTGACCGGGGATACAATCCCGGAGATATCTGTATCCTGGTCAGGAACAACAAGGATGGAAAGGATATTGTAACCAGTTTGTTGCTGCAAAAATCGTCGCGGGCAAGGCCGGGTAACTATCCATACGAGGTCCTGTCGAACGAATCCCTCTTCCTCGAAACCTCTTCTGCTGTCTCACTTATTGTTTCCGTATTGAGTTACCTGCACACACCCTGTGACCGGATAAACGGTGCCTTTTTGCTGTCGGAATATAACCGTTACTTCAATCCAGACTCCCCATCGGATCCTGGATGGTTAGATTCCATCTCAAAGGACCCCGGGTCATTGTACAAACTGGTAAAAGAGTCATTTCCTCAGGAGTTTATTGATGATTTGCCGGTATTACCTTACCTGCCATTGTATGAGATGATAGAACGCATCATCCGGAATTTTAACCTTCATCTTGCAGATACCGAAGTTCCGTTTATTCAGGCTTTTCTTGATGTAGTTATCGAATTTTCAAGAAATGAAACATCCGATCTCCAGTCTTTTCTCGAATGGTGGAAAAAGGAGGGGCCGAAAAAGACCATCTCCGTATCGGAACAGCAAAACGCCGTCCGGGTACTGACCATCCACAAAGCCAAAGGACTTGAATTCCCCGTGGTCATCATTCCTTACTGTGACTGGAGACTGGATCACATTCCCGGTAAACAGAATATCATATGGTGCGAACCTGCCGTTAAACCCTTTGATGCCCTCGAACTGGTACCGGTAAATTATTCTTCAAAGCTTGCTGCAACTATCTTTTACAATGACTACTACAGTGAGAAACTGCATGCTTATGTCGATAATTTGAATCTCCTTTATGTAGCACTTACCAGACCGATAGACGAACTCTATGTTTTTAGTCCGGCTAACAGAGAAGGTGACATGAAACAGGTGGGTGATCTGATCCATCATGTTATCCAATCCATGATTGTGGAAAAAGACCTGGAGAAAATGAAATCGTCTCCTTTCGGACAACCGGTCAGCTGGGATGATAAAATAATGCAGCTGACTATTGGTGTGGAGCCGCTTGCAGGCAAGGAGTGGGAGAGACCCCACAATATCATAACGATGCGTACAGATCGCCCGGCAGATACTCCGGCAAACCGGTTACTCCTGAACCTTCACAAATCCGACTACTTTATTATGGAGGATGATGCAAAAACAGCCCGGATTAACCATGGAAACCTGATGCATGAGTTATTTGAGCACATGATAACGGGAGATGACCTGGAACATGCTGTAAACCGGTTATTGATAAAAGGTAAAATTTCTGCCTCGCTCGCAGACAACATGAAAAAAAAGGCAAACGAAATGCTCTCGGATCCACTGGCTCATGATTGGTTTACAAAAAAATGGGAGGTGAAAACAGAAGCAGATATTCTGCTGAAGAATAGAAAGGTCCGGAGACCCGATAGAGTCATGTTAAAAGGCAAAGAAGCCATTGTGGTGGATTATAAATTCGGTGAGGTTGAAGAGGAATTGTATACATCCCAGATAAGGCGATACATGAAATATCTTGTGGAAATGGGATACACTGATATCAGGGGATATATCTGGTACGGAAGTCTGAAAAAACAAACAGAGGTATTCCTATGAGCGAAAGGATCTACAGCTGGGGACATGAGAGAAGATTTAATGCCTACTCCAATTACTTCAAAAAGGAGTTTGGCGCGCGAATACAGAAAGTGAGC
>Ga0315550_1002512_pt1 | contig 11219 bp, 7 predicted proteins | sample SalMarSW160190MG_2_FD_203100 | JGI IMG/M metagenome (GOLD analysis project Ga0315550, IMG submission 203100) | Salt marsh sediment microbial communities from the Plum Island Ecosystem LTER, Massachusetts, United States - Salt Marsh Sediment SW1601-90 ... | reverse complement strand
CGCTGAAGGAGGCCGCGACGGGTGGCTGACCGGCCCAAGGGCCGGGCGGGCGGCGCGGCGGTCGTCCAGGCCCCGGCGGCGGTCCTGGGGACCGTGGCCGCCGTGGACCTGGGGTCCAACAGCTTCCACCTGGTGGTGGCCCAGGTGGAGGGCGAGCGCCCCCGGGTGGTGGACCGCCTCTCCGAGATGGTGCGCCTCGCGGCCGGCATCGACCGGAGGCGCCGCATCGCCCCCGACGTCCAGGAGCGGGCGCTGGCCTGCCTGGGCCGGTTCGGCGAGCGGCTCAAGGGCCTGCCCTCGGCGGCGGTGCGGGCGGTCGGCACCAACACCCTGCGGGCCGCCGGGCCCCGCAACGACTTCCTGCCCAAGGCCGAGGAGGCCCTCGGCCACCCCATCGAGGTGATCTCCGGCGTCGAGGAGGCCCGCCTGATCTACGCCGGGGTGGCCCACAGCCTGGAGGTCAGCGAGGGGCGCCGCCTGGTGGTGGACATCGGCGGCGGCAGCACCGAGGTGATCGTCGGCGAGCACCTGGAGCCGCTCTACATGGAGAGCCTGCACGTGGGGTGCGTGTCGGTGAGCCTGAACCACTTTCCCGGCGGGCAGATCACCGCCGAGGGCATGCGCAAGGCGGAGCTGGCGGTACGGCGCGAGCTGCTGCCGGTGGCCGCCACCTGCAAGGGGCTGGGGTGGCGGGAGGCCATCGGCGCCTCGGGAACGTTCCGCGCCATCGACCGGGTGGTGCGCCTGGCGGGCCTGGGGCCGGAGGGCATCACGCCGGAGGTCCTCACGGAGCTGGCCCGCGTCCTGGTCCAGGCCGGCCACGTGGACCGCATCAAGCTCCAGGGCATGACCCCCCAGCGGGCCCCCGTCTTCCCCGGCGGCGTGGCCATCGCCAAGGCGGCCCTGGCGGCCCTGGGGGTCGAGCGCGTGCTCATCACCCAGGGCGCCATGCGCGAGGGGCTGATCCACGACCTGATCGGCCGCAGCGGCGCCCGGGACATCCGGGACCGCACCGTGGACGCCCTGGCGGACCGGTACCACGTGGACGGCCCCCACGCCGCCCGGGTGGCGGAGACGGCGGGGGCGCTCCGGGCCCAGGCCGCGGGGCCGTGGTCCCTGAGCGACCCGGAGTGGGAGCGCCTGCTCGCCTGGGGCGCCCGCCTGCACGAGATCGGGCGCGACATCGCCCACAGCCAGTACCACAAGCACGGCGCCTACGTGCTGGCGAACGCCGACCTGCCGGGCTTCTCCACCCAGGAGCAGCAGCGCCTGGCGGGCATGGTGCGCGCCCACCGGCGCAAGTTCCCGGCGGCGATCCTGAAGGAGCTGGGGCGCACCGGCAAGGGGCCCCTGCGCCACCTGGCGATCCTGCTGCGCCTGGCGGTCATCCTGCACCGGGCGCGGACCGCCGAGCCGGTCCCGCCGGTGACCCTCGCGCCGGGCAAGGACACCCTGGACCTGTCGTTTCCGGACGGCTGGCTGGAGGCCCACCCGCTCACGCGGGGCGACCTGGAGGCGGAGGCGGCCTACCTGGAGGCGGCCGGCTTCTCCCTGACGTTTTCCTGAAACGCCGGGGTCAGGAGTGCTCGGCCAGATCGCCCAACAGGGCCTGCTGGGCCGAGAAGGGGGCCTCGTCCCCGGGGCTCAGACGGAAGTAGGTGCCGTCGGGCCTGAGCTCCCACGCCTGGGTGTTGTCCGCCAGGTAGTAGCCCAGCTCCCGGATCACGCGCTCCCGGAGCCGCTTGGACACGATTGGGAAGGCCATCTCCACCCGGCGGAAGAAGTTGCGCTCCATCCAGTCGGCGCTGCCGCAGAAGACCTCCGGGTCGCCCCCGTTCTCGAAGTAGTAGACGCGGGTGTGCTCCAGGAAGCGCCCCACGATGGAGCGCACCCGGATCCGGTCCGAGACCCCCGGCACCCCCGGCCTCAAGGCGCACATGCCGCGCACCAGCAGCTCGAAGGTCACCCCCGCCCGGGCCGCCCGGTAGCAGGCCCGGATGATGCCCGGCTCCACCAGGGAGTTGACCTTGATGACCACCCGCGCGGGCTTGCCCTTGCGGGCGTTCTCCACCTCGCGGTCGATCTTCTCCACCAGGGCGTCGTACAGGGTGAAGGGCGACTGGAGCATGCGCTTCAGGCGCGGCACCTTGCCCATGCTGGTCAGTTGCAGGAAGACGTTGTGGGCGTCCGAGCCCAGGTCCTCGTCGCAGGTGAACAGGCCGTAGTCGGTGTAGAGCCGCGCCGTGCGCGAGTGGTAGTTGCCCGTCCCTAAGTGCATGTAGGGGCGCAGGCGCTTGCCCTCGCGCCTGAGCACCAGGAGCAGCTTGGCGTGGGTCTTGTAGCCCACCACCCCGTACACGACGTGGGCGCCGGCCTCCTGCAGGCGGTTCGCCAGGGCGATGTTGGTCTCCTCGTCGAAGCGCGCCATCAGCTCGATGACGACCGTCACCTCCTTGCCCTCGCGGGCGGCGTTGACCAGGGCGTCCACGATGGCCGAGTCGGGACCGGTGCGGTAGAGGGTCTGCTTGATCACCAGGACGTTCGGGTCCGCCGCCGCCTGGCGCAGGAAGTCGGTGACCGGCGTGAAGGACTCGAACGGGTGGTGCAGGAGGAGGTCGTGCTTGCCGATGACCGTGAACATGTCCGTGTTCGGCGCCAGGGGCGGCGCCAGTCCGGGGGTGAACGCGGGGAACTTCAGGTCCGGCCGGTCCACCAGCTCGTACACCGCCAGCAGGCGGTTGAGGTTGACCGGGCCGTTGACCTGGAACAGGTCGTCCGCCTCCAGGGTGAACCGGGTCAGGAGGTACTGGCTCATGTCCTGGGGGCAATTGTCGGCCACCTCCACGCGCACCGCGTCGCGGTAGCGGCGCGAGGGCAGCTCGCCCTCCACGGCGCGCAGCAGGTCCACCACCTCCTCCTCGTCGAGGAACAGGTGGCTGTTGCGGGTGACGCGGAACTGGTGGCAGCCCGCCGTCTTCATCCCCGGGAACAGGCTGTGCACGTAGGTGTGGATGACGGACGAGAGGAACACGAAGTCGTGGGGCCCGTTGCCGTCGCGCCCGGGCGGCAGCCGGATCAGGCGGGGCAGGGCCCTGGGCGCCTGCACCACGGCCACGGCCCCCTTGCGCCCGAAGGCGTCCTTGCCCTTCAGGGCCACGATGAAGTTGAGGCTCTTGTTGAGGATGCGCGGGAAGGGATGGGCCGGGTCGAGGCCCATGGGCGTGAGCACCGGCAGGAGCGAGCTTTCGAAGTAGTCTTTCAGCCACGCCTCCTGGGCGTCGGTCCACTCGGTGCGGCGGATGAAGCGGATCCCCTCCTTCTCGAGCAGGGGGATCAGCACCTCGTTGAGCACCCGGTACTGGGCGTCCACCAGGGTGTGGGCGTGGGTGCTGACGGCCTTCAGGACCTCCGCCGGCGACAGGTTGTCGGGCCCCGCGTGCACGGCGCCGAGGGCGACCTGCTGCTTGAGGCTGGCGACCCGGACCTCGAAGAACTCGTCCAGGTTGGTGCTGGCGATGCAGAGGTAGCGCAGGCGCTCCAGCAGGGGGATGGCGGGGTCCTCGGCCTGGGCCAGGACGCGGCGGTTGAAGTGGAGCTGGCTGACCTCGCGGTTGAGGTACAGCTCGGGCAGCTTCAGGTCCGGCTCCGGACCCGCCGCCCGCTGGCCGCCTCCGCCGCCCGCGCCGGCATCGGACGCGCCCGCCGTCCGCGCGGCCGTCACGCGGCCTCCGCGCGACGCCGGGCGGAGTGCCGCGCCTGCGAGCTGTGCGCCATACAAACCCTTAAGTCCAGGTCGGGCGCCGGTGCGCCCGCGAGCATGCTTCTTTTCATTGTAGCCGCCGATTGTTAGAAGTCGAAATGCACCCCCCCGGCCGCCCGGGGCGCGGTTGATTCGCCCCCGGCCCTGCCGTACATTGGCGCGCCATGCCCCGCCCAGGCGCCGTTCGGTTCCCCGCGGCGGCGGTCCCGCTCCTCGTGCTCCTCGCCCTGTGGGCCTGTGGAGCCCCGCGCGGGGCCGCGGCCGCCTCCCCCTTCGTGCCCCTGGACCACCCGGCCTACGCCCAAGTGGAGGCGTGGACCGCCCTGGGGGTCCTCGCCCCCACGCCCATGGGGGCGCGCCCCTACACCTGGGAGCGCCTGGGCCGGATGCTCTCCCGGGCCCACCCGCGGGGCCCGGCCGACCGCGCCGCCGTGGCGGCCCTGGCCCGCGAGGCGGCCGCCCACGCCGGGCCCGGGAACGGCGCCCACGCCGACCTGGCGCTCACGGGTGCCCTCGCGGAGGGGCAACCCGTGACCTATCCCAACCTCCCCGCCACCAGCGGCGGCCCCCTGGGGGCCTACGACGGCGGCCTCGGCTGGCCCGAGAACGTGGGCGGCGAGGCCCGCCTGCGGTTTGAGGGGCACGTGGGGCCGTGGCTGGCGGTGGATGGGGTGCCGCGGGTCCCCTTCGGGGACGCCGAGGGCGGCAACCCGGGCTGGCAGGAGGGATACGCGGCCTTCGACCTAGGCGCCGTGCTGGTAACGGCGGGGCGCCAGCCGCTCGTCTGGGGCCCCGGCCACGACGGCGGCTTCATTCTGACCGACAACGCCGCGCCCCTGCCCGCCGTCCGCCTGGGCCTCGCGGCGCCCCACGCCTTCACGGGCGGGTGGGCGTGGCTCGGCACCTGGGACTTCTCCTATCTGCTGGCGCGCCTGGAGGACGACCGCGCGATCCCGAACGCCAAACTCACGGGCCTGCGCCTCCTGTGGATGCCGACGCCCCGGCTGGAGCTGGGGGCGAGCCGCACGATCCTGTTCGGCGGCGAGGGCCGGCCCGGCCTGTCGTGGAGCGACTACCTGACGATCCTCGGGGGGCGCAACGTGACCGGCGGGGCGGACACGAGCGACTCCATCGCGGGCGTGGACCTGGCCTACACCCGGCGGCTCCCGGGCGGGCGGGCGGTGCGGCTGTACGGCGAGTACGCGGGGGAGGACGAGGCCCACCAGGACCACCTGCCCACCAAGCCCGCCGTGCGCGCCGGAGTGTACCTGGCGGGCCTCGGGCCCGGCGGGCGCTACACGGCGCGGGGCGAGTTCGCCGCCACCGACGTCGTCTACGACCACGCCAAGTGGGGCCACGACTTCTGGTACTCCCACGGCACGTACCTGTCCGGCTACACATACCGGGGCCGCATCCTGGGCGACGCCATGGGGGCCGACGCGCGCACCGCGCGCCTGTGGCTCGCCCGCGCGGGGGTCCGCACGGGGGCCGAGGTGATGCTCGGGTGGTACAGGACGCGCTTCTCCGACCCGGACCGGGAGGATCACTGGCAGGTGGGCGCCCGCCGCACGCGGCCGGCACGTGCCTTCCGCCTGACGGTGGACGCCCGCCTCGAGCGGGTTCTCTTCACCGACGCGCGGAGCGCCGACTGGCAGTCGCTCCTGCTCGTGACCCTCTCCCGGCCCGTGCCCTCCGGGGAAGAATCCTCGCCCCGCTAGGGCGCGCGCGCCCGCCATTCGCGGGCATTTTTTCCCGCGGACCCCGAGGCGAAGGAAAAAATCTGTTTGGTCCGCCCGGCGCCGTGTGTACAATGCGCGGTGTAGATGGGGGATCTGCCATATGGGACACGATGCGCGTGGCATCTGTCGCCACTTCCCGGAGCCGCCTCCGGGCCGCCTTAAAAGGCACCACACCGAACCGCACCCGAATGCGCTGACGCCGCCGGCGTCCTCCTGCGCCCGGTCCCTGCGGTGGCGTCCCCCACCGGCCGAGCGGCGTCCGCCGCCCCTCGCCGGTCCGCCGGGGACCCACCTCGCAGGGACCGGTCCATGAAGGCCGTCATCCTCGCCGGCGGGCTCGGCACGCGCATCAGCGAAGAGACCGACACGCGGCCGAAGCCCATGGTGGAGATCGGCGGGCGGCCGATCCTGTGGCACATTCTCAAGATCCTGAGCAGCCACGGGATCGACGACTTCGTGGTCTGCCTGGGCTACAAGGGCTACGTGGTGAAGGAGTACTTCGCCAACTACGCCCTGCACATGTCGAACGTGACCGTTGACCTCTCGGGCGGGCGCCTCGAGGTCCACGAGAACCGCGCCGAGCCGTGGCGCGTCGCCCTGGTGGACACGGGCGACGCCACCAATACGGGCGGGCGGCTCAAGGCCGTGGCCCGGTTCCTGGGCGACGACGACTTCCTCTTGACCTATGGCGACGGCGTGAGCGACGTGGACGTGCGCCGCCTGGTCGCCTTCCACCGCGCCCACGGCCTCCTCGCCACCGTCACCGCGGCCCAGCCGCCGGGCCGCTTCGGCGCCATCCGAATGGGCGGAGATAACGTGCGGGTAGACCGCTTCGAGGAGAAGCCCGCGGGCGACGGCGCATGGATCAACGCGGGCTTCTTCATCCTCTCGCCCAAGGTGGTCGACTACATCGACGGTGCCGCCACCATCTGGGAGCGCGAGCCCATGGAACGCCTGGCGAAGGACGGCCAGATGGCCGCGTTCCGCCACCACGGCTTCTGGCACCCCATGGACACCCTGCGCGACAAGGTCTACCTGGAGGACCTCTGGAAGACCGGGAGGGCGCCGTGGAAGGCGTGGTAGCCGACGGAGCCACATGGCGCGGGCGGCGCGTCCTGGTCACCGGGCACACCGGGTTCAAGGGCGGCTGGCTCTGCCTGTGGCTCCGCCACATGGGGGCCGAGGTGAGCGGCTACGCCCTGCCGCCCGACACCGAGCCGAGCCTGTTCGCGGCCGCCCGCGTCGCCGACGGCATGGCGTCGGTCCTGGGGGACGTGCGGGACACCGGGGTCCTCGGCGAGGTCCTCGCCGCCCACCGGCCGGAGGTGGTCTTCCACCTGGCCGCCCAGGCGCGGGTGCTGGAGGGCTACCGGGCGCCCGCCGAGACCTACATGACCAACGTGATGGGCACGGTGAACGTGCTCGATGCCGTGCGGCGCGCGGGCACCGTCCGCGCGGTGGTGGTCGTCACCAGCGACAAGTGCTACGAGAACCGGGAGTGGGCCTGGGGCTATCGGGAGCGCGACCCCCTGGGGGGCTTCGACCCCTACAGCAGCAGCAAGGCGTGCGCCGAGCTGGCGGCGGCGGCCTGGCGCGATTCCTATTTCTCGGAACCGGCGCCCGGTCGCGCCGGCACGGCGGTGGCCACGGCGCGGGCCGGGAACGTCATCGGCGGGGGTGACTGGTCCGAGGACCGGCTGCTCCCCGACCTGGTCCGGGCCGCCGCCGCCGGCGAGGCCCCGCGCCTGCGCCACCCGGACGCGGTGCGGCCGTGGCAGCACGTGCTGGACCCGTTGAACGGCTACCTGGTCCTGGCGGAGCGGCTCCTCACCGACGGCCCGGCCTACGCGGAGGCGTGGAACTTCGGCCCCGCCGAGGACGACGTCGTACCCGTGCGCGACGTGGCCGAGCGCGTGAACGCGGCGTGGGACGGCACGCCGAAGTGGACGCGCGCCGCCGGGGCGACCCCCCACGAGGCGGGCACCCTGCGGCTGGACGCGTCCAAGGCGCGCAGCCGCCTCGGCTGGCGGCCGCGCTGGTCCGTGGCGGAAGGCGTCGACCACACCCTGGATTGGTACCGCGCCCACCTGGGGGGCGCGGAGATGCGCAAGCACACACTGGAGCAGATCGAGGCGTTCGTGCGGACACCGGGCGGCTGACGCCGCCCCGACGGAAGATGGGGGAAACGACGTTGACGGAGGAATCCGCGCTCCGGGAGGAGATCCTCGCGCTGGTGGCCCGCTACGCGGCGGAGCACCACGCCCCGCGGCCGTTCACGCCCGGGGTCGACCCGGTGCCCGCCGCGGGCAAGGTGTACGGGGCCGAGGAAATGGTCCGCCTGGTGGACGCCTCCCTCGACTTCTGGCTCACCACCGGGCGCTACAACGACGCCTTCGAGCGGTCCCTGGCGGACTTCCTGGGGACCCGCCACGGCCTCACCTGCAACTCCGGCTCCTCGGCCAACCTGCTGGCCGTGGCGGCCCTCACCTCGCCCCGCCTGGGGGAGCGCGCCCTTCGGCCCGGCGACGAGGTGATCACGGTGGCGGCGGGCTTCCCGACCACCGTCAACCCGATCGTCCAGCAGGGCCTCGTGCCCGTGTTCGTGGACGTGCAGCTTCCCACCTACAACGTGGACCCGGAGGCCCTCGCCGCCGCCGTCACGCCGCGCACCCGCGCGATCGTGCTGGCCCACACCCTGGGGAATCCCTTCGACCTGGACGCGGTGCTCCAGGTGGTGGGGCGCCACGACCTGTGGCTGGTGGAGGACTGCTGCGACGCCCTCGGCTCCACCTACCGCGGGCGGAACGTCGGCACCTTCGGCCACCTGGGCACGGTCAGCTTCTATCCCGCCCACCACATCACGATGGGGGAGGGCGGCGCGGTGTTCACGAATACGGCGCGCCTGAAGCGCATCGTCGAGTCTTTCCGGGACTGGGGCCGCGACTGCTACTGCGCCCCGGGGCGCGACAACACCTGCGGCAAGCGGTTCGACCGGCAGCTGGGCGACCTGCCGCACGGCTACGACCACAAGTACACCTACGCCCACCTGGGCTACAACCTGAAGATCACCGACATGCAGGCCGCCGTGGGCCTGGCGCAGATGGCGCGGCTGCCGGGCTTCATCGCCCACCGCAAGGCCAACTTCGCCTACCTGAGGAAGCTCCTGGAGCCGCTCGAAGAGTTCCTGGTCCTGCCCGAGGCCACGCCCGAGGCGGACCCCGCCTGGTTCGGCTTCCCGGTCACCCTGCGGGACGGGTGCGGCGTGAAGCGGGTGGACCTGCTCATGCACCTGGACCGGTGCAGGGTCGGCACGCGCCTGCTGTTCGGCGGCAACCTCACCCGCCAGCCCGCCTACCTGGGCGTGAACCACCGCGTCGTCGGGGACCTCGCCCAGACCGACCGGATCATGCGCGACACCTTCTGGCTCGGGGTCTACCCCGGGCTCTCCCCCGCCATGCTCGAACACGCCGCCGAGTCCCTGGCCACGTTCTTCGGCGTCTCCCCCGCCGAGCCGTGCGCGGCGTTTTCCGCACCCGCCTGCCACAGCGCAACCACCGCCCCGACGGGCCCCGCCACCGGAGACACGCCATGACCCACGGCATCCTCGAACCGCTCTTCATCCTGGAGATGGCCAACAACCACATGGGCAGCCTCGCCCACGGCCGCCGGATCGTCCGCGCCCTGCGCGACGCCGTGGGCCCGGCGGACCTGCCGGTGGCCGTCAAGCTCCAGTACCGCGATCTGGACACCTTCATCCACCCCGCCTACCGCGACCGCCACGACCTGAAGTACATCAAGCGCTTCTCCGAGACCCGCCTCGCGCCCGACGAGCTGGGCCAGCTCACCGCCGAGATCAAGGCCTGCGGCTTCGTCGCCGTCTGCACGCCCTTCGACGAGCCCTCGGTGGACCTGCTCGAGGCCCACGGCCACGACGTGGTGAAGATCGCGAGCTGCTCCTTCACCGACTGGCCGCTCCTGGAGCGCGTGGCCCGGACCGACAAGCCCGTGATCGCCTCCACGGCGGGCGCCGGGGTGGAGGAGATCGACCGGGTGGTGAGCTTCCTGGAGCACCGCAAGAAGGCCTTCGCCCTCATGGCCTGCGTGGGGGAATACCCCACCGCCGACGCCGACCTGAACCTGGGCCAGATCGACTTCCTGAAGGACCGCTACCCGGGGGTGCGCGTCGGCTACTCCACCCACGAGGACCCGGCGCACACGGCCCCGGTGCAGATGGCCATCGCCAAGGGGGCGACCCTGTTCGAGAAGCACGTGGGCCTGCCCACGGAGGCGTTCGGCCTGAACGCCTACTCGGCCGACCCGGCCCAGGTGACGCGCTGGCTGGCCGCCGCCCACGAGGCGTACCTGGTGTGCGGCACGTCCGGCGAACGGGTCCCGCCCACCGACCGGGAGCGGTCGTCCCTGCGCTCGCTGCGGCGCGGCGCGTTCGCCCGGCGCGCCATCCGCCGGGGGGAGCCCATCGGCCCCAAGGACGTCTTCATGGCCTTCCCCTCCGCCGAGAAGCAGGTGACCGCCAACGACTGGGGCAAGTACATGCACTTCGTGGCCCGCGCCGACATCCCCGAGGGCGCCCCGATCATGGCCACCGACACCGAGGCCCGGGACGTGCGCGAGCGCGTGTACCACATCGCCCAGCAGGTCAAGCGGGTGCTGGAGGAGGGGCACATCGTGGTGCCCGGCGAGACCGAGCTGGAGATCTCGCACCACTACGGCCTGGAACGCTTCGACGAGTTCGGCATGACCATGATCACGGTGGTCAACCGGGAGTACTGCAAGAAGCTGATCGTCGTCCTGCCGGGCCAGGGCCACCCGGAGCAGCACCACAAGCAGAAGGAGGAGACCTTCCACATCCTCCACGGCGAGGCCGACATCACCCTGGACGGCCAGGAGCGCCGCCACGGCGTGGGGGACGTGATCACCGTGGCCCGGGGGGTGCGCCACGCCTTCCGCTCGGCGCACGGCGCGGTGTTCGAGGAGATCTCCTCCACCCACCACAAGGACGACTCCTTCTACACCGACGCCGCCATCCAGGCGAACCCGAACCGCAAGACCTTCCTCACCTACTGGATGGGGTAGGGCGGGCGCGGGGGACAAGGGAGCGGACGATGCGGCTGGCGGACTACGTCATGGACTTCGTCGCGGGCCTGGGGGTGGAGCGGGTGTTCCTCCTGCCCGGCGGCGGTGCCATGCACCTGGTGGACGCCCTCGGGAGCCACCCGCGCCTGGCCTACTTGGCCACCCACCACGAGCAGGCGGCGGCCATCGGCGCCGAGGCCTGCGCCCGGGTGACGGGCCGTCCCGGCGTGGTCCTGGTCACGTCGGGACCGGGCGCCACCAACGCCATCACCGGGGTGACCGGGGCCTGGCTCGACTCGGTGCCCCTGATCGTGCTCTCGGGCCAGGCCAAGCGGGCCGACCTGAAGGGCGCCTCCGCCGTGCGCCAGACGGGGGTGCAGGAGGTGGACATCGTGCCCATGGTGCGGCCGGTCACCAAGTACGCCGTCACCGTGCGCGATCCCGCCACCATCCGCCACCACCTGGAAAAGGCCGCCGCCCTGGCCGTCCACGGCCGCCCCGGCCCGGTCTGGATCGACCTGCCCCTGGACGTGCAGGCGAGCGCCGTGGACCCGGAGGCCCTGCCCGGCTTCGACGGGACCGGGCTGCCCGCGCCGCGCGACGACGGCGATTTGCCCGCGCTGGTG
>Ga0315550_1002511_pt1 | contig 11221 bp, 7 predicted proteins | sample SalMarSW160190MG_2_FD_203100 | JGI IMG/M metagenome (GOLD analysis project Ga0315550, IMG submission 203100) | Salt marsh sediment microbial communities from the Plum Island Ecosystem LTER, Massachusetts, United States - Salt Marsh Sediment SW1601-90 ... | reverse complement strand
GCAAATGTATCGGAGTTGAGAGAGATTTACAGGGATTTGAGAAAAAATTATTCTGAATTGCCAAATGTTACTACTGGCAAAGCAATGCAAAGTGCATTACAAGAATATGAGAATAAGCGACCTAGTGAATGCAGCATGGAAGATGCGGAGTGCCAATGTTACGGATTCACAGGAGGATTATATCGTCTCGCAGATCTTGTTCAGTGGGTTTATGTGCCTGCAGTGAAGGATGCCTCAAGTGAACAGGAAGAGGGGAGCAAAACGGCATTGGGTCAACTGCTCCAAAGAACGGTTAGGGCAAAGATTGATTTCAAGAGTCCTCTCGATGCTATAAGAGAAGAAGCAGAAGATAAATATAAGGAGATTCTTGATAAAGAAAAGGATGCCCTAAAGGATTTGGGTTTGACAATACAAGAAAGTTTAAGGGAGTGGACTAATCCACGTGCAGCTTTTGAGCTTGAATGGCAGGGTGATTCCGATAAATCTGTGCAAGTCAGACCTCCGATAGCAAAAGCAAGGGTTGGAGATGATGCTTTCATTGGAGAAATCGCAAGGCTGGGACATGGAATGCAAAGAGGTTTCCTAGTTGCCATTTTGAAGGAACTAGTGGGCAATGAGCAAACGGGAGGGCCTAAGTTACTTCTTGGATTTGAGGAGCCCGAACTCTATCAGCACCCGCCACAAGCACAACACATGTTAAGTGTTTTGGAACGACTGGCGGAGCCGAAGAATAATTCGCAGATTATTGTGACGAGTCACAGCCCTTATTTTGTGTCCAGCAAGGGCTTCGAGAATATAAGGATGTTTCGCAAATGTGGCAACAAACCTTATTCAGTAGTTAAGTGGACGGACTATGCTAAAGTGAAAAAGCGGCTTACAGAGGCATTCGGGGAGGAAACTCCATCACCTACGAGTTTGATGGCAAAAGTGGGACAAATAATGCAGACATCACAAAAGGAATTGTTTTTTTCTCCGGTGGTTGTGTTGGTGGAGGGAGAAGAAGATGTGGCGTTTATTGCAACACATTTAAATTTAACTGGAGAGTGGAAAAGCTTCAGACGGTATGGATGTCATTTTGTCGTAGCAGGTGGAAAAAATAATATGCCTCGGCTTGTGGCGATAGCACAAGAATTTGGAATACCAATATTTGTCGTATGTGACTCAGATATAGAAAGAAGTATTGAAAAGCTTGAACAAGCAGAAAAGCTACCAGAAACCGATAACGGTAGGAAAGAGAAAATTAGAAGCAAAAAGGGAGAACTAAACAAGCACAAGGAAACAAACAAAGCAATAGCAAATTTATGTTGTCTGAAAATAGAGTATCCATTGAAATGCGAGACGATACGAGGGCATAATATTGTTATTTGGAGGGACACAATCGGGACAGAAGTAAAAAGAAGTTTCGGAGCAGCAGATTGGGAGAAAGCACAAAATGCGGCAACAAAAGAATATGGATTTGAAGGAGTAAGGGAGAAGAAAAAAAATGGTATGGTAATTGCAGCAACGCTTGAAGAGTTACATGAGAAAGGTAAACAATCCTCAACATTAATAGATTTGTGTGGTCGGATCTCTCAATACGCTCAAAGGGTCGGTAGTGGAGGCAAGATATAGTTTCTTCAAGATATAGTTTCTTAGAAAAAGGATCGAGTTAGGAGAAATGGCAATGGAAAGAATTTCAGTACGGTCGAGTAATATTCGTTCGTTAGGTTATGATCTCGAATCATCAACGCTCGAAGTAGAATTCAATACAGGGAGCATATATCAGTACTCGAATGTATCAGAGAGTGAGTATGAAGGCCTAATGAATTCGGCTTCTAAAGGGAGATATCTCAATAAAAACATCAAGGGGCGTTACCAAGATACGAAGATTAGGTAAATTTTATTTTATGTGTGTCGAAGATTCTTTGGCCTTGATTTGGAAAAGGGTTGGTGTGCTAAACATTGTGTATCCCTGGCTATGACGTGCAGGGATACGTGCATTTTTTCATAAAAAAGTTAGATTTTTATTGAACAATCAGGTTGAGTTTGGTATAATACAATATAGCCATAGAAATGGCACATATTTAGCGGAGAACCGCACGTTTTCGTATCAGCAGATACACGCCAAAAAGCATTATCTGTCAAGCCAGACAAGGTTTTGAACATTTACATTTGTGTAATTTGAATTTGTTTAGGATTTAGTGCTTAGGATTTCGTATTTCACCATTCTCTGCATGTCGTAAGCTGCAGCGCAGCAAGGACTTAGAGCCAGCCAGCCCAGATTCGTGATTCTTCAATAATCAATATCGAAGATCCGGCCTTCCTTGGACGGAGTCAATATTCAAAAAGAAAGAAGGGATCGCCCTGATAACCGGATACCCTGATAATCACTGCCTGATAACCCGTTACCCCGATAACCGGTACGAAACACGCTTAACGCAACCGATACGAGCTGCGCATCCGTTTGACGAAATTCTCCTCTACATCTGTAGAGGACTCTCTACAAATCAGCTACTTTTTATGCAAAACAAACCCAATGTCAAGGACGCTCAAATTAACGTAAACTCTTATATGAAAAGTAAATATGAAAAATTGGACACTTGGCTAAGTGGAAAAAACAAAGCCAATTCAAACCCAATCAAACCCAATTTCCGAAAAGCCAAAATGAACGTAAACTTATATTTTATAGAGGATTACAGAAAAAAAGATGATTTCGTAGTCCGAATAAACAAACCCAATTCAAACCCAATCTACGAAAAGCCCAAAATGAGCGCAAACTTATATGTTATAGAGGATTATGAAGATGAAACCGCCTTCCGGCCCAAAAAAACAAACCCAATTCAAACCCAATCAAAGCCTGTCCTGAATTAGCCGAAGCCCTGAGCGCAGCCGAAGGGGCAGTCGAATGGGCCAATCTCCGAAAGGCCAAAATCGCTTTCCGGAAAATCCGGCCAAACCTTTATTTTCTCACGATTCAATTATTGCTTGTCTTAAGTGGGGATTTAGGTTATATTATCAAATCTGGATTTGTAAGAGAGGCAGTAAAATGAGCGAACGGGCAGAAATAGAGTTGTTCGATAATCCCCGTCCTGAGCGTGACTATTGTATAACAATCAAATGCCCTGAGTTTACGAGCCTCTGCCCTCGAACAAGCCAGCCGGATTTTGGTGAAATTGTTATCGATTATTGTCCAGACAAATTGTGTATTGAGCTAAAAAGCCTTAAATTTTATTTGCACAGTTACCGCAATAAGGGTATTTTTTACGAGGCTCTGACAAATGATATATTAGATGATTTGAAAGGTGTATGCAAACCACGATGGATGAAGATTACCTCTCGATTTACTCCTCGCGGAGGAATCACTACCGAGGTGGTTGCAGAATATAAGCTTGTCCCGAGCGCAGTCGAGGGAGCAGAGAAATGAGTAGCTCAGACTCTCAACGAGTTTTTCGAACCTGGTTTGTCGGTGTCGAAGCTGGTATCGAGACTGGAGGCTGGAGGCCGGATACCCGAGCTTCGAGTTTCCAGGACGAGCATCGATACGAGCATCGACAACCTTAACCGAAAAGTAGAGGTGCTAAAATGGCAATAATATTTCACTGTGAGTATTGCGGCAAAAAGATAGAAGCCGCTGAAAGTGCCGGTGGCAAATGGGGCAAATGCCCGGCGTGCCATAACAGACTTTACGTCCCCAGTTCACACTCCGGCGAAGTGCTAAAACTTGCACCGATAAATGAGACCGATTTGGAAAGAGAAAAACGGCTGATAGCCGAGGCACACAAGCTTACTCAAGACATATTGAAGGAAAGAGATGTCCCCGAAGGGACGCCTGAGACGATTGGGCCAATTGAGACGGCTGGGCCGAAATTGGATATTACTGAGAGAGAGCTGACGAAATACATAATTATGTATCTGAGACTAATGGCTGATAGTGAATTATACGAAGCCCATAGAATTGCGGGCCTGATAGTCCCTCATAGTATCCAGGCGGTGAAGATTCTCGACAAAATAGCACTTAGTGAAATGCCTGAGCCGGAGTTGGCTGATATTTCCCAGCTCGCGCTTTCCGGTTCGATAAGGGCACTCCGCGACGAAATAAGCTCACCCCGTGAGAAGGAAGCCTTCTAACGGGGCTGACTTTTGGAGAAAATTTCAGAGGCCGGCCGAAGTGGTCCCAAAAAACGCCTTCAATTTGCAAATCTGACCTGATTTTTTCGGTCCACAAAAATTACCACGCCATAGAATCCCTCCAGTTTGGTTGTGATGAAATTGTTTCCTATATTTTATGTGGAAACAGTAACGACAACCAGAGCGAGCCCCATAACAACTTGGAGGGAAACTTATTATGGCCAATGAGACAACAGCCGTGCACGTTACTCACGAGACAGTGGGAAAAGTTGGTGGTATAGGCGCCGTCCTGCAGGGCTTTTTCACCTGCAAATCTTACCTTGATACAATTGACAGGTCAATCCTTGTCGGCCCATTGTTCACAACTGAAGGCTCTACATCAGAACGGCTCGGCGAAGATGGCGAAGTGTTTTATTCATCTATTGATGGATTTGTAAATACGGGATACGCTCCGGCCTTTCGTAAAATCGAAAAATACTTCAACGCAGGTATCATCTACGGCAGACGAACATTTGTTGACGAGCAGACTGGCATAAAAAGCTCACCTGAGGTGGTCTTGGTCGATGTAAAACGTATAGATAAGGGAGTGCTTAACGAGTTCAAAAGGCGCCTGTTCGAGGAATTCGGTATCCAAAGCCATTTACATGAACACCTGTGGGAATACGAACAATATGTCAGATTGGCACCGGTGGCAATTGCCGTGCTAAAAGCAATCGGCGCAGCTAAAGATTCGACGGTTGTTATTTCGCACGAGTTTATGGGTATGCCCACAGCGTTGGCGGCTGTTATCGAGCCTTGCTGTAATTTCAGGACGATTTTTTATGCCCACGAAGTAGCCACGATGCGCCGCATTGTAGAGGAACATCATGGGCACGATACAATGTTCTATAATGTTATCAAGCAGGCTCACAATGACGGACTTTTCGTCAACGAAGTGTTCGGCGACCAGAGCTCCTATTTCAAACATACTCTGGTGGAAGCCTCGATTTACTGTGACCATATATACGCGGTGGGCGATTATGTAGTGGACGAATTGCGGTTTCTCGCCCCGGAGTTCGAAACCGCCAAGATAGATATAGTTTATAACGGTATCCCGGCATATCAAATAAGTGTTGGGGAAAAGCTTGCTTCAAAAGAAAAATTGCAGCGGTATTGCGAGAACCTGTTGGGCTATAAGCCGGATTTTGTCTTTACACATGTTACAAGATTAGTGCGAAGCAAGGGAATGTGGCGTGATTTGCGGGTGCTTGAACATGTGGAAAAAGAGTTCAGGACGCAGGGTAAAACAGCGGTGCTGCTTGTCCTTTCGACCGAAGTATCACGGCGTCGCAGCAGTGATATATGCAATATGGAATCGGCGTATAAATGGCCTGTAGCCCACCGTGAGGGCTGGCCGGATTTGTCCGGTGGTGAGGCAGATTACTATACGGCTGTACAGGTATTCAACGCCAGAAGCAGGAATATAAAAATCATTTTCGTCAATCAGTTCGGCTTTGACCCCAAAAGATGCGGCAGGAGGATGCCGGAAGATATGGAATTTATGGACATTCGCAAAGGCAGCGATGTCGAATTTGGACAGAGCATTTATGAGCCCTTTGGGATAGCTCAGCTTGAACCGCTGACTTTCGGCGGAATTTGTGTCTTCAGCAGTGTGTGCGGGTGTTCGGGTTTCCTGCGGGATACAACCGGCACGGAAGATGTCAAGAATGCTATCATCGCTGACTATACGAACCTGGAAACACACCCCGATGCTATCCGCCAGGTTGAGGATTTACTGCAGATTGGCCGGTCGGTACGCGACCGGATAGAAGCGGGCGAAAGCGAAAAAGTTGCAATGCAAATATGCTCACGCCTGCCCAAAAACCAGGCCGAGATTGAATGTATGATTCAAACCGGATACGAGCTTGCAAAAAATATGAGCTGGGACGTTGTAGTGAAAAACTATCTGCTGAACAGCCTGAAATCCGTCTCGGCGAAGGCTGAGGCCGTAGCGGGGTCCGTCCGTGCGACACAGGATAACGAAAAAGTATAGGATGAGCTTCACATTTCGTGATTCCTGTTTCTTATTCTACTTTATTTACCACTACTGGTGTTTTTCGGCTTGACTGATACCGCCGGAGCGGTTAAACTATTCGGCTGTGGTTGCTGCCGGGAAAAAACCTATTATCGGTATTTTAGGTGGTATCGGCTCAGGCAAAAGTACCGCTGCTGCTGAGTTTGCCAAATTAGGCTGTAAGGTCATTGATGCCGACAAAATTGCCCACGAGCTTCTCGGTGAGCCGTCTGTTAAAGAAAAAGTAGTCGGCCTTTTTGGCCGGTCTATCTTAAATCCAGAAGGGAAAATTGACCGCGAGAAATTAGCTGAGGTCGTTTTTGCCGATGCCGATAAGCTCTCATTGATTAACGAGATAATCCATCCTCTTGTCCTGCAGCGTGCCGGGGAGCTTATAAAGCAATATGATTGCCAAAAACAGGTCAAGGCAATCGTGCTGGATATGCCGTTATTGGTAGAAGTTGGCTGGGACAAGCGGTGCGATAAGCTTATTTTTGTCGATTGTGAGCAAAAATTAAGGCTGGATAGGGCAAAAAAATTGGGTTTTGACAAAAATCAGGTTAAAATTAGAGAAAATTTTCAGATTTCTCTGGACAACAAGGCCAACCTCGCCGATAATACCATAGAAAACAATTCTGACTTCTCGGTGTTAGCCAAGCAGGTCGTTAATATTTTCTCTTACATTATGTATAATGGGTAAGTGGGGTTTATTATATAACGCTTGTTTTATTGTCCATTCTCCGTAGTCAAACTACTACGAAGGATGAATTACCCGTTTTTGATATATGGGTTTTATTTCAAGCCCGCCCATCGGATGAGCGGGGTCAACTGTCTGCACCTGTGATTGTGCAGGCACAGCTGTTCAAAGTTCAAATCTTATTGAATTCCTACGCTCGCACCTGCGGTTACGCGAGTGCAGGCGGGAAATTAATTCTGTGGAATCGTATCCCTGCATCCCGCTTTTGCGGGCGTGAGCTTTGCGGGGACGACAGTAGTGAGTAGTGATGTGGCGAGTTGACTACTAACCAATTAACAACTCACCAATTAACCAACTAAGTGGAAAAGGAGTAATGATGGCTAAAGCGGTAAAGAGCAAAACCAAAAAACGCAAGAAAACAAAGAAAAAGGCCGTTGCCCCCACAGAAAACGCGGGTACAGGTGCAAAAGAACAACCAGCCACCGAACAGCAAGAGCAAACACTCGTCTCGGAGAAGGCCGAGGCCGTAGCAGGACAGGCTGAGGATAACTTAGCTGACACTGCAGTCCAAGAGGCTGCTGCTGTCGAGACCACCCCCTCCGAGGGGCGGGTCGAGACCGAGGATGAAGCCCTGAGAGCCAAACAAGCTGAGGAAGAAGCCCTGAGAGCCAAACAAGCTGAGGAAGAAGCTCTGAGAGCCAAACAAGCAGAGGAAGAATCCACCCATGCCAAATACGAGCGGATTAAGAAAGGCGACTTGTATTTGACGGATTTACAGAAACTCAACGTTGCCGAGCTGCACGATATTGCAAAAAATGAAAATATTACAGAATACAGCGCTCTCAAAAAGCAGGACTTGATTTTCAGGATTCTAAAGGAGCGTATTCGCCAGAACGGGCTGATGTACGGTGAAGGTGTATTGGAAGTTCTGCCGGATGGTTATGGATTTCTGCGGAATACCGATTACAACTACTTGTCATCGTCGGACGACATCTATGTTTCACCGTCTCAAATCAGGCGTTTTGGCCTGCGGACAGGAAACATTGTTTCCGGTCAAATCAGACCACCGAAGGATTCGGAGAAGTATTTTGCTCTTCTGCGCGTTGAAGCGATTAACTTTGAGAACCCCGACAACCTTGCGGAAAAAGTAGTATTCAGCGATTTGACGCCACTGCATCCGGAGGAGCGTTTCATACTTGAGACTTCGCCGGAAGAGCTAAATATGCGGATAATTGATTTGGTCACGCCGGTCGGTAAGGGTCAGCGTGGCCTTATAGTTGCTCCGCCGCGTACCGGCAAGACGATTCTGCTGCAAAAAATTGCAAATTCCATCACTACAAATCATCCCGACGTGAAACTGATAGTGTTGCTGATTGACGAACGGCCCGAAGAAGTTACGGAGATGGAGCGGAAAACCGCTGATGATGTTGAGGTTATCAGCTCGACTTTCGACGAGCCGGCCTCACGCCATTGTCAGGTAGCCGAGGTCGTGATAGAAAAGGCAAAGCGACTCATCGAGTACGGCGTAGATGTAGTAATCCTGCTGGATTCGATTACCCGCCTTGCCCGTGCGTATAATACCGAGATGCCGCACTCAGGCAGGATTTTGACCGGCGGTGTCGATGCCGGCGCAATGCAGATGCCAAAGAAATTTTTCGGCGCAGCAAGAAATATCGAAGAAGGTGGTTCGCTGACTATTTTCGCAACTGCTTTAATCGACACCGGCTCAAAAATGGACGAAGTAATCTTCGAAGAGTTCAAAGCGACCGGAAATATGGAATTGCACCTTGACAGGCGTCTGGTTGACAGAAGGACCTGGCCGGCTATAGACATCAGCCGAAGCGGAACAAGACGGGAAGAGCTGCTGCTCGACCCGAAAGAGCTACAGCTCGTGTATCGATTGCGAAGAGTACTGAGCGAATTGAATCCGGTCGAAGCAGTCGAACTGCTCAAAAGCAGACTTAGCAAGACACGAACCAACGCAGAGTTCCTGATGACAATGAACCTCGATTAGACTCCAATAAAAGCACAAAATCACCTATCATAAAAGCAGGCGGAAATGCCTGATTTGTGCTTAATTGTTCGCTTTACATTGTTGCTTGCTTTTATTAGGATAATATTCCGGCTACTGCATTGCGCCGGAATTTTTTATAGGCGATTATCGAAACCGGATAAGTTATGGGCGAACAACTCTCGAAAGTTTATGAATCTAAGACGATAGAGCAGCAGGCCAATGAAATATGGTCTGCGCATTCGTATTTTCACGCCGAGCCGTTAGGTGACGGTCAAGACGAGAAGGCCTATACCATTGTAATCCCGCCGCCTAATGTTACTGCACCGCTGCATCTTGGTCACGCATTGAATAATACATTGCAGGACGTCCTGATTCGATTCCGACGGATGCAAAATTACAACACGCTCTGGATGCCGGGTACCGACCACGCAGGTATAGCTACACAGACCGTCGTTGAGAAACGAATCCTCTCGGAAGAAGGAAAACGGCGTACCGATTTCGAGCGCCAGGACTTTGTTGGGCGTGTGCAGGCCTGGAAAGACGAATACGAGGCCCGCATTATCGAGCAATTGAAAGCGATGGGTTGCTCCTGTGACTGGGAGCGGACGCGCTTTACCATGGACCAAGTGTGCGCCAAAGCCGTTCGGGCTGCGTTTTTCAAACTCTTCAAAGACGGGCTGATCTATCGAGGAAAAAGACTGGTCAACTGGGACCCGGCTACGCAAACAGTATTGGCCGACGATGAGGTCGAGCATGAGCTTGTGCAGGGACATTTCTGGTATATGAGGTATCCACTTGTCGAACCGGTTGATATTGAGGGAGAACAGATTGAATATGTTACTGTCGCCACGACCCGGCCGGAGACAATGCTTGGCGACACCGCCGTTGCGATGAACCCGGCGGATAAGCGTGCCAAATACCTGCTTGGTAAAAAAGTTCGCCTTCCGATTGTAGGCCGCATTATCCCCATCATCGCCGATGAGCATGTTGTGCTGCCCGATGCCGACAGCGACGATGAAAAGGCGAGATTTTCTACCGGCTTTCTGAAAGTTACACCGGCCCACGACCCGGACGACTGGGAGATTGGCCAGAGACACAACCTGGAAGTCATCAATGTAATGGCGCCCGACGGCTCGATAAGCGATAAATTCGGCTGGGCAGATGCCGATGAGCCGGAAGCACAATCTCTGCTCGGGATGGATCGTTTTGAGGCGCGTGAGGCGATTGTTGAATGGTTCCGAACGGAGAATCTCCTTGAGGATGTTCGCGAATATGCCCACGAAGTCGGACACAGCTATCGCAGCCATGTACCCATCGAGCCGTATCTCTCCGACCAGTGGTATATAGCGGTCAAAAAGCCTGTCGAGCATTTAGGAAAAAAATTCGGCGAAGGACTGATTGAGGGAACCGATGTGCCGGTTAATTCTTTGGCTGGTCTGGCCTTAAAACCACTGTTTGACGACCGGCTCCGATTTATCCCCGAACGCTACGCCAAAACCTATCAAACCTGGCTGGAAAACCTTCGCGACTGGCCTATCAGCAGACAGCTCTGGTGGGGACATCGAATTCCAGTATGGACGATAGTCCTTACAACGGCGCATTACCAGGGTCCAAACGAGCCAGATGATGCTTATGTTAAGGAGTATCTTGGGCTTCTTGAGAAATTTCTGGAGACATGTGGAATAAGGAAAGATGTTGATTACTATCAATCTCCAAGACTAATAGAGGGCTATTTCCCATATTATGTTTGCGCAAAGACGCCCCAAGCCCAAAAGTCACTTGATTTATTTTCACGAATTGCGAAACATCACAGTACTCGCAATGTTGAATTGGTAAGAAAGTACAAGGCTGACAATGATGAGTTCAAACGACTCTTTGGAGTCGAAGCATTTAAATCAGCAAATGAATTAGCTCCAAAGATTGTCTCCTGCGAAAGAGACGAAGATGTTCTTGATACTTGGTTTAGTTCGGCGTTGTGGCCGTTTAGTACGATGGGCTGGCCGGATGATACTCCTGAGCTGAAAACATTCTATCCGGGCAATGTACTTTGTACTGCACGCGAAATTATAACCTTATGGGTGTCGCGTATGGTAATGATGGGCCAATACTGCCGCGGCGATATTCCATTCAGTGAAGTGTACATTCATGCGATGATACAGGATGGCCAGGGACGCAAGATGTCAAAGAGTCTTGGCAATGGCATCGACCCGCTGGTAGCTATCGACAGCCACGGGGCCGATGCGATGCGTTTTACTCTGGCCAGTATGACCACCGATACTCAGGACATTCGGATGCCGGTGGAGTCAATGACGCTGCCGGATGGACGCCAGGCAAATACCTCTCCGAAGTT
>Ga0315550_1002510_pt1 | contig 11221 bp, 11 predicted proteins | sample SalMarSW160190MG_2_FD_203100 | JGI IMG/M metagenome (GOLD analysis project Ga0315550, IMG submission 203100) | Salt marsh sediment microbial communities from the Plum Island Ecosystem LTER, Massachusetts, United States - Salt Marsh Sediment SW1601-90 ... | reverse complement strand
CGAGACGACAAGCGGCTGCTCACGGTCGGGCGCCTCGCCACGATCGGCTGGGCGCTCGTGCTCGCGGCCGGAGCCCTCTCCTTCCGCTCGACCACGCAGCCGGTGGTGGTCCTGGCGCTCTCGTTCGCGTCGATCACGTATGGTGCGCTGCTCGGCACGTATCTCCTGGGGGGGCTCGTCCCGCGCGCCCGACAGCGTGACGCGATCCTCGCCATGGGCGTGGCCACCGCCGTGATGATCGTCGTCGTGCTCGGCAAGCCGGGCGTCTTCCAGCATCTCGCGTGGACGTGGTACGTTCCCCTCGGACTCGCGCTCACGCTCGGCGTCGGATGGGGCGCCTCGCGTCTCGGCCACGGTGATACGCCGACCCGGGAACCGGAGACCGCATGACCGATGCGACGAAGAACGTCCTCGTTGGCGTCGACGCCGGCGGCTCGCACACGGCCGCGGTCGTTGCCGACCGCCGCCTCAACGCGCGTGGTCGGGCATCCGGTCCACCGGGCGCCGTCTTCCCGGGGCATGCCGCCGCGGCCGCCGATGCGATTGCATTCACCGTGCGTGAGGCGCTGGCGGCGGCGGGAACGGACATGCCCGCCGCGCTGCTCGTCGTGGGCGCGGCGGGCACCGGCCGCGCGACCGAGCGCGATGAGCTCGTGCGCGCGCTCGCGGACTACGGCCTCGCCGAGCGCGTGGAGGTCACGACCGATGCCGCGATCGCGCTCGAGAGCGTCTTCCACTCCGGCCCGGGGATCCTCTTGAACGCGGGATCGGGATCGATCGCCTACGCCCGCGACGCCGACGGCGTCGTCTGGCGCGTCGGCGGCCTCGGGTGGCAAATGGGAGACGAGGGAAGCGGCTACTGGATCGGCCGCGCCGCGCTGTCCGCCTCCGGAAAGGCGGCCGACGGGCGCGGGCCCTCGACGGCGCTTTCGGCGGCGCTCGCCGGAGCGATCGGCGCGGCGTCGCTCGATGACATGGTGGACTGGGCCGGCCGGGCCGATCACAAGGAAGTCGCGTCGCTCACGCGTACCGTCTGCCACCACGCGCGGCACGGTGACGCCGTGGCGCGCGCGCTCGTCGAAGCCGCCGGACGGGAGCTCGCCGAGCACGTCATCGCCCTGCTCCACCGCTTCCCGGGTGCGCACCGCGTGGACGTGGCGCTCGCGGGCGGGGTCCTCTCGCCGGATTCGCCCGTGCGCGACGCCCTGCTTCGCATCCTGGCGGAAGACGCGCCGGCGGCGCGTCACGTCGACGTGGTGGTGGATCCCACGCTCGGCGCCCTCACGCTGGCGGCGCGGTTGGCGGGGTAGCCCCCCCTACGCCCCTTCCGCCTCCGTCCGCAGCCGGCTCTTGCGATACCCGTAGGTGAAGTAGAGCACCATCCCCACGGCCAGCCAGATCACGAAGCGCCACCACGTCACCGCCGGCAGCTGCGTCATCAGGTAGAAGCAGGCGAGGATCGCGAGCGCGGGCACGAACGGCACCCACGGCGTCTTGAACGGACGCCGGCGGTTCGGCTCGATGTAATGGAGGATCAGGACGCCCGCCGACACCAGCACGAACGCGAAGAGGGTGCCGATGTTCGTCAGGTCCACGACCTCGGCGATGTTGGCGAACGCCGCAAAGACGGCGACGAAGACGCCGGTCAGAATGGTCGTGATCCACGGGGTCTTGAACTTGGGATGCACCTTGGCCGCCCACGGCGGGAGCAGGCCGTCCCGCGCCATGGAGAAGAAGATGCGGGGTTGCCCGAGCTGGAAGACGAGCAGCACGCTCGTCATCGCGACGACGGCGCCGAACGCCACGATGACCCGGGAGAAGGCGAGCAACCCGCCGCTGCCGTGCGCCAGGTTCAAGGCGGTGAGCATCGGCTCCGCCGTCCCGAGCTGCTTCCACGGCGCCATCCCGGTCATCACGACCGCCACCAGGATGAAGATGACGGTACAGACGATGAGGCTCATGATGATCCCGAAGGGCATGTCCTTCTCGGGGTTCTTCGCCTCTTCGGCGGCCGTGGAGACCGCGTCGAATCCGATGTAGCTGAAGAAGATGATCGCCGCGGCCGTGCTGATCCCCTTGAACCCGTTCGGGGCAAACCCGTCGTACTGGGTGTAGTTGGCGCCGCGGATGAAGAAGGCTCCAACCACCACGAAGAAGAGCACGATCCCCACCTTGAGCACCACCATCACGGTGTTCGAGGTGGCCGACTCACGGATCCCGTAGACCAGGAGGGCCGTGATGGCGGCGACGACCGCGACGGCCGGCAGGTTGACGATGAGCGGAATCCCAGCGATGTGCGGCGCGGTGTTCCAGGCGGCGGCGAACAGCCGGTTCACCGGGTCCACCGCCCCGCCGGCGACGGCCACCGCGGCCTGGTGCGCGGTGCGGTAGTCGGTGGCGAGCCAGATGGGGATGGTGATCCCGAAGTTCGCGAGCAGCTCGCGGAAATAACCGGACCACGAGATCGCGACGGCGACGTTGCCCACCGCGTACTCGATGATCAGGTCCCAGCCGATGATCCAGGCGACGAACTCCCCGAGCGAGGCATAGGCGTACGTGTACGCCGATCCCGAAATCGGCACCATCGCGGCGAACTCGGCGTAGCAGAGGGCCGCGAGCCCGCAGGTGCAGGCGGTGAGCACGAACGACAGCATGATCGCGGGGCCGGCACCGAGCCGCACGGCGTCACCGGCGATGGCGGTACCGGTGGTCGCGAAGATGCCCGCACCGATGATCGCCCCCACGCCGAGCGCCGTGAGATCCCACTTGCCGAGTGCCCGCTTGAGGCCGCCCCCCGGCTGATCGAGGTCGCCTTTGAGCTGCTCGATGGTCTTTCTGGCAAAGAGCTGCCCCATGCCCGCGCTCCGTCCAAGGATGAAAGTCGAGGGTCCCGACGCTGAGCCGGGCGTGAGAGATCAGAGGCTGAAGGTCACCGTGAGCTCGCCCGCGACGTGGGTCCCGTCGGGCGTGGTGGCCGGGAAGAACTTATAGCTCCGGAGCAGATCGCGGAACCGTTTGCCGAAGGCCTTGTCCCGGATCTCGGGATCGATCGCGACCCGCTCGACGTTCCCGCGTGCGTCGATCCAAAAGTGGACCTGCACCGTCTTACCCCGCACGGATGACGGCCGGTTGTCGGGAGGCAGCATCACGTATCGGGAGGTCGGCGGGAAGACGTGGCCGGAGCCTCCTCCCGTTCCCGGCCCGGTGGCGTTACCGGTTCCCGTACCCGTGCCGCCCCCCTGCCCACCTCCCGTTCCCGTACCCGAACCGGCACCACCGCCCGTTCCCTCCCCGGCCCCGCTCACCTCGGCGATGCGCTCCGGCTTGAGCTCGCGGAGCTCGAGCCGCTGTTCGACGGGCGGCGTGGTGACGTGGGGCTTGGGAATGACCAGCGGCTGCGAGACGGCGTCGGGCGTGGGGACGGCCGTGCGTGCCGCGGATGCCTGATAGGGGGGAAGCTCGACATAGGTGGTGCGCGCCCCGCCGCCGCCGCCCCCTCCTCCAGCCGGACCCGGACCCGCCCCGCCGGCCGGTGTGTCGCTCGTGATCATCCACAGGAGCCCGGCGATGAGGAGACCGTGCACGACCAACGAGCCCGTGACCGATCGCGTGTAGGAGCGATCGGTGCGCGGGACGCGAAGGGTGGGGACCGTTGGAGCGCGCATACCGTTTCGGACTCATACACCACGGGCGCGGGAGACTCCCTGCCCCCGCGCCCGTGGTGGTTCGTCTATCGCCCGCCGATGCGCCGGGCTACTTCACATCGGGCGGCGTGAAGCCGATGACCTGGACCCCCGCACCGCGCGCGATGTCCATGGCCTCCACGACTTCCTGATATTTCCGCGTCCCAGCCGCCTTGATGAACATCAGCTTCTGCGGCCGCGTGTCGAAGATCGAGTGCAGCTTCTGATCCAGCTGACTCTTGGGTACCGTGTCCGAGTTCACCGAGTACGAGCCATCGGCGCCGAGCACGAGCACGATCTGATTGCTCGGCGGAGCTTTCACGTTGCTCGGCGGCGCTTCCGGCGGGACGTTCACCTGCATCGTCTTCCGCTGCAGCGACACCTGCATCATGAAGATGATCAACAGCACGAGCAGAATGTCGATCATCGGCGTGACGTTGATGTCGTTGCTGAAGCCGCCCCCGGAGTCCCCCGCTGTCATGGCCATAGTATCGGTCTCCGGTTAGTGGCCACCCAAAAGGGCTCCACGGGGTTCTTCAGTCACCGAGGCGATGACGCGGACGCCGGACTTCCGAACGATCTCAATGGCATCCTCGATCTTCTGGTACTCGAGATTCGCGTCCGCCTTGAAGTACAGGATCTTGTCGTCCCGGTTCTGGTACAGGTTCGTGAGCGCCGCCTCCAGATTGTCCTTCGCGATCGGCGAGATCTTCCCGGTACCAGGATCGAGATAATACTTGCCGTCCTTGTCGATCCCGAGCGTGATGTCGGTCTTCTCGGTCGTAGACGGCTCGATGTTCTTCGCCTGCGGAATCTGCGCCTGGAATCCGGCTGAGATGATCGGCGTCACGATCATGAAGATGATCAGCAGCACCAGCATCACGTCGATCATCGGCGTGACGTTGATGTCGGACTTGACGCCTCCCCCGCCTCCTACGGACATCGCCATCGATCGGCCCTCCTGACGTGGCGGCGGTTACTTCGCGATGTGGCCGGTGGACGCCGCCTGCTGCGTCTTGAACTCTTTCGTGAAGATCGACCGACCAAACTCGCTGCCGACGCTCTTGATGAGGAAGTCGATCAGCTCTTTCGACGTGTAGGTCATCTCGACCGTCAGATTCTCGATCTTGGTCTGGAAGTAGTTGAACAGCCAGACCGCCGGAATCGCGACCAGCAGCCCGAAGGCCGTCGTGATCAGCGCCTCGGCGATACCGGCCGAGATCGCCGACAGCCCGCCGGAGCCGGACACGGCCATGCCGGTGAAGGCGTTGACGACGCCCATCGTGGTGCCGAGGAGCCCCACGAACGGCGCGGTGGCACCGACCGTCGCGAGCACGCCGAGCCCACGCTTCAGCTCGGAGAGCAGGATCAGCATCTGGCGCTCAACCGCGCGCTCGGCGGAGTTGATGTCGCCGGAGGTCACGGTGGCGCGATCGCGGAGCAGGGGCTTCACCTCACGGAGCGCATCGCCCAGGACGCGCGCGACGTGTGAAACCTTCTGTTTCTCGGCCAGGGCGATCGCCTTGTCGAGCTGCTCTTCCTGGAGGAAGCGCGCAAACTCAGGCGCGAAGCGCCGGGTCTCGCGCAGGCTCTTCCGGATCCGCCACCACTTGGCCGCGGCGATTCCGAGGGAGTAGACCGACATCAGGGCGAGCACGAAGATGATGCCGCGCGCGAAGGTACCTGCGCTGTTCCACAGTTCAAGCAGCGACAATTGCATGGGCTACCTCGATCTCCGTTGAATGACGCTCAACGCGCGAACCGTAATGACTCGCGCCACTACTAGTTAGTCAGGGTGAAGGCCACGCTCTGCTCGACCAACACGGCCACGGGCTGGCCGTGCAAACGCCCGGGCCGGAAGACCGAACCCAGGATCAGGTTCTTCGCCGGATCCTCGAAGGCCTTGTTGGTGGACGAGATCACCTTGATCGACTGCGGATCCGCGTGTCCGTCCGTCTTGATCACGAATCGCAAGGTCACGCTGCCCTGGATGCCGGCGTCCTTGAGCAGCGGCGGATAGTACTGGGGCGGATGCGACAACAAGACGGGCGTCTGGTCGACCGCGGCCTCGCTGAAGATCTGGTTGAGATCCACCGGGCCCGTGCCCCCCACGACACCCGTCGCGATGCCGCCCTCGACGCCGACGCCGGAATAGTCTTTCGGGTCGAAGTGCTGATTGAGATTGACCGGCGGGATCTTGGTCGGGATGTCCACCGGCGCGCTGAGATTCTGGAAGCCCCTCGGGGGCGGGTTGAGCGATGCGATCTTGGGTGGCGGCGGCGTCTTCGGCTGCTGCTTCTGCTGCACGTAGATCATCGTCGTATCGGCCGCCGACGCCGTGGTCATCTGATGGACCTTCATCGTCGCGATGATGGCGGCGTAGATGATCCCGACGTGAAAGACCACCGAGAGCATCGTCCCCGACACACGGTCCCTGAACCCACGCTTCTGCGGTCTCGATTCTACCAGATTGTCGAACACGGGCATCCTCCGGCGCTGAGTCCGTCCGACAACAAATGTATGCGGCGTGCCGGCCGGATGCCTCGCACGCGGGTGGTAGTCACATTACAAAACGATAACAATCGGATTACCGAACACCTGCAGCGCGCTGCGTCATTCATTTATGAGACCTCGAGATCGGTGGGCAGCGTGATGGTGAACGTCGTCCCGCGCCCGGGACGGCTCTCCACGTCGATGCTCCCGCCGTGCGCCTCCGCAATCCACTTGCAGATCGCAAGGCCGAGGCCGACGCCGGCACGCTCACCCGTGCGGCTGCGGGCGGGATCGGCCCGCCAGAAGCGGTCGAAGATATGCGGAAGATCGCCGGGCGCAATCCCGATCCCGGTGTCCTGCACCGTGATCACCACCGAAACCTCGGTGCGCCGGCACCCCACGTCCACCGACCCGCCCGCCGGTGTGTACTTGATCGCATTGGTGAGCAGGTTCATGAGGAGCTGACGCAGGCGGCCCGCGTCGGCCGAGATGCGCAACGGCCGGCGCGGGGTCGCCACCTGCACGGTGACCCCGCCCTGCTCGCCCAGGAGACTCCCCGTCTCGGCCAGTTCGTCGAGCAGCTCGGCGAGGTCGACGTCCTCCAGATGCAGCGGTGCGCGCCCCTCGTCCACGCGCGAGAGCATCAAGAGGGAATCCACGATCTCCGTCATGCGGCGCACTTCGGCGAGCGTCTCGTCGAGCGTGCCCATCACCTCAGGCGGCATGTCCGGATGGGTGAGCGCGCGCTCGATCCCCGCGCGCATCACCGTGAGCGGGGTCTTGAGCTCGTGACTCGCGTCGGCGGTGAACCGGCGGAGGGACGCGAAGCTCCGTTCCAGGCGCTCGAACATGGCGTTGAGCGTCGTGGTGAGGCGCGCGAGCTCGTCGTCGGTACGGAGCGGCGCGAGCCGGCGATGCAGACTCCGGCCGTCCGAGATGGCCGCGACCTCCTCCGCGATGCGGTGTACCGGCATCAAAGTCCGTACGACGAGGAAGCCGATGAGCGTGGACGCCGCGAGGATGAGCGGCGCGATCGCGACCATGACCACGAGCAAGCGCCGTGGCCCCAGCGTGAGGCCACTGGTGCGGCTCCCCGTGAGGACGGCGTCCACCTGCGGGCCCGCGTCGGTGATCCGCCGGACGTAGTAGCGAATCTCCCCGTCGGGGGACCCGAGGTCCACGAGCCCGAAGCCGGCGACGGGCCCCGCCTGCAACGCCCGGCCGAGCAGCTTGATGAGGGACCCGTACGGCAGGGCGCGCGCGTCGGCGGAGAGGTGCAGCACGTCGGCCCGATTGTCGACGATCACGACGAACCCCGGGACCGTCTCGAGCTGCTGCGCGACGTCGGCGCTGAGCGTCGGCTGGCCGGTCTCGGGATTGGTCACGACGAGGGCGCCGCGCGCCCGGTAGGCCTCGGCGAGGTTGCTCGCGATCAGGTCGGACTCCGCCCGGGCGTGCCGGTCGAGCGCGACATATGCGTCATGGCGCTGCGTGATGTAGATGACCGCCGCGAAGGCGAACATCGTGACGGCGAGGGCGACGGCGTACCAGACCGCCAATCGAACCCGGATGGTGCGCATCTACGGCTTCATCACGTAGCCGACGCCGCGGACCGTATGGATCAGCTTCGGCTTGTACCCCTGATCGACCTTCTTGCGCAGCCGATTGATCACGACGTCCACGACGTTGGTGCCGGGGTCGAAGTGATAGCCCCAGGCGTACTCGGTGATCAACGTGCGCGACATGACGCGGCCGGCGTTCCGGGCGAGATACTCCAGGACGGAGTATTCCTTCGGCGTGAGGTCGATCGGCGTCCCGGCGCGCGTAACGACGCGACTTCCCGTGTCGATGCTGAGATCCGCCACCTTGAGCACGGGAGGTTGGATGGATTGGGGACGACGCCCGAGCGCCTCGACGCGGGCGAGCACTTCCTCGAAGGCGAACGGCTTGGTCACGTAGTCGTCCGCACCGGTCCTGAGGGCCTGCACCTTCGACTCGACCGCGTCCTGCGCGGTGAGCACGAGCACCGGCGTCGTGATCCCACGATCCCGGAGGGTCCGGAGCACTTCCACCCCCGACACGCCGGGGAGGCGCAGATCGAGCACGACGACGTCGAACGGCGTCCCGGAGACGATCTCGAGCGCCGCCGTCCCGTCGGCCGCGAGCTCGACCTGCATCCCCTGCTCCTCCAGGCCACGCTTGACGAACTGACCGACCGTCCGGTCGTCCTCGACGACGAGCACCTTCATGCGACGTCTCGCTGCGACGTCGTCGGGAGAATCACCCGGAACGTCGATCCGCTGCCGATCTGCGAGTCCACGAGAATCCGGCCACGGTGATGCGCGACGATGCTGTAGGAGATCGACAGGCCGAGCCCGGTACCGCGTCCCGGTGCCTTGGTGGTGAAGAACGGCTCGAAGATCTTGGCCACGTCCTCGCGCGGGATCCCCATCCCCGTATCCTGAATCTCCACCATCACCTCATCCGCGCGGTCGGGATTCCGGAGCGTCCGCACCGTGAGCGTCCCGTCCCCGTCCATCGCGTCCACGGCGTTCAGCATGAGGTCGAGGAAGACCTGGATGAGCTGCTCAGCGTTGGCCGGAATGCGGGGGAGCCCCTCCGCGAACTCCCGCAACACGCGGATCTTGTTGAAGCGCTCGTGATACTTCACGAGGTAGAGCGCATCCTCCACGAGCTGGTTGGGGTCGGCCTCGGTCTTGGCGCGGGACTTCGGCCGGGAGAAGTCGAGCAGGCCGTCCACGATCGACTTGCAGCGCTCGACCTCCGAATCGATGATGCCGAGGTACTCGCGGAAGTTCTGGCGCACGGCGGGCGCGAGGGACGGCAGGCGGCCGGTCAGCGCCTCGATGCAGGCGCCGATGGTGGCGAGCGGGTTGTTGATCTCGTGCATGACGCCCGCGGCGAGCTGCCCCATGGCCGCGAGCTTCTCGGTCTGCGAGATCTGTTGTTGCACGAGGCGCGACTGCGTGATGTCCTCGCCGATCGTGATGACGTGGGTGACCTCGTCCCCTTCGACGCGCATCGGGATCTTCGTGATCCGGTAGTAGTGCGGCTCGCCGCCGGTGTGCGTCGCGACTTCGACCTCCTCGATCCGGCCGGTCTTGAAGACCTGATCGAACTCCTGTTGCAGGAGATCGCGCGGTTGGCGGTGCAGGATCTCGAAGACCGTCCGGCCGAGCACGTCGTCGCGCGAGATGCCCTGTGTCCCCGTCTCGCGTTTGCGGTTCCACGCCTGGATGCGGTACTCCCGGTCGATCACGTAGAGGCCGACGGGAAGCGAATCGATGATCCGCGCGGTGAACCGCCGCTGGGCATCGATCTCCCGGGTCCGGAGCGCGACCTCGGTGGCGAGGTCTTCCGACAGCTCGATCGACGAGAGAAGCGGCGCCAAGATGTTGGCGATCGTCACGACGGTTTGTCGCTGGAGGGCGGCGGCCGGGCCCTCCGGCACGGTGCAGCCGAGGAGGCCGAGATGCTCGCCGTCGTGAATGAGCGGAACGCGTACCCGCGGGTTGCGGGTGGTCCACTCGGGAGACTCGCCGCGTGTGACCCACGCCGCCACGTCGCGCGCGTGCTCCGGCTCCGGGCGGTCGGGAACCGGCTGGACCACACGAAATCCGCCCCCCGTCGGCGTGCGAAGCCAGATGCCGCAGTCGAGCGCGCCGAGGCGTCGCTCGATCACGCCGGCGACCCCGGCGAGCGCCTCGTCGATGCTCAGGCCCGCGCCCAGGAAGTGCGCGACCTCGCCGAGCGCTTCGAGGGCGGCGCCGGGGCTCAGGTCGTTGGGAACAGCCGGTTTCGGCTCAGACATGCGTGCGGCAGAATGTCGCGCGGGTCGCCCGATCGTGCAACCGGGGCCGCCTGGCGGATGACGCGCAAAACGGGGAGCAGACCAGTCCCTTATATTTCACGGACACGAAACGTGATCCTTCTGAGTGTGCAAACCATCCGGAGGTCCGAACATATGGCACACGAACTCCCGAAACTCCCTTATGCCTTCGACGCGCTCGAGCCGACGATCGACGCGCGCACGATGGAGATCCACCACGACAAGCACCATGGCGGTTACGTCAAGAAGTTGAACGCCGCGCTCGAGAAGCATCCCGACCTACAGAAGAAGAGCGTGGAAGACCTACTGCGCGGGATTTCGTCCGTGCCGGAAGATATCCGAACGGCCGTCCGCAACAACGGCGGTGGGCACGCGAACCACAGTCTCTTCTGGCAGATCATGGCGCCCAAGGCGGGCGGGAACCCGTCAGGCGCGCTCTCCGACGCCATCAAGGGGGCGTTCGGCGGATTCGACAAGTTCACGGAGAGCTTCTCGAACGCGGCGGCGACCCGGTTCGGCAGCGGCTGGGCGTGGCTCACCGTGCACAACAAGAAGCTCGGCATCGAGAGCACGGCGAACCAGGACAGCCCCTATATGGAAGGAAAGACGCCGATCCTCGGGCTCGACGTCTGGGAGCACGCGTACTACCTGCACTACCAGAATCGCCGGCCCGACTACATCGCGGCCTGGTGGAACGTCGTCAATTGGCCGGAAGTGGCGAAGCGGTTCGATGCGGCGATGAAGTAACGGGCGGAAACGGGCGGTAACAGGCGGTCATGGGCGGTAACAGGCGGTCAGAGGCAGTCGAAATGCACGACGGGCGGTAATGGCCTGGCCACTACCGCCCGCTTCCGCCTGTTTCCGCCCGGAAGGGCGCGGTGCGGAGGGGAAGATGGAGCGGACGGGATTCGAACCCGTGACCCCCTGCTTGCAAAGCAGGGCGCGGGTGCGCAGGATGCGCGTCTCCCCGCGCAGGATGCGCGGAATCTCTCGAATTCGCGTGCATCCTGCGCGCATCGGGGATCGCTTTAGAGCGCGGTGCGCGAAAATGTTCGCTGAGATGTTCGCAGAGGCCACCGATCCGTCACACCCCGGCGCATGAAGCCAGAACATGTGACCGGCGGGCTCACGGCACATGCCTGGAGGCCCGGCCGGGATCTCACCCAATCGTGACGTGATGTCACGATGTCCACGA
>Ga0315550_1002505_pt1 | contig 11230 bp, 11 predicted proteins | sample SalMarSW160190MG_2_FD_203100 | JGI IMG/M metagenome (GOLD analysis project Ga0315550, IMG submission 203100) | Salt marsh sediment microbial communities from the Plum Island Ecosystem LTER, Massachusetts, United States - Salt Marsh Sediment SW1601-90 ... | reverse complement strand
GAAATGGCCGGCGCCATTATCGCCGACCCAATCGCAGCATGGCGTACCGTCTTCGACCTTTGCCGCAATTGCCTGGAAGATCGGTTTCACAGACGGCCATGCCGCTGCCGAACCGCCGGGCATAACAGAGGGGCCTTTTAACGCACCTTCTTCTCCCCCTGAGACACCTGTACCGATAAAAAACAATCCCTTGCTCTCTAAATATTTTGTTCTTCGGATTGAATCAGGAAAATGTGAATTACCTCCATCGATAATAATATCACCTTCTTCGAGAAACGGAATAAACTTCTCGATGAATTCATCCACTGCTCTTCCTGCTTTTACCATAAGCATTACCTTACGCGGACGTTTTAGAGCTGCAACGAGTTCTTGAATCGAATGCGTACCGATAAATTTCTTTCCAACACCGCGGCTCTGTAAAAACTTATCCACTTTATCTACCGTACGGTTAAATACAGCAACGGTAAATCCCCGGCTCTCGATATTCAATACAAGATTCTCGCCCATGACTGCTAATCCAACTAATCCAAAATCAGCTTTTTGTTCCATTTTTTATCTTCCCTTAAGTAAGTAGTCAATATGTTGACAACAAAATAAATTTAAAATTATTTAAAACGACCCCGATATGCCCATAAACCTAATGCCGGATTGGAAATATAGAAGATTTTCTCTCCATCCGGCAAGATGTTGAAACCGTCATTAAGCTTTTCCGGATCGTACTTTCTCTTCATTTCAGATAACTCAGAATAATTAAAATTGACACTTTCGATTTCTTGTTTTGTAAGATATCCCGGGCAATACGTAATTGAGAAACGCCCTTCCGACGAACCATGTATCAAATGTGCTGCCGCACCTAAATTACTTTTAAGGTCATCGCATTTTTTCACCAGCTCCAATACTTTTTGTGTGCCGACATAGCCGTATTTACGGATCAATGTATCGATCTGTTTATCCTCGCCGAATTCTTTTAAAGCCGGTGCAAGAATGACCAGTGCTCCCCCGTCGGCGAGCGCCATTCGCGTACGATAGACGCTTTTATTGCCCAGCCAGGTGCTTTTAAATTCCGACGGATCAAGATACACAATAACTTTGTTAAACGGTTCTTCAACCATATGAAAATTTACTTTAAGCGACAAAGCCGCTGCAAGATTAAAGCATTCAATATCATCGCCGATGTAAAGGCCGCGGATTTTCAGCTGTCCATCTGCATCAGCTGAAACCACAGTCAGTACATAGATTATCGGCAGATGTTTCATAAAATGGTCTGATGCGTAATTATATACACGCCGAACAGGATTATCCGCACGCCCCATGATGCGTTCCATTCCGTACACCGCGCCTATAAAATGACTTCGATTAATCCCTTCCGAGCCGCCCGTGCCCACGAGTATATTTTTATTATAATTTGCCATGCCGATCACTTCATGCGGTACAACCTGGCCGATCGAGAGAATAAGATCGAAATTACCTTCAACGAGAAGTTTATTCACCTGTGCTTTCCAGGCAAAGTTCAACTTTCCTTCTGATTGTTGATAGATAAAATCGGACGGGACTTCTCCGAGCATAGTTACATCCCTGCGCCAATCGTGAACGCGGAAAAGATTGCGCGGTGTATTGCCAAACATAGCGAAAATTTCCTGATCGGTCATCGCTTTATGTGTACCGAGTGCCGGCAGGATATCTGTAAGTCTTTCCTTGTAATATTCCCATATCAAGCGCGTGAGTGTCCCTGCCTGAGAATGAAAGCGGGTAAAGTCAGGCGGGATAGCCAATACTTTTTTCTTTTCACCTAATTTTAAAAAAGCCTGAGAAAGTCCGTTCCTCAGATCTTCAACATTGAGAGCCTCGATTTCCGAGCCGCGACTGTAAAGCAGCATGTTACATACCCCTCTTTGTTATCTGCTCATACAACATAAAAACATCTGCGATAATTCCTCGATGATATCGCTTCTTCCGTTATTTAGATGTGACATTCAGAAACATGTCCGACGGTTCACTTTTGCATAAAACTCAGTTTAAAACATTTACTATATTACTAATATAATAGAGAATCTCGTATATTCCCAACGATTGGTTTGCCTTTCCTTCACTTTCTCCGTATTTTTCTTTTATTATAAATTATATCGTTTTCTATTGAACAAAAAACCAACAGGGCAGCAATAATGAAATATCTTTGTTTCTATTTTATTCTTTGCTACTCGATTGCCTTTGCTCAGTTCGACGGCAAGGAACCGATCCGGTTGGATGCCGGCCCGATGAGTTCAGTGATATTTGAAGCCATTCCTTATTGGAACGCCGATACGACGACAATCAATCTCATTATTTTCTACCGCGTAAGCCCGTCATTTCTCATTTTTACAAAAGTAAACGATACAAATCAAGAATATTACGAAGCGAAGGGCGAGCTGATTCTGGAAATTATGGACAGCAGCAATGTCACAGTTGAGCGCGGTTACCGCCCGATGAGGATTCTACGAAACTCAATGCCTGCCGATGATGCACTTTCGCCTGATGAAATACAAGGAATATTTACTTTCACACTCAAAAAGGGATTTTACAAAATTATTACCGAAGCAAAAGACAGCGGTTCCGGTAAGTCATTCATTAACCGTGATATAAAAGTAAATGCTCAGACTTTTTCTGATTCCGGTTTAAATGTTTCTCCCATCATGTTTATCGATCCGATAGAATCCGATTCCTCATTATCCGGTCATACTATATTCTTCCCGATAAATCATGGCGGTAACGTCATCATTGGACAGTCAGGAGCTTGTGTGTTTCAGGTGGTTTCACCGGATACAAGCACCGACATTCAGCTTGCCTGGAAAATACAAAAAAAGAATAAAGAGCAAGATAAGATTTTTGTCGAATTACGAGGCGAAAACTATTCCCTGCAAAACGGTACATTTGCCGCAATCGAAAATACAAAACGAACCATGCTTACATTAAAAAAAGGACCGGTAAACAGCCGGTACATATTTGTATCCATTCCTGTTGAACAATTGGATGCCGGTGCATATTCACTCTCAGTAAAAGTAACCCAGGGTGCGTTAAAGTCCGTAAAAGAATCAAAATTTAGAGTCATTTGGCCGAGCAAGCCTTTTTCTCTTTCAGATCCTAAGCTTGCAGTTGACGCATTAAAACTAATTGCGACGGAAGAGGAAATCAACCAGATGTCTTCAATCGGTTCCGATGAATCTAGAAAATCGTTTCGTAAATTCTGGCATAAACGTGATCCTGATACAACACATGCATATAATCCGGTAAAGGCTGAATACTACCGCCGTGTTGATGAATCGATCAAAAGATTTTCAACGACAAATGAAAGAGACGGATATCGCACTGACCGCGGGCGCATTTATACTCTATTTGGCGCACCATCTATAGTCAACCGTCTGCTGAAACCTAACACAGCTCCGGCTGAGATATGGACATATGAAAAACTTAGGAAACGGTTTACTTTTAGGGATATAAAGAGAAACAGCAATTATATTCTTGTAAAGACGGAGAATAATTGAAGCCCATCATTGCAATTACGATCGGTGATTTTAACGGCATAGGTACGGAACTTGCAATTAAAACTGCAATTAATCCGGCTGTAAAAAAGATATGTGTACCTGTTCTAATCGGTCCGTTAAGTGTTTTTGAACAAACTGCAAAACACTGTAAACTCAAGATACCGTTAATACAGACAACCTTACTCAATATAAACCGGTTAGGTCTTTCCGTTATAGATATCGGAGATGGCATAGGTGCAGATATTCAGTATGGTACAACTACAAAAACTGCAGGCCGGTCTGCAGGTGTGGCTATTGAACGCGCTGTCGAACTCTGTCTGCAAAACAATACAGCCGCAATGATCACTGCTCCGCTGTCCAAAGAAGCGCTGAATCTTGCAGGATATAATTTCCCGGGACAAACAGAGATGATCACGCTTCTCAGCCGGTCCCAGAACGTAGCAATGATGCTCGTTTCAGATAAAATGCGTGTTGGACTTGTTACTATACATACAGCACTTAAAGATGTCTCGGCAAATATATCCAAAGAAAAAGTTATCGAGAAGACCGCAATCATCGATGCCTCACTGAAAAAGGATTTTAATTTAAAGAAACCCCGGCTTGCCGTCCTTGCACTTAATCCGCATGCAGGTGAAAAAGGATTGTTTGGTACTGAAGATGACGGCATTATTGCACCGGCTATTGCAGATTCCAATACAGCCGGAATTCTTGCCGAAGGCCCATTCCCAGCCGACGCATTTTTTGGAACACATGCATATAAAAAATATGATGCGATCGTAGCCATGTATCATGACCAGGGATTGATTCCGCTTAAAATGAGTTCTTTCGAGAAAGGCGTGAATTTTTCAGCAGGACTGAAGATTATCCGGACTTCACCTGACCACGGGACAGCCTATGATATAGCCGGAAAGAACAAAGCAAACACATCCAGTATGATCGAAGCGATCAAAATGGCCGTTCAAATATCAAATAACAGGCGCGATCATGATTGAATTAACGAATATCACAGTATCATTCGACGGTCAAAAAGTCCTTGACCGGCTTGATTTTTCCCTTGGACAGGGCGAATTTGTGTACCTTGTCGGACAAACAGGTACGGGCAAAAGTACACTAATGCGGTTGTTATACTTTGATTTGCATCCCTCTACCGGGAAAGTAAAAGTTGCCAGTTATAATTCCGAGACTATCAAGAACAGGCAAATACCGCTTATCCGGCGCCGGCTTGGAATTGTATTCCAGGATTTTAAATTACTCGAAGATCGAAATGTTTACGATAATGTTGCCTTTGCACTTTTTGTCACAAATGCTCGACGAAGCGAGATCAAGAAAACAGTCCTACACGTACTTGCCGATGTCGGCCTGAGTCATAAACGCAATCATATGCCGCACGAGTTGTCGGGTGGAGAACAACAGCGTGTTGTTATAGCACGGGCGCTCGTCAACGAACCAGTTGTACTCCTTGCGGACGAACCAACGGGCAATCTTGACCCAACTTCTTCTGCTGAAATCATGGAACTTCTGAAGAAAATCAATATGCGCGGAACTGCTGTACTGATGGCAACGCATAATTATGATCTGGTGAAAAAATATCCGGCGCGAGTAGTTCAGCTTAAAGAAGGGAAGTTAACAGAAATAGACATGAAAAAAGGAAAATAAGCTGTTAGCTTTCGCATGACTTTCATAATAAAGCTTTTTTAATTCCAGCAAAGATATCCCAGATATTACTTCACCTGTTCCACACGACGCACTTCGGGATGCTGTATCATTAATGACCGTTCAATCCCGGCCCGCAACGTCATCGACGACATCGGACATGCGGCACATGATCCCAGCAGTCGTACTTTAACAATTCCGGTGTCCGAGACACTTACAAGTTCAACATCGCCCCCGTCGATTGCAAGAAAGATACGCAACCGCTCGAGACTTACTTCAATAGCTTCCGGTGTCAACATATTTACTCCCTGTTAATTCTGAACAGGCATCAATATATCTATCTTCGGTACAGATGGTGTTCCAAGATATTGAATACTGATTTGTGCCGCAAGTTGTCTTGCAATTGCTTTCATAATTTTTCCCTGTTGAGATTCCGGATCTCCATGGACAATCGGGTCGCCTTTATCTCCGCAAACACGTATATTTGTATCGATAGGTATTTCACCAAGGAACTGCACGTTCAATTCTTCAGCCATTCGTTTACCACCGCCGATATCAAAGATATTCTCTCTATGTCCGCAATGGCTGCAAATGAAATAACTCATGTTTTCAACAATTCCAAGGACCGGTACATTGACCTTATTGAACATAACCAGACTTTTTTTTGCATCGGCAAGAGCAACGTCCTGCGGAGTCGTCACTATCACTGCTCCTGTCAGTGGAATGGTTTGTACAAGCGTCAATTGTATATCTCCTGTACCGGGAGGCATATCGAAGATCATGTAATCCAAATTGCCCCAGTCCACATTTGCGATGAATTGTTTTAAAGCACCGCTCGCCATAGGCCCGCGCCATATAACTGCTTCCATCGGATTGACAAGAAATCCAATCGACATAACCTTAACGCCTAACTTTTGAAGCGGTTGAAGTTTACCGTCCGAGACTTTCGGTTTCTCTTTAATACCGAGCATCAAAGGAGCACTTGGACCGTACACATCTGCATCCAGTAATCCGACCTTCGCACCGTCCATTGCAAGCGCTGCTGCTAAATTAACTGCAATAGTTGATTTGCCGACTCCTCCTTTTCCGCTCGCAATAGCGATCGTATTTTTTACTCCGGGAAGGAATTCTTCTTTATTTGAATTTTTATTCCGTTGTACATTGGAAGTTATCGTAATATCAATCTTCCCTACTCCATCGATTGAAGTTCGAATAGCTTTTTCACAATCGACAATGAAGCGGTCCCGTACCGGACACGCAGGTGTAGTAAGCTGCAAGTCGAACTTAATATCACTTCCGTTAATTATAAGATTCTTGACGAATTCAAGAGTCACAATATCGCGATGTAAATCAGGATCTTTGACCTGTTTAAGTGATTGTAAGACATTTTCTTCGGTTAATTTTAGCATTAAAATCCTTTGTTATTTATTATCAAGCCATTTGCAATTTTCTATTTATTACTGATACATATTCATATATATAACGCATCCTTATTATACCCGGTTCCATCTACCCTTTCATAACACCTATAGGAACCATTTTTGCTACTTTTCGAGCGATGCCGGCATTATGAACAATATCAACGACAACTCTCACATCTTTATACGCTTCCGGTTTTTCTTCAGTCAATCCGCTTTTTGAAGCACCGCGTATATGAATCCCTTTTTCCTTGAGTTGATGCATTAATTGATCGGCGCTGATATCTTTTTTTGCAGCATGCCTGCTCATTACACGTCCCGCACCATGGCATATAGAACCGAAAGTCTCTAACATCGCTCTTTCTGTTCCCACCAGGACATAAGAACACGTACCCATACTTCCCGGAATCAGCACAGGCTGGCCTGTCTCGAAATAATCATGCGGAATTTCCTTGTTATGTTTAGGGAAAGCACGTGTTGCTCCTTTCCGATGTACCAGTACTTTTATACTCCTTCCATTAACACTATGCTCCTCTTCTTTAGCAATGTTATGTGCAACATCGTACACAAGATAGAGACTGCCGGTACCGATAACATGCTCGAATGCTTTTCTGGCCCAATGACTCATCATTTGCCGATTAGCGAATGCAAAGTTTGCTGCCGATGCCATCGCTTTCAAATAGCTTTGTCCTTCCTTTGATTTAACGGGAACACAAGCAAGCTGCCTGTCCACTACTTTTATTTTATATTTCGGCATTGCTTCCTGCATAACTTCCAGATAATCCGTGCATATTTGATGGCCGAGACCGCGCGATCCGCTGTGTATCATCATCACAATCTGATTCAGTTTGAGGCCGAACGCTTTTGCTGCTTCTTCATCAAATATTTCCGTTATGTATTGTATTTCAATAAAATGATTACCGGAACCAAGTGTACCGAGCTGATCGCGGCCGCGCTGCTTGGCACGTTTACTCACTTCATCCGGATCCGCACCGGACATCTTGCCGGTTTCCTCTATATGCTGCAGATCTTCCGACGTTCCATAACCGTTCTCGACAGCCCAATGTGCTCCGTTAAGCATAACTTTATCGAGCTGTTCAAAAGAGATTTCCAATATTCCCGATTTTCCCGTACCGCATGGAATACTGCTGAACATTTTATTAAGAAGTGAATCTATTTTCGGTTTTACTTCCTCTAAGGAGTAATCGGAAGCAAGCAGCCGTACGCCGCAGTTGATATCAAATCCGACGCCACCGGCAGAGACTACTCCTTTCTCCAAATCCGCTGCAGCAACACCTCCAATTGCGAAACCGTAGCCCTGATGCGCATCCGGCATGGCGAGAGAACGTCCGACCAAACCGGGAAGCGTCGCAACATTCGCAACCTGTTTAAGTGTTTCATCACGCTCGATCGCACCGATTATTTCCTCGCTTGCATAAATCAATCCCTCTACATTCATACCTTCTTTGAATGATTTAGGAATCAGATATCTATATTTATCCAATTGTGTAATTGACATAGACTAAACATCCACAAACACACGCGCCGTCCAATAGCCATCATGCTCATCAACGCTTAATTGATGATATGTAACAGCTTTTACATCGATTTTTAATTCATGTTTCGATCCATCGTACGGCTCACCAAGAAGACGGGCTTTTAGCAAAGTATCGGTGAGTGCTTCAAACTTCACATCTGCAGTCAGAAACTTCTCAGCATCGTACAGATAGAGAATTTCCGTCAGCCATCGCACCATAAGGTTTTCGCGGTCAAGAGCCCGAATCTCCACTTTTAACTCCCGGCGTGTTTCAATCCTGGAATCTCCGGTAACGACCGATATCAGACCGTATGCAGCGTTCCTAAATACGTCCTGCATCGAGCTGCCGTGCGTTTCAATTCCCAGATCAGACGGATGTTCGAGAACTTTGAATTGTGATTTCACTTCATACCAGCGTTCTGCCGCTCAACCGTTTAAGCGCTTCAAGATAGAGTGCAGAAGTCTTGAGTATCACTTCATCCGGTAATTTTGGTGCAGGCGGCTTCTTACTAAAATTAATAGACAAGAGATAGTCGCGAACAAACTGCTTATCGAAGCTTTCCTGCCCGCGGCCGGGCTGGTATTTATCTTTAAGCCATAACCTCGATGAATCCGGTGTGAGCAGTTCATCGATAAGAATAAGCTCTCCGTTTTCATTCACGCCAAACTCCATTTTTGTATCTGCAATTATGATACCTTCCTTTTCCGCCAGTTCTGCTCCGCGTTTATAGATATTAATAGAGACATCACGTACTTTATTCGCTAACTCTCTGCCAGTAACATTGCACATCTGCTCGAACGAAATATTTTCATCATGTCTGCCGATTTCTTCTTTCGTTGTCGGAGTAAAAATTGGTGCAGGCAGTTTGGACGACTCCACCAAGCCGTCCGGTAATTGAATACCGCAGACAATTTGGTTCTTTTTGTATTCATTCCAGCCTGAACCCGAAAGATACCCGCGGACGATGCATTCTATCGGCAGCGGCTTTGTTTTCTTTACAAACATAGAGCGATCGCTAAGTATCGTCCAATACGGCTTGCATTCTATTGGAAAGTCATACACAACAGAAGAGATTATGTGATTCTGTATGATATCTTTCGTCTGTTCAAACCAGAAGTCGGATATCTGTGTGAGAACTTTTCCCTTGTACGGAATACCTTCGTTCATCACCACATCGAAAGCAGAAATCCTGTCCGTAGCGACAATAAGCAGTGATTCGCTAAAATCATAAATATCCCGCACCTTGCCGCGATTTAATAACTTCAGACCTTGAAGATTAGTTTGAGTGATAACCGGTTCAAGAAAATCATTGGTCATATTTCCTCATCAGCAAATGAACAAGTGATAGTTAATGCTTTTTCCAGCTTTATTAAATATTCAACGCGCGGAATTTCACGAGCCCCGAATCTCTGCAGGTGCGGCGTCGTAAATTGCGTATCCAATAATGAATATCCTCGGTCTTTTAACCGCACCACAAGATGAACAAGCGCAACTTTCGAAGCATCACTTACTCTGCTGAACATTGATTCTCCAAAAAATGCTCCGCGTATGGCAACACCGTAAAGTCCGCCTACAAGTGATCCATCCTTCCACGTCTCAACACTGTGCGCGATACCGGCATTATGCAGTTTGACATAGCTTATAATAATTTCTTCAGAAATCCATGTCTCTTCACGCTGCGCACATGCGCGCATAACTTCTTCAAACTTCTTATTAATCCTGATATCGAACAGTTTCTTCTTTAGCGTCAATTGAAGACTGCGCGGAACATGAAATTTATTCAGCTCAAATATTGTCCGCGGATCAGGAGAGTACCAGTTGACTTCCCCTGTTTTCGGATCAGCCATAGGAAAATATCCGTTACAATATGCTTGACAAAGAAAATCAGGATCGATCGTTTGTATTTCAGGCGTACATTTCTCCATGCTGCATTTGAAACCAGTTGTTTTAATCGCCGAAGTCCGTCTCTACTGCCCGTGCGAATTTGATGTATTGCGAATCAAGCGGCACCGTGCGAAGTCTCAGGATGGCTTCTTTAACCGGAACGGCAACTACTTCGGTCCCGCGAAGACTGACCATATATCCGAATTTTCCCTGTGCTGCTGTCTCTAAAGCCATAGCGCCAAACCGCGTTGCAAGAATTCGATCGTACGGAGTCGGACTGCCGCCCCTGAGAACATGACCTAACACCACAACACGCGTTTCCAATCCTGTTCCTTCTTCTATCTTTCGGCCGACTAAATCGCCAATACCGCCGAGGCGTACAGGATCCGTGCGTTTTTTATCCATTTCTTTAACTACAACATTTCCTTCGGCAGGCTTTGCTCCTTCTGCAACACAAATAATGCTGAAGCGATTCCCTTGTTTGCTGCGCAGAAGTACATGTTCGTATACCTTATGCCATTTAAACGGAATCTCAGGTATTAGAATCATATCTGCACCTCCGGCAATTCCCGAGCCGAGAGCGATCCATCCCGCATACCGCCCCATCACTTCAACGACCATAACGCGGTGGTGTGCTGAAGCAGTCGTATGAAGGCGGTCGATCGCCTCTGTCGCAACTGATACGGCGGAATCGTATCCAAATGTTACATCCGTTGCTGAAAGGTCGTTATCAATTGTCTTGGGGACACCGATAAAGTTCAATCCAAGTTCCGTAAACCTGTTGACAATATGCATCGTACCGTCTCCGCCGATCGCTATGAGCGCATCGAGATCCCAGTCGCGGTAGTTCTGAACAGCTTGACTCGAATAGTCGAGTACTTCAATTCCCTGCGGCGTTTCAACCGGAAACTGGAACGGATTTCCTTTATTCGATGTACCCAAAATAGTGCCGCCGACATTTAGGATACCGCCGACATCACGGGGAGCTAATTCACGCATCCTGCCCTCCACAAGACCCTCGAAGCCGTCCAGTATACCGATTACTGTACAGCCGAATTCTGTAATTGCCGGTTTTGCAATGCTTCTAATAACTGCATTCAAACCCGGACAATCGCCGCCGCCTGTAAGAATTCCAATTCTCTTTAAATCACTTTTCATTTTCTATTTCTCATATGTGCAGAGAATTCTTTCCTCTTTAAAGATAGATAATTACTGCGGT
>Ga0315550_1002504_pt1 | contig 11230 bp, 9 predicted proteins | sample SalMarSW160190MG_2_FD_203100 | JGI IMG/M metagenome (GOLD analysis project Ga0315550, IMG submission 203100) | Salt marsh sediment microbial communities from the Plum Island Ecosystem LTER, Massachusetts, United States - Salt Marsh Sediment SW1601-90 ... | reverse complement strand
AGATGTTTCCGGGTAGACCGGCCTGATTGCTACTGGCATATTAATGATGTAAAGGTGCTACAGATCTGAGATATCTTCGATTCCTAGAAAACACTCTTGACACTTGCAGCGTTTTCATAGATGTTAGCCAGCAATCTGAAATGCTTTTGTGTCAACCTGAATCAAGCTCACACTGTTCAATTCCGTAGAATGCTATCTTTTGCTCCTTATAGAGGGAATGGCTTCGGCAGCGATCTGACGCAATAGATTCTCATTTGTAATGGTTTGCTCCTTCCAAGTATCCATCTTGTATGCGTAGATGAATAAAAAATCTCGAATGCCAGCCTCATAATATCGTCCAATTGCATCATAGAATGCTTCCATTGAACGGAACAAACCATCTGAGGTGTACCCAAATCCAAATGTTCTTCCAATCTCCTTGGGGTCTCTTTGAGCATCCAAAGCAAACTCGCATAGCATTTCATAGCGCTGTCGAACAGCATCGCTGCTTTGCTTGGGGGTCAAATCCCCTCCAGGCTTATAGCAATTCCATGCATCTCCATATGTTGCTGCAACGCGCAAAGCTTTGGGACCGTGGGCAGCAATACTGAAAACTGGTCGGGGTTTTGAAATGAACTTTGGACGGATAATCGCTTCCTGGATGCTGTAATATTTTCCCTCGTAGGTTGTTACCTCGTTTTTCAACAGCTGATTTAAGATTTCAACAAATTCCTTGAAACGCTCTGAGCGTTCGCGAGGCTCCCAATTTGGTACGCCGGTCATCTTGTGGCAATTTGGAGCTCCTCCAGAACCAACACCCAATTCCAAGCGTCCGTTAGAAATGTGATCCGATGTGAGCGCCATCCGCGCTAAAAGTGCAGGGTTGCGCAAGGTCATACTGGAGACCATTGTGCCTAGCGTAATCTTTTGCGTCTGAGTCGCTAATGCAGAAAGCACACTCCAGCAGTCAAACCATTCCGTATCCTTGTCTCCTGGATTTACGAAATGGTCGGGTAGCCAGAGCTTATCGAACCCCAAAGATTCAACTAATCGTGCCTGGTCGATGATTTGCTTCCAAGGAGGAGTTGGAACAAGCATGATCCCAAAGGTTAGGCTCTCACTCATTGATGAACCCTCCTTTACATGATTGCGGGCTAACGGATGCGGGATGAGCGGCGGCGCAAGACCCCGAGCACTTGAAAATCAGCTGCGCGCGACGTCCGCTCCATCCCAATGTTAGGCGGATCAACATGCGATAATAACCCAACCAAACTCATTTTCCTGCCTATGGTGCCGTTGAAATCCCCCATATGTAAACCTGGGTGTCATAGCATCCAGCGGCCAGTAGTGTTCCGTCTGGTGAGAATGCTACTGCCATCAATTGATCCCCATGAGGCAGGGAACGCAGTTTTTCTCCGCTCTCAACATCCCACAATACAACGGCACGTTCACTACCACCCGCTGAAGCTAATATCGTGCCGTCGGGGGAAAAGACCACACAAAATAAGCCATCTTGAAGCCTCAGTGTTCTAACCACTTCTCCAGATGAGACATCCCATAATCGGACTGTTGGGACGGTACCCCCTGTTGCCAGAATGCTTCCGTCAGGTGAGAAGGCTAGGTCATGGACGCCACTTTCATCGCCATATTCCAGTATTTTTGCAATTTGCCCGCTTTCAACATCCCACAATCTAACAGTGCCGCTAAGTCCACTAGCGGCTAACAGTGTGCCATCGGGTGAGAATTCAATGTTGAAGGCATGATTATCTTGCTGCTTTTCAAAGGTGCTCACCACTTCTCCGCTCGTCACATCCCACAATTGGATGGCTTGATTAAGAAGGGCGACAGCGACCAGTGACCCGTCAGGCGAGAAGGCCACAGGTGCAGGAAATTGCTCTCCCCGCTCGAGCTTGTGGACCTCTTGTCTGCTATACACGTCCCAGATCGCTTCACCAGAAGCAAGGAAATTCCCAACAGGTGAAAAGGTGATGTCCTGCATATCCACAACGGACATTCTAATGGAATGGACCTCCGTCCCATTTCTCACATCCCACAATCTGATCGTCAAATCCTCGCTGGATGAGGCGACAAGTCTACTATCCTGAGAGAACGCCACACTCATCACTCTCCCGGTATGTCCACGAAGAGTATGTAAAAGATCTACTTGCTCAACCGTGCTGATGGAAATCGTACCTGGAATAGAGGGACATGTAATCGTTGGTAAAACTTCTGCATCGGGCGGTGGAACAGGATTCGCAACACTAACCGAACCGCAGGCACATAGGAAGGTAGTTGCCATGATCGCGATCAGCACTTTTAGCACGAATTTTCGCATGATCCATTTATCCTTCTTAGATATGGCTAATCCGCCTAACGGCTTTGAGCTCAGCCGCCCCGCTTGTACCTCCGCCTGCTTTTCAAGAATCTTAATCAGAACCATCGCATGCATTTCGCCCAGCCCGCGGGGTCGGCTGCAGCGAGAGCTTGTGTGAAAAGTCCTCCCTAATGCGATAATACATTCATCTTAAGGTTCTGTCTATTCTGAGGTTGATATGCAACACATTGAAGGCATTAATCGAGACCAAATAACCATGTTTCCCGAAGCCATCGATGACTACATCAGCGAAGATAACCCTGTTCGCTTTATCGATGCATTTGTAGGAAAACTCGACCTTTCATCCCTCGGCTTTCAACGTGTCACCACCGCGGATACCGGACGGCCCCCTTACCATCCCGGAGACCTCCTTCGCCTCTACATATACGGTTATCTCAATCGCATCCGCTCAAGCCGTAGGCTGGAGAAGGAAACTAACCGAAACGTTGAATTGATTTGGCTACTGCGTCGTCTTTCGCCTGACTTTAAGACCATCGCTGACTTTCGCCGGGATAACCTCAAAGCCATCCAAATGGTCTGTCGCTCCTTTACCCTTTTCTGTCGGGAATGTGATCTGTTCGGTGGAGAACTGATCGCCATCGACGGCAGTAAGTTCAAAGCCGTAAATAGTCGGCGCAAGAACTTCACGAAACGCAAGCTCAACTCCTTCATCAAGAAGATCGACCAGCAGATCGAAGGCTATCTCAATGATTTGGACGAGAACGATGAGCTTGAAGCAGAAGTCCACAAGCCAACCTCCGAAGAAATCCAGGAGAAGATCGACGCCCTTAAGGAACGCAAGGGGAAGTTCGGCAAACTGCTCGATGAACTCGAAGCATCGGGCTAAACACAGATTTCCTTCACGGACCCTGACAGCCGATCAATGCCCTTAGGACAGAACCATGGAACCCAGGTGGGATACAACGTGCAGATCAGCGTGGATGATAAGCATAAGTTGATCATCGATCATGATGTCACCAATGATGTCACTGATTTCAACCAATTGGAACGCATGGCAACCAGGGCCAAAGAGGTACTCCGAGTTGATGAGCTTGATGTTATTGCGGATAAGGGCTACTACAACGGGAGCGAGATCAAAGGCTGCCTGGAGAAAGGCATCACTCCCACAATCCCCAAAGCCAATACGTCCGCCAATCGTAAGAAGGGATTGTTTACCAAGCAGGACTTCAGGTATGACCAAGAAAACGACTGTTATTGGTGCCCTGCTGGTGAGAAAATGGCTTTCCGTTTCCAGACCACAGAAAAGAATCGTGAGATCAAGTACTATGCCACCAGCTCATGTAGGGGCTGCAAGATCAAGCATCTATGCACTCGCAGCAAAGATGGCAGAAGAATCACCCGATTGGTGGATGAAGATCTGTTGGATGAGATGCAGAAACGGATCGAGGATCATCCAGAGCTCCGGACCAGACGTAAGGCAATCGTTGAGCATCCCTTCGGAACGATCGAATTAAGCATGGACCAGGGTTATTTCTTGATGAAAGGAAAACCAAAAACCAGCGTAGAGATGAGCCTATCGTGTCTAGCATATAACATCAAGAGAGTGATCAATATCCTGGGGGTTACTAATATGATCGAAGCCCTGGGATAATCCAGGGCTTTTTTTGTCTTTCAACGTTTTCGGCCGTTTATCTTTCAGAAAATGCTTGTTCCCACCTCTTCGACTGAGAACTCCCAACTTTCCGGCTACTTTTCACACGGCCTGGCGAGATGTTAGGCGGCGATTCTCCAAATCAACTCTTGATCCACGTTGACACAAAGCAAGCAACTGTCGTATGTTTCCAGCTCGGCTTTTAGGATGATGGCGACGCTTGACCAGATCTTCGAAGCACATCCCGAATTGCCTCGATTACCACCTCAGGGCGTTGAAGCTGAGGATAGTGACCTATTTCGTAGGATCTGAACTCACTATTCTTGCTTAGCAGCAGCAACTCGCGCTGCATTTCGATGGACAGATCATCCAGTTTCTGTCCTAGATCTCCCAAAGAAAGTGAAGGTCCTGAAGTAGCAAGCACAATCAACGGCCAGTCGCCCAGATAATTGTAATGCCCTGCCTGGGCCAGTGTATTAGGGCTTTCAACTTTTTCGTCAAACCACGTCATACTTGATTCGGGTAAGAATGCCTGTACTGGATCGTAGATGTCAGGTGGCAGGTTGTACTCATTACCCTTATATCGACCTGGCGATCCAAGATGAGACAAGAGCAGGATCAAGGGCCTAATACTTCTGTCTGGAATCTCTGGTACTACGCCATACTCAGCGAAACGCGTGAGCATTTCAGGATGGCTTGATTCAAGTAGCACCATTCCACCCACATCGTAAGGGTACTTCCCCGCGAATATTCTGATATAGGCACCCCCAAAAGCGTGACCTACCAGGATGTATGGGCCTTCTTCGCCCGCGGCATCCAATACTGTATGAAGTTCACTTGCGATCGTCTCCCCATCCCTGAGTCGTGGCCCTGGATCACTCCACAGGATTCCAGCTCTATCGTAGCTACATGTGCGAGTGATCTGCCCTATACTCTCTTGAACTGGCAACCAGCTCAACGAGCCATACTGATCAAGGTCGGATTCAAAGACAACCGTCGGGCTCCCACTCCCCACGCAGTTCAAATGGATCTCGTGTGTGCCAACGTTCACCATTTTGCCAGGTGGAGGATATTGAGCCCAATATCTATTTCGAGTGATAAATTCTCGAACCAACAGATAGATGATCAGCCCCACAAAGAGGATCAGCACAACCAACAATGTCCGTCCGATCCAACGGAGAGTGGAAATTGCTAATCCTCTTATCCTCATAGGCCTACTCCACCATCATTGCTCGAATGCACAGCCGCCTAACGTTTCGAGATGAGCGGCCGGGCTTCGTGCCTTCGCTTGATTATCGCGCGTCCCGATCAATCAAACCTCAATGCTTTTTGCCCTGCTGGCCCGGTACGCTCCAGGGAGTTGATAATATGAAAGCGCTGCACCTCCCGCTACACTAGTAGCGGCTAATCTCTACTCAAATGCACAGGAGGTGCAGCATGACATACTATATCGGATGTGACGCTCATAAGCACTACTCATTATTTGCTGTCCTAGACGATGAAGGACAGCTCCACCAACAGATCAGAGTCAACCATGCGCCCAGTGCCATCAAAGACTATCTCTCTCAATTCCCCGAAGGAACTCCAGTGGCTATAGAGACCGTCGGCAACTGGTACTGGATCGTCGACGAGATCGAAGAATCGGGTTGTGTTACAAAGATGGCTCATGCCGCCAAAGCCAAGGTTATGATGGGTAACGTCAACAAGACCGACAAGCTTGACGCTAAAGGCTTGGCCACTCTCGAACGTCTTGGCACACTTCCCGTCGTCTGGCTCCCACCAGCCGATCTAAGAGATGAAAGAGATCTGCCCCGTACCCGCATGGCCATCAGCAAAATACGCACAGCCCTCAAGAATCGTATCCACTCCACCCTTGCCAAATATAACCTCTCATTGGATACCTCAAGCGATATCTTCGTTCCTAAATGGAAAGGCCAGCTCCTACATGCCTTCAAGGCCCTTCCTCCAGAAACTCGACGCTGTATGGAACAGGAGCTTGAGCTGCTTGATCACGTCAAAGATCATATCAAGCGCCTGGAAGAGCGGATCCTTGAGCGGGTCGAGTTCACTAATACCATACAACTGGTGAAGACACTCCCGGGCGTTGGTATGATCCTCTCCATTGTGATCGAACGCGAAATGGGCTGCGTCGATCGTTTCCCTTCGAGCGAGAACTTCGCCAGTTATGCAGGCACTACTCCCAAGGTCAAGGGCAGCGGAGGTAAGTTCCGATATGGCAAGATGCGCAAGCAGTCCAATAACTACCTGAAATGGGCTTTCATCGAAGCCGCCAATGTGATTGTACGACATCGAAACTACCCCGGATGGCGAGAAAAACATGTCTCGCGGCTATACGAACGCATCCGCCGTAGAAAGGGACATTCGGTTGCCGTTGGAGCTATTGCTCGGCATCTCTCAGAAGCTGCTTTCTGGGTCTTGAAAAGGAACGAACCTTATAAGGAGCCCGTCCCCAGGACGGTCTTGCCCAAGCAGGGGCGAGCGCGTGCATAACATGTATCCATTGAGATACGCGAGTTGATTGCGACACCCCTGTTGAATTTTGATCTTGTTGCATAGACAGCGCATAGATGTTTCCGGCAAGACCGGCATAGTCCTGACGGGTTGGGCTCTAGATTGTTAATGTGCCTTGTTATGGAGAGGTCGTTTGTGATTCCACAAAAGATTACTTGACAGGGGCAGCGTTTTCATAGATGTTATGCCGCTATGCCTTTTGAATATATTTTGATCCGTAAAGGTAATTAAGTAAGCTCGAAATAATCAACTTGCTTCCTATGCCCCCCTGAAATAGGAGGACGGTCAGCCTTCAAATTCCGCTCGATCTCGGATTTAATGTCATTAATCAGTTGTTGAGCAAATGGCCACTGGCCGTTATGTAGTTGCAAGAAGTGAAGTGGGCTTATTGCTGAACTGGCAAGAAGATCACATTTAGATCTATCGCCTGCTCCCTCAATGGGGCCTTGTTGTCCAATTGCATCTTGCTCACCAATTGGGGTTCCAAAAATTAATCTGCGCAACTCATGCAGAAGCTCAATATCGGCCTTGATACTCCCTGGAGATGATATACATGCCCCATGTACAGCAAGATTTCGCAGGTTTATCAGGTCTTTTTCTGTGTACGAAACATGATTAGTAGACAAGATGACATCCTGGAGGTTTGCGGAATTGCGAATAAATTGTAGGCCTGACTTCAGACGGTGAGTGCTATGTTTCTCAGAATGTTGTCGATATTCATCATTCGGATGAATACATCGACCAAGAAGTTCAATTGAACTACTAAGCATGGCATATGCAAATGGAACACCTCTATGCCTCAATCCTCTTAAGATTTCATTTGCCGACAATACATAGCGGCGCATAAGACCGAGGGTAAATAGGGCCTTGGCCTCGAACTCAGTCACGTTACACTCTAGTGCTATATCAATCCAGGGTTGACGGACATCCCCTAATGGCTCGTGAAGCCGGTGCCTGAAGTTAGAGTCAGACACGATTTGAATAATTGGGGGTTGATATCTAAACATAACCCTAGCTCCTAATGACAAGCGGCATAACGATTCGAGATGAGCGGCCGGGCTTTGTGCCTTCTCTTGATTATCGCGCTTCCCGATCAATCTAATCTCAATGCTTTTAGCCCTGCGCGCCCGGTACGCTCGATTGAGGTGTTATGCGGCTCAAATCTCAGTTTTCCGATACAAACCATTCGATTTCAAATCTCTCGAAGATCTCAGTGATTGATGGATGTGGCCTATTACTATTTGGATCAAACAAAGACCAACTCCTAAAAACAGGCCAATCTCTAAATGGAGTAATATTAGCCTTTGCTAGAGTGTTACATAGAAATTCTGCAAACTCATTCCAAGTTCGTTCGCTCACCAGGTCATTTCCTGAATAACCTTGTAGCCTGCTCCAATAAACCTCTAAGCCATTTTTGATTAGAAATGGCATCTTCATCAAAATATGGATGTCTACATTAGTTATGTTTTTTGCTCTTGAAGACTCGCCCATTCTACCTTGACCGTGAGCAGCGAAGTGCCTTAAGGTTATCAACTCTTGTATTGTGTATGAGCGGGTATTTGTTTCTATTAGTTCATGTTTATCGGAAACTATGAGGTATTTTTCTGGTTCATCCCACGAAGCGAGCCACTTGAAGCCGAATTTGAGATCTTTGTCGGGATTCTTGAAACTTGGATTTCCTCGTATGCTACGACCAAGAAGTTCGATTCCGGATGCAAAAACACCATATGCTGGAATATATACACTTGTGATATTACTTGGATACTTCAACAAATGACTAACACATTCACAAATATCATAGATAACACCTATAACATAGCCAGCCTTGATAGTCAGGGGGTAAAAAGCAGAATTGCCGGGATTAATCTTTCTCCATTGTTCGGCCTGAGTTTGCCAACCATCTATTGATAACGTAGGAGCTTCTAGTTTTACATTGACAGGCACACCCATCTCTATCCTCTCCTTGAGTTTTGCCGCATAACGGCTTGCGTTACTTGCTGGTGGGTGGGTGTTGATAATGTTTATTATATTGGTAAATGCTCAAGCTAGAACCAACTCAATTTGTTGGTGCGAATCCCACCAGTCAAGTGCACGCTTTGTTAGCCCGCCAGACCTTCAGGAAAGATTTCATGGTTGAACGGTTGGCAGCAATCTTATTTCGACAGGCGAATGATAATCGGATAATCCATCAGCAGAAAATCGCTGATAAGTAAATCACCATTTTCACTGCTGGTCATCAACTCTTGTTCAAAGCTATTTAGAACATCAATGGCAATGGCATTCCAGCCTGCAAAACCGGGGATTACCAACGTTGTGGATATTCCCGGATCGAAGTCAACCGCCGGTTCGTCGTTCCACACTGCGAGCATTTTATCCCCATTGGACAAAGAGAAACCATAATTCCGAATAATCGTTGCTTCGCTCTGGATTGTCACCGGCAAATTTGTCGGTTTGTTTCCTGCCATGACGGTAGTCAGGTTCCTGATTGTATTAACGATTTGCATTGGATGTTCGTGAGGAACAGCATAGAATTGTGACACAGCAACATCCATGCCCAAATGCATTATGATACCTCTGGCATAGTACTTTGCGCATTTCGTCTCACTATAATATGTCTCGGGGTAACCGGGGGTTGTCGGAAGTAACCAACTCAACTCGTCAGATACAAATTCTCCATTAAAACCATGATCTGAAGCAGTTTCTTTTATTTCACTGACTATTGAAGGATAATTGTAATAGTATTGTTTATGAAATTCATATTCTGGAGATGTACTATACATCCCATGCCATGAAATAGCATCTACTATAGGCATTATGTCGTCTGACTTAATGACACCTAACAAGTAGTCGTAGACATATTCTTCACGGATATAAGAAACACCACCAACGACTATTTTTGCTTCTGGGTACTCCTGGCGAATAACAGGAACCACCCGCTTGACTAAATTTATATAATCCTCAACCTCTATCCATTGGATAAGATTTGGTGCCCATCTAATATTGGGCTCATTCCATATCTCATAATACTCAACCCGGTCCTTAAAATGATGAACGATAAAACGAACGAAATCTAGGTATCGCTGTATCTCTTCCTCTGTCTTAAATCTAGGGGAAGGTACATCCCCTCCCTGTGCTACGTATTCTTTGTCCCAAAAAGAAAGCACATATGTAATTGTTATTCCATTGTCTGCAAGGCTGGTTATGAATTCATCGTGCTCTGGGTTGATTGAATTTTCAGGCTTATCCCAATGCACGATTTCTGAATCTGAATTGGTAATAGAAAGGCGAGCCCGCGTCACTCCTTGGTTCAATATGTGATTGGCGTTCAACTCGCCTTCAGGGAATACTTCTGGCTCTAGCTTCCACAAATCGCTAAAATGAATTCCAATCCTGTTATCTTCCAGTTCGTTTGAAGGCTTGTGCTGAAGTATGGTAACGGAATGAGTATTATTTTCTTGATATACTACTGAAATTGGAATTATGAATTCACTGGTATTACTATCGAAATCGGTGACTGTGGCCGTAACATTTGGACCTGTGAAAGATTCACCATGCTCGTATGTAAAGATGCCTTTTTCATCAGTTTCCACCTGACCTTCAAATATTTTCCCTTGGTTGTTGCTATCAGAAAAAATCTCGATAATGCAGTTAGCGCAAGTACTTCCTGTCATAGTGCCCAACTCCATATCCAAATTTAAAACATGGGGAAAGTAAAGCTTATTAGTGTATTTATTATACATTCTGATACCAATCGAATTATCGTAAATGCTATTTTGAGTTATTGTGTTACCAATTGTATTATTGCCGGTGATCCATATCCCATTGTGATTATTTTTAGCAATAACGTTATCCGGACCAATGATATTTTTGGACATTCCGTTCTGAATCCAAACACCTTCTGTATTGCCCCAGTTTTTGGAATGAGAAACATCAGTACCGATAATATTCCCTGTGATAATGTTATTGGAACCTATCTCACAGAGTTTAATTCCACTGTCATTTTTACTTGTCAGATTCCCCTGACCTAATGGGCCTGCACCAATATTCCGATTTCCGCCAATCATATTGTTAGAGCCGTTGCAAAGCGCGATCCCCGAGCCGGGGAAATTGATGATTTGTAAACCGCGAATGGTGTTGCCATCGGAGTAGATTTCCAGACCATTGACCCATTCGCCCTGAATTTCACTACCATCCAGAATTACCCCCGCATCACTGGCATCAATCGTCAGATTACCTCGGTTGATGTTGGGTAAGGCGCTGTTATCGGTATTTGCGCTTAAATAAATGGTTGTGGGTTGGTCGGGTGGGAAAACTTGTGGGTCGAACGTAATTGTATCGCCAGGCTGTGCATCACGAATTGCTTGATCCAGAGTGCCTGGGCCGTTATCATCAGTGCTAACGACAAGTATCGTCTTCCCTTTCGGTATTGCTGGTGTATCTGTTGGAGTTGGGCTTGGTCCACATCCGCTCAAAGAAAGGGAAAGAATAGTTACAAGAAGGGATAACAAGATTACTTTTTTCATTTATTTACATCCTTAGAGAACAGCGGGCTAACGGCCTCGAGCTAAGCTGCCAGGGGCTAGATCAGAGGGCATCAAAAAGCCTTGCATCCCTGGTCAGCTTCAGCGAGAGCCTGTGTGAAAAGTCCTCCCTAATGCGATAATACATCCATCTTTAGGTTCCGTCTAATCTGAGGTATCTATGCACCACATTGATGGCATTGATCGAGACCA
>Ga0315550_1002503_pt1 | contig 11234 bp, 11 predicted proteins | sample SalMarSW160190MG_2_FD_203100 | JGI IMG/M metagenome (GOLD analysis project Ga0315550, IMG submission 203100) | Salt marsh sediment microbial communities from the Plum Island Ecosystem LTER, Massachusetts, United States - Salt Marsh Sediment SW1601-90 ... | reverse complement strand
AGAGATTGCTGCTGCGTTATCCATTGCCGAGTGCACAGTGAAGACGCATTTGACAAACATCTATCGCAAGCTTGGTGTAAACAACCGGATGCGAGCCGTCGCGCAAGCAAAGGCATTGATGTTGGTATAGGTTGCTTGAGACAAGGCAGGGACATAAGCAGTGGATTAGGACTCAAATCAGTGATCTTTGGGTTACGAGCTTGAATCTGAAAATCACCCCCTGAGACGCAAAAAAGGCACCCGCGCGGGCGCCTTTTGAGTAGCGGGGCCAGGATTCGAATGCTCATTCCCCTAGTGTGCAGTTTTTCGGAGAGCCCGGATTGGAGTTGTCATTAGATACGGCGCGTCTTCTACCGCGCCAAGTTGTATGGGCAAAGCATGAGCTTGACAAGCTCTGCAAACCATGACACTATGTATCATATTACGATACATCATATCGCTTGATGACACACATCACTTTCATCTCCTGACAGTACGCGACAGGGATAACGAGGAGGATTGACTTGAGTGATCTAGTTGAACATCTCATCGAGCTGATTCGCCGGGCGTCGACCGACTTACCAGCCGACGTGAAGGCGGCGCTGCGAGTGGCGCAAGCAAGCGAGGAATCCGGGTCGGCCGCGGCAGGCGCGCTGGAATCCATCCTGGAGAACGTGACCCTGGCCCGTGCCAATTCTACCCCTGTATGTCAGGACACGGGTACACCCATTTTCTACATCTTCCATCCCCAGGGAATGGGCACGCGCCATCTGCGGGCACAGATTGAGGCCGCCGTGGCCGAGGCCATGCGCTGTGCTTATCTGCGACCTAACGCCGTCGATCCTCTCACTGGCCGCAACAGCGGCAACAACCTGGGCGTGGGTTTTCCCTCGTTCTATTTCCGCGAATGGGAGGAGGATCTCCTGCGGGTCGATCTGTTGCTCAAGGGTGGCGGGAGCGAGAACGTGAGTGCGCAGTACAAATTGCCCCACTCCGGGCTGAAAGCCGGACGTGACCTGGAAGGTGTACGCAAAGCTGTGCTGGATGCAGTCTACCAGGCGCAGGGGAAGGGGTGCGCTCCTGGGATACTGGGCATCGCTATCGGCAGCGATCGCAGTTCGGGTTACGTGCATGCCAAGGAACAGCTCTTTCGCCCACTGGGCGACGTCAACCCGGTGGAGGATCTGGCAGCATTGGAGAAGCGCCTGCTAGATGAGTGCAATCAGTTGGGGATCGGGCCGATGGGCTTTGGCGGCAAGACCACCGTCCTGGGGGTCAAGATGGGGGCATACCACCGTCACCCTGCTTGCTACTTTGTCAGCATTGCCTACATGTGCTGGGCCTGCCGCCGGGCAGGATTGGAAGTACGAGACGGGGAGGTGGTGTTCAAATGAGCATAGTCGATCTGAGCGTGCCTATCTCCGAGGACGATATCCGGGCGCTGCACGTGGGCGATACGGTGCGTCTTTCGGGCGTGATGGTGACGGGGCGCGACGCGGCCCACAAGTACATGATAGAGACCTTCATCCATGCCTCCTCAGTCCCCGAGAGCGAGCGGCCGCTGTACGAGGAGTTGCGGCGATTGCTCAAGGGCGGTGCCATCTACCACTGCGGCCCGGTCGTCCGGCAAGATGAAGAGGGGCGGTGGCACTTTGTCGCCGCTGGGCCTACCACCTCCATTCGCGAAGAGGTCTACGAGCCGGAGGTTATCGCCCACTTCGGACTGCGCGGTGTTATCGGCAAGGGCGGGATGGGAGCCGGGACGCTGCGTGCCTGCCAGGAGCACGGCGCGGTCTATTTCCACGCCATCGGCGGGGCAGCCTCTCTCATCGCCGATGCCGTCAAGGAAGTGGTGACGGTGTACAAGAAGGACGAGTTCGGCGTGCCGGAGGCTTTCTGGGTCATCCGCGTCGAGGGCTTTCCCATAGTTGTGACGATGGACTCCCATGGGCAGAGCATCCACGATGAGGTGGAAGCGGCATCGGCTGCAGCCCTGCGGAGGCTGGTGGGCTTGGCATAGAGCCTCCAACTTTTGCCGTGAGTTATGGACACGTGCGATCTCTGTTTGGCGTGAAACCGTGCACGACGCCAACTCGGTAGGTCGAAGAGGCGAGTAGATCATGCGACAGTCGGTGTCTCTGCGTTCCCCCTGCGAGCGTCTTGGTCTTTCCCCTGTGGGACACGATTCATGCGTGGCTCGTCTTCTTCTGCAACCGAAAGAAGCGCCGGGCTAGCTGCAATCTGCTGGCTTGCCAGGGCGTCAGGCCGGGTGCCCCCTAATACTACTCACGCCTACTCATCAAAGCTTGACAACGGGCGCTTCGGCTGGGGATGGTCGGTGGAGGATCTGGAGGAATACAAGAAGACGGTGCTGCGGATGGAACTAGAGTTCAACGAGAAGACCGGCCACACACCGGCAGATGCCAGGATGCCGGAATATATGACCAGAGAACCGCTTCCGCCTCACAATACGGTTTTTGACGTGCCAGACGCAGAGTTAGACGCGGTATTCTCGGCTCTTTAGCAACAATATGGTAGAGGTTCGCATTTTCGGCACTTCTCAGAAACCAAGCCTGCAATTGGACCTTGGGGAATGCGAGGTCAGTGTGGCGGATCTGCTTACGCGTCTCGACATAGACCCCGCGGTGGTTTGGATCGTGACTGTGGATGGGCGGCAGAGTGATTTTGACCAACTCGTGCCCGCGAGTTGCCGTGTGTGTATCTTCCCGCCCATGTCTGGAGGCTAAAGCTCTGGCCTCCAGAGAGACTCTGGAACGTCCCCCCACCTCCCAAGTTATTGAGATGATACAATCAAACGGAGGAAACAATGCCAAAGGAAACTGGAGTGCGAGTGTGGGCAGAACCGCTAAAGGCGTTCTGCGTACGGGTGTTTGAAAAGCTGGATGTTCCGGAGAAGGATGGGCGCATCGCGGCCGAAGTGCTGGTGACGGCTGACCTGCGCGGGATCGACAGTCACGGCGCGGCTCGCCTGCGGCGATACGTCGACGGCCTGCGGGATGGCATGATGGTTGTTCGGCCTCAAGAGAAGATGGTGTTAGAGACGCCCACCACTGCGGTTATTGACGCTGGAGCCGGATTGGGGCACCCGGTCTCCCGCCGGGCGATGGAAAAGGCTATCCAGAAGGCAAAAGAATACGGATCCGGCTTTGTCACAGTGCGCAATTCCAACCACTACGGCATCGCCGGCTACTATGCGATGATGGCTCTGGAGCACGATTACATCGGCATGTCGATGACCAATGCCAGTGTGTTGGTGGTGCCGACCTTTGGACGGAACGCGGCGTTGGGCACCAATCCCATCGCCGTGGCGGTTCCTGCAGATCGAGAGCGGCCATTTGTTCTGGACATGGCCACCAGCACCGTGCCGCGCGGCAAACTGGAGGTGTACAACCGGCTGGAGAAGTCTCTCCCCCTGGGCTGGGCCACCGACGAGACTGGCACGCCGACGACCGACGCCAAGCGGGTGTTGGAGAACTCGAAGCAGCGGGCCGGCGGGGGGCTCCTGCCGCTGGGAGGAGCCGGCGAGCTCCTATCTGGGCACAAGGGGTATGGCCTGGCGCTGTGGGTGGATATCTTTTGCGGGGTTCTCGCCGGCGCGGCCTACGCCGACCTGGTCTACCCGCGAACCTCGGATGGGAAACACCTTCCCTCCCGGATCGGTCACTTTTTCGGCGCGTGGCGCGTGGATGCGTTCCGGCCTGTGGATGAATTCAAGGCGGCGATGGACGATCTGCAGCGGCGGCTGAAGGATACGCCCAAGGCAAAGGGCGAGACCCGCATCTATATCCACGGGGAGAAAGAGTACGAGGAAGTGGAGCGACGCACTCGCGAGGGTATCCCCCTTAACCCCAAGGTGGCGGCCGATCTGCGCGCTGTTGCGGCAGAGTTGGGGGTAGAGTACGATCTGGAATAGTCTGGAGGCGTTGGTCTCAAGATTTAGACTTGGGCGAGTGGTAGCCCAAAATCTGGATGGATGAAGGTCAAGACGATGAAGGATAGAGCCAATCAATACAAAGTACCATACGGCAAGGCCGATATAGAGTTCGAACTCCCGCCGGGCATGCGTGGCACGGTGGTCGTATCTAGGCCGGCGGAGCCGCTGGCTGATGTGGAGAGGGCGGTCGCTGAGGCGCTGGCCAATCCCGTCGGCTCGCCGCCGCTGCGGGAGATGGCGGGACAGGGCGACGCCGCTTCGCTTACGGCCTGCATCGTCTTCACCGACATCACCCGCTCCAGCCCCGATCAACTGCTGGTGTCGGGGTATCTTCTCAATAAGTAGGGGAAGATGGGGGAGCTGGAGGCAGCGGGGGTGCGCGACGAGAACATCACGCTCCTGTGTGGCATCGGCATGCACCGGCCTTCTACCTACGAGGAGAAGGTGGCCAAGTTGGGGCAGGCGATAGTGGACCGCTACCGTGTGATCGACAACGAACCGCAGAACCCCGATGCGCTGGTGGACCTGGGAGTGACCCCCGGCGGTGTGCCGGTCTCGGCCCACCGGGCGGCGGTGGAGGCAGATCTGCTGATTGCCACCGGACTGGTGGAGCCTCACCAGTATGCCGGCTACTCCGGCGGGCGCAAGACACTGGCGGTGGGGGCGGCGGGCGAACCGCTCATCGCCCACACCCACGGCCCGGCCTTCGTGGATCATCCCGGCACCCGCCTGGGCCGCATCGAGGGCAACCCCCTCCACGAAGCGATCACCGAGGCGGCCCGCCGCGCGGGTCTCCGATTCATCGTCAACGTGGTGCTGGACGACGAGAAGCGGATCGTCTGCGTGAAGGCGGGCGAGCCGGAGGCCGCCTTCGAGGAACTGGTCGCCTTCGCCCGCTCTACCTACGAGGTGCCCATTCCCCATCAGTACGACGTCGTCATCGGCGGGGTAGGCTTTCCCAAGGACGCCAATCTCTACCAGGCCAGTCGGGCGCCCTCCTATCTCTTCTTCGCGCCTACCTGTGTGGTGCGGCCGGGTGGTTTCCTGATCATCCCGGCCCGCTGCGAGGAGGGCGCGGGCGATGGGGTAGGGGAAAAGCGGTTCCTGGCTGCCATGCGTGACGCCCCCGACGTGCAGTACATTCTGGACGACGCTCGGCAGAACGGGTATCCGCCCGGCCAACAGCGTGCCTTTGTGATGGCAAGGTGCTGGAGGGCGCACGGGTGGTCATCGTGGGTAGCGAGTGCCCGGACGTGGTAGAGGCCTGCAAGATGACGCCCGCGGCGACGATGGACGAGGCGCTGGCGCTGGCTGCTGGCGAGTTGGGAGATGAGGCGGATAAACAGCATCCGGCGGATAAACAGCATGAGGCGGATAAACAGCATCCGTTGGACGTGCTCATCGTGCCCCACGCCATGTTGACGCTGCCGGTGGTTGGCGGATAAGCCGACAGTCGGTAGATTGGTCGACCGGGGTGTTGGCTTATTCCCTCCCAATCTGCCGATACGCCACTTGCCTTTCCCGATTTACCGAACCTGGAGAGAAGTATGCCCGCTAATGAATCCAACGTAGAATCAATGCGACCCGTCGAGGAAGAGACGCTTCACTGTGTCCGCTGCGGCCTGTGCCTGGCTGCCTGCCCCGGCTATCGTGAGAGCCTGAACGAAACCGATTCACCCCGCGCCCGTATCGCCCTGGTACGGGCACTCAAGGAGGGGCTGCTGGAGGAGCCCACCGATGGATTCTCGAACGCCTTCTTCCGCTGCCTGCTTTGTGGCGCTTGCACGTTTGCCTGTCCCAGTGGGGTAGCGGTGGACCGTATTTTGGAGCTGACCCGTGGCGAGTTGGCCAGCTTGGATCTCCTACCCCCGGCCCTCGCCGACCTGGACGCTCGGATTGCCCAGTATCGCAACGTCTCGACCGAGGAGAACGAGGGGCGGCTGATCTGGGCCGACAATCTCCCCACTCCTCCCTCCGGCCTGGGCAAAGAGCGAGCGGAGATTGCTTATTTCGTCGGCTGCGTCAGCTCCTTTTTCCCGCGTAGCTACAAGGTGCCCCAGGCCTTGGTGCAGATATTCGACCGTGCCGGTGTGGATTACGCGCTGCTGGGCGGAGCCGAGTGGTGCTGTGGGTACCCGATGTTCATCAACGGTGAGCTGGAGCGTGCCCGCGATCTGATGCAGCACAACGTCGAGGCGGTGCGGGCGATGGGGGCCAAAAAGGTCGTGATGACTTGCCCGTCCTGTTTCCATTTCTGGAAACACGCTTACCCCACCGCATTGGGGGTTGAGAACTTGGGGGTGGAGGTGCAGCACGCCACCGAGTTCCTGGCCGATCTGTTGGAGGCAGGTAGTTTAAAGTTGCGCGAGCTAGAGGAGACCGTGACGTACCACGACCCGTGCGACTTGGGTCGCAAGGGCGGCGTGACCGAGGCCCCGCGGCGCATCCTGGCCCAGATTCCTGGGCTGCGCCTGGTCGAGATGGCCGAGAATCGCGATAGCTCACACTGCTGCGGGGGCGGCGGCAATCTGGAGAGCTTTGCGCCGGAGATGGGCCGGGCCGTGGCGCGCAACCGCATCCGCCAAGCCGCCGACGTGGGCGCTGGCACCCTCGTCTCGGCCTGCCAACAATGTGAGCGGACGCTCGCCAATGCTGCCCGCGCCGAGAAGCTGCGCATGCGCGTGAAGGACATCACCGAGGTGGTGCTGGAGGCGATGGAGTAGGGGGCAGGGCTCGGCGTTGCGGGTCGTATGGACCTGAAATCTGAAACTCGGAACTGGAGACAATGACAGACATAGTCGCAGAACTGCGAGAGGCGATCGGTGCTGAAAAGGTGCTTTCTTCCCCGGTCGATCTGATCGCCTATTCCTTTGACAGCACCTTCGAACAGCACATGCCGGACGCGGTCGTGTTGCCGGAGACAAACGAAGACGTAGTGGCGGTGGTCAGGGTGGCCTCCCGACTTGAGGTACCCATTGTGCCTCGGGGCATGTCGAGCGGGCTGGCCGGGGGGGCTATTCCCCTCAGTGGCGGCGTCGTGGTATCGCTGGCCCGCATGAAGCGCGTCCTGGAGATCGACGAGGAGAACATGATAGTCACCGTCCAGGCCGGCATGGTCACCGCCGATCTGCAGGCGGAGGTGGAGAAGCTTGGCCTGTTCTACCCGCCCGATCCCTCCAGCAATCGCCAGTCCACCATCGGCGGCGACATCGCCTGCGATGCCGGCGGGCCGCGCTGTCTCAAGTACGGCGTCACCGGCGATTACGTGATGGGACTCACCGTCGTCCTGCCCGATGGGCGGGTACTGGTGACCGGCGGCAAGACGATCAAGAATGTCGTCGGCTACGACTTGACCTCTCTATTCGTCGGGTCGGAGGGGACGCTGGGGATCATCACCCAGGCGCTACTGCGGCTGGTGGCCAAGCCTCAATCCGTGCGCACCGCTCTGGCCGAGTTTCCGTCGCTCGACGATGCCTCCCGCACCGTCAACGCCATTCTCTCCGCCGGCATCGTCCCGGCGACGCTGGAGTTGATGGACAAGACGGCCACCGCCTGTATCGAGCAGGCGATGCACCTGGGGCTGCCGCTCGACGTGGAGGCGATGCTGATCATCGAGACCGACGGCTCGGACGAGGAGAGGGTGGTGTGCGAGATTGAGGCGGCGGCGCGCATTTGCCGGGAGAATGGCGCCCGCGAGGTGAAGGTGGCGCGCGACGAGGCAGAACGCATCACCTTGTGGAAGGCGCGCCGTTCAGTCTCGCCATCGCTGGCGCGCAAGGCGCCCAACAAACTGGGCGAGGACATCACCGTGCCGCGCAGCGCCATTCCGGAGGCGATTCGTCGTATCAAGGCCATCAGCGCCAAGTACGGCTTGCCCATCGTCGTTTTTGGCCACGCCGGTGATGGCAACCTGCATCCCAACATTCTCTTCGACTGGCGCGATCCTAAACAATGGGAAAAAGTGCAGCAGATCGTGAGCGAGGTTTTCAAGGTGGCGCTGGACCTGGGAGGCACCTTGAGTGGCGAACACGGTGTCGGCACCTTCAAATTGCCCTACATGGAGCAGGCGCTGGGGCCGACGTCCATCGATGTCCAGCGGCGCATCAAGCGGGCGCTCGATCCGCAGAACATTCTGAATCCAGGAAAGGTGTTGCCCGATATCTGAGTAGTGGCTGTTGTGGGCAGTGAGGCGGAGACGAAAGAGTTCCTGAGACGCGGAGAACTGGAGCTGCGTCGCTCCCTAGGATTAGTAGTTGCATCTACACTGTTGACGTGAAGGCTGAATGGTAGTGGATATTCCCGACAGGTTTGCCGGGCCTGTCGGGAATCCGTTTGAAGGCGGCAGGCACAGTTGTCAGATGGCGTCTGGTCCTATGCCGCCTGGTGGAGGAGATGGTGGAGGATCGAAAAAGGGGCGTCCTGCGCAACAAAAAACGACTGGGGCCTTTTCCCATGGATCGCATCCGGCGCGTGGACAAACCCACCACGATCATCACGGATGCTGTCCAGCGGATTGATTTGCGAAACATCGCCTATAGCCTGGCCGCCCGCGGCGAATACGGCCCGGTCGTCCGGCGGAGCGTACAGAGAATCATCCCGGAAAAATACCCGCTCTCTGCGGCGCAAAAGGACATCATTGACCACATATCTCTCGTCAAACCTAACTTGACCGCGGCGGAGATTGCGCCCATTCCCCAAGACCCGCGGGTTCTGACTCGCCACATCAAAGCCGTGGGGTTCTTTTTGAAGGCGGATGTCATGGGGACATGCAGGGTGCCAAAATCTGCCTATTATAGCCACGACAAACAAGGAAGCCCTATTGACGTTACGTATGAAAATGCCATCGTCATCGTGATGCGCAAGGAATGGAGCGCGATGTATGCCTCCAAGGGGCATGATTGGATAGGCAATCCTATCAGCTTCCAGGCCTACCAGCATCTTGGTTTGGTTGCCGAGACAATCGCCAATTACGTCAGGCGGTTGGGCTGGGATGCTTCTGCTCAGTATGGTCCCTCATTTGTCAATAGATACTCTGTACTGATGCCGCCGCTGTTGCTCGCGGCGGGCATCGGGGAGGTGAGCCGGGCGGGGATTATTCTGGACCCATTCCTTGGGCTTGGTTTCAAGGCCGCCGCTGTCCTCACCAATATGCCGCTCATTCCAGACAAGCCCATCGATTTCGGCGTATTCACTGGCCAAGAACTCAAACGGATGTGCGAAGTAGCCAACACAGCCCCCGCGCACCGCCTTGAGGCTGAAATCGGGGGTGGCTAGGCCTGGCTTTACCTCAGTTGGCTCGGGCTGCGTCCCGCAACCACCCAGAACCATGCTGATGGTTAGTGTTATCCCCAGCAGTGGAAAAAGCGCTATCAGCCGGTGAGTTGGATGGGTCTGATGGAGTGGTATTCAGGTTCTCCCAGGATTGAGACTTAATGCCTGGCTCCCAGTGTGACCGCTAACCTTCGGCCAAGGGCTTGTATGTACGGTGTGATCAGGTCGTCCAGACTCTGTGCAGGGTAGTCTAGGATTATGTTCCACAGGTTTATGAAGACGTCGCTCAACTTGGACTCTACCAGGCCGAACTTGGGAAACGTGGGGTAGGTACGCCCAGTCTTGACAGCCTTGGTCAACACTTGAAGACGAGGATCTGTCGAGAAAGGCGGTCCGTTCAGCGCGTCGAGGCGCACAGGCAAGTGTGAGGCACGTTGACAATAATCCAGTTGCATCTGTTCGCTGGTCAGGAAGCTGACCAATTCCACGGCCTCTTGCTGGCGGTCGCTATGTTGCCAGATGACGAGATTTGATCCGCCAACGTAGGCCGGTCCCGGTGGGAGCGCCAGGCCAATGTCTGTGTAACTGGGAAGATTCCGCATCTGTGTGAGCCATCCGATTGCACCTATCATGGCTGCTATCCGACGTTCAACGAACAAGTTGGCGACATCCAAGCGCCGGATGCCCTCCGGCATATAGCGGCAGAGTTCAAAATAGGCGCGGAAACCCTCGCACGCTTTAGGCTGGTCGAATAGGATGTGTCTTCCATCATCGCTGAAGAGATCGCCCCCCAAGCCCCACACCCAACTGGCTGCGGTTTGCAATGTCATAAACGGTTGATGTACTCCTACAGCCCAAGGGGTCCTAATCCCGCTGGCCTGAAGGCGAACCAGCGTATTCTCGACCTGCTCCGGCGTCTGGAAGGCTTTGTCCTCGTCTATGCCAGCGCCAGCCAACATGTCTCGCCAGTAGTAGATGATGCGCACATCGGCCAACCAGGGCACGGCCCATATCTGTTTCCCGCCGGGTAGATGCACGGTCCGCCAGGCGGACGGCAGAAATGCGGATGCTCCCCCCATGGCGTCGATTTCCTCCTTGCGGAAGGGGCGCAGTGCTCCCATCGTTACAAAGTCATCGACCGCAGTGGCAGCTATCTGTGAGACGTCGGGGCCTTGCCGGTAGAGGGCTATCCTCATCAAATCTTCCCAGTCCTTGTCCCACGTCATCCGGTGCATCACGCAGGTAGGGCAGCGAGCTTGCAGCAGTGCGGGCAAACTCTCATCGTACGCTATAGCCGAAAACTCTAGTTGATCCATCTGGGTCTCCTGAATCACCGTCCGCTCTGCCTCGGCCAATATCAAAACGTCCTTGGGAGCGATGACGCACTCTCCTTCAGCCACTGTCTCTCAGTAAAATAGCTGCCCCCGCGCACGACCTCAAGGGTAAAATCGTGGGCAACTAGGCCCGGCTTTACATCGGCTGATTTGGGCTGCGTCCCACAACCACCCAGGGTCATGCTGATTATTAGCGCTATCCCTATAGTGAGAAAGGCGATATTAGCTGGTGAGATGCGCAGTCCTGACCAGGTGGCATACAGGTTCCTCAGTCCGCCGGGTCACTCGGTTTAATGTGATCTAGCAGTTGCGGGTTCGAAGGGACCCTGCGGACAATGATTTGTACCCGGATTATATGTGAGCGAGTGTAGATGTCAAATCAGGTGCTGGTTCGATTGATTATTAGAAGACAATCTGCAATTAGTCAGTTGATGGTGCACAAGGTGGATGTGCTATCTTCTCAGGACAGGCCATCCGCAGGGTTCACTGATCCCTTGACGACTTGCAACACCTCGTCGGCTCGGTAGACGCGATTGCGGGCTTGACCGGTGATCTCGCGCAGCATACCCTCTTTCTCAAGTGTTTCGACGCAATACCGCAAAAGTCACCCTGTCGAGCGTTTGAGAACGCCGATGCCCGCCGCCGCACGGCGGTTGAAACCGCGTGCTATGTGGGCCCCAACCGCCCTGCGGCGG
>Ga0315550_1002502_pt1 | contig 11234 bp, 9 predicted proteins | sample SalMarSW160190MG_2_FD_203100 | JGI IMG/M metagenome (GOLD analysis project Ga0315550, IMG submission 203100) | Salt marsh sediment microbial communities from the Plum Island Ecosystem LTER, Massachusetts, United States - Salt Marsh Sediment SW1601-90 ... | reverse complement strand
TGGCCCTGGCGGGCGTGTTTCAGGCCGCGCAGCTGGTGCAACAACTCGCCCGCGAAGGCCGCGCCGAGACGAGGGCCTTCGCCGCCAGCGTTCACAGCCTGCTCATGATCGACGCCTCCAGCACCGCGGCCGTATACGGCGGGGTGCAGGGAGTGAGATTCGGCCTCGGCCTGCTGCGTGACAAGCTGGCGGGCGAAACCGATCCCGGGGATGTCGAGATCGCCAAATACGTCATTTCCATGATCCATCTCGAGAACCGGCTGCGCCGGCACCCGGAAATGCAGGAAGCCATCCACCGCGGCATCGGGACGATCCAGTCGCAGATGAAATTTTTCGAAGCGACGGAGAACGGCGATACGGCGCACCCGCGCCTGGTCGAAAAACTCGCCGACCTCTACACCCAGACCCTCAGCACGCTCACGCCGCGTATCATGGTCAGCGGGGAACACGGTTATCTCGCCGACCCCCAGATCGCCGCCAAGGTGCGCGCGGCGCTGTTCGCCGGCATCCGCTCGGCGTTCCTCTGGCGCCAGCTCGGCGGCGGGCGCTGGCAGCTGCTGTTCCTGCGGAGAAAGATCGCGGACGAGGCGGGCAGGATCCTGGTCGGTCGGCCGGAAAACTGACCGCCCCGGGACGACACCCGCGGCCCCATCAAACCCGTACCGGTCGCTTGACCAGCTTGCGCTGCAAGGTGCGCCGGTGCATGCCGAGGCGGCGCGCGCTTTCGGAAATATTGCCGTCGCACTCGGTGAGCACTTTCTGGATATGCTCCCATTCGAGACGCGAGAGCGGCAGCGGCCTGGCCTGCACGGGTATGGCCGCGTCGCCGCTGTCGCGCTCGAACGCGGCGATGATCTCGTCAGTGTCCGCGGGCTTGGCCAGATAATGCACGGCGCCGAGCTTGATGGCCTCGACAGCGGTGGCCACGCTCGCATAGCCGGTCAACACGACAATCTTCGTGTGCGGATCCTGCTCTTTCAGTTTTTTCACCAGATCCAGGCCGGAAGGTCCGGGCATCTTGAGGTCGACGACGGCGAATTCGGGGAAGTCCTTCTCCGCCACCGCCAGCCCTTCGCCCACCGTATGCGCGACGTTCACGGCGAAGCCGCGGCGCTCGAGCGCCGCCGACAAAACCCGGCAAAAAGTTTCATCGTCGTCCACCAGCAGCAAATTCGGCTTGTCCGCCGCGTTGTCCGTGCTCATGTGTCGTTGTCCACCCGCAGGCCGGTTAAAGGCAGTTCGAGGCGCGTGCACACGCCGCCGCCTTCGCGATTATACAACCGCACCGTCCCGCCCAGGCGCCGCAGGGCGGCATGCGCCAGGAACAGGCCGAGGCCGAGCCCCTGTCCCGGCGCCTTGGTGGTGAAAAACGGCTGGCCCGCCGCCTCGACGGCCGCGGGCGCCAGGCCCTCCCCCCGGTCGCAAATCTCCAGTGTCAGCTCGCGCTCGTTCCAGCGTCCCGAGATTTCCACGCTGTCCGGGGAGGCGTCCGCAGCATTGTTCAGGATGTTCGCGATCGCCTGGCCCAGGGTCCGCTCCGCCGCGATTTCCGGTGACGGCCGCGGCCCCTCGAACCGCTGCCGCACGGAAACGCCGCGGCGCGCGGCGCGCCAGTGCTCGACGACGTCCGCGAGATAATCTTCCAGCGGCATGCGCCCGCCGCCCTCGGCGCGCGCCTGCCCGGCGGAGGCGGAAAGCGTCGAAAGAATGGACTTGCAGCGGTCGATCTGCCCGCGCAAGACGCGCAGGTTCTCGCGCGCGGCCGGCGTGGCGCCGGCGTCCTGCTCCATCTCCTTCGCCAGGATCGCCATGGTGGACAGCGGCGTGCCCAGTTCGTGCGCCGCGCCCGCGGCCAGCGTGCCGAGCGCGACGATGCGCTCGTTGCGCAACTCGTCCTCGCGCATCCGCGCCAGCAGCCGGTCGCGGCTGCGCCGCGTCTCTCCCATGCGCACCGCAAACCAGGCGATCAGCGCCGCGCTCAGCACGTACCCGAGCCACATGCCCAGTACGTGCAAACCAAAATCGCTCTCGTGCTGCATGTGGCTGTGGGGCAACGGGACATAAAAAAACATCAATAAGCTGTAACAGGCCACCGTCATCGCCACCATGGCCCAGACGTATCCAGCCGGCAGCGCCGCCGCGGTCAGCGCGAGCGGCAGCAGATAAAGAATGACGAAGGGGTTGGTCGAGCCGCCGCTGAAATAAAGCAGTGCCGAGAGCGCCACGGCGTCCAGCGCCAGGTGCGCGAACAGTTCGATCTCGCGCACCGGCCGCGGGCGGCGCATGCGCCACCACGTCAGCAAGTTCACCACGGCCATGCCGGCAATGATGGAAACGAGCGGCCGCAACGGCAACGTCACGTTCAGAGACGTGGTGACGACCCATACCGCCAGAAACTGGCCGGCCAAGGCTATGTTGCGCAACGCGATCAGACGTCGCAGGTTGATCGCCGCGGACGCAGGCGGTAGGGAAGAATCCGGGTCCATGGGTAATGGCATGGTGACCTGGCGATATTACCCCAGCACCAACCGCCACGGCCATCGAAATGCGGCCGACCGATGCCACGCCACCGGGGGCAAAAAACGCGGCCTGCGGCACAAGTCTGCCGGGAGCAGACCTGGAGAACGGAGCAAGGCGACGCTGGCCCGAGGCGCGTACGCACCGAGGGTCGCACCTACTTAGATGGATGCGACAAAATGCCGCGCGGCGATTTACCGCATTCATTGCCGTCGTTATTGCGGTTAGCATGCACAGAACCCTGGGGCGGGCCCGGCTCGAGGCGAAGTTACCAATTTGCAACACAGCTCTGTCCATCGATATGGTTACCGTTTCCCTTGCATCGCCCCGTGTAATCACCGCGCTCGGCGTCTCGCTCCTGGCGCACGCGGGTGTGCTTTTCTTCCCGGGCCCGTCGGGCGCCGCACCGCCGCAACTCCCGTCATTCGAGCCGATCGAAGTCTCGCTTGCAGCCGCTCCCGTCGCCCGGCCCGTTCCGCCGTCACCTCGCGTGACTCCGCAGCCCGCTCTCAGGCCGCCGCCACCTCCCGAACTTCCCATGGCCAATCAGCCGTTATCGCCACCGCCGCACGCCGCGCAAATCGCGCGCACCGCACAATCCGACGAGACAATGGTGCAGGCGCGTTACCAGGCCGAGATGCTCAACAATCCCAAGCCACCTTATCCCCTGGCGGCACGCCTGCGCGGGCAGCAGGGACGGCTGTTGCTCGCGGTGCAGGTCTACGCCGACGGCAGCTGCGGAGATATCCGGACAGAACAAAGCAGCGGATACGCGCTGCTCGATGCCGCGGCGCGGGAAACCGTGCGGCACTGGCATTTCCTCCCGGCACGTCGCGGGTCCGTAGCCGTCGACGCCTGGGTGGAAATCCCCATCACGTTCCGGCTCGAAGGCTAGGGCGGGAGTGGTGAATTTTCCTTTGACCCGTTTTCCAACCCAAAATAAACGAGCCGCCATGAAACTGAAATTCTCCCGACGTCTTCTTGTACTTGCCATTGCCTCGGCTGCATCCGCACATGCGACCGAGCCGGCCACCCTGCCGGAAGTCACCGTCATCGGCGCCGGGGTTTACACGCCGCAGCATGTCTACAATTTGCCGCTCGATCCAGGCGAGAACGCCGCCGCACGCGACGCCGCCACATTGATCGAAACCACGCCCGGCGCGGCGGTAGTGCGCAACGGCCAACAGACCGGGATCGTGCAACTGCGTGGACTGACCGGTGACCGGGTCAACATCTCCGTTGACGGCATGCATATCACTCCGGCCTGTCCCAACCACATGGATCCGCCATTGCATTACATCACCGTCCAAAGCCTCGCGGAAATGCAGGTCATCGCCGGCATCACGCCGGTGAGCCAGGGCGGCGACAGTATCGGCGGAACCGTCATCGTGAAATCGGCCGCTCCCCGCTTCGGAAACGACACGGCATTTTCCAGCTTCGGCCGCATCGGCGCCGGCTATAACAGCAGTAATAGCGGGAAGGACGAGCATGTGCAGGCGGGCAGCGCCAACGACCGCTTCAGCCTGGGTTACGCCGCGGAACACCAGCAGGGCGATAACCTCCGGTTCCCCGGCGGCGAGGTGGCGGATACGGGATATACGCTCAACAACCAGGACCTGACTTTCGCCCTCAAGTCGGCTGCTGGCGTGTGGCGCCTGGATGCCGGCAAGCATAATACCCACGATGCCGGCACCCCCGCCCTGCCCATGGACATGATCCGCGACGACGCGGACAAGCTGGCCCTGGACTATCAGGGTGATACCGGCTTCGGCACGCTCGAGGCAAAAATCTACCGCCACAACATCGACCACCTGATGGACAACTACAGCCTGCGCGCGGCCGGCGCGAGCCGCATGTTCGCCCCGGCAACCAGCGATGACAGCGGCGCGAGTATCGCAACCGCCGTCGCGCGCGGGAACAGCATCCTGCGCTTCGGGGCGGAGTTTCTGCGCAACGAATTCGACGCCTACTCGCAGAACGCCGTGAGCGGGGTGCAGCAGGACATCATCCGCGACGCCACCCGCGACCGGCTCGGGATCTACGGAGAATGGCAGGCGAGCCACGGCGGATCCTGGCAGACCATCGCCGGCCTGCGCCAGGACACCGTCAAGAGCGACGCGGCGGATATCGTCAATCGCGGCATGGCGCCGGTATCCGATCAGACGATCTTTAACAGCCGCGATCACGACATCACCGATCACAACTGGGACGCCACGCTGCTTGCGCGCTACCGGGCATCGCCAGGCAGCGATTTTGAAATCGGCCTTGCGCGCAAGACGCGTTCGCCGAATCTCGTCGAGCGCTATATCTGGTCGCCCTCCAATGCCAGCGCCGGCCAGGCAGACGGGCGCACTTATCTCGGCAACCTCGACCTCAGGCCTGAAGTGTCGCATCAGGTCAGTCTCGGCGCCGCCTGGCACAGCGCGGCCTGGCGCATCGCCCCCAGCGTGTTCTACAACCGCGTCAGCGACTACATCCAGGGAACGCCGACCGCCCGCCTCGACAGCAGCGGCAACCCCGTGCTGCAGTACACCAATCTGGGACGCGCCGATCTCTACGGCATGGACGGACGCTGGAACTACCGGTGGAGCGACGCTATCAGCCTGCGCGGCACGCTCAGCTACGTACGCGGCGAGAACCAGGACAACGGCGACAACCTCTATCGCATTGCGCCGCTGCGCGGAGACGTCAATCTCGATTACCGCCGCGGCGCCTGGAAGCACACCGTGGAGTGGCGCCTCGCCGCGCGCCAGGACAAGGTCTCGGCCTACAATGGTGAGACGCCGACCGGCGGCTATGGGCTGGTGAACCTGCGCACCCGCTGGCAGCTGGGCAAGGCGGTGACCCTCTCCGCCGGCGTCGAAAACCTGTTCGACAAGTACTACGCCGATCATCTCGACGGGATCAACCGTGTCACCGGCGGCGATGTCCCGGTCGGCGCGCACATCCCGGGTGCCGGACGGTTCCTGTATCTGGCCGGCGAATACGGCTGGTGAGACTGCAAGCGTCGGCCGCAACCGGTTCGCCTGCCCGGTGGTGTGACACTTTGCCGCATTGACCGCACCGGTACGGGCCGGTAGCGTTCCCGATCATTCGCGCCGTGTGTCTTCAAGAAAATCCAGCGGCGCGAAACGTCATCTATCTAAAACTAAAGAAGCCCTGAACAAGTCGACAAACAAAATCGTCCCTTCCCCCTTGAGGGGGGGACAGGATGGGGGTGAATGAATCAAAGGATTTGAGCCTTTTCACCCCCATCCTAACCCTCCCCCTTCGAGGGGGAGGGGACTTGATCAGTGCTTCCCTAACTAATCAAACAAGCAACCACCGGGGGAATTCACCATGTCTTCGATCAACCGTATCGCTGGCGCCGTCCTGATCTGCGCCGTCATGATGAGTCCATTTCATGCCTGGGCCTGCTCCAGCTGCGGCTGCACCCTGAATTCCGACTGGGGCAGTCAGGGCTTCGCCACCGGGGCGGGATTCCGGCTCGACTTGCGCGCCGACTATTTTAATCAGAACCAGCTGCGCAGCGGCACCGATAAGGTCAACACGGGTGCCATCGTTTTCCCCACCGACCAGGAAATCCAGGAGAAGACGATCAACCGCAACTATACCCTGACGCTCGACTACAGTCCGAACGCGGACTGGGGCGTGGCCGTGCAGATCCCTTACTACAACCGCTATCACACGACCATCGCCGAGGACGATACCGACATCTCGACCTCCCATACCGACAGCCTCGGCGACGTGCGCGTGCTCGGCCGCTACCAGGGATTCACCGACGATCACAGCAGCGGAATGCTCTTCGGCCTCAAGCTCGCCACCGGAAGCATCCGCAACAGCTTCAGCGACGGCCCGCAGGCCGGCAATCTGCTGGACCGCGGCCTTCAGCCCGGCACCGGCACCACCGACCTCCTGGCCGGCGTTTACCATTTCGGAACCCTCAACCGCGACTGGGACTATTTCGCGCAGGCGCTGGTGCAGCAGCCGCTCGATTATCGCGATGACTTCCGCCCGGGCACGGGGCTCAACATGAACCTGGGGGCGCGCTACATGGCCTACGAAACGGTGGTGCCGCACGTGCAGCTGAACATGCGCGCGGAGAAGCGCGAGGCGGGCGCGAACGCGGACGTCGAGAACAGCGGGGCGACGCTGGTCTACCTGAGTCCCGGCATCACGCTGAACGCGAGCAAGAGCTTCAAGCCCTACGCGTTCGTTCAGCTGCCGGTGTATCAGCGCGTCAACGGCTACCAGCTCGAGCCGCGCTACCTGGTGTCGGTCGGAGTGCACTATTCGATGTGACGCCAGCGGCGGGAGTGGCGCCGGGCCGGTCAGCGGGATTCCAGCAGCGGCGTGACGGTTTTCTCCAGCTCCGGCAGGTCGAGCGTCGGCGCGCCGTACCAGCCGTCCTTGCGCAGAATCCCCCGCCGGTCGATGACGAACGTGAGCGGGATGCGCCAGATCCGTCCGTAGCCTTTTGCCCGGGTGTCGCGCTCCAGCGCCGCCGGGAAGCTGAACTGCTTCATGACCGCGCGCGCCTTGGTTTCATCGGCCGGATCGTCCATGCTCACGGCGAGAAGCGCCAGCCCTTGCGCCCGGTGCTTCTCGTAGTAGGTTTCAAGCGCCGGCATCTCCTTGCGGCAGGGCGCGCACCAGCTGGCCCAGTAGTGCAGGATCACGACCTGGCCCGCGTGGTCTTCGAGCCTGAAGGTCTTGCCGTCGAACGTCCTGGCCTCGACCGCCGGCGCCGGTTTGCCTTCACTGAGCGCCAACGTCGGCGTAGCGAATCCGAGTCCGGCCAACGCGGCAAGCAACACCGCGCATTTCATGGCGCCGGTTGCGCGCCTAGGGGACGAGCTTCTTCTTGAGGAGCTCATTGACCTGGGCCGGGTTGGCCTTGCCCTGCGTGGCCTTCATCACCTGGCCGACGAAGTAGCCGAACAACGCCTCCTTGCCGGCGCGGTACTGTTCGAGCTGCTTGGGGTTCTTGGCGATGATCTCGTCGATCACTTTCTCGATGGCGCCGGTGTCGGTGATCTGTTTCAGGCCTCTCCTGGCGATCACCGCGTCGGCGTCGCCTTCGCCGTTCCACATGCCCTCGAACACCTCTTTCGCGATCTTGCCGGAAATGGTGTTGTCGGCCAGGCGCCGGAGCAGCCCTGCCATCATGACGACGGTGACGGGCGAAGCGGTTATCTCCTTGTTGTCGCGGTTGAGGAACGCCGCCAGCTCGCCCGTGACCCAGTTGGCAGCGGTCTTGGGATCGGCCCCGGACTCGCGTACCACCTGCTCGTAGTAATCCGCCAGTTCGCGCGAGGCGGTCAGCACCCCCGCATCGTAGGGATTCAGCCCGTAATCCTTCATGAAGCGCGCGCGCTTGGCTTCCGGCAGTTCCGGCAACGTCCCCTGCACTTCACGGACGAAGTCTTCGGTGATCACCAGCGGCGGCAGGTCGGGGTCGGGGAAGTAACGGTAGTCCATCGCCTCCTCCTTGCTGCGCATCGATCGCGTGACGTCCTTGTCGGAGTCGTACAGCCTCGTTTCCTGAATCACTTTCCCCCCGCCTTCAATCAGGTCGATCTGGCGCTCGACCTCGAATTCGATGGCCTTCTCGACGAAACGGAAGGAGTTGATATTCTTGAGCTCGGCGCGGGTGCCGAATTTCTTCTCGCCTTTGGGGCGCACCGAGACGTTGGCGTCGCAGCGGAACGAGCCTTCCTGCATGTTGCCATCGCAGATCTCGAGATAACGCACCAGTTCGTGCAGCTTCTTGAGATAGGCCACGGCTTCCCGGGGCGAGCGCATGTCCGGCTCGGAGACGATCTCGAGCAAGGGCGTGCCGGCACGGTTCAGGTCGATACCGGTCATGCCGTGGAAGTCCTCGTGCAGCGACTTGCCGGCGTCCTCTTCCAGGTGCGCGCGGGTGATGCCGATGATTTTCTCCACGCCGTCGACGTCCACGGTGATCCGGCCCTGGGCCACGACCGGCAGCTCGTACTGGCTGATCTGGTAGCCCTTGGGCAGGTCGGGATAGAAGTAATTCTTGCGCGCGAACACCGAATGGTGGTTGATGTGCGCGCCGATGGCCAGGCCGAACTTCACCGCCATGCGCGCCGCCTCCTTGTTGAACACCGGCAGCACGCCGGGGAGCGCGATGTCCACCGCGCACGCCTGGGTGTTGGGTTCGGCGCCGTATTTCGTGGCCGCGGCCGAGAACGCCTTGCTCCGGGTCATGAGCTGGGCGTGGACCTCGAGACCGATGACGGTTTCCCATTCCATATAACTGTTTCTCACCGCCAGGACGCCAGGAACGCCAGGTTTTGTGATACCCCTGACACGATTTTCCTGGCGACCCTGGCGTCCTGGCGGTTCATTATCTTATTCGAATCCCTTCGGCATGCGCTGGTGCCAATCCGTTGCCTGCTGAAAGCAGTGCGCCACGTTGAGCAGACGCGCCTCGTCGAAATAGCGGCCGACGATCTGCAGGCCGACGGGCAGTCCCTGGGGATCGAAGCCCGCGGGGATGGACATCCCGGGCAGGCCGGCCAGGTTGATCGGCACCGTGTAGATATCGTTCAGATACATGGCCACGGGGTCGTCGGTTTTTTCCCCGATCTTGAAGGCGGTGGTCGGCGTGGCGGGGCCCATGATCACGTCGCAGGACTCGAAGGCCTGGAGGAAATCCTCGGCGATCAGGCGGCGCAGCTGCTGTGCCTTCAGGTAATAGGCGTCGTAATAGCCGGCCGAGAGCGCATAGGCGCCGATCATGATGCGCCGTTTCACCTCGATGCCGAAGCCTTCGGCGCGCGTCTTGCAATACATGTCGAGCAGGTCGGTATAGTCCTTGGCGCGAAAGCCGTAGCGCGCGCCATCGTAGCGCGACAGGTTCGAGGACGCCTCGGCCGGGGCCAACACGTAGTAACACGGGATCGCGAGCTGGCTGTTGGGCAGATTCACGTCCACCACTTCCGCGCCCAGCTTCCTGAATTCGGCGATCGCCGCTTCGATGACTTTCACCACCGCCGGGTTCAGGCCGGCGCCGAAATACTCCCGGGGCAGGCCGATGCGCAGGCCCTTGATGTCGTGTCCCAGCGCCTGGGTGTAATCCGGCACCGGCTCGTCCACCGAGGTGGAATCGCGCGGATCGAACCCGGCCATCACGTTCAACAGCAGGGCGCAATCCTCGGCGCTGCGCGCGAGCGGGCCGCCCTGGTCGAGCGAGGAAGCGAAGGCGATCATGCCGTAGCGCGAGACGCGTCCGTAGGAGGGCTTCAGGCCCGTGAGCCCGCAAAGCGCGGCGGGCTGACGGATCGATCCGCCGGTATCCGTGCCGGTCGCGGCCGGGCACAAGCGCGCGGCCACCGCCGCCGCCGAACCGCCCGAGCTGCCGCCGGGCACGGCGGCGGTATCCCAGGGGTTTTTCACCGGACCATAATAAGAAGTCTCGTTCGACGACCCCATGGCAAATTCATCCATGTTGGTCCGGCCCAGGCACACGGCGCCGGCCTGGTTGAATTTCGCGATGGCGGTCGCGTCGTAGGGCGCGACGAAATTGGACAGCATCTTCGAGCCGCAGGTGGTCAGCCAGCCGTCGGCGCAAAAGATATCCTTCTGGGCGACGGGAATGCCGGCGAGCGCGCCGCCCGTGCCCTGGGCGATCAGGGCGTCGGCGGCCCCGGCCTGGGCGAGCGAGCGCTCCGGATCCACGGTGATGAAGGCGTTCAGGTCCTTATACCTACTAATACGCTCCAAAAACAGCCGGGTCAGCTCGACGCTGGAGACATCCTTCCGGCGCAGGGCGGCGGACAGTTCGGCAACGGTTTTTTCAAACATGGTCGGCTTTTTCTTGACGTCGGGGCTGCGAAAACTACTCTATTACCTTGGGCACCAGGTACAACCCCGCCTCCACGGCCGGCGCGATTTTCTGGAATTTCTCGCGCTGGTTGGGTTCGGTGACCACGTCCTCACGCAGCCGCAGGCCGGCCTCGTTCGGGTGAGCCATGGGCGCCACCCCGGTGGTATCCACGGCGTTCATCTGTTCGATCAGGCCGAGGATACGGGACAGGGTTTCGGCGTAGGTGACGGCCTCTTGCTCGGTAAGGTGCAGACGCGCAAGATGCGCGATTTTGCGGACCTGCTCGCGATCCAAAGACATGTGATTTCATTCAAGGGATAGGATGGAAACGCAAATTACCATATTAGTCCCGCCGGTTGAACCGCCCGACTGCGGTTGATACTGTGAATGCTGATTATTGAGGCGGTCCACTACATCCTGAACCTGTCTTTTCGACCGGCGTCACCCCGGCCCGGGAGCGAGTCGCCTTGCCGCCTTGCCGCCGCCAGCAAGCGGTCGGGACGAGCGCGCCGGGCTTCATTACCGGTAAAACCCGTATTATTTCCTTCCGGCCCGGTATCGCCTCGCCATCACCAAAGCCGTCAGGCGCCTGTGACGATTTGGCTTTATTCAAGTACAATCTGGCCGGGTCTATAACGCATTCTAAGGACAGAATCCTCCACATGTTCAAAAGCTTCCGTGGTTTTTTTTCCAGCGATATCGCCATCGACCTCGGTACCGCCAACACTCTGATTTTTGTACGCGACAAGGGCATCGTGCTGAACGAACCCTCGGTTGTCGCGATCCGGCAGGACTACACCAGTCGTAACAACCGCGCCATCCTCGCCGTCGGCCACGAAGCCAAGAAGATGCTCGGACGCAC
>Ga0315550_1002501_pt1 | contig 11236 bp, 10 predicted proteins | sample SalMarSW160190MG_2_FD_203100 | JGI IMG/M metagenome (GOLD analysis project Ga0315550, IMG submission 203100) | Salt marsh sediment microbial communities from the Plum Island Ecosystem LTER, Massachusetts, United States - Salt Marsh Sediment SW1601-90 ... | reverse complement strand
GCTCATGCAGCCGATCACGTACCGCTTTCGCGGCTGAGCGATCGTGGGGCACGTCGAAGCAGGGATCAGAAGAGGTGGGGCATGATCGTTTACCACGGCACGACCGACCGGCGGGCGAGGCGGATTTGCCAGGAGGGTTTCGAGCCGCGAAAGCCGTCACGCCGGGTGTGGTTTGCCGAGAATCGCGGCTATGCCGAGCGGCGAGCCAAACAGCAGGCCCGCCGCCGGCACGACCGGGCGGCGGTCCTGTCGTGTGAGTTCACGATCGACCAGATGCATCGACTGCTGGGGGCGAGGCGGGTGTTCCGCCGCAACGGCGTGATCGCGCTCGACGGGGCCGTGCCGGTGACGGTGCTGCGATCGCACCCGGGCCTGGAGACGCCCAGTTCGCCCGATGAGCTGGCGGCGTGGGTGAACGACGTGCTCGGGCTCAAGCCGCACAAGGGCGTGGGGCGACGGCATCCGGGCATTGCCCGGCTCTCACGCTGGGTGATGAATCGAGTGTCGAGCCAGCCGGACAGCCGTCTGTCGCAGGGCGAACTGCTGCACATGGCCCGGCAGTGGCTGGGAGAGTTTTTCAAGGACGTCGAGGTCGACCCCGACCGGCTGCGGGCCCGCCGCACCGTTCAGCAAATCGACGTGGCCCCCGCGGGCGAGACGCCCGAGCCCGACCCGCGCGAACAGGAGGCGTTGGATCGCTTGCAGCAGACCAGCCCCCGGTGTCGCGTCCGCGGGCTGACGCTGCTGGCTGAGTTGGACGACCCGGACCTGTTCGAGTGGTGCGTGATGATGCTGGAGGACGAGTCGCCTTCGGTGAAGGTGGCGGCGCTTCGGACGATGGCCTGCTGCCAGGAGGGCGACGCCGAGATGGTTGAGCCGTTTGCCACGTCGGGCGACAAACGGATACGCGCGGCGGCGATCGCCGCGTTAGCCCGGCACGCGGGCGACGACGCACCTGGGTGGTTCGAGCGTGGTCTGAAGGACCCCAGCGCGTGTGTGCGGGTGTCGACGGCGACGGCTCTGAGCGGGCTCGACCCGGCTGAGCATCGCGCGCTATTTGAGTTGGCGCTGCACGACCCGAACCCGCAGGTGGCGCGCACCGCCCGGAAGCTGACGGCCGGCAAGGGCTTCGCCAAGCCGATGGGGTAGCTATAGGCGGTGCGCGCAGGCCTTTAATGGCCGGACATCAGTTCTCCTTGCGACGGGCGACCAGCCGAGCGAAGCCGAGGTGTCGGCCTTTGTCCTTACGGAGCTGGGCGAGCTCGTCGACGTTTTCTTTGGGTCGCGTGCCGCCGCCGGCTGCCTCCAAGAACTCGCGCCAGCGGACCCAGAGCTGCCAGCCGCCGGGCAGGGCGTCGGCCCGCTCGACGTTCAGCTCGGGGTAGCGCTGCCACTGGTGCCGCCACCAGTCGACCGAGTTGACCCAATACCATTCGTCGTCGAGGTGGTCGGGCAGCGGGCGGGGCACGTCTTGCGGCGAGGCGGGCACGACGATGCCGATCTGCCCGCCGCGCTTGAGCAGCTTGAGCATGTGAAACTCGAGGTAGTGCACGTCGGTGCCGTAGTAGTGATAGCTGTCGAGGCTGATGACGGCGTCGAAGAACTCGTGGGCAAACGGCAGCGATCGGGCCTCGGCGTAGATGGGAATGACCCGGTCCTGCACGCCGGCCTGGCAAATCCGCTGCCAGTTGTCGGTGGGCTTGATCCACAGGTCGGTCGCCCAGACGTGCAGGCCGAACTCCTTGGCGAGAAAGATCGAACTCATGGCTCGGCCGCAGCCCATGTCGAGGACGCGCATGCCGGGCTTTAGATCTATGACCTCACACAGCGACTCGGTCAGCCAGAGTACGTTAGGGCCCATCTCGTTTTCGATGACCCATTGCGGGTCGTACTTGGACGAAAGGGGGAAGTTCTCATGGTCAAGCAATCCGGCAGCAAGGTCGGTTTGATTTGAGTTCACCGTGTTTCTCCTGTTCTGTGGCTGGCCGCGTGGCTGAACACTCCCTCCAGGCAGTTGAGGTAGCCCAGTTTCTGGGGCACGCCTGCGGATGCGTGGTTGTAGTGGTCGTAGTAATACCACGGAATTCGCCGGCGCTTGATGATAAAGGCGGTCGCGGCTCTGGCCACCTGGGTCGCGAAGCCCCTGCGGCGAAACTGCGCCAGTGTGTCAACCCCGAACTCCCATGCGAATTCCTGGAGGCTCGTCTGAAGCTGCGCGACAGAGACCAGCGTACCGTTGAGGACGTACCCGAAGGCGTTGGAGACGTCAAAATGCTCGGCGAAACTCGCCCTACAGAATGGACCGGGCCAGTGCAACCACTGAATCCACACCTTTGGATCACGTTCGTTGACGGCGCGAACATGTGCGTCTACCGGCTTGTCGCGATGCGAGGAAGGGCTGCAATACCAGTGAACGTAGTGTGACCAGCCACGAACCCGCCTGGGATCGGTAAGTTGCGCCAGCACGCGGTACGCTTGAGCACCGGGCCGTTCGACGTTTTTATTGGAGGCCAATTGTGCGAACCAAGTCTCTAGCAACGTGTCCCCGTCCCGGACGAGATCCGAGAACGACAGGTCTCGACAGAGCGCCTCGGCGGTGGTGATCAGATGAGATGGAACCGACAGGACCCACCCCCTGCCGAACGTAACCAGGGAAATGGAATCAGGTCTCAGCGGATAGGGGCGCGTGATGCCGTCGGTGAACTCGGGAACTCCAACCACATGTCTCCCGCCATCTCGAAGTTGTGTTACCGTGCAGCCGAGGCAGGCTGCCCAGCACTTATCAAGATATATCAAATCTGGAGTATCCATGTCACTCACCAATGGATGGCCTGCGCCGGGCGATCATGCGGACAAGCGCCAGGTACCGGCCGGCGTCTGCGTCGAACGTCTCGACGTCGGAGGGGAAGGCGTTGGTCCCGGCTGCGTCCACAGCCTTGTTGTACTGCTGCCAGACGCGCCAGCCGTCGGGCATGGTCTCGGCCAGTTCGACCTCGACCAGACCCGTGCGCTGCCAGAGGTGCCGCCACCAGTGGGCTGTATGGAAGCTCCAGCATTCCTGAGCCCAGAAGACCCCGCCGCTTTGCTGCTTGCGGGTGAGGTGTTCGGGGATCGGTCCGTCGAACTCCCGCGTCAAGGCCGGTACGACGATGCCGATCTGCCCGCCGGGCTTGACGAACTTGACGAAGTAGTCGAGGTACAGGTCGTCCGTGCCGTAGTAGATGTAGGAGTCGACGCAGACGATGGCGTCGAAGAACCCTTGGGCGTAGGGCAGCGATCGGGCTTCGGCGTAGATGGGGAAAACACGGTCCTGGACGCCGGCCTGGCGAATCCGCTGCCAGTTGTCGGCGGGCTTGACCCACAGGTCGGTGGCCCACACTTCCACGTCGAATTCCTTCGCCAGGAAAACCGAGCTCAGCCCCCGGCCACAGCCCATGTCGAGGACGCGCATGCCGGGGGTCAGGTGCATGTCCTGGCAGAGCCATTCGGTCAGCCAGAGCGCATTGGGGCCCATTTGGTTTTCGGCGACCCACCACGGGTCGTACCGGTTCGAACGTGGGAAACGATCGCTATGCAGCAGGCTGCGTAAATCGACACTCTTGTCGGACAACGTTTCTCTCCTTGGCTGAAGCACGCTTCGCATGCGCGAAGCGCGTAGTGCTTAGGTCCATGAATCGGTTGAGACCGGAGAAGTCGGCGTCGCGCCAACGGGCTGGACGTGTACATCGTTGGGCCGATCGCAAGCGGACTTCGATCGTGGAGAGTCGACGATTGGACCGGCCAGGGCAGAGCTGTCCGCTACCGACGGCGTGACGGCCTGACGAGCGTTGTCTGAACTATCAGCATACGGCACCCCTTTCGCACATGACGTCGATGGTGACGAAGGATGGTTCCGCTACGGTGGGCAATGTAACCTTGGCGGCCCGATAGTCAAGGCCGGTCCCGAAGCGACCGTTCTGCTGAGGCGGCGGCGGGCCGGCTGTGGAGCGGGTAGCATTGACAGTGCCGCGGGGGTGGTCTACTGTTGCCGGCCCTGCCGGACCATGCGGGCACACTGGAGGAGCGCATCGGATATGTCCATGTTCGACTACGACTGGTGGCACGGGCAGCCGCTTCAAAAGCAGATCGAGCACGCCAAGCTGCGCTGTGCACAGAGGAAGTTCCCCGACGTTGATGCATCGCAGGCCGGCCAGGACAGCGACTTTGCCCGCTTCAAGGGCGACTTGGAGGCGCGGATCCTGGTGTACCTGCGCGACGGCTTCAGCTACGAGATTGCCGAGATGCTCGAGCTGGGCCCGCGATCCTATTTGACCGTCGAATGTGTGCCCGGCGACGACGCCTACCGGGTGGGCACGTTTGTGGTGGCCATTCCGTTCGAGGACATCGTTCGCGTCGAGGTGTTCGCGGTGCATCCGACCGAGAAGCCCAGTGACTCACCGCACATCACGGGCTTTCGGGCCGGACCGGACAGCCCGCCGCCGCGCGATTGATCGGCGAACCTATGGGTCGGCGGTCGAACGCAGAATCGACGAGGCGATGACGCATTCTGCTCCCGTTGGGTTGTTTCTGGACTTTTACGGCACGATCACCTCGGGCGACCGCGATACGGTCGAGTCGATCTGCCAGTGCGTCATCGATGAGCATGATCTGCCGCTGGCGGCCGGCGAGTTGGGGGTTCAGTGGGGACGGCGTTTCTTCGCCCTGATCGAGCGGAGCAACGGCGAGCACTTTCGCACGTTGCTGGATTGCCAGCGGATCAGCCTCGCCCAGACGCTGTCGCAACTCGGGCTCGAAGTGCCATGCGACGGCTACGTGGAGCCGTTTCGTGGGTACATGCGGCAGCCTCGCCTTCAGCCCGAGGTGGCCGATGCGCTGGGGGCGATCGAGCTGCCGATTTGTCTGGTCAGTAACGCGGACGACGACGATCTACTGGCGGCCATGGAGCACAGCGGGCTGCGATTCGACGAGGTGGTAACGTCGCAGCAGGTGCGGTGCTACAAGCCCGACCCGGGCATTTTCCGGCAAGCGCTCACCCGGACCGGGTGGAGCGCCGATCGCGTGCTGCACGCGGGCGATTCGTTGCACAGCGACGTAGCCGGGGCCCGGGCGGCGGGTCTGCGAGCCGTGTGGGTGCGGCGGCAAAGGCGGATCAGCGATATTCCGCGCGCCGAGCCCGACTATACGGTGGCCGATCTGAGCGAGTTGGCTGCGCTGCTGCGGCGCCTGTGAATTGACCGTTCCCAGGTGCGGTGATAGAGTGGTTGCGGGCATGTCCAAGGGCTGCGGAGACGGCCATGAAGGTCGAGCTTGCCAGTGTTGAAGATGATTTCGATCAATTAGCCCAGCAGATGGGCAAGATCATGGACGAGATGCTGGAGCGCAATTTTGTGCGCTTCCGGTGGACGCAGCAGTGGCGTCCGTCCGTGAATCTGTACGAAGCAGACGATCGCTACGTGGTCTGCGTGGATCTGGCCGGGATGGATCATCGCCGGATCGAGATTCACGTGGAGAACCAGAAGCTTACGATAAGCGGCACGCGACCCGGTCCGCGGCCTGGCCAGGCGCAGGGCGAGATCCGGGTGCGCATGATGGAGATCGACGAGGGCCCGTTTTCTCGGGAGCTGGCGTTGGCCAGCGACGTCGATCCAACTCGCATTGCCGCGCGCTATTGCAAGGGCTATCTCTGGATCGACCTTCCCCGGTCGAGCGGTTGATGGTCCCGGAGCCGGCCATGGCCGACGACGACACCGTCGATCTAACCCGCGAGCAGCAAGTCGAGCAAGACGATTCGGAGCAGGAACAGCCGGTCGCAACGGTGTTGGGTGGTCGGCCGGAGGGTCCGCCCGAGCACGTCAGCATCCCCGATGAGCTTCCCATTTTGCCGTTGCGCGACTCGGTGGCCTTTCCGGGCACGATCATGCCGTTGGCGGTGGGTCGCGAGAAGTCGCGGCAGTTGATCGATTCGGTGTTGACGGGCAACAAGATCGTCGGATTGGTGGCGCAGCGTTTTTCAGAAACGGAGGATCCGGGGTTAGGCGATCTGTATCGCGTGGGCACGGCTGTGATGATCCTGCGGCTGCTCAAGATGCCCGACGGCACCCAAAGCATCGTCGTACACGGGCTGTCCCGCTTTGGTCTTGAATCGCTGATCCGCGCCGAGCCGTTCATGGTGGGCAAGGCGAACGTACGCGAGGATCGCGTCGAACCCTCCACGGAACTGGAGGCGCTCGTCCACAATTGCCGGCACGCGGCCGGTCGGGTGATCGAGTTAAGCCCGAACGTGGCAGACGACGCCAAGATCGTATTGACCAACATCGAGGAGCCCGGGGCGTTGGCCGACTTCCTGGCCGCCAATCTCTCGATCGGCCTGGTGCACAAGCAGGAACTTCTCGAGACGTTCGACGTGACCGATCGGCTTCGCAAGGTGCACGCGGCGCTGGCGACGCAGTTGGAGGTGCTCGAGCTGTCGGACAAGCTTCAGACGCAGGTGAAGGAGCAGATCGGCGAATCGCAGCGCCAGTACTACCTGCGAGAGCAACTCAAGGTGATCCAGAAGGAATTGGGGCAGCTCGACCAGCAGGACGCGGAGGTCCAGCATCTGAAGGAGCAGATCGCCAAGGCCAAGATGCCCGAGTCGGTGCAGGAGGCGGCCGAGCGCGAGGTGGCCCGGCTGAGCAAAATCCCCACCGCATCGCCGGAATATTCGGTGGCCATGGACTACGTCGATTGGCTGTGCCGCGTTCCGTGGTCGGTGAGCACGGAGGATCAGCTCGACATCGCGCGGGCCGAGCGCGTGCTCGATCACGATCACTACGGGCTCGAAAAGGTCAAGAAGCGGATCATGCAGTTTTTGGCGGTCCGCAAGCTCAAGCCGCACGGACGCGGTCCCATTCTGTGTTTCGTGGGCCCGCCGGGCGTGGGCAAGACGTCGTTGGGCCAGAGCATCGCCCGGGCCATGGGCCGCAAGTTCATCCGGATGTCGCTGGGCGGCATGCGCGACGAGGCCGACATCAGGGGGCATCGTCGCACGTACATCGGCTCGCTGCCGGGACGAATCGTCCAGGATATCGTCAAGGCGGGGGCGAACAACCCGGTGTTCATGCTCGACGAGGTGGACAAGATCGGCGCCGACTTCCGGGGCGATCCGGCGGCCGCTCTGCTGGAGGTGCTCGATCCTCAGCAGAATTACAGCTTCACCGACCACTACCTCGACGTGCCGCTGGATCTGTCGCGGGTGATGTTCATTGCGACGGCCAACTACATCGATCCGGTCATCCCGGCGCTCCAGGACCGGATGGAGCTGATCGAGCTGCCCGGCTACACCGAGCAGGACAAGCTGCACATCGCGCGGCGATACCTTGTGCCCCGGCAACTATCCGAGCACGGGCTGACGGCCAAGGATCTGCGGATCGAAGATGGGGCGCTGTTGCGGATTATCGAGGGGTACACGCGTGAGGCGGGCGTGCGGAATCTGGAGCGTCAGATTGCGGGTGTCTGTCGCGCGGTGGCCGTTCAGGTCGCGCGGGGCAAGAGGCGCGCCGCTCGCGTCACGGCCAGGACCGTCAGTCGCTATCTGGGTCTCGACCGGTTTGAGCCCGAGACAGCCAGCCGCACCAGCGTGCCCGGCGTGGCGACCGGCTTGGCGTTTTCACCGGCCGGGGGAATGATCATTTTTGTCGAAGCGACGCGTATGCCGGGCAAGGGCGGTCTGATTTTGACCGGGCAGATCGGGGACGTCATGCGCGAGAGCGCTCAGGCGGCATTCTCGCTGGTGCGCAGCCGGAGTGAGAAGCTGGGTGTTCACATCGAGAAGCTTGCGTCGTGTGATATTCACATTCACGTTCCGGCCGGCGCGGTGCCAAAGGACGGGCCGTCGGCCGGTGTGGCCATGCTGGCGGCGCTGGTTTCGCTGTGCAGCGAGAGGCCAGTGCGCAGCGACGTGGCCATGACGGGTGAGGTTACGCTCCGCGGTCTGGTGTTACCGGTGGGCGGGATCAAGGAGAAGGTGCTGGCCGCCGAGCGGGCGGGTATCAGCACGGTCATCTTGCCACAGCGCAACAAGAACGATCTGGCAGAGGTGCCCAAGGAAGCCCGCGACAAGCTCACCTTCGTCCTTGCCTCCCGGGTCGAGGACGTGCTCAAGGCCGCGATCGAGCCGCCGGCCCCTATTGGAGCCGGGCGGAAGAAAAAGACCCGATCGCGCGCGACGGGCAAAGCCACCCGGAAGGTGAAAGCAAAAGCCAAATAGGCTACACGGGGAGCCAGGTTATGCCGGCAAAACCAGAGCTGCTCATCCAGCATTTGAGAAACGTCACGGTCGTGGATTTTGGCGATTCGACCATCCTCGACACCATGCAGGTCGAAGCCATCGCGCAACAGCTCTACGACCTGGTAGACAAACTGGATCGCAGGCAACTGGTGCTCGACTTCAGCAAGGTGCGCTTCCTCAGTTCACAGGCGCTGGGTGTGTTGCTGACGCTGCGGAAGAAGCTTCAGGCCATCAAGGGCAGGATGGTGATATGCGGGCTGCGCAAGCAGCTTCGCGAGGTGTTTCACATCAGCAAACTCGACAAGCTGTTCGAGTTCCAGCCTGATGAAGAAAAAGCCTTGAACGTCTTCGGTGTGTCAACGGTGGGATGAGCGGCTGGGCTGGTTATTCAGATCGCCGAGGGCTCCCGAGTTTGTCGGTGTGTTGCCGGTCGGCCCGAGCGGTCGGGGCTCGGCCTTGTGGCGACGGATAGATAGCTGCGGATGCAATGGATCAGAAACTGAAAAACCGTTTGCGTAATGGAGATTTCTCGCTCGGCAGACGTCGGCCGGTCGGGTGGCGATGGTTGGTGATCGACGGGCAGGCCGCCTGGTCGTTCGGGCCCGGCCGACGTGGAGGCCAGCGGAGTCTGTGTGTCGAACTGGGCGATGGCGGCGGGGCGGGCGGACTCTGGCAGCGGATTCGTTGTCGAACAGGTCAGAGCTACCGAGTGGAGCTGGTCGGTCGATGCGATTCGAAGGTGACCGGCGTGGGTGTACGCGTGGGGTGGCGTGCCGAAAACCGGTGCCTGCGCGAGCTTTCCTGGCGGGTAGATCTCTCGGCCAACGAATGGACTCTGTGGCGGCAGTATGTTGATCGTCCGGCCGGCGCGGACGAATTGGAGCTTCAGATCGGGGTCTGCGGGAGTGGTGGACGGTGCTGGCTGGACGCGGTGCGGGTGATTCCCGTCGAGGAGCGTGAGGAGTCGTCTCACGTGCTGGCTGCGGTGCCTCCGCCGTTGGCCTACCCGCCCCCGGTTTGCGCCGAGCGTGCGATCGTCTACGGACCGGCCGGCAGCGATTCAAAACTCGCTGGCTGGCTGGCGCATCGTCTCGGAACACGGGCGGCGAGCTGGCGAAGCCTGGCGCAACTGCGGCGAGGACCTAACGCCGACGAAGCCATTTTCATCGAGGACGGACCGTGGCCGGGCGCTTCGCTGGAGCAACTCGAGCAGTGGGGTCGGCGCGGTTTGGTGATCGCTTCGCTGGGGGCGTTCGCCCAGGCGGTCAACGGCCGAGGGCGCGACGTCGTGCGGACGCGAATCGTGCGGCAGCAGCTTGCCCCGCCGGCCGGCCGTGTCGTGTGGGCCAACTTTATTACTCGTGGCTTCGCGTTGTGGGATGTGTTGCCGTACTGCTGGGACCCCGACGCGGACGGCTGGTTCTGTCAGCGGCAGATCGTGATGACACGTGAATTGAAGCGACTGCTCTCGGCTGAGCGCTTCCAGGTCGTGCTCAGCAGTGAGGGGGAGTATGACAAAACGAGCGAGCATCCGCTCGTGCTGTACCGTGCCGACAGGCGTGGCGGCGGCGTGTTGGTGATGGACGCGTGGCTCGCTTCGTCGTCGTCGAGCAATCTCGCCGAGAACGAGCCGGCAGGCGCCTTACTGCTCAACGCGCTGGGCCGGCAGCGGGTGAGCCTGGGGCAATACGTCGTGCCGGCGGCGAAGCGGCGCGACGCGGCCTCTCAGGTGTGGGAGCTGGCCAAGCGATTCGAGGCGGCGGAGGTGGCGGGCCCGCGAAATCGCCCTCTGGTGCGTCTGTGGGGGTCTGAACGTGTCCTGCCCGAGAAACGTGTGTTGCTGCGAACCGGGTATGGTCCGAGGCAATGGGTGGGCTTTTACAGCGCATTGGTCTGGCTTCGCAGTGTCGCGAGGGATGTACAGATGGGTGGGCCCGGGCGAGAAGTGGCCCGTCGCGTAGGCCTCGCCTGGGACGCACTGGCCGACGGCGACGGGCAGGATCCCCAAGACGGGCCGTTTGACGCCGTGATAGACGTGACCTGTCACCAGCAGGATCGCGCGTCGGTTGCAGTGCATCGCGGGCCGGGCTGGCTCGGTCGGTGCGGCGGCCATGTCGCCGATGTCCTGCGGGGTCTCGGTCACGAGGGGCTGGACGTTGCGTGGCAGAATGGGCGTCGGGCTGCCCAAGGCAAGTCGGAGCAAAGGCTGCCACGTGTCGAAAGTGGGGCATGGCTGACGACGCACTTGCCGGACTGCGGCGACACCGGTCTGCATCGATCGATGGAGTTGACCGAGTTGGGAGCATCGCTGATCGAGCAGGTCGTTGGCGTACAGATCGGTTTGATCGCGGCGAACCGGACGTCGGCTGTTCGCCAGGTCAGAATCGGAAGTGACCGCGACCTGTCGGGTGGCTATGACCTTTTCGATCAGGACGGTCACTTGGCTGCATCGGGCAAGCTGGGCGCGGGCGGGCTGCGGCCAGCGCTGCGTCCGGGTTGGCTGCTGGTGGTAGACCGCGACCGGCCGAGAACGACGCGACGCTGAGCGGCGAGCTCTGCACAGCGTGCGCTATGCGGTGTGCGTTCTCGACGGGCCTTGCATGCCCCGGCATAGCCTTTGAAAGCTCGTGCGCTTTGCGGTTCGATCGTGCCGGTAGCTGCATCCGGACGGTTGGGCGGCTCCGGTTGCTGTCTTGCTGGGGCAGTGCTATCTTGCCTGGCGGGTCGTAGATGGACGACGCTGCGGAGGAGGTCGGAGAGTGAATTTCGTACTTTTCAATCCCGACGAGATGCGAGCCGAAAGCGCCCGCTGCTACGGGCATCCGCTGGCGCACACACCGAACCTCGACCGTGTAGCCGCCGAGGGCACGCGTTTCGATAGCTGTTACGTGCAGCACCCGGTGTGCTCGCCGTCGCGGTGCAGCCTGATGACAGGCTGGTATCCGCACGTGCGCGGCCATCGCACTT
>Ga0315550_1002499_pt1 | contig 11239 bp, 11 predicted proteins | sample SalMarSW160190MG_2_FD_203100 | JGI IMG/M metagenome (GOLD analysis project Ga0315550, IMG submission 203100) | Salt marsh sediment microbial communities from the Plum Island Ecosystem LTER, Massachusetts, United States - Salt Marsh Sediment SW1601-90 ... | reverse complement strand
CCGAGATCTTTCAGCGCCTGATGGGACTCGGCACCGTGTACTTCTCGTTCTCCACGGGCGACGAAGACTTCCACGCGCCGAACGAGTTCTTCCGGCTCCACCGCCTGCAGAAAGGCCTCGCGGCGTGGGCCCGGTTGTGGCACATCCTCGGCAGAGCACGTACATGAAGCGCTGGGCGGGCGAGCACGCCCAAATCCTGACTCGGAGCGTCACCATGCAGAAGGCATTCGTCGTCATCGCGCTCACCGGCACCCTCGTGGCGACGCAAGCGTGTCGTCCGGCCACCAGCCGGCTCGCCGGCGACTGGGACGTCTATATCGCCTTGAGCGCGACGCCGAAATTCGGCTTCGAGGGGTGGCGCCGGATGGGGTTCGCGCACTTCGCGGGCCGTGACTCGGGCAATGTCGGCTACCTGCGGCGGCGGACCGGCCAGCCGATCCTCACCGCGCACCAGGTGACCGTACACGGGGACAGCGTGGTGCTGACCCAGGATTCGCAGGTCGTGATGCGCGCGGCCTGGCAGGGCGACACGCTCGCCGGGCACGAGTACGTGCGGGGCCGCGTGCTGGACCGCCGCTTCCGGCTGGTGCGCCGGAGCACGCCGGGTGTGGTCGAGCACGACTATCAGGTGTGGAAGATGCCGGCGTCCGATTCGCAGTACGCGGTCACCGAAGATACGCTCGTCTTCATGCCCACGCGCGACGGCGCCCGCCTGGCCACCTACATCGCGCAGCCGGTGGGTAACGGTCCATTCGGCGTCGTGCTGCAGCGCACCCCATACCGGCGCATCCTCCACGCCGCCGGCAGGTGGTGGGCGTCACGCGGGTACATCTTCGTGGCGCAGCACGTGCGCGGACGCGAGGAGTCGAGCGGCGACGTCAAGGATTTCGGCGACTACGACCACGCGATCCAGGATGGATACGACGCGGTGGAGTGGGCCGCGCGGCTGCCCCACGCTAACGGCAAGGTCGGCATGATCGGGCACTCCGACGAGGGCCGGCTCGTGTGGTATGCCGCGGTGAGCAATCCGCCGCACCTGGCTGCCATATCGCCCACGGCGGCGACGCCGGACCCGTGGGTGGTCGTCCCTTACGCCGCCATGGCGTTCGGGCCGATCAACGTGGACTGGGCCTGCCTGATGCGGAACCGCACGATGGATCCGCACACCGCGGACCTCGACATCGGCGAGGCCATCACGCATCTGCCGATCGCCACACTGCCTCAACGCCTCGGCTGCGGCGACGTCCCACTGTGGGACCGCTGGATCGCGCACCCCACCCTCGACGCGTACTGGCGCAAGCACGCGGCCACGACGTACATCGCCAACGAGCGGGCGCCGGTCCTCTCCATGGCCGGGTGGCATGATGATTCGCGCGGGCCGATCTACTACACCGACGCACTGCTCAAGCAACCGCATCATCCCAACTGGCACGTCGTGATGGGCGTCGGCGCGCACAAGGGCGTGGACTACGTGACCGGCGATTTCGGACCCGACGCGCGCTACTCCTATCGCGACCTGCAGATCCGCTGGTTCGATCATTACCTGCTGGGCAAGCAGAACGGCGTGGATACCCTGCCCCACCTGGACATCTTCGTTCAGGGCGACAACACGTGGCGCACCGAGAACGAGTGGCCGCTCGCGCGCCAGGTCCTGACCAACTGGTACGTGGCCTCGGGTGGCAATGCGCAGACGAGCAGCGGCGACGGCGTGCTCGACACCCTCCCGCCCACGGGCGCCGCGACCGACACGTTCACGTACGATCCGGGCAATCCGACGCCGTATCTCATCGATTCGCGCGAGCTGGAGGAATCGCTCAACGAGGACTACCGCACGCTCAACGCCACGCGGCACGACGCGTTGGTGTTCACGTCCAAGCCGCTCACCCGGCCGATCGAGGTCACCGGCGAGATGTCCGCCGTGGTCTGGGCGGCGAGCGACGCGCACGATACCGACTGGAGCATCATGCTGCTCGACGTGTGGCCCGACGGCCGCGCCGAGCGGGTGCAGGACGGCCTCGTGCGCGCGCGGTTCCGTGAGGGGATGGACAAGGAAGTGCCGCTCGTGCCGGGGAAGGTCGAGCGCTACGTCATCGATCTGTGGTTCACGTCGAAGGTCTTCGAGCCCGGGCACCGCCTCCGGGTGAGCATCGCGTCGGCGCTATTCCCGAAGTACGACCGGAATCTCAATACCGGCGGGAATAACGAGCGGGACTCGACCTACGTGGTCGCGCACCAGACGCTCTACCACGACGCGGCGCATCCCACGCACGTGGTGCTGCCGGTGATCCCGCGCTAGGGGGCCGAGGGGGCTAGGCGACGGCGTCCGGGTCCGACGCGGGGACGTGACGAACGCGCAGGGCAGCGGTCACCATGACCGCCTCAGTATTCAACGAACGCGTCGTCCGGATAGCAGTACAGCCATCGCTCCCCGCGCTCCCCAGAGGCAATGACAGGGTGACCGCTGGCGTGTGCATGCTTGGTCGCGTGTCGGTTCGGGGAACTGTCGCAGCACAGCACCGCACCACATTGCTGGCAGACCCGCAGATGCACCCACCAGCCGTCGATCTTCACGCATTCCTCGCACTCGCGCTTCGCGGGGCCGCGCACGGTCGCGATCGCGTCGATATGCGGACACGTGTCGGGGGCCACGCTCATTCGCTCGCGCCCCCTCGCGCGGTCCGGGGATGGGCTTCACGGAACACAGCCGTTCGCGGATTCGACACGCGATTCACGGCATTGACCCACCGGTCGCACGTCCCGTAGAAGACCGCGTCGCCGGCCGTCACCACCGTCTGACTGCGAACGAGGCACTGCCCGATGTTCTCGCGGCCAGTCCGTCCCAGCACGGCATCCCACGCGACGAACGACTCCATGTAGTCGTGCGAGCCCCGAAGGCGCGGCGCGGACGCACTGACGAGCCGCGTCTCGGCACCCGGTTCCACCGCATCGTCGCCTCGTGTCACACGCCGTTCGCCCGCTGCGAGGGTCGAAGAGGGAATGGCAACGCGCATCGTCCATCGTGTCCTGATCACGGCTCCTCCTTCGCTGACCACATGCCACCGGTGCGTGTCTCTAGTGGACGGGCAAAGGCGGGGCAATGATCAGGCCAGCCAGGCATGGCGTGGGACGAAGGGGTCTAAGGCGGGACGCCCGAGCGTCTTCGGCCGCCTCCTACGATCCGACCCTCTCGCGCTACGCGCCACGAAGCGTCGTGGAACCACGAGGTTTCGTGGCCGTCTCCATCGCGATCGCCCGCGAAATGGCGGCGCCTGCACGCGGCCCACTTGTTGCCACGGCCAGTCGCGGTATCCTCTCGCGGAGCCGGGCGGTGGCACCTCCTCGCAGTGGGTCGGCACGCGGCGCGCGCGGTGTGCTCTGAGTCCATGGAACCCGCACACGACGCCCGCGGGCCTCACAACGGAGGATCTCATGAAGATCGTCGTCATCGGCGGCACCGGCCGCATCGGGTCGAAGGTCGTCGCGATCCTGCGGGAGTCCGGCATTCGGACGATCGCCGCCTCATTGGATACAGGGGTCAACACGCTCACCGGCGACGGGCTCGCTGGAGCACTCACCGGCGCGGCGGTGGTGGTAGACGTGTCGAACGCTCCCTCGTTCGAGGACGGGCCCGCGCTCGAGTTCTTCAAGACTTCGACGCAGAACATCCTCACCGCGGAGCGCGCGGAAGACGTGCACCATCATGTCGCGCTGTCAGTCGTCGGGACCGACCGGATGCCCGAGAGCGGGTACATGCGCGCGAAGCTCGCGCAGGAGAAGCTGATCGAGGAATCGTCCATCCCCTATTCGATCGTCCACGCGACGCAATTCTTCGACTTCGTGCCGGAAATCGCCGACGCGGCGACGGTTGGGGGGACGGTGCGCTTGGCGCCCGTCCTGTTTCAGCCGATTGCGACGGACGATGTCGCTTCGGCTGTCGCCGAGGTCGCGGTTAGCACGCCCGTGAATGGCATGACTGCGGTAGCCGGCCCAGAGGAGTTTCGCCTGGACGGGCTCATTCGTCGATATCTCGAGGCGACACACGATCCACGCCCCGTGGTCGCGGATCCGCACGCGCGCTACTTCGGGGCGGAGTTGGAGCAGCGCACGCTCGTACCCGATCATGCTACCCTGGGCACCGTCACGTTCGGGGAGTGGCTCAGCCACCAGCTCGCGCGGGCAACGGCGTGACCGCGCGCCGTCCCCCCTTCCCCGACCGCCCTGCCATCGCTTGGGAAGGGGAGCATCAGCAGGCGCCCGACCTGGCTGCGTCGCGCCATGAGGTCCACACCGGGGACCACGAGCGACCGCATCGAATGATCCCCGATCGCATGAAGACGTTCACCGACGCGGTATTCGCCATCATCATCACCATCATGGTGTTGGACCTGCGCGTACCGCATGACGGGTCGCTCGCCGCGCTCCGCCCACTCGTTCCGGTGGCGGGAAGCTACGCCCTGAGCTTCGTGTACCTCATCATCTACTGGAACAACCACCACCACGTCTTGCACGTCACGCAGCGGGTGACGGGCCGAGTGCTCTGGGCAAACGCGCATCTGCTCTTCTGGCTGTCGCTCGTGCCGTTCGTGACCGCGTGGATGGGCGAGAATCACTTCGCGCCGGTTCCGATGGCGGCGTACGGTCTCGTGCTGCTGCTTTCGGGCATCGCCTATTGGGTACTCCAGCACGTGATCATCCGCAGCGACGGCCCGCACTCGGCGCTCGCCAACGCCGTCGGGCACGACGTGAAGGAAAGGGTCTCCATCGCCGTCTACGCCATTGCCATCCCCTCGGCGTTCGTCCGCCCGTGGATCGCCGGCGTGCTCTTCGTGGCCGTCGCCGTCGCATGGATCATACCCGACCCACGTATCGAGCGGGTCGTCGCGGTGACGTGAGGTCAGGCGGGTGCACCTGCGTGCCTCGCTCCATGGAGTGGGTCGTGTGGACGCGTTCGGGCATGCGCGTGACGGACGCGGGATGACGTTCACGGAGGCGTCATCAGCATCGAGCTGTTCTACGTGGAATGGTCCTTGGAATCGATGGAGGCCGCGGTCGTAGGCTCGATGAGCGGCTCGTACTCCGGGTGCCGATGCACGAACGCCCGCACGTATGGACATGTGGCGATGACCCGCACGCCGGCCGCGCGCGCGTCATCGAGCGCCTTCCTCGCGAGCGCGCTCGCGAAGCCGCGTTGACGGAGCTCCACCGGGACTTCCGTATGAACCAGCTCGATCGTTCCGGGCCGCCGCGTGTACGTCAGCATGGCCCGATGGCCGTCGCTCGTAATCTCATAGCGCCGTCTCGCCGGGTTGTCCTTGACGACTGCGTCACCGCTCATGACCGTTCACCCCTCTCGGGCCAAGTGCCACTCAACGCGGTCTGTCGCCACGTTGAGGAACTCCTTCACGCTACGACGGAACCGCGCGCGGAGCTGCGCGTCCGCGATCTCCCCGTTCGGGGCAAAGGCCTCGTGAGCTTGCGCCAGCGAAAACATGTCCGGGTAGCATTGCGTGCTTCCAGTCGAACGGCTGCGGCTGATACCTCGAGATCCAGTCAATGGCATTCTCGACGTGCCCCGGCATGGAGGCATCGTACTCCGGCACGGTCGCTCCATGTCCCGCGATGACGCGTGCCGCGAGCGCAGCCGACTTTGCATTGAGGGAGGCCGTGGCGGTCATCCGCCGGACCTGAAGGCTTGGCCCGGAGGCCACGTCAGGCGTCACTGAACGCCGCCCCGCGCGGCTGACCCGAAGCGAGCGGCGGCGCGCCGCTGGGCGTGCTGAAGTCGTCGGTCCATTGCCACTGCGAGATCTCGGGCAGATCCTCGAGATGCTCCCGAATGTAGGTGTGGTGCGCAGCGAGTCGCTCGCGGAAGTGCGCGATCGCGTCCTCCGCGCCGCCCTGAAGGCGCGGGACGTAGTGCAGTGCGTCCAGCGCGAGGTGGAATCGACTCATCTTGTTCAACACGACCATGTCGAAGGGCGTCGTGGTGGTACCGCGTTCGCGGAATCCCCGCACGTGAAAGCGCCCCTCGTTGGCCCGACCGTGCACCATACTGTGCACGGCCCATTGGTACCCGTGATACGCGAAGATCACCGGCGCCGTAGCCGTGAACAGCGCCTCAAAGGCGGCCTGATCCATCCCGTGCGGATGCACGTGGGGATGCATCAGGGTGCCGAGATCCACCACGTTGACGACCCGTACCTTGATGCCCGGCACGTACTTCTGGAGCAGCCACGACGCCGCACAGGCCTCGAGCGTGGGAACGTCGCCCGCACACGCGAGCACGACGTCCGGCTTCTCCGTCGCCGCATTGCTCGCGAACGGCCAGACCGACGCGCCGCGCACGCAGTGGGTAATCGCCTCGTCCATGGACAACCACTGGAGCTCGTACTGCTTGCCGCACGTCACCACGTTCACGTAGTTCCGGCTTCGGAGACAGTGATCCATGACGGACAACAAGCAGTTTGCGTCCGGCGGATAGTAGATCCGCACCACCTCGCTGCGCCGCGCCAATGCATTGTCGACGAATCCCGGTGCCTGATGACTGAATCCGTTGTGGTCGTTCCGCCAGGCGTGGCTACTCAAGAAGACGTTGAGCGACGCGATGGGCCGACGCCATGGCAGCGTGGCGCATTGCTCGAGCCATTTCGCATGCTGGGTGAGCATCGAATCCACCACCTGGGCAAAGGCCTCGTACGACGTCCAGACGCCGTGGCGCCCGGTGAGCAGGTAGCCCTCGAGCCACCCCTGGCAGCAATGTTCGCTCAAGACCTCCATGACCCGTCCATCGGGAGCGACGTGATCGTCGATCGATACGGTGGTCTCGACGCTGCACCGACTCGATGCCTCGAAGACGGCGTTGAGGCGGTTCGAGTTCGTCTCGTCAGGACACCAGAGACGGAAGTTGCGGGGATTCCGGGTGATCACGTCGCGTAGCCACTCACCCAGCTTCCTGGGAGCCTCCGCGACGACGCGCCCCGGCCCAGGAATCTGCAGTGCGTAGTCCGCGAAGTCGGGAAGATCGAGCGCGCGAAGCACGCGGCCGCCGTTGACGTGCGGACTCGCCCCCATGCATTTCTCGCGCTCCGGCGCCAACGCGGCCAACTCGGGCAGCAGGCGCCCCCGCTGATCAAAGAGTCGCTCCGGATGGTAGCTCTTCATCCACGACTCCAGCTGGCGGCGATGCGCCTGTCGTTCACGCACCTGCGCCAGTGGCACCTGATGCGCGCGAAAGGTGCCCGCGATCGGAAGGCCATCCACGACGTCCGGACCCGTCCATCCCTTCGGCGTGCGGAGCACGATCATGGGCCAGATCGGCTTCGCGTCGAACCCGTCGCGTCGCGCGGCTCGCTGAATCGATCGAATCCGTTCGTAACACACGTCCAACGTCGCCGCGAAGCGTTGGTGCATCGTGGCCGGATCGCTTCCCTCCACGAAGTGGGGATCGTATCCACGCCCCTCGTAGAGCGTTCGCAGTGCGTCGTCGGTCGCGCGCGCCTCCACCGTCGGACCGGAGATCTTGTAACCGTTCAGGTGGAGAATGGGAACGACCGCACCGTCCCGCACGGGATTCAAGAACGCGTTCCCCTTCCAACTTCCCTCCAGCGGACAGGTCTCTGCCTCGCCGTCCCCGACCACGCACAGCACGACCAGATCCGGATTGTCGAAGGCGGCGCCGAAGGCGTGAAGGAGCGAGTAGCCGAGCTCGCCACCCTCGTGCATCGAATTCGGGACGTGCGGACCACAGTGACTGGGCACACCGCCGGGCGTCGAGAACTGGCGGAACAACAGTCGCATCCCCGCCGCGTCCTGGGTCACCTCGGGATGAACCTCGGTGTACGTGCCCTCGAGATACGCTTGTGCATTGAGCGCCGGGCCGCCGTGACCGGGTCCCGCGATGTAGATGCACGGCGCACCCGTACGTCGGATCAGGCGATTCGCGTGCACGTAGATGAAGTTCTGGCCGGGCGAGGTACCCCAATGGCCGAGCAAGCGCGGCTTGATGTGGTCGGCGGTTAGCGGCTCGTCGAGGAGCGGGTTATCGGATAGGTAGATTTGACCGACCGTCAGGTAGTTCGAAGCCTGCCAATACCGATGAAGCAAGTCGATCTCCTCCGCGGCAAGCGGCCCGGTCGGGGGCGCCGCGGCAGGAGCATGGTAGGTGTCGGGGCGCTGCACGAGCGTCGAGAGTGCAGCATCAAACACGAACATCGCATTCCTCCTCGTGAGAGGATCCCAGCGTCGCGTCTCACACGCTGGGCGGTGTGGAGCCGGCCTCGGGACCCAGGAGTCGCGCGACGATACGCGCGATCATTTGTTCCTCGTCGGTCGGAATGACGCGCACGGTGACGTGGCTCGCCGCGGTTGAGATAACGGCGGCGTCCGCCGCGTTCCGATCGACGTCGAGGGTGAGCCCCAGAAAGCCCAGGCCGTCGGCGATCGCGGCGCGTACCACGGGCGCGCGCTCGCCGATGCCACCCGAGAAGACCAGGGTGTCGAGCCCGCCGAGCGCCGCGGCGAAGGCACCGATCCATTTGCGCGCCTGATAGCAGAACAGCTCGACGGCCTCCGCGGCGCGGGGATCGTCCGCACGGCGGTCCAGCAACACCTTCATGTCACCGCTCGTCTCGGACACACCAATCAGGCCCGAGCGGTTGCTCACCAGATCGTCGAGCGCGGCCGCGTCGAGCTGGTCGCGCCGCGCCAGATACACGAGGAGTCCCGGATCGAGATCGCCGGGGCGCGTGGCCATCACGAGACCGGCGGTCGGAGTAAAGGCCATCGTCGTATCGATCGGGCGCCCCGCCTTCACGGCGGCAAGGCTGGCTCCCGCCCCGAGGTGCGCGAGAATCACGCGGCCCTGTGCGGCGCGCGCGTCGGCCGTCGCGAGCGCCTCCATGAGGTAGCTGAAGGAGAGACCGTGGAAGCCGAGCCTCCGCACCCCGCGCCGGTCGAGCCGTCGCGGAATCGGGAGCAGCTGAGCGATCCGTGGCAACCCGTGATGAAACACCGAATCGAAGCATGCAATCTGCGGAGTCTCCGGCAAACGCTGCCGACATAGCTCGATCAGGGCGATCTCGGCGGGAAGATGTGCGAGATCGAGCGGCTGCGCGTCGCGCAGTGCGGCAATCAGCGGGTCGCTGACCCGCTGATGGTCCCGCGGCTCGAGACCCCCGTGCACGACGCGGTGCCCGACCCCGATCAGCGGCGCAGACGGGGAGTCGTTGGCGACGGCGCTCAGAATCTTCTCGCCCGCGGTGCGGTAGGCCGCGGCCGCACCGTCGGAGTCCGCCGTCGCGTCCGACCGCCCAAGATGCTCCACCCGACCCGAGCGCACGCGCCGCAACTCGCCACCCTGGAGCGCGAAAACGGCATACTTGACGCTGGACGAGCCGGCGTTGATGGTGAGCAGGGCGCGTGGATCTCGCGCACGCCCCGTCACACGCGCGGCGCTCGTGTTCGAAACGGTCGATGACACGGGCGGCTCCCCCTCGGGCTAAGGTCGCTCGCCGGGGTCGCGCTGATGCTCCTCCGCCCACTCGATCACGAAGTCCGCCACCTCGTCCCATCCGGGTTCGACACACAGAAAGTGCGAGCGGCCGGCGAAGGACTTGAACGACGTCAGCGAGCGCGCGTGGCGCTGGAAACGGTACGTTCCCCAAGCGACACCGGGCGCGATCATACGATCCATTTCCCCGACGGCAATCAGGAGCGGCTGGCGTACCGTGCTCCCGAGCGCGACGCCCGTCCCGCGGCCGAGCGCCGCCTGCCAGTACAGGCGACCGGGTACTCCCACAATATACCGGTCGTACGCAGGCCGCTTCTCTTCCGCAGGTAGCGTCTGCGCGAAGTCCGTTGCGAAGCGCTTGAAGGGCATCTGCACGACGCGATTCCACGTCCTCCACGTGAACAAGACCGGCAGTCCGGAGAGCACCGTCCTGATTCTCGGAAAGACCCCCTGAATCGGCATCGGCGCAATCGCCACACCCGCCACGCCCAGTCCGCGGTCGAGCAGCAGTTCCGTGAACGTTCCGCCGAATGAGTGACCGACGAGGATCGGTGCCTCGGGGAGCGCCTCGATGAGCCGCGCGTAGTGCTCCACGATCGCGGTGATCGAGAGCCGGCCGAATGCCCTCCCCGGGGCACGCCGGAGTTCCTCCACCGAGCGCGGCTCGTGCGGCCAGGCCGGCGCGAGCGTCGTGTAGCCTCGACGCTCGAAGCGCGTCCGAAAGGGCGCCCATGACGCGGGCGTCAGCCACGCCCCGTGGATCAACATCACGGTGCGCGACATGGAGACTTCGCGGCGCCTGCGCCCGTGAGCCGAGCACGGAGCCACCGCGACACCGTCACGGTCCCGTGACGGCGGACATGAGCCGCGCAAAGCTGGACGCCGTTTCACCCCGATTCCAGTCCCGCTGGAGCTCACAGAGCAACGAGGTCCACGTCACCGGATGCGCGCCCGCCTGAATGACGCGCTCGAGCCCCGCCCGATGCGCTTCGCCGGAGGTACCGCCGATCGCATCGACGACGGGATACACCTCGTAGCCCTCCCGCATCGCATCGAGCGCCGGGAACGTAAGAGATGCTTCCGTCCAGAGCGCGGCCATAATCAGCTTGGTGCGCTTCGTCGCTTTGACCGCTTCCACGAAGTGGGTGTCTTCCCACGCGTTGATGGACGTCCGATCGATTGGCATCACACCATGAAGGACGCCCACGAGCTCCAACATCGTTGGCGCGTTTCCGCCCGCGCCTACATTGATCGAGGAGAGCACCACTGGAAGCCCGTACAGCATCGCCGTTCGCGCCACCACGAGCACGTTCGCCATAAGTGCTCGCCGGTTGATCGACGCCACGGCCGCCACCCGGACGGGCTGAAAGTCGATGATGATCAACGCGCAGTTGTCCGGAGTGAGTAGATGGTCCTCACGGGGATCGCGCACTGTCGAATTCGCCATTCGTATCCTCCTGGCCGGACAAGAGACGTGGGGGCAATGATCAGGCCAACCAGGCATGAAGCAAGCGCGCGGAGGCTAAAGCGCGATATCCGTTGGTCTTCGGCCCGTGTCGCAGCCCCGCTACCAGGGCGACGTACGTCACGAGCGCTCGTGGAACCACGAAGTTTCGTGGCCGGCTCGCTCAGCCTTCGCGCGAAATTTCGCCGCTCGCGCGCGGCCCACTTGTTGCGTGACGCAGCCACGACGTCGTTGGGCGGAGCGGCGCGGTGGCACGTCTTCGCATC
>Ga0315550_1002498_pt1 | contig 11240 bp, 10 predicted proteins | sample SalMarSW160190MG_2_FD_203100 | JGI IMG/M metagenome (GOLD analysis project Ga0315550, IMG submission 203100) | Salt marsh sediment microbial communities from the Plum Island Ecosystem LTER, Massachusetts, United States - Salt Marsh Sediment SW1601-90 ... | reverse complement strand
CGCAGAAGACGCCGCGCGCCCAGAACAGCATGGCCACGGCCACATAGCTCCACAGGATAAAGATCAGGGGATCGAGCAGGAAAAACTCCCAGCGAAATCCGGTGAGCAGGGAATGGGCGAAGGTGAGCACGTTGACCACGGAAAGCTGCGCGCCGGCGATCCAGCCGAGCCAGACGATCGTTACCGAAAGAAAGGTCAGACGCGTCCACCGGTACAGGCGCTGTCTCGCGGCGATGACATCCTGAAACACCAGGATAACCGTCAAGATGCCCAGCATCACCGAGAGCCCGGCAACAGCGCCGAGTCGCCGTTGCCACATATCCAGCCACAGGGGCGCTTCGGCCGGCGGCATCTCGGCAATCGCCGCCTCGTTGCCCAGGCGATAGCGGGCTGGCAATGTGTACTCAAGGGGAAAATCGGCCGCCATCGTCGCGCCCTGCTCCGTTTGCCGCATCACCAGCAGCTCCAGGCGCCACGGCACCAGCGGTTCGAACCCCGTATCCGCCGGAATGGTGAAGACGCCGATCTCGCGCAGATCAGGCGCACCCATCGCCGACAGGGCCTCGACGTTGCGATACCGGCCGCTTTCGAAGCGGATGGTTTTTTCTCCCTGGACCAGCTGCAGGCGGTCGAATATGCCGCTGCGCACATAGGCCGTGCCCTTGAAGGAATAGAGCCCGTTGGCGGCCACCAGGATGGCCGAATCCGTTGCGCCCATGCCCGCGGTCAGACGGGTGAATTCACGCCGGCCAAGCAGGTTTTGGCCAATCCGCGGCGGATTGACTAGGCCAGTGTACAAATCAATGAATAAGGATTCGGGTGACTCCGGAATATCTTCGCCCAACGCCCGCGACACGGCGCTACGGGTCAGACGCAGGCGAGCGATCGAGCCGTCACTCAGAAGATCGGCCCACCCGGCATCGGCGAAGGTTTCCCGATCCAGGCGGACATTGACATTGTTCCCGCCGAACAGGCCGCGCGAGGTGGCGACCGCCCGGGCGGCCCGGACAATGGCATCGCGCATGACCAGGCTGCTGACCGTGGCGCCGCTGATCGCATCCGGAATACCGGCCGCCGGTTCGGGCGACTCGGTCATGCCGGCCGACTGCCGGATATCCAGGCCGGCGAATCCGGCCACATATTCGAGCAGCCGCTCTTGCGGGATGCCGATGATCAGGATCGGCTCATCGTGCCGGCGCAGGACCGCGCCGGCGATCACGCCGTCGTTACGCAAGCCCACCAGGACATCGAGCGGCTTGCCGGAGAACCCCACCGAACCGATGACAGCCGCGGTCGAGAGCAAATAGCCAACCGGCGCGCCGTCGGCATAGACGACAGCTGCCGGCGGCACTCCCGTGAACTCGCCGGCTCGCTCGGCGCCGGGGAAGGCCCGGGCCAGGACCTCGGCGGGGACCGTTTCGCCGGCCGCATCCGCACGGTCCGTCGCCACGAGCCAGACCGCCATCGCCAGCACCGCGGCGGCGAGGCGCACAAAACATCGGCCGCCGCCGGCAGGGCAGCCCAGGGGAAACGGTCCGATCATGGCGGGACGGATCATAGAGGCCGGAGGAACCAGCCGGCCTTGACCTAAGTCAAGTGATTGGGGGGCAGGCACACTCGAAAACCGCCCGGCGATTGACCTATGTCAAAGAACGCATGGCGCTTCGGACCGTAGCATGCGGCCACCTCGATTCTCTTAAACGGAGGCTCTGATGACGCGACTGATGGCCGGCGTTCTTGCTGTGCTGATTTCTGTGATGTTGACCCCAGGAGCGGCCCAAGCCGCCACCGAAAAGAAGTTGGATCCTGCCGAGATCAAGAAGCACGAAACCACGCCGGCCGAGCGCTACGAGCCGAGCCTGGATATCCTGCAAAAACAACCGGTCGAGGAACCGGGGGTAAAACCCGGTGTGCCGCCGCTCGCCGGTGACGATTATCAGCATGCCAACCAGATCTACTTTCAGCGCTGCGCCGGCTGTCACGGTGTCCTGCGCAAGGGCGCCACCGGCAAGCCGTTGACAACCAACATCACCAGCGAGCGGGGCTACGAGTACCTGCGCGATTTCATCACCTACGGCTCGCCTGGAGGCATGCCGAACTGGGGAACGTCCGGTGACCTCAGCGAAAAAGACGTAGACATGATGGCCCGCTACCTGCTGATCGAGCCGCCGACGCCGCCGGAGTTCGGCATGAAGGAGATGCGCGAGACTTGGAACGTCGTCGTTCCGGTCGATCAGCGGCCGAAGAAGCAGATGAATAAGCTGGACCTGGACAACCTGTTCTCGGTCACGCTGCGTGACTCCGGTGAAATCGCCTTGATCGACGGCAATTCGAAGAAGATCGTCGAGGTCATCAAGACCGGCTATGCCGTGCACATTTCGCGGATATCCGCCTCGGGGCGTTATCTCTTCGCCATCGGCCGTGACGCCAAGATTGATCTGATCGATTTGTGGATGGATCCTCCGGCCACTGTCGCCGAGATCAAAATCGGCATCGAGGCGCGCTCGGTCGAAACCTCGAAGATGAAAGGTTGGGAGGACAAATACGCCATCGCCGGGGCCTACTGGCCGCCGCAATACGTGATCATGGACGGCAATACCCTGGAACCGTTGAAGATCGTCTCTACCCGCGGCATGACCGAGGATACGCAGGAGTATCACCCGGAACCGCGTGTTGCCTCCATTGTCGCTTCGCACTTCCATCCGGAGTTCGTGGTCAACGTCAAGGAGACCGGCAAGATCCTGATGGTCAATTATTCCGACATCAAGAACCTCAATGTCATCACCATCGATGCCGAGCGGTTCCTGCATGACGGCGGCTTCGATTCCACGGGACGATACTTCCTGGTCGCGGCCAATGCCCGCGATACGGTCGCCGTCGTCGATACCAAGGACCGCAAGCTGATTTCCCTGATCAAGACCGGGGTCAAGCCGCACCCGGGCCGCGGCGCTAATTTCATCCATCCGAAGTTCGGACCGGTATGGGCGACCAGCCACCTGGGTGATGAGACGATCTCCATCATCGGCACCGACCCGGAGAAACACCCTGACTACGCCTGGAAAGTGGTGCAGACCCTGGAAGGCCAAGGGGGTGGCTCTCTGTTCATAAAGACACACCCGAAGTCGAAGAACCTCTATGTCGATACGCCGCTCAATCCGGAGGCGGAAATCTCGTCATCCGTCGCGGTCTTCGACATCAATAACCTGGACAAGCCCTACGAAGTGCTGCCGATCGGCGAGTGGTCAGGGATCACCGAAGGCGTGCGCCGCGTCGTGCAAGGCGAGTTCAACAAGGGCGGCGACGAAATCTGGTTTTCGGTCTGGAATGCGAAGAACCAGGAGTCGGCGATCGTCGTGGTCGACGACAAGACGCGCAAGCTCAAGGCGGTCATCCGCGACCCGCGGCTGATCACGCCGACGGGCAAGTTCAACGTCTACAACACACGCAACGACATCTACTAGGGATGGCAGGGACGTGCATCCGGCGGTGCCATGTTGGCACCGCCGGCGTCGTGTCCCGGCCAGAATAACGGCCAAGCGGAGGCGTCACGCGTGACCATGGCGACTGTCCATATTGTCGGTGCGGGGCCTGGCGACCCGGATCTGTTGACCGTCAAGGCACGGCGGTTATTGGAATCAGCCGAGGTGGTGGTTTACGACCGTTTGATTTCGCCGGAAATCATCGACCTGATCCCCGCGGGCACGGCGCGCATCGACGTGGGCAAGCAGCCGGGCCACCATCCGGTGCCGCAGGACGAGATCAATTCGCTGTTGGTGGCACTCGCCCGGCGCGGCCGGCGCGTGGTGCGGCTGAAGGGCGGCGACCCATTCGTCTTTGGCCGCGGCAGCGAGGAAGCTGCGGCATTGGCCGCCCATGGCCTTCGTTTCGAGGTGGTGCCGGGTATTACCTCGGCCTCGGCATGCGCCGCCGCCATCGGTGTGCCGCTCACTCACCGCGGCCTGGCCACGGGGGTGCGCTATGTGACCGGGCATTGCCGCGCCGACAACGACTTGGATCTGGATTGGCACGGCCTGGCGGATCCGCAGACCACGCTGGTGATTTACATGGCCAAGGCGCAGATCGGCGACATCGCCGCGCGCCTGATGGCGCAGGGCCTGTCGCCGGCCACTCCCGCGGCGGCTGTGTGCAACGGTACCACGGCGCGACAGCAGCATGTCATCGCCACTTTGGCCGACATCGCCGCGACGGCGGAAACCGCCGCGTTCGAGGGGCCTGTCCTCTTCATTATCGGCCGCGTCGTCGCTCTGGCCGATGTATTGGCGGAACCGGCGGTAGAACCCATGCGAGCCGAGCGTGCCTAGAGTTACCGCTATGCTGGCGGTGGTACTGATGATCGCTGCATCCACAGCGGGCGCGGCGTCGCCGGGCAACGATCGGCAGGCGGCGCTTCTCTATCTCTTGCGCCAGGATTGCGGCTCCTGCCATGGCAGCACCCTGCGCGGCGGGTTGGCACCGCCGCTGTTGCCGCAAAGCCTGGCGGCAACACCCGACGATGCGTTGATTGCGGCAATTCTCGATGGCCGGCCGGGCACGCCCATGCCGCCCTGGCGCTTCGAGATCAATCCGGACGAGGCCGCCTGGATGGTGCGCCAATTGAAAGGAGGTTTGGCCGAATGACCACCGCGATCAAGCCGGCGCGCCTGTTGGCCGCGCTGCTGTTTCTCGTCGCCGTCTCCGGTGCCGTGGGCGCCGAAGACCTGCGCGGCACCGGCGATCTGGGCATCGTCATCGAGCGCACGGCCGGATCGGTGCAAGTGATCGAGACCAGCGGGCGCACCGGCCTGGGCCGCATCGAGGGCCTGGGCGATCTGAGCCACGCTTCGGCGGCGTTCTCGCGCGATGGGCGCTACGCTTTCGTCTTTGGCCGCGACGGTGGCCTGAGCAAGCTGGATCTGCTCACCCGGCGTCTGGTCAAGCGCATCGTGCAGGCGGGCAACAGCATCGGCGGCGCCATTTCCCAGGACGGATCGCTGATCGCCGTGTCCAACTACGAACCGGGCGGCGTGCGCATCTTCGATGCCCGGACCCTGGCGCCGGTCGCCGACATCCCGGCTGTCTATGGCGCCAACGGCGCCCGCTCCAAGGTGGTCGGCCTGGTCGACGCTCCCGGCAACCGTTTCGTCTTCACCCTGTACGATGCCGGCGAGATCTGGATCGCCGATATGAGCCAGCCGGACAAGCCGGTAATCACGAAGTTCGCCAACGTCGGCCTGCAACCCTATGACGCTCTGATCACGCCGGACGGGCGCACCTACATTGCCGGCCTGTTCGGCGAGGATGGTCTGGCCATGCTCGACCTGTGGCGCCCCGAGGCCGGCGTGCGCCGACTGCTCGACCACTACGGCCGCGGCGAGGAGAAGCTGCCGGTCTACAAGATGCCGCACCTGGAAGGCTGGGCACGGGCCGGCGACCGTATCTTCCTGCCGGCGGTCGGGCATCACGAGTTGCTGGTCATCGACGCGGAAACCTTCGCCGAGATCGGCCGCATTCCGGTGCACGGCCAGCCGGTGTTCGCCGTCGCCCGGCCGGATGGCCGCCAGGTCTGGGTCAACTTCGCCCACCCCTTGAACGACACCGTGCAGGTCATCGATAGCCAGTCGCTGGAGATCGTGCATGAGTTTCAGCCGGGCTCGGGAGTCATGCACCTGGAGTTCACGCCGCGCGGGGAGAACGTGTGGATCTCGGTGCGCGATGAAGACCGCGTGGATATCTACGACACGGCCAGCTTCGCCCGCATCGGCAGCATCGCGGCGGACAAGCCCAGCGGCATCTTCCTGACCGCGCGCGCCAACCGCATCGGCTTGTAGGGCATGAGCATGGACCAAGTCGAGCACCGCTTGCTGAACGATTACCAGCGCGACTTTCCGTTGGAGCCGCGCCCCTACGCCCGTATCGCCGACGAGCTGGGCCTGTGCGAGGACGAGGTGCTGGCCCGGCTCGCCGATCTGCAGGCCCGCGGCACGCTCTCGCGCATCGGCGCGGTGGTCCGCCCGAACACCGTCGGCGCCAGCACCCTGGCGGCGATGGCGGTGCCCGCCGAGCGCTTGGAGGTGGTCGCCGCCTTGGTCAGTGCCCAGCCGGAGGTCAACCACAACTACGAGCGCGAGCATGCGTTCAACCTGTGGTTCGTTGTGGCGGCGGCGGATCAGACCGCTGTACAGGCCACCCTGGAATCCATCGCGGCGGAGACCGGATTGCCGGTCCTCGATCTGCCGTTGCAGACCGCCTATCACATCGACCTGGGTTTCGATTTGCAATGCCCGTAGACGCCACCGACCGGCGGCTTCTCGCCGCCATCGAGGACGGCCTGCCGCTGGTGCCGCAGCCGTATGCCGCTGTTGCCCGGCGTCTCGGGTTAGACGAGGCGGACGTGCTGGCCCGCCTGCGGCGGTTGCGCGCGGGCGGCATCATCAGCCGTTTCGGGCTTGTCGTCCGCCACCACGAGCTGGGCTATCGGGCCAATGCCATGGCGGTGTGGAATGTGCCGGACGCGCAAGTGGACGACATGGGTCGCCGCTTGGCGGCTTACGATTTCGTCACCCTGTGCTACCGCCGGCCGCGGCGGCTGCCGAACTGGCCGTTCAACCTGTTCTGCATGGTCCATGGGTGCGACCGCGACACGGTGTGCGAACAGATCGCCCGCCTCAACGCCGAGCAAACCCTAGCGTCGCTCCCACACGAAGTCCTGTTCAGCCGCCGCCGCTTCAAGCAGCGCGGCGCCCGCTATTTCATGAAGACCGACGTGCCGGCCCGGGGAGTCGCGTGATGGATGCCACGGACCGCCAGATCATCAATGCCCTGCAAGGCGGCTTTCCCGTCTGCGAGACGCCGTTTGCGGAAGCGGCCGAGCGGTTGGGCTTGACCGAGGACGACCTGATCGCCCGCCTGCGCCGGCTGTGCGCCGAGGGCCACCTCAGCCGCTTCGGGCCCATGTACAACGCCGAGCGCCTGGGCGGCGCCGTCACCCTGGCGGCCATGGCCGTTCCGGACGAACGGATCGAGGCGGTGGCGGCGCAAGTGAACGCCCATCCGGAGGTGGCGCACAACTATGCCCGCGCACATGACTTCAACATGTGGTTCGTGGTCGCCGCCGAGCAGCCGGAGCGCATTCCCGCCGTGCTGGCCGACATCGCGGCCGAGACGGGACTGCCCGTCTACGATATGCCGAAGCTGGACGAGTACTATGTCGGACTGAGGTTCGTGCTATGACCGGATCGACCGCTCAGACCCCGCTGGATGCGACCGATCGCCGCCTGATCGTGGCGACGCAAGACGGCCTGCCCCTGTGCCCGCGCCCTTATCATGCTCTGGCGGAAGCCTTGGGCGTGCCGCCCGACGAGGTGATGGCACGCCTGCGCCGCATGCTGGAGTCGGGTATTATCCGCCGCATGGGCGCCGTGCCGAATCACTACCGCTTGGGCTTCCGCGCCAACGGCATGTCGGTCTGGGATTTGGCCGACGAGGCGGTGGCTGCGTTGGGGCCGCGCATCGGCGCGTTGGAGTTCGTCAGCCACTGCTATCGCCGGCCGCGCCATTTGCCGGGATGGCCATACAACCTTTTTGCCATGGTGCACGGCCGCAGCCGCGCCGAAGTCGAGGACAAGGTCAACGCCATTGCCCGGGCCCTCGGCCCGGCGGCACGCGCCCACGACGTGCTTTACAGCACGCGGCTGCTCAAAAAGACGGGCCTGCGGCTTGTCGCCTGAAAGCGAGGATCGAGATGTTCAGGGTTAGCCAATATATGCGGGAAATTGCCGCGCCGACGCCACTGCGGCCGCGCGCCGCGCCGCCGGGGCCGGTGGTCATCTGGAACCTGATCCGGCGCTGCAACCTGACCTGCAAGCATTGCTATTCGATCTCCGCCGATACGGATTTTCCCGGCGAATTGAGCACCGGCGAGGTCACTACGGTGATGGATGACCTGAAGGGCTTCGGCGTGCCGGTACTCATCCTCTCCGGCGGCGAGCCGCTGCTCCGCCCCGACATCTTCGAAATCTCGCACCGCGCCAAGGCGAAGGGATTCTATGTCGGGCTCTCCACCAACGGCACCCTGATCGACCACTCCAACATCGATGCCATCGCCGCCGTCGGCTATGACTACGTGGGCATCAGCCTGGACGGCCTTGGTCCGACCCACGATGCGTTCCGCCGCAAGGCGGGTGCGTTTGAGGCCTCGCTGGGCGGCGTGCGCCTGTGCCGCGCGCGCGGCATCAAGGTCGGCCTGCGCTTCACCCTGACCCTGGACAACGCCCACGAACTGCCGGACCTGCTGCGTTTGGCGGAGGCCGAGGACGTGGACAAGTTCTATCTCTCCCATCTCAATTACGCCGGGCGCGGCAATAAGAACCGCGGCGACGATGCGCACCACGAAACCACGCGCCGGGCCATGGACCTGTTGTTCGACACCGCCTGGGACTATGCGCAGCGCGGCCTCGACAAGGAAATCGTCACCGGCAACAACGACGCCGACGGCGTCTATCTGCTTCTCTGGGCGCAGCAGCGCTTTCCGGACCGGGTCGCGCACCTGCGGGCGAAGCTGGAGCAGTGGGGCGGCAATTCCTCCGGCGTCAACATCGCCAACATCGACAACCTCGGCAACGTGCATCCGGATACGTTCTGGTGGCACTACAACCTGGGCAACGTGCGCCAGCGCCCCTTCTCCGAGATTTGGCCGGATAGGTCCGATCCGATCATGGCCGGCTTGAAGCAACGGCCACGGCAGATCGGCGGGCGCTGCGGCGCTTGCCAGCACTTCGCCATCTGCGGCGGCAACACCCGGGTGCGCGCGTTGCAGTTGACGGGCGATCCCTGGGCCGAAGATCCGGCCTGCTATCTGAGCAACGCCGAGATTGGCGTCGATGCGAACCGAACCCGCCTGGAAAACGCGCCCTATCGGGGACGCACCCATGCCGCGGCGGAGTGACATTCTGCGCGGCGCACTCGCCGGGGCCATGTTGCTCCTGGCGACACCGGCGCTGGCGCAAACCGAACCGGCGGCGCTCTACGGCCAATACTGCGCCACCTGTCACGGCAGCGACCGCCTGGGCGGGCAAGGCCCGGCGCTGCTGCCGGAAAACCTGGGCCGCCTGAGCAAGGACGAGGCGGTCAAAGTGATCACCGAAGGCCGCCCCTCGACCCAGATGCCCGGCTTTGCCGAGCACCTGAACGAGGCAGATGTGGCGGCGTTGGCCGCCTTCATCCACACGCCGCTGCCCGAGGTGCCGCGATGGGGCGAGGCCGAGATCGAAGCCAGCCGCATCTTCGACGCGGCGGCGGCGCAGGCGCCGGGAAAACCGGTCTTCACCGCCGATCCGCTCAACCTGTTCGTCGTCGTCGAAAGCGGTGATCATCACGTGACCATCCTCGACGGCGATACCTTCGAGCCGATCTATCGCTTTCCCAGCCGCTTCGCCCTGCACGGCGGGCCCAAGTTCTCGCCGGATGGCCGCTTCGTCTACTTCGCCTCGCGCGACGGCTGGATCAGCAAGTTCGACATCTACAACCTGACCATAGTCGCCGAGGTGCGCGCCGGCATCAACACGCGCAACCTGGCGATCTCGGCGGACGGGCGGTTTCTCGCGGTGGCCAACTACCTGCCGCACTCTCTGGTACTGCTCGATGCGGCGGATTTATCTGTGCGCCGGGTCATCCCGGCGACCGACCGTACCGGCACGCAAAGCTCGCGGGTTAGCGCCGTCTATCAGGCACAGCCGCGCAACAGCTTTGTCGTCGCCCTGAAGGACGTGCCGGAGATTTGGGAGATATCCACTGACGAGAACGCACCCCCCGTCTACGCCGGCCTGGTCCACTCCTACGAGCCGGGCATGGTCGAGGCCCTGCCCGCCAGTGAGGGCCTGTTCGCCCTGCGCCGAATCGCCATCGACGCGCCGCTGGACGATTTTTTCTTCGATCCGGACTACCGCAACCTGCTCGGCTCGACCCGCGACGGCAGCAACGCGGTGGTGGTCAATCTGACCGTCGGCCGGCAGATCGCCACCGTCGATCTGCCCGGTTTGCCGCATCTGGGTTCCGGCATCACCTGGCCATACCAGGAGCGGATGGTGATGGCGACGCCGCATCTCAAGGACGGCAAGGTCAGCATCATCGACATGACCAACTGGCGGGTCATCAAGACGCTGCAAACCGATGGTCCAGGGTTCTTCATGCGCAGCCACGAGAACACGCCCTATGCCTGGGTCGACGTCTTTTTCGGCCCGCACAAGGACGAGATGCAGATCATCGACAAGCGCACCCTGGAGATCGTCCGCACCCTGCGGCCCAAGCCAGGTAAGACCACCGGCCACGTGGAATTCACCCGCGATGGCCGTTTCGCCCTGGTCAGCCTGTGGGAGATGGACGGTGCCCTGATCGTGTACGACGCCGCGACATTCGAAGAGGTCAAGCGCATCCCTATGTGCAAGCCATCGGGAAAATATAATGTCTATAACAAGATTACGCTCTCGGCCGGTACCAGCCATTGAGCCTGCCGCGCTGGCGGCCAGTGCCCTGATCCTGGTCGGGCACGGCTCGGCGCGCGGCGGCGGTGGCAACCCGGCCCTGCAGGCGCATGCGGCGGCGTTGCGGGCGCGCCGGATTTTTGCGGAGGTTCACGCCGCGGCTCTCTACGGCGCGCCGAGCCCGAGCGAAGCCTTGGCCGCCGCGGTCGCGGCTGGCGTCCGCGATATCACCATCGCACCGTTGTTCATGTGCGACGGACAGTTCACCCGGACCATCCTGCCCCGCGCCTTCGGCATCGATGGGCGGAGCAACCAGTCCGGGCCGTACCTGCGCGTTTGCGAGCCAACGGGCTTGCGGCCCGAGCTGACCGCCTTGCTGCTGCGCCGGGCCGGGGAGGCGGCGGTGCGCGCCGGTTTGCGGCCGGGCGCCTCCGAACTGCTGCTCATCGCGCACGGCTCGACACGCGACCCAGCCTCCCACGCGGCGACGGAACAACACGCGGAACGGGCGCGGGCGGCCAGGGTGTTTCTTACGGTGCGCACGGCCTATCTGGACCAGGCTCCATACCTGACTGACGTGTTTCGCACGCACACCCGCCCGGCGATCGCCGTCGGCCTGTTCGCCGCCGGCGATTTGCATGCGGGCACCGATATCCCCCGGCTGATCGCGGCGCACGATGGGCCACCCATTCAGTGCGTGGAGGCCATCGGCGCGGACCCGGCTATTCCCGACTTGGTGCTGGCCCAGGTGGCCGCCGCGGT
>Ga0315550_1002494_pt1 | contig 11254 bp, 8 predicted proteins | sample SalMarSW160190MG_2_FD_203100 | JGI IMG/M metagenome (GOLD analysis project Ga0315550, IMG submission 203100) | Salt marsh sediment microbial communities from the Plum Island Ecosystem LTER, Massachusetts, United States - Salt Marsh Sediment SW1601-90 ... | reverse complement strand
AAGAGATCAAAACCACTGCTTACGGCGACTTAGGTGCCGAAGCTATCTATGAAATAAAGGTAAAGGATTTTCCCCTGTTTGTGGCTTATGATATTTACGGCGGTGATATTTTTGATTCGGCTCTTCTCAAGGAGTGACAGCCCATAAAAACAGCCATGGGCAGTGTAGCTATATGGCAGGGAGCATAGATTATATTACAGGCTAAAGCAGTGGTCTTACCGCCTAAGCCCTGCGGTCCTATTCCCGTCTTGTTTACTGCCTTTAGTATCTTATTCTCCAGTGTTCTGTATGCCTTATCTTTATTTCTTATATTTAGATTTCTAAAACTGGCTTTTCTTGCCAGGCCGGTCACTTCTGAGGCTCCTCCGCCAAGACCTATACCGATTATTACTGGAGGACAGCATTTGGTGACGTTATTCTTGACTACTTTTAAAATAAGATCGATTATTTCAGCTTCTTCTACCGATGGATTCAACATATAGAGATAAGAACAATTCTCGCTTCCTCCCCCCTTCAGATAGATTTTTATGTGAAGACCGGGAACAGAGGTAAAACCGGTACTTACTATTGCAGGAGTGTTATCGGAAGTATTTTTTCTTTCATACAGCGGGTCATTTACTATTGATTTTCTAAGATAATTTTTGCTGTAGGTATCTGCCACTGCCTGATTCAACCGGGTATTTAAATCACCACTATCCTCAATACAGATACCTGGACCGATATCAATATCAACATAGACTGATCCGCAATCCTGGCATAAGGGTAGTTTTTGCTTTGCAGCAATTTCTGCATTCTCCAGGATAAGGTCGAGAATTTTTTTAGCTCTGGGGCTCGTCTCTCTTGAGACAGCTGCTTTTAATGCACTTTTTATATCATCAGGAAGATTAAAACTTGCTTCAATCAGAAGCTTCCTTACTTCCTTTGTTATAGTTGTAATTTCTATACTTTTCATCTTTTCCGGGACAATCCTGATTTATACATAGATTCCAGGGCTTTCTGCCTTTTTTTATAATCTTTACTATAGGGTATCCACAGTGCTTGCACTTTTCTCTGGTTGTTACAAGTAAGCCCTTCTGGGGAAGTGAAAATGTGGTCTTGCATTCAGGATAAGCATTACAGCCTATAAATCTCTTTTTAGTTTTTCTGGCAATCCTGACTATCAGTTCCCCATCGCAATTTTCAGCCGGGCATTTACCTACTATAAGATCTTCTTTGATCCCCTTTTTGATCTCCTGTGATATTTCATCCTTTTCTTTTTGGAGAACAACCATAATATCCCTCAGCATATTTCTTGATCTGTCCACAACATCCTCTTTAGTCTCGTCTCCACTTACAATCCCATCCATATACATCTCTAATTCCGAGGTCATCTCAGGGGATGATATTTTCTCAGCATGCTTTTTTAACATTTTCACTACAGCAACAGCTTTCTCGGAAGGCTGAAGAGGATTTCCCCCCACATATCCCCTTTGAATCAGGCTTTGAATGATCGTGTGGCGGGTAGCCTTGGTACCCAGGCCCAGCTCCTCCATTTTTTCAACCAGCTTTCCCTGAGTATATCTTGCCGGCGGTTTGGTTTCTTTTTCTAATAGTTCCCTGTCCAATACAGCAAGCACCTGCATTTTTATAAGCTCGGGAATAAAAACATCTTTACGTTTGTAGTAGGGGTAAAATCTTGTCCAGCTTTCTTCTATGATCTTAGAGCCGCTGGCGTTAAATATCTCGCCATTTATATCAATAGATGCAGTGACATTTTTATTTTTTGCCGGCGGCAAAAGGGTGCATATAAACCTTCTTACAATCAGATCATACAGCTTCCATTCATCGCCGCTCAGACTGGTCTTTCCCGCCACTGAAGTAGGATATATCGGCGGATGATCTGTTGACCTCTTACTGCCCCTGCTGGCCACTATATTTTTCTGGGCAAGAACTGCTTCAGACATCTGACTGTATTCACTACAGCTGCCAAGCATCCTGACAATTTCCTTTATATCTATTGAAGAAGGATAAACCGTATTATCGGTTCTGGGATAGCTTATATAACCATTCATATACAGATTCTCGGCAATGCTTATGGTCTTTGGCGCGGTAAACCCCATGGAACTCCCACTTATTATAAGAGCAGTGGTGTTGAATGGTGTCGGAGGCTTTATATCGCTGATATTCTCCTTTACCTCCATCACCGTCCCCCTGTCACCGATTCTGCTGTAAACAGCCTGGGCATTTTCCTTTTTTAAAAATCTTTTCTTTTTATGAACAGCCTCAAATTCTTCCCCTGATTCTGTTTTAAGCTTTACACTCACCACCCAGTAAGAAACGGGCACAAATGATCTTATTTCTGACTCTCTTTCAACTATAAGAGCAAGAGTAGGTGTCTGTACCCTGCCTACCGATAGAAATTTGTCCTTTATCTGAAAAGTAGCAAGTGATATGAAACGGGTAAGCGTTGCGCCCCAGATCAGATCAATATCCTGTCTTGCCCTTCCTGCAAAAGCAAGTTCAGAATCGATTTTCCCCAATTTTAAAAATGCCTGGTTTATATCTTTAGGAGTTATTGCAGAAAACTTCACTCTTTTTGCATCAATAAGAGAATTTTTTTCTTTGATCACCTGCATGGCATCGTAACCAATAAGTTCGCCTTCTCTATCATAATCCGTGGCTATTATGATCTCATCTGCTTCACTGGATACCTTGATAAGTGCCTGTATTATCTTCTTCTGAATAGGGATCTTCTCTATTTTTGCATCGATAAGTTCTACCGGATCTACTTTAAACCAGTTTGCATACTCTTTTGGGTAGTCCACTTTTAATATATGGCCTTTAAGTCCTATGGCTTTGCAGTCCTCACTATTAAACTTAAATTGATATACCGGTATTCCATATACCTTCTCCTGCACTACACCATTACCGGATAAGATCTCGGCGATCCTTCTGGCTGCTATTTCCTTTTCGCTTATTATAAGTCTCAAAAAAATACTCCCGCCGGGGTGATAAAAGTTTTGTAAATTTTAATTTATTTTATCAGAATTTGAAATAATAACATTAAAACAGAAATAAATAAATCTTTTAAATCTAAAAAATGACCGCAGTTTTATATTCTCACACACTCCGGGATATTAAAGTACTTATTTCAATTTTATTGATGTTGTTTTAAAATAACAAAAACATCTCAGCTATAAAAAGAGAAGAAATGAATTCAAATTTAAATCTTATAGACAGGATAATAAAATTAAAAAAAGAAAAAGATGCTGTTATATTAGCCCACAATTACCAGATCGGAGAAGTACAGGATATTGCAGACTCTGTAGGTGATTCTTTACAGTTAAGCATAGAAGCATCAAAAACAAAACATAAGATAATAATATTTTGCGGGGTACATTTCATGGCCGAGACTGCCAAAATAATATCTCCCGACAGGAAAGTCCTGCTGCCAGATAAGAACAGCGGCTGTCCGATGGCTGATATGATAAACGCATCACAGCTTAAAAAGTTAAAAAATGAAAATCCTGGTGCATTGGTAGTATGCTATGTAAACTCCTCCGCCGAAGTAAAAGCAGAGAGCGACATATGCTGCACATCCTCAAACGCAGTAAATGTAGTAAAATCTATCCCAAAAAATAAAAAAATAATATTCATACCGGATAAATACCTGGGGGGCTACGTTCAAAAGCAGACCAACAAAAAACTAATATTATGGAATGGTTATTGTCCCACACATATTATGATCAACGTCAAGGATATTATAAAACTTAAAAAGGATAATCTGGATGCTGCTGTCATAGTACACCCGGAATGCACTCCGGAAGTAATAAACATTGCAGACAAGGTAGCTTCTACCGGAGGAATGATAAAATATGTAAAAAACAACAGCAAAAATAAATTTATCATCGGGACAGAGATAGGAATAATACACAGATTAAAAAAAGAAAATCCCGATAAAACCTTTTACGCTGCAACCGGCAAAGCAATATGCCCGGATATGAAACTTATAAACCTGGAAAAAATCCTCTGGTCACTGGAAGAGGAAAGTTATGAAATAGACATTCCGGAAGAAATCATACGGAAAGCCAGATCAGCTATCGACAGGATGATAGCTATTAAATAAATTATGTTACCAAGATATTTAATAAGTCTACCATTTTTTAAAAAAATCCATAAATACTGCGATTGTATAATTATCGGCAGCGGAATAGCAGGTCTTTCTACTGCCATGAGGCTGGCTCAAAATAACAATATTAAAGTGCTTACTAAAAGTTCTCTTGCCGATTCAACGACCTGGTATGCTCAGGGCGGTATTGCCGCAGCTATAAAGAAGCCTGATTTCTGGAAAAACCATTATGAAGACACCATTGCGGCAGGGCAGGGCCTCTGTGATAAGAAAGCAGTGGAAATATTAGTAAAGAATGCCCCGAAGATGATAGAAGACTTGATAGAAATAGGCACTAATTTTGATATCTCCGAAGGTGAGATAAGTCTTACTACAGAAGGTGGGCACAGTTATCCGAGAATCCTTCATGCCGGAGGGGACGCTACCGGAGAGGAACTGGAAAAAAAACTGGTCTCTTACTCCAAAAGCCAGAAATATATAAATTTCCTTCCGGAGTATTTTGTACTGGATATACTGGTGAGCGACAATAGATGTATAGGGATCTTAGGAATGGATATAAATACCGGAGACCTTGAAATACGCCCTGCTGCGAATATTGTAATCGCCAGCGGCGGTATCGGACAGATATATTATATTTCCACTAATCCTCCCATATCAACTGGAGACGGTATTGCCATGGCATACAGAGCGGGAGCTGCTGTCAGTGACATAGAATTTATCCAGTTTCATCCTACGGTATTTAAGACAAAAGAATCAAAATTATTTCTGATAAGTGAAGCCTTAAGAGGTGAAGGCGCTTATCTTAAGGACTGCCGTGGAAATAGGTTTATGGTCGGAAAATATCCCAAGGCAGAACTGGCCCCTAGAGATATAGTAGTCAAGGAAATGATACGGGTGATGGATAAAAGTAATTGTGATTATGTCTATCTGGATGCCAGGCACATTCCCGAAAGTCACCTTAAAATACGTTTTCCTAATATAATCTCAAAACTAAAAGAAAACGGCCTCAATCTTAAAAAAGATTTGATTAAGGTCTCCCCGGCCCAGCATTATCTAAATGGTGGTATCAAAACGGACTATAATGGAAAGACAAATATAGAAGGCCTGTACTGCTGTGGTGAGGCGGCTTCAACCGGTGCACACGGAGCAAACAGGCTGGCAAGCAACTCTCTTATTGAGGGTCTGGTGTATGGATGGAAAATCTACAGGGACATAGAAAAAAAACTGAAACAAAAAAATAAAAGTGTAGAAGTCAAGACCATCCAGTTGATAAACAACCTCTTAAGAGAGGCTGTTATAAAAAAAAGTAAAGTAAGCAAGTCAAGCTGTAAAAAGCAAGATATCTTAAACCAGATCTCTGATCTTAGAGATATTATGACCAGAAAAGTAGGTATTTTGAGAGACGCAGATAGCTTAAAGAAAGCAAAAAAATTTGTCGATCTGCACACGAGTAGTGATGATATTTATAACACAACGGATAAGGACGTTCTGGAGTTTGCCAATATGCTTGTCGTGGCCGGCCTTATAATAAAGGCTGCAAGCCTTAGAGAAGAAAGCAGGGGGACACATCAGAGAAATGACTTTCCGGAGAAAGATGATAAAAACTGGAAAAAACATATAATACTGAAACAGGATAAAGTATATTTTAAAAATGTGAAGTCTTAGTATAATCAAACATGGCAAATAAACTCTCAAAAAACGAAGTAAAAGATATTATAAGAAAAGCCGTTTTAGAAGATCTGGGCAGTTCTGGAGATCTGACCTCCGATAACCTTATCCCGCCGGATGAAAGAATATCTTCCTATATAATATGCAAGGAAACAGACGGTGCGGTGTTGAGCGGCCTGGATGTAGCAGGTTTTGTGCTGGAGGAAATAGACAGCAGTATAAATATTAAAAAATTAAGAAGTGACGGGGACAGTCTTAAATATATGGATAAGATCTGTAATATTTCAGGTCCCACCCTATCAATTTTAAAAGCTGAAAGAACCTGCCTTAATTTTATACAGCATATGTCGGGTATTGCTACTCTTACCAGCAGATTTGTTAAAATCGCCAAACCCTATAAAGTCAGAATTTTTGATACCAGAAAAACAAAACCTCTCCTTAGAAAAATTGAAAAGTATGCAGTGACCTGCGGCGGCGGCTGTAATCACAGATACGGCCTTTTTGATGGAATAATCATAAAAGACAATCATATAGCTGCAGCCGGCGGGGTATTGAATGCCCTAAAAAAAATCAGAACAAAAATCCCCCGCGGTTTAAAAATTGAAGTGGAAGTCAAAGATCTCTGTCAGCTTGATGAAGCAATAACCGGCGCGGCGGATATTATAATGCTTGATAATATGGATACCGGCCAGATGAGCAAGTCAGTCAGTAAAATAAGAGAAAACAAAGGCAGATCCTTCCTTATTGAAGCTTCAGGAAAGGTCAATCTGGAAAATCTTGAAGAGATATGTAAAACAGGTGTTGATATGATATCTGTAGGGCTTATAACTCATTCAGCGCCGGCCATTGATTTCTCACTAGAATTTGAGAGGAAAATTTGAGCAACAAGGATTCACCAAAAGGTTCATTAGATTTTCCAAAAACTTTTATGTTTGGTTCGTCAACATCGGCCTTCCAGATAGAAGGAGCCGGCAACACTGAATGGAAAGGTTTCATCGGTGCAGACGGGACCAGGCTGGACAAAGCCATTGACCATTACCGCAAGTTTAAGCAGGATCTTAAGTATATATTATATCTGGGTAATGCTTACAGGTTCAGCATGGACTGGTCAAAATTGCAAAAGAGTGCCTATAGCCCTCTGGACCATAAAGCTGTCTCGCATTATATGGAGATATTTAAAACCTTGAGACAAAATGATAAAAAGATCATGCTGGTTATAAATCATTTTTCAAATCCATTATGGCTGGCAAAAAAAGGCGGCTGGACCAATAGAAAGTCCGTCGAAATTTATTTTGATTACCTAAAAAAAATCTTAAAAGCGTACTCGTACTACATCGATTACATCAACACCTTTAACGAGCCGAATGGATATGCCATCATGGCGTATATAATGAAGGAATTTCCCCCCAGAAGATTCAACCCGTTCTTAAGAAGAAGAGTCTTATCCAATATGAAAAGGGCACACAGCATGGCATATGATTATATAAAAGAACATTACCCGCATATAAAAGTTGGTATTTCTCATGCCTGTATGTACACTCAACCCTTAAGGGAAAAGAACATATGGCAAAAATTTTTAAAATGGTTCCTGGGCTATTATATGTTTGAGCATGTACATGAGATGTTTACCCAGGATGGAAAAGTGGATTATATAGGTTTTAGTTATTACGGAAGGATACTGATTTCAGGATTTCCGGTTACTGCATATGAAGAAAAGGGCAGGAAAGTCCTGGATAAGTTAGGTTTAGAACATGACGATATGTGGGAAAATTATCCTGCAGGTATCTATTATCTGATCAAAAGATTTTATAAAAAACATAAAAAACCTATAATCATCACAGAAAATGGGATCTGTACTAATGATGATAGAATAAGAATAGAAAATATTTATAACCACTTATATTATATAAAGAAAGCTCTTGACGAAGGTATTGATGTCGCAGGATACTTTCACTGGTCTACTTTTGATAATTATGAGCTATCGTACGGCCCGTCGAGAAGATTTGGACTTGTCTCGGTAGATTTTGATTCCCCTGATTTAAAAAGAGAGATAAAGGAGTCGGGTGAATATTATCACAGGATCTTAAATCTGCATAAGCTGGTCAAATACAAAGCCCCAAAATAGTCTTGGGGCTTTGTCTCTATAAGCAAAATTTTTTATAAATTAAAAGAAATCCTCTGCATTCTACTTTTTAGCTATTGCACCTACCAGTATTGATATTACACCTACCGCTATTTTCACAAAAGCATGCCACAGTGGTTCAGAGCCTATAGCCAGTGCTGGTATAGCTCCCATTACACCCATTACGAGTACCAGTACGCCTACAATTATTAAAGTTATTTTACATACCATAATGATTTCCTTTCTGATAACATTTTTATTATTACTACCATAGACGAACAGTTAATTATGGAGTTTCATTTAGTATTAAGTTTTATTATTATAAAAATAATATTATAATAAGATATATACATAAAGTATACTAATTACATAATTAATTGCACAAAGCCTTAAAAAATGATTAAAACCTTTTTATCCAGCGTATCTGATATACAGGGACCCTCTCAGAATTTATCCTTTTCACTCCAGGCTATTGATTAATGCAGGTATTTTGAAGCGACTTTTATTAGTATGTATTTACTGATCTTTTTAAGCTTTAAAGATATGCAGACAAAATATACTAATTTTTAATTTTGTATGCTACAAACCTAATTTTCTCTTGATCTCGGGGATCTTATTCCTGGCTGCTTCTACTCCTCTGCGGATAATCGCACCTCCACGAGTCAGATCAAAAAATCCAAAGTCTCCTACTTCAGGTTCTATAACTATATCTGCAATATCAAGGTAATGCCGGGTCATCTCGCACTGCATGATACTGAGACTTATATCAAGTACGTTACGAATTGATAATCTATTCTTGTTTTGTCTATCTTGTGTGTCGCTGTTTTTTAAGTCCTTCAGCTTATTTCTGGTATTTTCATTTTTTATGGATGAGGCTATTATGAAATCTACACCACCCATTTTCTTTAAAGAATCAGTGGGCAGGGGTTCTATCACCCCGCCGTCAACAAGAACATAATCGTTTATACAGACTGGAGAGAAAAAAGCCGGAATAGCGATGGAGGCCCTGACTGCATCAAGCAGCCTACCTTTAGACAGTACCACTTTTTCCCCTCTTATGAGGTCTACAGCAACACAGCATAATTTTATACGGCAGTCACTAAAAGTCTTATCTCCCAAGAATTTCTTCAGTTCTTCCTCGACCCTCCGCCAGTTTATAATCCCCGTTTTTGACAATGACAGATTAGAAAAAAGCAAAAAACTTTTCCAGTCCATTGACCGGACATAGGCTTCTATTTCTTCCAGCGTTATCCCGGAACAATAAAAGGCACCGATTATAGAACCCATACTTGTACCCGATACGGCTGCTATATCTACACCCAGTTCTTCAAGTACCTTTAAAACACCGATATGGGAAAACGCCCTTGCTGCTCCCCCGCTTAGTGCTATGCCTATCTTCTTTTTCTTTTTAAAGATTGCTCTAAGCATCTCTCTTAAAAATTTCAGATAATAGATTTGGCGGCTGTATTAAAACCGCTGACTTGTATAATTATACTATTTTCAGATGCACAGTACGAGTGAGCCTGAGTACCGGATCAATTTACAATAAAATCATTGTAGAGTAAAATTTCTTTAGTTTCTAAATACGACCAACAATTATATGACCGGTAAGATTTTTAAAATTATTGTTTTTTTACTATCTGTCATACTTACCATTTCAATGATTTTACCAATGCTGTCATGCAGTAAAAGAAATCTTGAAAAACTTGGATTGAAACCTGAAGAAGATACCGGAAACGAGAAACCTGAAACTGAAATGGTCAGTGATGAAGACATCCAGGATACCAATGATACTCAGACGCATGCTAAAAAAACAGAGGATACCTCTCTGCCCGGTAAAGATGATTCCGATAGTCAGGATATTAGTACTGACCCTATCGGTATAGACAGTGCCGATACAACCAAATTACGGATATATTATAAAGAAGCAATTAAATATTTTGATGAACAATCTTATCTCATCGCTGAATATTATTTCAATAAAATCAAATACAGTTACTTTCTGCTTCAGGATCATATTTTCTATTACCTGGCAAATTGCCTTATGCTTCAGGAAAAATATGAACAATCGGAAGAATATTACTTGAGATTAATAGAAAATTATCCTGACAGCATCTGGTTAGAAAAGGCCAGCCTTGAATATGCTGACCTCTTTTATATAAAGAAAGATTATGTTACTGCTGAAAAAGAGTACCAATACTTCCTTTCCACCTTTACCGATTCGGAATACCTACCATACTGTCTGTTTCAGCTTGCTGCCTGCCAGGAAAAGAACGACAAATTAGACCAATCCTTTGAAAACTATAAAAAAATATGGTTAAATCATCCTCTTGATGAATACTCTGAAACTGCATGGGACAATCTAAACAGACTTGCAGAAGAGGACTTAATCGAACCTTTTATCCCCACAGCTAGACAGATCTACAGGAGAGCTGAGATATTTTTCAACAGCTATTATTATGATAGCGCGCTGGAAGAACTGGATAAAATACTGGAGGGAGATTATATAAATGATTTGCCGCAGAGCTTGCACAGTGAAGTGTTGTTTAAAAAAGGTATGTGTTACTACAACCTCGGCGACTATGACCAGGCCAGATCTTACCTGATACAGTCTTATAAAAAGTCAGCGTCAGGTCCGGTAGCCGATGACAGCCTCTTTTTTTTAGGAAGGGCTCTTACTAATCTTGACCGTACGGACGACGCTATTTCTTATTACCAAGAGCTTCTAAGCCTTTTCCCCAGCAGCAATTACTGTGATGATGCACTTTACAGGACCGGTAGAATATATTCTTTAAAAGAAAGCTACAATAAAGCCGCCAGCTACTTTCAAAAAGTATCCAGTGATTATCCCGGCGGAGACAAACTACCTGATGCACTCTGGGAGCTTGGCTGGATAAAGTACAGGTCGGCTGATTTTGATTCTGCAGGTGCTGCCTTTTCTGATTATACCTCTTCATATAAAGGCACTCAATTAGAAGAAAAGGGATTGTTCTGGGAGGCTAAGTGCCTTCAGAAATTGGGAGAAAATGGAAAAGCAGCAACTTTATACTTGAATATAATAAATTTAAATTCATATTCCTACTACACATTTAAATCCAGAGAACTACTTTCAGAAATGGATATAAAAGCCCAGATAAAAGAAATAGATACCCAGCTGGATCCCGAAAACTCTCAGATTGCAGACACTATTCCGGATATATATGCCTTTTTAGAACAGGAAGATAATCTTCAGGATGTAATGATAAATCATATAAACAGAGCCATTGAACTGTACCAATTGGAATTTTATAACAGCGCCTCTCTGGAAATAGAGGCAGCAGAAAGCGAGATCGAACAAGACCCTTCGGGTATTTTAA
>Ga0315550_1002492_pt1 | contig 11256 bp, 9 predicted proteins | sample SalMarSW160190MG_2_FD_203100 | JGI IMG/M metagenome (GOLD analysis project Ga0315550, IMG submission 203100) | Salt marsh sediment microbial communities from the Plum Island Ecosystem LTER, Massachusetts, United States - Salt Marsh Sediment SW1601-90 ... | reverse complement strand
GAAATGTATGGGTGGAAAGAACCCTTGTATATGATGACGATCAGGGGATTATGCGATTCCTTACAAATGAACCCAATGCCATCACCTATGACTCTGTCCGCGATCAGTTTATTCTTGCCTGCGATAACGGAGTATTATTCAGCCTGCCTTCATGTACAAAATGCAATGTATCTGTCACGGTATCAAATAATGATCTTTATGCCATTATTTGCACACATGATCTTCTGCTAAGCGCTGGTGAAGAATTTTTTATAAATATTATAAAATTCTGAAATGGATCAGGTGTAAAGTTAGCCTCCTGCCATTTTTTCATGCATCGTATCCAACAACAGTCGCAGCATCAAAATCATTCACCCTCAAACTTAATTTTCCCGATAACTGGAAAGCATTCCTTGTCACCCAAAGTCAGCAAAGCTGAAAATATTTATTAATAATTTTAATATTAGTATCATTGTCTGTCTGATATATACGGAAAAAATCTTAATTTCTTACTTTTTGTTACGTCATAATTATAGGTAAACCAATTAAAGGCTGCAGATCCACTTTCATTGTTTTCATTGTAAGAAAACAGACCTATACGTGTTCCTTTCCAAAATCCGGCAGATGCAATAAATGACTCACCAAACTGATTGAATTGTGTATTTTTTTCATAAGGGCCGAAAATTGTCTTTGACCTTAAAACCGTCTGCCAGCCCCTTTCCACTCCGCCCTCAGGAATGCTGAGATAATAGTAGTCGTTCAGCTTGTGTATTTTTGTGCCTTCGGCCACCGGCCCTGTATAAACAGTTACACCATCGTCGAGCAGTTGCTTTCCGTCAGGGCTTAGTTTGTGAATTATTATCGGGCCGGCGCCAACTTTGCTATGCCCAGGATATCCTGTTCCGTTATCATCCCAGAAAGGACACGGATCTTCCCACCCGGCTATACCTTTAACCAGTACAAGAGGCTCCCACGGTCCCTCAGCCTTTGATGAAGAACTCATAAATAATCCCTCATCCGGGGTGCAGAACATCAGAAGGGCATCTTATTTTAACTTACTCCTCTCATACGACCTTTGTACAATTCTTTCACTAAGGCAAGCATATTAAATTGTTGATTATTATATCTTCTATTTCTTTATGGTCAGCTTTAACAGCCCGGGCAGCACAACCAGGAGCAATGGCAGCGCCATTACTAATCCGCCGATGACGGCGATTGCCAGAGGCTGGTGCATTTGTGCACCTGTACCCAACCCGAGAGCCAGCGGAGCAAGTGCTACAATAGCCCCCGTTGCAGTCATTAATTTAGGCCGTAACCGGGCAGAAATTGCATAAATCAAAGCACCCGGGACATCTGAATTCTTTAACTCTGTTAAGAACTGCTGAATTGTAAAAATGGAGTTCTCGCCTATAATACCGACAATCATAATTAAACCTGTATAACTGCCTACATTTAAGGGAGTGTTTGTTATAAACAGTGCTGCAATACCTCCGGCAATGCCTAATAAGCTTATGAAAATTACTATTGCCGAAAGTTTCAGGCTTTTAAACATAAAAAGGACTATAATAAAAACCAGTAAACCGCTAATGATCAGGATTTTTAGCAGCTCAGCAAAAGACTGTTGCTGTTCAGCATACGAGCCGCCGTATACAATCTGGTAAGTGGATGGCAGTTCAATTCCGGCAAGTTTTTTTTGTATTTCCTTCATCACGCTGCCAAGATCCCTCATATCAAGCCTCGCGGTAACAACACCCATAGTCTGAAGATTTTCTCTCTGTATTTCCGAGACGCCGCTTTGGATTGATAATTCTGCAAATTTTTCAAGAGGCAGATAATCACCGGAAGATGTACTTATTAATGTTTTTCTGATATTTTCAAAAGGTGTTTTATTGTTCAGAGAATAGATCAGCCTGATATCGGTAAATTGTTCTTTTTCAGGTATTGTACCGATGACTATACCTCCCAGGTGCATCTCAGCCTGGCTCTGCAAGTCTGATGCTGAAAAGCCATATTGTTTAATAATTCCTTCTTTCGGAACAATCTTCATAACAGGTCCTGAGACAATAATACCGTCAAAAACATCGGCGGTCCCCAGTACAGTATTGACACTATCTGCAATCTGTCTTGACAGTTCTTCCAGTTTATCATGATCATCCCCGAAAATCTTGATCTCAATTGGCTGGACGCTTTTCATCAGATCTCCAAGCATATCGGTAATTACCTGACCAAAATCAGCTATAAGAGCAGGAACAGCACTTTCGACTTTTTCACGTATATCGTCCGCGACCTCCTCAGTTGTACGCTTCCTGTTTTTATCCAGCTCAATAAGATAATCGCCGCTGTATGGTTCTGTGATGAAAAATCCCATTTCAGTTCCGGTACGGCGTGAATATGTTTTTACCTCAGGGATGGTTTCTATAATCTTATCCACTTCACTCAATATTCTGTCGGTTTCTTCAAGAGAGGTGCCGGGAGGAGTTGTATAATCGAGGACGATTGATCCTTCGTCCATCTCAGGCAGGAAGCCTGTAGGGAGTTTTGGCATTATATAAACAATACTTAGGATAAGTATAATGATTAAAGCGCCACTGATATAAGGCCTGGATATAAAAAACTCAATCCATTTATGGGTTTTAACTTTATGGATTTCGGTATTTTTTACAAGTGGTTTATCCCGGGAGAGAAGCAGGTAGATCACAGGCAAGCCGATCCAGGTAATTATAAACGAACATAGCAAAGTGATTATCATTGTCATTGTCAGGATCTTAAAATAAGCTCCTGCTATACCTGTCATCAGTTCAAACGGGATAAGAATAACAATAGTAGCAAGTGAGGAACTGACCATTGCCGGAAACAAAAAACCTATAGCTTTACCTACAAGTTCTTTCGGCATCCTGTCAGGAAACTCTTCATGTGTCCTGTGAATCTGTTCAACTACAATAATTGCATCATCAATAATCAATCCTATGGAAGCCGCAATAGCCCCAATTGTCATTATGTTAAAATCATATCCAAGGAAACCAAGTGTGATAAATGTAAGAGCCAGGGTAAGAGGAATAGTAATTAAAATAACCGCACTTGCTTTAAGGGAACGCAGGAAAATTACCACAACTACAATCGCAAGTAACAATCCTATCCAAAGGACATCAATTATGCTTCTGATGCTGTCATTTACAAACTCTGCCTGGTTATAATAAGGTTTTAAAGTAACATCTTCAGGCAATATTTTTTCCAGTTCCCTGACCTTGACAGAAACCTGTTCGGCTACATCAATAAGGTTACTTTCAGGCTGTTTCAGAACCGCAATTAAAGGCACATCCTTCCCATCGGCTTTTATTTTGATGTATTCGTTACGTTCAGAGATCTCGACATTTGCAACGTCGCTGACTTTTATGTGTCGGACTCCATTATTGAAAATAACCAGATTTTCAAGCTGTTGTTTATTCTTCAGCGTAGCATCAGTGACCGTCAGATAGAGCCTGTTGTAGTCTATAGTATAACCGTTGGATTTAATAAAACCGGTCTGTTGTAAAACATCCATAATCTGCTGAGGATTTATTTTCAGCTGGCGCAATTTTTCCTCATCCGGAATAATCCTGTATTCTTTTACCTTGCCTCCGATTACCTGAACAGACGCAACACCTGCAATCCTCGATAAATAAGGTTTTACAATATATTCTGCAATGAGCTTTAATTCAATCTGGTTTTTTGAATCAGAAAATATTGAGTACCCCATTACCGGTAAAATTGAGGGGTTCATTTTTTCAACAGTTATTTCAATATCCGGAGGTAGAATACTTTTTATCCTGGCAATCTGGGATTCCACCTGCTGTTTGTCCAGGTCAATATCGGAATCCCATTCCATATATGCTGATATCTCGCAGCTTCCCATAGTTGTTGCACTGCGTACAAGACTCAGGTGTTCGACCTTTTTTATAGCATCTTCAAGAGGCTTGGTAACCTCCACCATCATTTTATCTACAGGCTGTTCTCCGTTATCGGCAATTATTTTGATCTTTGGAAAAGTAACATTTGGGAACAACGAAGTCTTTAAATTTTTATAAGAAAATGCCCCGAGTGCCAGAATTAAAAGCAAAAGAATTGAAATCGGCGTTTTAAATCTGATAAATATCTTTTCCATATTATTTTATTATTGTAATTACAGTGCTGTCAGGCAAACCATACGCTCCTTCTGTGATAATCAGGTCTTTCCCATTCAATTGAGATGATATTATTTCTACAATACTGTCATTTTCAATTCCTCTTTTAACAGGGATTTTTACAGCCATATCGCCGGCATCAATCCTCATGATCCAGAATTCACTCTGGGTTTCATTTGTCATCAATGAAGATTTTGTTACCAGAAAAACATTTTTGTGTATTTCATTAAGAAACTTAATTATCAGATTAAGATTTTCCGGCAATTGCCTGTTTGTTTCAGGTTTTATGAGTACTGTCTGGGTTTGATTAACCTCATCCACAACTGGAAGAATCCTGGAAACGGAACCAGTAATAATTGTATTGTCTGTCAGAAGTATTTTACATTTTCGCTCCTTAAGTAATATAGAATGATACTCAAAAGGTACATTTACCTTAACCATTAAATCTTTACTGTTAACAATGTTGCAAAGCAGGCTTCCTTCTGCCACATAAACTCCCGGCTCATTAATAATCAACTCATTAACAAAACCGTCAGAGGTTGCCTGGACCTTTACAATGCCAAAATCCCCAATTGTGTCACTGTCAGATTCAAGCGCTTTGCGTTCCCTTGTTTGTACCTCGAAAAGGATTTCATCTTTCTGAACCTCGTCTCCGAATTTCATGTTAACCCTCATAATGTAACCTGAAATTGGCGAAACAACCTGGGTTTTTTTAAGATAAACAGTATTACCGTTAAAACTTATTTCATTTTCGATATCACCTTTAATAATCTGTGTTGCTTTTACTGAAACCACAGGCATCTGCTCTTCATCTGAAGCGACTCGGGTCTTGCAGGATGAGAGCATTTGAAACATGTAAATGGCAAAAAGAAGGATAAATAACTTTTTCATCATATAATAATTTAATTTTAATGGTATGATGGAACCCACATGTAGCTGATTATTATAATATGGTGTTTAGCTTCGCTGAGCTCGCAAGCTCGGTTGTGTATGTAAATACATGTGGGTTTCATTATATGGTTTTTAATAGTTCAGGTAATTATATGAATTGATCAGGAGTTGTTTTTCCATTTTAAGCTGGAGGATTTCCTGTTGGTTTGCAGCAATATCCTTAATAAGATTTTTAAAATCCATAACTGATGCTTCTCCTAGTGAAAGTTCTTTGGAATATGCATCATAGAGCTTGCCATACCGGCCTGCCATTTGTTCTTTGAGAATGATTCTTTGATTAATTGCCTCTATCTGACTCATAATCTTGTTTTTACTTATATCATTTTGCGTAAGGAAGGTTCTCTTCTCAAATTCCAGAGTCTGCAGGTTTATAGCTGATTTTTCTCTTTGGATATTTCGCTGATGACCATCAAAAATGTTCAGGCTAAAAGAAATCCCTGTACTTAATCCAAATCTTTCAGGATAGGGTAAATAAGCTGCATTTAATCCTGCATCAGCAAACAGATCTAGTTGAGGTTTGTATTTCAGTTCATTAATAGCCTGTTCCGTTATAATGTTTAAGCTGTCGAGTTTGTAGGAAGTTAAAAAATTAGATCTCCCTGTATTTTCCGGCTTAATTATAAAATTTATTTCCTGAAGATCAACCCTGCTTGTATCGCTGATGCCACAAATAAGGTTCAAATCGTATAGATTAGTTATATACTCAGACTCGAACATCATATATTCTGCATTATAGTTTTGAACTTCAATTTGCAAAATCATCAAATCAATCTGCTTATAGATTGCGTTTTCAACCAGTTTATTCATTATTTTCAATTGCTCATCAAGGTACTTAACAAGAGACAGGCTATTATCAGCCTGTTTCCTTGATTTAATGCAAAGAATGTACTGATAGCCGACGATCTGTTCCAGTTCATGAATTGTCAGGGCTATATTATTGTTATTGATCTGACCTGAAATGTCGGCTTTATTGGCGTAGACTTTATATTTTGAACCTGTAAGAAGAGGTTGTTTTACTGAAACCAGGGCCTGAAATTGTCCTCCATCGGTTATTGCAAGATCATGACCGATATAATCTATTGCGCCGTCTGATACCAGATCCAACCGATTTACATTATTATCGTGCGAGATGATCGGAGCTAATGTAACACCGGAAACAAGATTTATTTCAGGCTTTGAGAGAATGCTGTTTATTTGCTTTAAATCAAGCTTAACAATCTGATTTTCATTTGTGTTTTTGTTAATAAGAGGACTGTTTTTCTGAGCCTGTTCGAGATAAAAATTTAAATCCTGCTGCTGGGCATTCAGAACAGACCCTGCCAGCAGGAACAATATTAAAATTATATTAGTTTTCACTTTTGTTTTAAAATTTTAGTTTGACGATAAAACAATGCAAGTCACCCTTATGATAATGGATATCAAGCAGACTTTGCCCGCCGAAGTCCTGATTTATCAGGACGAAAGCGGGTTTACTGTTCATGTAATTTCTGTCATCCAAGCAGCTGCCTGACAATTGTTGATATCTCTCTCATAAAGATCCTGCCGGGTATTCTCTTTATATATGGAAGCAGATTCCCTTCTTTGCTTAACGAGTTTCTGAATGATTTTGAGTTCTTCTTCAGCGGTTAATACAGCATCCGGACCTTTCTCGGATTTGGCAAGCAGAAAGGCTGTCTTTGCAGCCTTTATTGCGTCTAGGGCCATTTTATCTTTTACCTTCATGGCATTAATAATATCGCCGGAAATTTTTTCAGTAAGTGACATAATTAAATTATAATTGTTCTACAACAGTGAAGTGCAACAATATAAAGATACAAGATAAAGTTCAAAATTAAATATTTGATTGGTGTCCTTTCGAGGCAGGCAGAACATTTTTTATTACAGAGGAGTTGATAGAATTCTCAGGAAAGATTATTCGGGTGCGATAGTATATTTCACTGAAGCCATAAAGCGTGATTCTTGTTTTCTTATGGCAGAAGAGGATGGGTAAAGGGGTCAGATAAAATATTACCTGGGTGACAAACCTTAAACTCAAAATTCATTACTCTTGGATACAATGTAATGTTAGGGACCTGGTATGTGTCAGAAGAATTGGTAGTTACAATACCGGATGGAGGGGGAAAACATAGAAGATTATAGTACGAGGTGATAGCCATTACATATATATTTTAATTCTTATTCCAGGCTTTCAACTTTACTTTATTAAATGAATCCAGGGTGAAAATTATACGTATCCTATCTTTGATTGATGAGCTGATTGATCCAATATTTTGGGAAACCAGTAAAGGAATATGAATCTCGAAAAAGTTCCATATGCCTGCTTTCAGTCCAACTTCATAGAAAAATGGCGAATTATGACCAGTACTAAAACCATGATCGTTCAATAATAAATTTATAAAGGGTTTGACTGGCATCCTGCCGGCTTTTCCCGGCAGATTACTGGAGAAGGAAACAGAGATAAGCCAATGGCTATAGCCAAGACTATCATTGACAGGTGAAACCAACCCACCTTCAGATAAGGTCATTTGTCGCGACCAGAAAGTTTTCGGAAAAACACTGAAACGATCAGGGTAGGTGCCCTGGTAAAGATATAATTCACGTCCGCTTCTGCTGCTTGCCGATAAAGAATAGAAGGGAACCTCAGAAGAATATTTCAGCATTGTCCCTGCAAACAGCCTTATGTCCAAACCTTGATCTTTTCCATTATAGCTGAATTTGTAATTTATTTCTAAAGATGTTTTTTGGAAGGATTTACCTGATTCATATGCGGCATTCAGGTTGAAAGGATTAACCAATCCTGCATTCTCAAGGATATATCCAAACTGCAAATAAGAATTCATGTCTGCCTTTTCAGCCAAGTTAATCTTAAATAGGTCCGATGCCCCTGTATACATACCATATACCTTGTGCAATAGAGGATTATTTGCTTTTTTATTCCTGAAAAAGAGGTCTAATCCGGTCATCATTAAATTGTAATTTTGTTTGCCGGGAGCTCCGAATTGTGTAGCTTCCAGCTTGATAGTCGCCATCCTGATGAATTTATCATAGGGCGTGATATTGAATAAAATTCGCCCATATCCGGCCAGACTGGGTTTCCCGAATGAATAAAAAGGCATAAAAAAGTATTTCACAGGTTTGGATAACCACAATCCGTTGTGTAATGTCAAACCAGCCATAAAACCGTTTTCTCTTGTCCAGTTAATTGTTGGGATATAAGTTATAGTTCGTTTGCCGGGATCTTCAATAGTATATAAGAGTTGAAATCTTATGGGATCAATTTTACGGAAAATGCCTGATACCCGGATGTTATTATTGAGTCGGTATAATTCAGGCATTAAATGAAGGGGATCAATTTTAATTTCTGAATAATTTCCCGGAGGAATATCTATCCGTTTGCGCCCTTTAAAACCATCTGACCACTTCTCAAAACAGATAGTATCACCTCGTATTCCGGAGATAATTAAAGGCGATAGCATCTCTCCCCTGTTTTTTACAAGAAGTTGTTGATTCATGAAGCGAACTACTTTGTAATCAAGCCGCTTAGTTGTATTGGTAAAATCGCCGAAAAACCATGTTAAGTCTTTACCCGTCTGAAATTCAAATATACTGAAGAGATCATCAGGCTGAGGATGTTTTGATTTCCATGTGTGATAATAATTATGCATTGTTGAATCAAAAAGGGAATCACCCAACCAGGCTCTCAGGTAATTGAAACCTATCGCTGCTTTATCATAGAGAATAAGGTCATAGTTCAGGGCACTATAATCTGTTGCCGGCAGGTTAATTGGCTGTTCAAGGTTCAAGCGTGCCTGAAAAAGCCATTCAAGTTCCTGTATTCTCTCCTCAGGCATTTTGTCTATGTGAAAGAATTCTGGCAGCTTCCTGTTTTTAAAATAAATTTCCCAGAGCTTCTTTCCGGGATACTTTTCGTTCATATACCTTAGTTCGTATGCGCTGGTGATGCCTTCGTCCATAAACGGGTAGCGACGCTCATCTGATCCAAGAGCACTGTAAAACCAGTTATGACATATTTCATGTGCAATAACTTCATCAAGGGAGTAAGCATCATCAGCAATACCTATAACTGTTAATCCAGGGTATTCCATCCCTGATCCTGCCGTCAGGGCGCTTTGCACTGCTGTAAATGTTAAATATGGATAGTCCCCGATCCTGTTTGAAAAATACAAAATGGCGCAATTCACATATTTCAAAGCCTCTTTCCAGAGATCTGCCTGCTGATTGGTGAACATCACCCATGTAATCACTTCTCTGCCAGATTCGGGAAGTTTCACACTGCCTTTTAATACATGGAATCGCTTATCGGCAAACCATGCGAAATCATGTATCTTATTTCCTGTATACCTCAAGGTTTTCATCAGTCCTGAAGAGGGTGGAAATTCTTCTCCTCTATAGTCAATGGTCTTTTCCCAGGCAGTGTCGGCGGCAAGTTTATCAAGTCTTTCAGCTTCCATGTCATTTTGCAGGTTTCCTGTCGCACCTACAATATAATTTTCAGGTAAAGTTATACTCACATCAAAACTTCCGAATTCAGAATAAAATTCACCCTGATCCAGATATGGCATCTGGTGCCATCCGGACTTGTCGTAAACCGCTGGTTTGGGATACCACTGCGATATCTGATATGATTCCCCTATATGTCCTAATCGGGAAGTCACCCCAGCCGGAATCTTGACATGGAAAGGAGTGGTTACCATTATGGTGTCACCCGGACATAGTGCCTTATCAAGAATAATCCGGCAAATATCCGGTGCTCCCGGCATTAAATTCCAAGTAACCAACTGCCCTTCAACCTTAAAGTTCAATGAATCAATATATCCTTTCAATTCCGGATCATTGAATAATCTTTCCTTCCCTTTCTGACTAAACAATTGTTTTGCTAATCCGGTTTGATTATCAGAATAGCCATTAGGCCAAAGATGAAAAAATAAAAACCTAATTGTATCTGGGGAATTATTAATATACTCAACTGTTTCGATGGCATTTAATTCATGATGCCTGTCATTAAGAGTAACATAAATCTTATAATTAACCTCCTGCTGAAAATATTCCTGTGATAAGACATTGGGATTTGGTATAATAATCAGGAGACAGATTATCCACAAGCTCTTTATAAACCGAGAATTCGTTAAGAATTGCTTACAGCCTTTCTTGCCTATAAAGCCTCGACCTTCTTCACGCATTAACAGGTTTTTGAGATCTGTTGTCCATTAATTGCCTGAAAACAAAAGGGGTTAACCCGGTCACTTTTTTAAATTGATTTGAAAGATGTGCCACACTGCTGTAAAGTAACATATAAGCAATTTCACTGAGACTGAAATTTCCTGTTATCAATAATCTCTTTACCCGCTCAATTCTCTCCCGGATTATATATTTTTCAATGGTTATTCCTTCAACATTGGAGAATATTTTGCTGATGTAATTGTAATCGTAGTTGACTCTTTTACTTAAAAATTCAGAAGTGTTTGGTCTGAGGAGGCCATCCGAGCAATAAACCAGATGGTTAATGGCCATTTTAATTTTTTCGATAAGCTGGCTTGTATTATCAACTATTAACTCAAGTCCTGATTCTTTCAGAGCAGCATTAATCAATTGCAATTCTTCGTATGATACATTATGTTTTAATTCCACCCCTCCCAACTCAACAGAAGAAAAGGCCAGTCCAAGCTTATTCAATTCTTCCTTAACCAAAGCTTTGCAACGTTCACTTTCCATATTTCTGATTTGCAGCCTCATAGGGTACAGGTAAATATATTATGGTTGATTTAACACAAGAAGAAAATAATCCAATGTAAAAATACCTGAAAAATTTTGTTTGAACGTTATATAATTCTTTGAATTAATTGCATAATTCACACATTTACTTAATCTTAAGTATAATGAATTCTCTGCCTTATTCCGTTGCCGGATTGTATTAGGCTTGTTTCCTTATTTTTTTCTCTTTTCTGGTTGGGGAGTGGTGGTCTGCAGTTTGCTTTTTCTTTTATTTTCTGATTCAATATTATGAGCAACATTGTCTTTGCCGGAGATTCAAAACGAATCCTTGAATGATTCGAGATCATTATGAAGGATTAACCCAGTATCGGATAATTCTTTTTCTTCGTACATCTATATATTGTAATTAAAATATTATGTATTGGCTAAAATT
>Ga0315550_1002488_pt1 | contig 11267 bp, 15 predicted proteins | sample SalMarSW160190MG_2_FD_203100 | JGI IMG/M metagenome (GOLD analysis project Ga0315550, IMG submission 203100) | Salt marsh sediment microbial communities from the Plum Island Ecosystem LTER, Massachusetts, United States - Salt Marsh Sediment SW1601-90 ... | reverse complement strand
GTGAGGGCAGCGCAGTCGCCCTCACCACCCCCATCTCCTCCTTACAACATATCGCGAAGATACTTACACGGCTTTCAGGATGGTGCCACAATAGAGGCACTCGGCTGTCTGAGCGTCGTGCCACTCCACTTCATCGGGGACAACGGGGGCGGCACACCCGCTACACTTTGCGGGCAGAGTGCCGCGCTTCTCTGGTATCTGCGGTGCTTGCTGCTTGGCCTCCTCGAAAGAGAGCCCGACCTCACCCAATATCCGCCCGGCCTCTTGCTCTAGCTCGTCGGCCTGAGCGTCATAGCCCTTGTCGCGCAGCTCCGCCGTCATCTTGGACAGGACTTGAGGGATACGTCCGGCGCGGCCACTATTCGCAAGCAGTCGCAAGGCCTCCCTAGTGTGAAATAGTGCAGCGCCGACATCCTCAGCAGCAAAGTGGGCGCGGGCAGCTTGGAGGGCCAGATCTGCCGCGCGGCCGACAAAGCCGCGCTCCTCGCCCTCCTGATACAGGCGTTCGTAGATGGCGGCCGCCTCGGCGAACTGTCCCTCTGCTATCAACTGGTTCGCGCGAGCCAATATTCTGCGCAATTTGGACGCTAGAGGCCTGCCGAGTGGAACACCGGGACGCGGAAGGGGGCGACGGAATGGACGTCTGCCCAAAAGCGGCCGACGAGGACGCCTGCGAAACATGGCTGACCTCCTTGGTTGAATTACAACCTCCCGCTACACAAGTATCAATTGGTGGGCAACAAGCGCGTGATCACGATAGCCACAACGCCCGCAATCGCAGTGCGAATCCCATAGCCGATCAGGCTGCGCCCGGAAATGTGCCCCAGAAACATGCCCAGTCCAAACAGACACACCAAAGCGAGCGCCATGGATATCACGTAACTGACTATTATGTCGCCGATAAGTGCAGCAAAGAAGAAAGGCGTGAGCACGATCAACGAAGAGGCCAACGGCGACAGGCCATCGACCAAGGATACGACGACCACGGCCACGCGCGAGGCGCGGCCGATCTTGGTCTCGCCCAAGTCGGTCAGCGAGATTTTCTCCAACTCGGCCAACTCGCGCCCACGCTCGGCCGACTCGGCCAGATAAGCCCCCCACAGTCCCGAAATGCCTATGGAGATCGATGTCGCAATACCGGTGAGTATCACGGTGGCCGCGCTCTCGACACCTCCGATCCACTGCCCCATCACCACGCCGACCATGGTCAGCACGCCGTCGAAAGCGTTGTTCGCCAGTGCGCGCCGAGCGATTTGCCAAAAACCGGCAATGCGCTCATACTCGCGCAGATTATCTATGCCTTGGGACCATCGCCCAAGCAGTTTCAAATTCTTCACGTCCGGTTAAATCTAATCCTGTGATGTCTCGACATCCTCAATGAGCACCTTGCCGGCCGCCACCTCGTCAATAGAGTGCACCGAGCCGCCATTCTCCTCGATGACGCTGACGATCTCCTGGTAACGCAGATCATGTCCCTCGACAGTGACTTTGGCGTTCTCCACACGACGATCGATCTCGTAGATCGAGATATTGACCCCGTCCACCCCACGTTGCTCGGCCAAAAACTGCACCAACTCGACGATGCTTGGATCAAGGGGCTTTAGGACATCAAGCACCAACCTTCTCAAATTCCCCATCGACTCTGCCATCACTCCTCCAATGGTATAAGCGCCCGCGCGAAAATCAGGTAGCCGGTGTGGGCCACCATGCGATCCATCGGCCGCAGGCGGGCGGGCACCGCCTTGTACGGTCGCAACAATAGCTCCTCCACTTCAACGAAGCCAAAGTGGGCCTGCTCCAGCGCACCGATCAAGCGGATGACCTGATTAGTCGTGGGCAGGATACAACCAAAGAAACCCCCGCCAGCTAGCGCCTCGTGCGCCTGCGCCAGATAATCCCAGGGGTTGGGCAGATCCAAAAACAACGCATCGGCATCTCGCTCGTCGAACCCCTCGGCGACGTCGCGCAGCTTGAACGCGACGAACTCGGCCAAACCAAGCTGCGCCAGGTTCTCGCGGGCCAAGGCCTGCATTTCGGGGCGAACTTCATAGGAGTACACGCGTCCAGTCGGGCCGACCGCCTGGGCGAAAACCAACCCCAACCCACCGCTGCCGGTGCCTGCCTCGACGACGCGACAGCCAGGCGCAATGCGCATCTTCATCAAGATGTAGCCTGCATCCTTGGGATAGATGATCTGGGTCGTGCGCTTGAGGTCACGCACGAGGTCATCGGTAGAAGGGCGAAGAAATAAGAAGGGATACCCAAGATGAGAAGATACTTGCTTGCCCCAAGGGTTCCCGATCAAGTCGTCGTGGCCCACCACTCCGCGATGAGTGTGGAGTTGCGCACCTGGCTCCAGCCGGATAATGAAGGACTTGCGATCACGGCCAACCAGCAAAGCCAGGTCATTAGGTTGTGCAGCTTGCACGGCTTCTACAGCGCTCAAGTTGTCCTCAAAGCCACAGAGGTTCTCGCTCAATCCCTCCACCTCCAAGGCTATGGTCTCCATTATAGCGTACTCTCGCCCCAACGCAACTTTTCCCTAGCGATCCAAGCACTCGAAGCCTGCTGGCACGATTTGACTTGAAAGCAGGATAGTGGTACACTAGGCAACAGAATTATAGATCGGACAAGAATTTGTCAACTTCGCTTCAGTTTGCCCACAGAAAGAGGGAGGCACCGAATGGCAGAGGATAAAAAGGTAGTCGTCTGTATCGAAGACGAACCTGAAATGATAGACTTGGTCAAGCTCATCCTTGGCCGCAAGGGGTTCGAGCTCGTCGGCGCAGTGGGTGGCCGCGAGGGGCTGAAGAAGGTGCGTGGGTTCTTGTTTAGCACGAAGTTGGACCTACAAAGCGATCTAGAAGCAGGGAGCCTCTCTGATGATTTCCGACAGGAATTTCAGAGCAACGAAGTCACGCTGTCGGATGACATTTCCATCACGCCGAAAGAGAACAGCAGCGGGTGGACCATTAGCGACGCCGAAGAAGATCGGACGTACATCGTAGAAAAAGGGCTCGAGACGCTAGACGTATACGCACCGGACCTCAAGCCCGACTTGGTGCTTTTGGACCTGATGATGCCGGACATGGACGGTTGGGAGGTCTATCAGAAGATGAAGACCGACGATGATCTGAAGGAAATCCCCGTCATCGTCGTCACCGCCAAGGCACAGAGCATCGACAAGGTACTGGGCCTCCACATCGCCAAGGTCGAGGATTACGTGACCAAGCCGTTCGGCCCCCAGGAACTGCTGCAGGCTGTAAACAAAGTCTTGGGACTCGACGAATCCTGACCTGACAGCGCACGTTTTCTGGGATATTCCCAGCTACTCGACACATCGCCCTCGGTGGACACAGCCGGGTGGCGGTGTGTTGGATGTATAAGGGGAGTTCGACGAGTTTTAGGAGGAGGTGACCAATGGAACTGGCAGTAGTGCAAATCGACAAGCCGGAGGCGGTGAATTTCATCCTTGGTCAATCGCACTTTATCAAGACAGTAGAGGATCTGCACGAAGCGTTAGTGGGTGCCATACCCGGCATCGAGTTTGGCCTGGCCTTTTGCGAATCCTCGGGACCAGCACTGGTGCGTGCCAGCGGCACCGACGAGGAGTTGGTCGAACTGGCAAAGCAGAACGCGCTGGCGCTGAGTGCAGGACACTGCTTTATCGTTTTCCTGGGCGAGGGCTTTTACCCCGTCAACGTGCTCAATGCGGTCAAAGCGGTGCCCGAGGTGTGCCGCATTTTCTGTGCCACGGCGAATCCGGTCGAGGTCATTCTCGCCGAGACCAAGCAGGGACGCGGCATCCTCGGCGTCGTGGACGGCGTCAAGACCAAGGGCGTCGAGACGGAGGACGATGTCGCCCAGCGCAAAGCCTTTCTGCGCATGATCGGCTACAAGCTTTCTTGACCAGGTACTGCCGCGCAGGCAGGCCACACAGTGCAGGAGGGTTCGCTATGAAACGCCCGTTGACAGACAGCGCACTAGAGCATTTCAAATCTTACTTGCCCAAGTTGGCAAGAACAGACCAGCCCATCGCCGACACCGGACGAAGCGATGGGCTACGTGCTTTACCTGCGGAACGGCTGTCGACCCAAGGTTAGCGTGATGAGCATCTGGACAGTCGCATGGAACGAGACGCGGAGCGAACGGCTGTTGAATGTGCGTCGCTGTTCCAGCTTCCTGTGTCGCTTGCGGGGCTTGACCTTCCGTCGAGCCATAGGCGAAGATGAGGGGATACTGCTGGTGGGCAGCCGGGAGAGCCGAGCTGACGCGGCCATCCACATGTTCTTTGTCTTCTTTCCCATCGCCGTGGTCTGGCTGGACAAAAACGGCAAAATCGTGGATACTATGCTGGCGCGGCCTTTCCATCCATTCTACGCACCACGCGCCCCGGCACGCGACGTACTTGAAGGGCCGCCATCGCTGCTGGAAAAAGTAGAGATAGGAGACCGAGTACGTTTTGAAAAGCAAGTGTAGGCTGATCGACAAAAAAACCCTGGTTCTGCTGATCGCTCTATTGCTGATCGCGACATCGGCAGCGCCGGTGCAAGCACAGGCTAGCGAACCCCCGTCGACGACCGTGCACATCGTAGAACGCGGGGAGACCTTGCTCTCCATCGCCCAAAAGTACGGCACGACGGTGGACGCGATCACGCATACCAACGGCATCACCGACCCGCGCAACATCTACGTCGGCCAGAGCCTCACGATCCCCGATGGAGGCGCAGACGCCAACACCATGGAGGTAGTGCCCTACGTGGTACAAGCGGGCGACACGATGTCCTCTATCGCCCGGCGCTACGGCACGACATGGCAGACGCTCGTCCACATCAACGCCCTGCTTTCTCCCAACTCGATCTACCCGGGTCTGGTCATCCAGGTTCCCAGAGTCGCCCCGGCAAGCGAGACGCGGGCCTCCTTCCCACGGACGACGGGCGGCCTGATTTACGCCGTGCGCCTCAACGATACCCCAAGCCGCATCGCGCTACGCCATAACATCTCACCCTGGACACTGGCAGCCTACAACGATCCCACGCGCCTGAAGTTGATTTATCCAAGCCAGGATCTGGTCGTCCCCGGCGAAGATTCCGGTCCGCTGCCCGCGCCCTTTAGAGTGATCGAAGTGCAGCCGCTGCCCGTGACTCAAGGCACGACGATGGTCGTTGCCGTGTACACGACAGAGCCTGTTAAACTGCAGGGTAGATTATTTGACCAGGATGTATATTTTGCCGAGGAGAGCGGCGTGTACTATGGCATGGTGGGGGTACACGTGTTCACAGAACCGGGCATGTACGAGCTAATGCTGACTGCCTGGGACAGCGCCGGACGCGACACATCGCTCACAACCGAAGTCATCGTCGCTGCAGGCAGCTTTGGCTACGAGCGCATCGACCTGCCCGCCGACCGAATCAGCTTGCTTGATCCGGCCGTCATCGCCGCGGAGCGCGAACGCCTCGATAGCATAAGGTATGCCTTCGACACGAACCGGCATTGGACAACGCCTCTCCAGCGCCCGTGCGTCGGGACGATCTCGGCCTACTATGGCACCCACCGTGCCTATAGCGACGGCCCCTACACCAGCTACCACTCTGGCGTAGACTTTCGCGCGCCAGGCGGCACGCCGGTACACGCCTCTGCGGCAGGCACCGTCGTCATGGCCGAACCGCTCACCGTGCGCGGCAACGTGGTATTTATCGATCACGGATGGGGAGTAGTGACAGGCTACTGGCACCTTTCGTCCATCGACGTGGCTGTTGGACAATACGTGGAGCAAGGAGAGGTGGTTGCACACGTGGGCAACACCGGCCTATCTACAGGCGCACATCTCCACTGGGAGATGTGGATCGGCGGAGTCAGCGTGGACGGCCTGCAGTGGCTGGAAGAGTCCTTTCCCTGGCCTGGGACCGAGGGATTAGCCACCGGGGGCTAGAAGAGAGCGCGCTTCGTCGGCCCGATCGGAGGGCACCAGAATTCTCACCCTTCCCAGGCCATCCACTATGATGCCGATAGCCGGCCCCGCGCTCTCATAATCGAGCAGAACCGGAATGCCGGCGCTTTCCAGTTTCGCCTTTACAATGTGAGCACGCGATATTCCCTGTTCGACGCACACCACGGTGAACCCAGAATGGCTTGATTTACTGTTCATTCTTAACTCCTCGCGACTGTCTGAAGTTTGCCTCAAGCGACGGTATTTGTCAAACCGACGCAAGCCTGGTATAATCGCGCGCACCGATGCGATGACGCCACCTAGGAGACAAAGTTGATCCAGCGTAAAACTCAGGATCCCAATTATTGGGAAACAGAGTTCAAAGTCACCCCAGACGATCTTTCATACCTCAGCACGCTGCTGGTCGAGGAAGAACTGCCGCGCTCGGCCGAAGAGTTGGGCCAAATACTGGTCTTGCACCACTGCCAACAAGAAGCAGCGCTGATAAAGATGGTGTTATCCGAGGGTACGCCGTATCAACCAAAGCACAGTTACGAAATAGGCGAGCGGGTGATCTTTCCAGCCCTTGGCTACCAAATAGGAGAGGTCGTCGGCACACGACCCGGTCACAACCCCGAATACGACTCCTTTCAAGTCATCCAGGTGAAGTTTGAAGGGGACACAAAACGCGAGTTCGCCGCCGAGTTCACAGCCGAACACCCGCTCAACCAAGAGGCGCAAGCCGTCACAGCAGGAGATGCTGAACAACACACACCAGAGAAATTGGCCGAGACGTACGGCCTGCAGGTGGGAAAGATGCTGGAGGAGCGTCTCGAGGCACAACCGGATTTCGTCCGGCTGGCGGGCAAGTGGTTCCCCAAAGATCTGTTGGTCCAGGTGCACATCGGCCACTTGAATCTGGCAGAGGCCGTGCTTGATATGGCCGGCGGCGGACCATTGCCGACTCAGAATCTCTTGGGCGACCTGGAACTGCCCGAAGAGATCACACCCCAACTGCGCATCTTTTCGCTCAACTATGCTCTGCAAGAAGACGAACGATTCGATGAAGTAGGCCCGGCCGGCCAGGTACTCTGGTTCCTGCATCGCCTGGAGCCAGAAGGCGTTCGGTCTACTCCCCCACTCCTCCGATACGAGCCCGTGGCATATGATCCCGCGCTGCTGACCAGCGAGATGTTGACGCTGGAGAAACGACTGGACGACGAGTGGTCGGATCTGGAGGCGCCTACCAAAGTGGACGAACCGGTGACGGTCGTACTGACGTATCCCCACTGGAAATCCGGCACGCTGCCCATCTCAAGCCGCCTGGCGCGCGTGTTCCCGACCGGTCGCACGCACCGCATCCGCTTTAACTTTGTGGATGGCAAGACGGGTGAAGAGATGCCCGGCTGGGTTGTCCGTGAAGGGCGCTACGTATACGGCCTGAAAGAGTGGTACGAATCCCTGAACATACCCGTAGGTGCCTATCTGGAGCTAAAGCGGGATAAGGCACCGGGAAAAATCATCATCCAGCCACGCAGTCTCCGCTCCAGGCGAGAGTGGGTACGCGTCGCTTTGCCCGTAAAAGACCGCTTGACCTTCGAGGTGCGCAAGGAGCTCATCACATGCGAATATGACGAGCTGACTATTGTGACCGAAGAAGATCCGGAAGCAGTAGATAGCATGCGGGTCCGCCCCAGGGAAAAGGACCTTTCTCTGGGGCAACTGACCACCGAGATTTTCCCAGAGCTGGCCAAGTTGAGCCCACAAGGCACAGTCCATGCCACCACGCTCTACAGCGCTGTCAACGTCGTGATGCGCACGCCCCCCGGCCCGCTGCTGGCAGAACTGGTCACCTGCGACACTTACGCGCCGGTGGGTGATAACTACTGGGTCCTGCATGTGAGAACCCACGAGATTTAGATCGCTTATGAGCAAGGTCACAATCCCTCCCACGGTACCCAAGTTGGTCAAGCCCATACTGGACACACCCTTTCACATCGACTATGACTGGTGGGAACGAAAAGGCCTGCAGATCAACGTCGAACTGCGAGCCCATCTTTGTCCAGAACACCAGGCCGTGTTCAGCGACCATTTCGACACAGAGAAGATCGACTGGGTAGGCGAGAAAACGGGGGAGGTAACGAAAGTGGAAGGGCTGCAACACGTACTGCAAGTTCACTGCAGCAAACAACCCGACTATATCAACGAGGACCTATCCTTGGTAGACGCGGTCTTCCGGGTGTTCCTGGCAAACGGCAACGAGCCTTTGACGAGCAAGGAGTTAAGCGCTATCATCGGACGTCCTGCGGAGACAATCCTGAGCACGATCTCTGGGCTGAGGGTGTACCAGGGCATCCGGCCCGTGCGAAAGTGAGTGAGCCTGAGTTTGATCGTTGGCGCCGCGACAAAGTCGCGGCGCTGCTGCATACCTACTGCGCATCCTCATTCAATGCGTCTGACACACAGAAGCTTGACACAGAAGTAGCGTTCGATTAGAATATCTCTGCCATGCCCCAGTAGCTCAATTGGACAGAGCATCGGACTTCTAATCCGAGGGTTGCAGATTCGAGTTCTGCCTGGGGCGCTTGGTGGTATCAAGGGGAAGCATGGGCACAGAAAACGAAACCGAGGCCATTCGACCGAATCTGGTCTACTTGGCCAACGCGTTGTTGCAGTACTACAACGTCACTCAGCCGCCAACGCCGATTGAGCGAATAGTGGAAGAGCCGCCCGTCGGTCTAAGCAAGCTTGACTTGGACAAGATTTCCGATGTCATGGAGCATGGTCTGTACAATTACGCCCCCCGCTTGGCGATGGCCCACTTTCTGTGTCGCGAAATCGCCCACAGCAAGGTCACCAAGAAGAGATTCGGCGTAGACATATCCGTCGCCACCCATTCCGATGTCAAGTTCTTTGCCCGCTGCCTGATGATGCCATCCCGTTGGGTCTATAGGTTAGCCAGACAAGGGCTATCCATCGAGCAAATCAGCACCCACTTGCAAACACCTTCATACGCCGTAGTGACCCGCTTGGTCGAACTTGGCCTCCCACTTCCAGACGCCGATCAAGACTTGGCGTAGAGAATGGAAGGTTCTCTATCGAACCTTTCGCCAACCCAGACGGGCTCCCACTGGCAAGCGCCATCCCAGCCCTGCGGGCGCAGGGCTGGGCGCGTTTGAATCGGTTGTCGCCGGGGCTTACCTACACAGACTGGCGGGGGAGCTGGCGCGGAGGGAAAAGGCACGGCGGGGATGGTCGCCGGAGACGTGCTGACGCACTTGCTGCACATCGCCAACACTTAACATGACCATCCACCGCCCGCGAAAATCAAACGACACCAGTGGATCACTACGGGTCGGGCATTTAGCCCATCTCAAACATATGACTAGGCCTTAGCCTTGGCAGCCTTGGGCGTCCCCTCCTCCGAGGTAACGGCAGTGGCAGCGGCAGCGGCTTTCTTTGTCTCCTCAACCGCTTCCGCCAGATGCTTCTGCCCCTGCTCCAAAACAACCCGGCTTTGAATCTGAAGCTCCTCGGCGCGGCGCTTGACGTCGGCGGCTACGGCCTCAACCTTGGCGCGTGCCTCGTCGAGCGCGTCCTCCGCCTTATCTCGCAACTCGAGGGTCTTTTCGCGAATCTGCTCGCGGGTCTCTACACCGGACTGCGGAGCTAACAGGAGTGCAGTTGCAGCACCCACGAGTCCGCCCACCAGGAAGCCTGCAAAAAAGGCTCCAACCTCACCACCACTGCTATCACTCATTGTCTACCTCCTCAGATATATTAGGCGCTTGTTCATTATCCTGCTCTAAATCCTCGCGCAAACCACCGATTTGCTGGAAAATGCGCCGCAGGCCAGCCAGATACCCGGACCACTTTACCACCGGCGAGACGACATTGTGACTGACAAACTGCGTCGTGCCACGCACCGTCGCCAGCGTTTCGTTGACCGCCTCTAGCATCGGCCTGATCTCGTCGCGGAGCAGCACGACCAACGACTGCACTTGCAGCATGAGCACCACCAGAAGCACACCGATGACCATCGTCTCAAAGGCAACGAACACGATAGCCACATCCCTCAGCAGACTTACGACGACCGATCCCGGACTCGGAGGAGCGCCCACGTACGCAGCCCGATATGCATCTATTGAGAGAAACACAAGCAAGACGAGCAGGCCGATAAAAAGCACCCCGAACACAACCGAGAATATGATCAACAGTCTCCGCGCCTTCAGTTCGGCAGGCGAGAGGTCAGGGGATGTAGGGGTTTCCCGCTGCACAGGGGATTCTGCATCAGGTTTAGGGCTCGTTGGTTCTTCCATCGCAAAGTCATTATATCATAGATTCGTGAGGCATACAAATAGTTCCTCCGCCCAGCACGATTTCACCGTCGTACAGCACTAGGAACTGCCCGGGCGTGATATCGCGCTGAGATGCGGAAAAGCGGATGCGCGCTCTACCATCCGGCAATGGCGCCACCACGACGGCGGCAGGACGTGCACGATAGCGAATCTGCGCCGTGGCGTCGAACGGGGCTGTGCGCGCTTTCCCGTCGATATAGTGCATCCCCACGACCATGCACTCGTCCCGACCCAATTCCGCGGCCGTCCCGACGACAAGCGCGTTCTCGGCAGGCTCAATGGCAAGCACGTACAGCGGCTCCGCCGCCGGAACCTGCAACCCCTTACGCTGGCCGATGGTATAGGCGGGCAATCCCTCGTGCTGGCCCAGCACACGCCCGGAGGTATCCCTAATCGGGCCAGGCCGAAACAGGTGAGGGGTAAGCCCTTTGAGAAAGCGGCGATAGTCACCGTCAGCCAAGAAGCACAAATCTTGGCTTTCGGGCTGCTCCGCCACAGGCAGGCCACGATCACGGGCGATGGTGCGCACTTTGTCCTTGGTCAACTCGCCCAGAGGAAAAAGGACACGCGCCAACTGCTCTTGAGACAGCGCATGCAGAAAATAGGACTGGTCTTTGTAGGAGTCGAGCCCGCGCAGAAGCTGATAGCACCCATCGACCTGCCGCACGCGCGCATAGTGACCTGTGGCAAGGGATTCTGCCCCCAGTGCCAGAGCGCGGTTCAGGAGAAAGCCAAAGCGAACGGCGCGGTTACAGCGGACGCAGGGGTTAGGCGTACGGCCAGCACTGTACTCGGCGACTAGGTAGTCCACCACACAGCTCTTGAACTCGGCCTCGGCATTGACGAGGTGGAAGGGAATACCGAGATGGGCAGCGATGCGGCACGCGCGATCAACCGCCTCGGGTGTGCAGCAGCGATTGGACTGCCCCTCGCCTGGCTCAGGCTCGACCCACAGCCGTAGCATCACGCCGACGACCTCA
>Ga0315550_1002487_pt1 | contig 11269 bp, 13 predicted proteins | sample SalMarSW160190MG_2_FD_203100 | JGI IMG/M metagenome (GOLD analysis project Ga0315550, IMG submission 203100) | Salt marsh sediment microbial communities from the Plum Island Ecosystem LTER, Massachusetts, United States - Salt Marsh Sediment SW1601-90 ... | reverse complement strand
CGATCGCCGCCGCGTCGATCCTCGCCAAGGTGACGCGGGATCGGCTCATGGAGCGCCTCGCTCCGCGCTACCCTGCCTTCGCGTGGGAAGACAACAAGGGGTACGGCACGCCGCATCACCTCGCGGCGCTCCGCACCCTCGGTCCGACCCCGCATCACCGGGCATCGTTCGCCCCGGTACGCCAGCTCACCCTCTTTTGATGTTCGCGGCGTGCGCCGCCTCGCGGGCCGCGTCGGCCCGCGGGAGCGAGCCCACCCGCAGGAACGCCCGACGCGCCTCCTCGAACGCCTGGCTCGCTTCGCCGAAGCGTCCGAGCCCCACGAGGAGCTCGCCGAGGTCGAGCTGGATCTCACCGATCGCCCACGGATGGCCGAGCTGGGTTGCGAGCGCGAGCGCATCGTGCAACCTCCGCTCCGCCTCGTGGACCTGCCCCCCCATCCACGCGACGCCGGCGAGCACGCGCTCGCCCTCGGCCTCGCCCAGGGGATCCTCGCTCGCGCGGGCGAGCGAGAGGCCGTGCTCCGCCTGCGCGCGGCCGAGTGCCGGATCCCCGAGCGCCATCGCGGCGGCGCCGCAGTTCACGAGGGCCTGCGCGCTCAGCCGGTCGCTGCCGCCACGCTCGGCGGCGTCGAGGGCACGCTCCGCGGCTTCGAGGGCCTCGGTGGGGCGGTGCTGCTCACGGAGCACGATGCTGAGATTGATCCGCGTTTCCGCCACGCCGACCAGGTAGTCGATCCGCTCGAAGGCCGCCTCGGCGAGCCGATAGAAGCTCAGCGCGACGTCGTGGCGCGTGAGGTAGTAGGCGACGTTGCCGATGTTGTTGGCGCAGCGCGCCGTCATCAGCTCGTCCTGGAGGCGGCGGGCGAGGAGCATCGCACGCGTGAAGCCCCGCTCGGCCTCGTCGAGGTCCCCGAGCGCGAAGGCACCTGCCGCCGCGACGTTTTCCGCGCGCATCTCGCCGTCGGCATCGCCGCGGTGCCGGTACGCGTTGCGGGCCTCGCGCGCGGCGGTACGGCTACGCGTGAAGTCGCCGAGCCGCCACGCCGCCATGGCGCTCAAGAGGTGCCACTCCGGGCCCTCCTGCACGGGCAACGGGACCTCGCCGAGCGCCGTCTCGGCGTCGCGGAACCGTCCGCCCTGCACGGCGCGCCGTGCGGCGCGAAGCGGATCGTCAAGCACCGCGGCCATGGGCCTCGGACTCCGCATCGAGCAGACGCTGCAGCCGCGCCCGGGAGATCCCGAGCTCGCGGGCGGCTGCGCTCTTGTTGCCACCATGTCGTGCCACCGCGGCCTGTGCGGCCGCCCCAAGAATGGCGTCGAGCGTGGCGGGGAAGGGGAGGGTGGGGCCGCCGGGCGCGTCACCGCCGCGCGGCGTGCCCTCGAATGCGAGCTCTCCCGGGTCGAGCGTTCCCGGCGGCGACAAGAGCAGGGCGCGCTCGATCGTGTGCCGCAGCTCGCGCACGTTCCCCGGCCAGGTGTGCGCGCGCAGCGCCTCGAGCACCGGCGCCGTGAGCGGCGGCACGGGCAGATTGTAGCGCTGGGCGAGCGAGCGAACGAAGACCTCGGCCAGCACGCGGATATCGTCGTCCCGCCGACGGAGCGGGGGGAGCGTGATCCCGACGACGTTCAGCCGATAGTACAGGTCGTCACGGAACTCCCCCCGCGCCACGGCGTCCCGCAGATCCACGTGCGTGGCCGCGACGATGCGCACGTCCACTCCACGGGACTGCGTGCTGCCCACCCGCCGGATCTGCCGGTCGTCGAGTGCGCGCAGGAGCTTGCCTTGCAGCGGCAGCGGAAGGTGGCCGATCTCGTCGAGGAAAAGCGTGCCCCCATCGGCCTCTTCGAAGAGTCCCGGCTTGGCGCGGTGCGCGTCGGTGAACGCCCCGCGCTCGTGCCCGAAGAGCTCGCTCTCGAGGAGCGTCGCCGGGATCGCCGCGCAGTTCACCGCCACGAACGGGCCCGCCGCCCGCGGTCCGCCCTCGTGGAGCGCACGCGCCAGCAGCTCCTTGCCGGTGCCGGTCTCTCCGCCGAGGAGGACCGTCACGTCGCGGTGCTGAAGAACGCGGCCCGCCTTATCGAGGGCAGAGCGTAGGGCGGGGCTCTCTCCGAGAATGCCCTCGAAGGCGAGCTCGCCATGCCGGCGATCGGTGGTGCGCCGCTCGCGCTGCGCCGCCACGCGGGCGGCAAGGGTCCGGCGGAGGAGATCCACGTCCGGGGGGAGGGCGAAGTAGTCCGCGCCGCCGCGGCGCAGCGTCTCCACCGCGAAGCGATGCGAGCCGCGTGCGCCCGCCACGAACGTCGGCCGGCCGGCATTGGGCGCGAGGGCGGCGAGATAGTCCAGCGCGCGCTCCTCTTCTCCGCCGCACGCGAGAATCAGTGCCGTTGCCTGCGCCGGGATGTCCGCGTCCGGCGGTCCCGTCCAGAGCACCGCCTCCAGCTCGTCCGCCAGTTCGCGCCAGAGGATGCTGAAGGACTCCGAGAAGAGCACCACCGCGAGCGTCGGGCGTTTCGTCACGTGCGGCTCAGTGGTCCCGTTCGCCGTCGTGGTTGGCGTCGTCGAACGCGGTCATGGACGCCTTGATGTTGTCGGCGACGACCCCTGCGTTCGGTTGCCCGTCGAGCGCGGTGGATGGGTCGATCAGGCTGCCCGTGGACGTGACGAACCAGCCGTCGAGGCTCACGAAGATCGTGACGTTCGTGCTCGTGGTCGTATCCGTCACGACGAGCGGGGGATTGATCGACAGTTCCTTCTCGACGTCCACCGCGCTCGTGAACGTGAACGCCGTGCCGTTGAAGGTCCCGGTCACGCGGATACTGCTCTGCGCGAACTCGGGATGCGTGGCGATGAACGCCTGGTCGCCGGTATTCCCGTTGTCGGGCTTGTGGACCTCGAAGTCGATCTCACCGTAGGAGCCGTTCGGGAGGTTCAGCGCGAACTGCACCGCCGCACCGGGTGTGAGCGGGAGACTCACCAGCACCGGGCCGGCCGCGAACTCGTGGCAGCTCGCCGAGTCGCAGGCCGCCGACTGGGAGACCTTCAGCTCCACCTGACGGAGGACGATCTGGGCGCTCGTCACGATCAGGGTGTCGCTGCCGCTGACCAGTGTGTCCGCCGTCGAGCCCGCATGGAGTCGGATGACGGGTGAGGGCGTCGTGGTGGGGGCCGGTCCCGACGTGGCGAACGACACCTGGACGTTGCCCAGCTTGTTCGGGCCGGTGGACGAGCTGGTACAGGCCGCGATGAGCAACGCGGCGATCACTGCGAGTGCGAGGCGCTTCACGATCGGTCTCCTCGAAGTTGCCGCGAGGCGGCGTACCCCGCGCGATACAGCTAAGGTAGTGGGGCCCCGCGCCGGCCGGTAACGATCCTTCATTCCCGACCGGCGCATGGGCTCATCGTGCTCCTCAGTGCGTGGTACCCGCCGAGGTCGAATCGGGATGGTCTTCCACGCCGTCGTGGTTGTCGTCCTCGAACACGTGGGCCGACCGCTCGATGTTCGCGGTCACGATGGATTCGTTGGCTCCACCGGGGTTCGCCGTGGACGGGTCGATCACGCCGCCCGTCTGATTCACGAACCACCCGGCGAGCGAGATCTGGATCGTCAGATTCGTGGCCGTTGTGGTGTCGCTGACGACGAGCGGGGGCGTGATGGCGAGCTCCTGCTCGATCTCCGCCTGGCTCGTGAACGTGAACGCGGTCCCGTTGAACGTGCCGTCGACCTTGATGCTCACGCCCGAGAGATCGGGATGGGCGGCGATGAATGTCGAGTCGGCGGAATCACTGCCCACACGATGGATCTTGAACTCCACGCCGTTGTAGGTGCCGGGGGGCACGTTCACGGCGACCTGCTGCTGGGCGCCGGCACCGAGCGGAAGATCGATCGCGATCGGGCCTGCCTCGAACTCCTCACAATGCTCCGTCGAGCAACTGACACTGTCTTGCGTCTTGAGCTCGACCTTGCGCAGCACGAGTTGCGCGCGCGTGACGATCAGCGTGTCGGTGCCCTGGATGACCGTATCGGCGCCGTTGGCGTAGAGGGCCAATCGGGGAGCGCCGAGCGGCGACGTCGCCGGGCGCGTACTGAACGAGAGTGACGCAGACGGTCCTGCAGCCGGTCCGGTGATGCCGCTGCAGCCTGCCGCGGCGGCGACCACGGCGAGCGCGGCGAGAGTGCGCGTACGCATGATGGCGACCTCCAAGGGGGTCTGGGTTTGGGGGCGACTGCGCGTCGCCGGCCGCTTGGAGGGGCAAGGCTGGTGCCAGATGATGGAACGTGTGGTAACGCTTGAAGATACAGGAGATTGCGCCCGCCCATGTGGGCACCGTCACAGAGGGCGACTGTATCGATTCGTGGCAGCGTGGTTCGAACTGGGGCAGCCATTTGGGGGCCGGCGAGCGCGCCGACCCCCTGATTGGGGCTGGACCTGCTGGTGCTGCAGTTGCGTCGAGCGATGCTACAACGGCAGGATCGCCGCTACTTCACGTGCCGGTTCACCAACTTCGTCATCTCGAACATGCTGACCTGCGACTTCCCGTTGAACACCGCCTTGAGCTTCGCATCGGCGTTGATCATGCGGCGGTTCTTCTTGTCCTGCAGGCCATGGCGCTTGATGTATCCCCACAGCTTCTTCGTGAGCTCCGTGCGGGGCATTCCCTTGCTCCCGACGACTTCCGCGAGCTTTGCGTCGGGCATGACGGGCTTCATGAACGCCGCGTTCGGTTTACGCTTCGACTTCTTCTTCGCGACCTTCTTCGCCCTCTTCTTCGCAGCCATGTTCACCTCGGAGTAGGTCGTGACTGAATGAAAACCAGCCCCCTGCTGCGCCCAAAGTAAGGCTTTTTCCCTCTAGGACAAGCCTTTTTCCCCTCTGGGAAGCTGCTTCGCGAAGAAGAGCACCGTCGGGCGAGCCCCTCCGGCGTCGTAATTTTCCAGAGTGGAAACACGCTCGTAGCCCGCGTCCTCGAGAAACGCGATGCCCTCGGCATGCTGCGCGACGACCGCCGTGCGGACGCGTTGGGCGCCCTCGGTGGCGGCCCAGTGCTCGTACGCGGCGAGTGTCGCGCGGCCGAGTCCGCGGCGGCGATGTGCGGGATCGAGGAGCAACATGCCCATCGTCCATTCGCCGCTCTCGGGCCAGTCGGTGAGCGCGTCGAGCACGCCGACCAGGGTGTCGTCGGCCGTGAAGACGCCGATTACCCGCTTGTCGTTGACGCTCTTCTGCGGTGGTCCCGCGACGAACGCACGCGGCGCTTCGTCCGCGGCGGGCGGGGCGCCGGTGATGAGCTCGAAGTAGTCATGGCCACGCTCGAAGAGCGCCTGAAGGGCGCGGAGATCGGGCGGCGCGAGCAGGCGCGTCGAGTACGCCTGCTCGGGTCCGAAGTCGGTGAGTTCCATGGGGCGGAATATACCAAGCGCGTCGCGCCCACCCCCGTGATGGACGACGGCGCGCGGCTATCGGTGCGTGTCGCTTGTGTCGGGGGGCGGGGCAGGTGATGTTATCGGCACGTCGACCGGGTAGCTCAGTTGGTAGAGCAACGGACTTTTAATCCGTAGGTCGTGGGTTCGATCCCCACCCCGGTCATTGCGGTTCGCTCAGACCGGCGGCAGCCGCCGCCGGATGTCACGCCCCCCATGAAAGACGCCGAGTCCCACACCCGCCCCGAAGAGGATGGCAGTGGGCGCGCCGACGAGCGGGAGCAACCAGACGATGGGGGCGGCGAGCAGTGCCGCGCCCGCGGCCGCCACGATGGCGGTGCCGGGTGCCTGCACCTCATCCACGAACCGCAGACGGCGGCGCACGTACTGGCGCGTCTTGAGATAGCCGACGAAGGTGATCAGGGCGGTGCCGCCGATCGCGAGCCATTCGAACATGATGACCTCCTGTGGGTGTCCTGACGCCCACATCCCGCCGAAAGTTTCGCCCCACGCGATCGCTTGCTGTCCGATGCCGGCCGCTGAATGTTGGAGCGACGGCGGCGGGGGCTACGCGGTTTCCCCCGGGTGGGCGCGCTCACCTCATGTGGGCGAGACGTATCACCTTCGCATGCAAGCGGATGCACGTGCTCGCGCGGCGATCTGCGCTACCGGCTTGCATGGTGCGAGGCGATCGATCGGCCGTTTCTGCGGCGGCCGCATGATGGTGACGCGTAATGCGTTGGCCGGATGGGACCTGGAGATTCGCAAGGCAAGTCGGCACTTCCCTTGCAGGGATCTACGGCATCGCTCCATGCGTCGGCATGGAATGGTGCTGCCTGACAAGGGCAACCCGCGGGTGACCGCGAGACGCAAAGCCGCAGGCCACGGTAAACGGGATGCCGTGGCGGCTGGGCTACCGGAGGCACCATGACTCACCGACCACTTGACGCGGCCCGATGTGGGGACCGCGTCGGCGGCTTCACACTCATCGAGATGCTGGTGATCGTCGTGATCATCGGCGTGCTCGTCGCGTTCGTCGCGCCCAAGATCGACATCACACGCTATCGTGTGGAGTCGGCGATGCAGGGAATCGGCACGACGATCGTCGCCGCCCAGCATGAGGCGATCACCCGCCAATACGACGTCGTCCTGATGTTCGACACGGCGGCGGCGAGTGTCCGCATCCTCGAGGACGAAAACGACAACGGGACGCGCGACGCGAACGAGCGGGAACGCGCCGTTCCACTCGGTGACCTGATCGTCTTCGGTCGCGCGGGGACGCCCGCAGGCGCCATCGGCACGGACGACGTGACCTTCACGCAGCAACGCGAGGGTCTCCCCGCGCTCACGTTTCATCGGAACGGGAGCGCGAGCGAGGCCGGGGGATTCTATCTGACGTCGCGACGCGAGGTGCGCACGGGTCAGTACCCCCAGGACTCGCGCCAGGCCGCGATCGAACGGTCGACGGGGCGGCTCACGTGGTATCGCTACGGTTCGGGTACCTGGCAGAGGGGGTTCTGATGGCGCGTTCCTTCACGCGCGACCGCCGCGGCTTCACGCTCGTCGAGGTCATCGTGGCGCTCGGCCTGCTCCTGTTCGCGGTGCTGGCCATGGCGTCCACGAGCGCCCGCTTCATGGGCACGATTGCCCGGGACAACTCGTCCATTCGGGGCGTCGAGCTGGCGGACAACCGCATCGCGCAGGTCCGGCTCGACCCCGCATACGACTCCTTGGCGGCACGGTATCAGGGGACGGAGCTCGATCCGAGCGGCTACACCGGCTTCACTCGTACCACGAAGCTCGTGAGCCAGGGTGGGGGGGCGACGCCCGCCTATACCACCGTGACCGTGACGGTGACCGGCCCGGGGATGGAGGGAGCGGTTTCGCGCACGACGACCGTGGGGGCCCCATGATGACCCGACGTAACACCCGCGGCATGACGCTGATCGAGATGCTGGTGGCCCTCGTGGTCTTCAGCATCGTCATGTCGGTCGCACTCGGGTTCCTGCGTGCACAGTCTCGCGGGTTCACGCGCGGCACCGAAGAGATGGACGTGCTGCAGAACGTGTCCTACGCCTCGACGATGCTCTCGCAGCAGATCCGGACGGCGGGGGCGGACGTGCCCGACAACCAGCCGACGATCGTCTATGCCGGCGCCGACGTCCTCGCGTTCAACGCCGACTACGCGACGAACGTCGCGAACGATCCGTTCGCGGTCTACTACGATCCGGATGCTCCGACCGGCGCGGTGACGGCGATGCAGAAGACGCAAGCCGAGCCGATTCCGCTCACGGCGTTCAACTATCCATCCGTCGACTATACCCAAGGCCCGTCAAACAGCCCCGCCGAGCTCATCGTGTTCTACTTCGAGCCCGACAGCTCGACCGCGCGGACCGACGATTACGTGCTGATGCGTCAGGTGAACGCGCAACCCGCCCAGGAGATCGCGCACAACCTCCTCCAGACGGGCAGTGCGCCTTTCTTCCGCTACTATCGGCGCGTCACGACGCCCGCGGGCGTCGCCTCGGTGGATACGATACCGACCGCCTCGCTCCCGCTCTCGCACTTGGTGCCGGTACATCTCTCGCCCGCGGACACGGGCGTGGCCGCGCGGATCGACAGCATCGTCGGGGTGGTCGTCACGCTCACGGCCACGAACGGGCGGACCGGATCGGCCGAGCGCACGCGCAACGTGCAGACGATGGTCGACATCCCGAATGCGCTCATGGCGACGCGGAAGACGTGCGGCGATCCGCCGATCTTCGCGAGCGCGTTGTCTGCGGTTTCCGACACGCTGGCCGGCGGGGCGCCGGTGATCGATCTGACGTGGTCCGCCGCCGTCGACGAGACGGGTGGCGAGAAGGACGTCGTGCGCTACGTGATGTATCGGCGGAAGACGAGCGAATCCACTTGGGGGGATCCGTATCTCAGTATCCCCGCCGGGAATTCGTCGTACGCGTACTCCGATGCCGCCGTGCTACCCGACACCAGCTACATCTACGCGGTGGCGGCGCAGGATTGTACACCCAGTCTGTCGGCGCTCTCCGTGTCCACCACGGTGACGGCGCCGTAGCATGAACGTACGAGGCAAGGGAGGCTCCGTGTCCACGCATCCTCGAACCCGACTGCGCGACGAACGCGGGATCGCGCTGATCACGGTGTTGCTGATCACGTTCGTGGTCGCGGCACTCGCGGTCGGGGCGGCGATGATCACCATGAACGCGGGCCTCATCACGCGGTTCGGCAGCCGGCAGTCGCTGCTCGGATCGGTCGCCGACGCCGGGATCGCCAAGGCGCGCGCGACGGTCAACGCGAACAAGGCCCTCTATCCGGATTCCGGCTATACGGTGCTGGAGAACGGGGTCGCGGTGACCGATGCGAACGGCGATACGATTCCGTTCGTCCACCGCTGGACCTATGTCGGGCCGACGGGCATTACGACCGGACAGTATGGTGTGTTCGGCAGCATCGTGTCCGTCGCGAAGGACGCCTTCGGTGACGAAGTGATTCGCCGGGGTGAGATCGTGCAGGAGAGTTTCGCGAAATACGCCTATTTCACCGACATCGAGCCATCCAACATCTCGTTCGGCGGCGGGGACCAGATCTGGGGTCCGGTACACACGAACGACTATCTCAAGATCTACTCCTCCGGCGCGACGTTCCACGGCCCCGCCGAGACGGCAAAGAAGGTACAGGGTGGACAGTACGCCACCTTCGATCAGGGCTACACCGAGAACGCGCCGTACATCGCGATGCCGCAGACAGCGGATCTCACGAAGCTGCAGGTCCAAGCGGCCAAGGGCAACACGGCGTTCACGGGGACCACGGTGGGAACGGCGGGGCAGGCCACGACCCGCATCGAGTTCGTCGCGCTCGATCTGAACGGCGACGGCGACAGCACCGATGCGAACGAGGGGTTCATCCGCGTCTATCAGTCGAACGACCCCGCCTGGGTCGTGGCGGACGTGCCGTCCGGCGGCATGCGAAACTCGCAGAACTGCGGACACTACGAGCCGAACGGGTCGTTCGTCACCGCCGCCGCGCATCCCAACAACGGTCCGGACAGCTGGAAGGCCGCGCTGAGCAGCAGCACCAAGCGCTGCTATCTGGGCGGCTCGGATTCACTGAGCGGCGGATTCGTCGCCGCCGACGGTCAGGGGCAGTGGCTCAAGTGGCCGGGGGCGGTGAGCCCGCTCGTGGCCGGCCGACCCGATGCCCAGTATCTCTTTCCGATCAGCCGCCAGCTCAATCCGGACTTCAAGGGCGTGATCTACGTGGACGGCAACGTCGCGATCAGCGGGAAGGTCCGCGGTCGGGTGACGCTCGCGGCGACGGGCAACATCGTGATCGCCGACGACATTGCCTACGCCACGAACCCCGGCGCGGGGACGTGCGCGGATATCCTCGGCATGTTCAGCGGGAACGACGTGGTCGTCGCGGACAACACGCTCAACGCACCGCAGATCCCGGCGAATGGCCAGAACTACTTCACGTACGACGACACGAAGGACGAGTTCATCGACGGTGTGGTACTGGCGCTCGACGTCTTCACGGTGGAGGACTATGCGAGCGGCGCCACCAAGGCCGAGCCCTGCGAGAACGAGCTCTGGGGTCGTGGCTGTCTGTACCTGACGGGCGGCATCATCCAGAAGACCCGCGGCGCGGTCGGGACCATCGGGAGCGTGGGCGGCACCGGGTACGTGAAGCGGTACTCGTACGACGCCTGTGCGTATTCTGATCCGCCTCCCTACTTCCCCACCACGGGCCATTTCGCGCGCGGCCGGTTCTTCGAGGTGAACCCCGTAGGGTTCTCGGTGGACAGTCTGTACAAGATGCTCACGCCACAGGGCAACTGACCCCGAGGTCACGTGGACCGGCATGGACGGACGGCGGCTGACGCTCCGCGGTGGGCCGTGCGGCCCTCGGATTTCTCCTCGGGGCCTGGTGCGGCGTCGCGAAGGGTAGGCGCTCTCTTGACCCTGTCCCACGCCGCGACCCATATTGCGTGTCCTGCTTCCTGTAGTCGGTCTGGAGGGCTGCCGCATGGCTTGGAGGGTCATTTCGCGCGACGGAGAGGAGTGGCACGTGCAGCCGGCCGCCGAGCGCCGTGCCAATCAGTCGCTCTGGCAGCTCACACTCGCCTTCCGCGTCGCGAATCAGGCCACCGAACCGCGGGTCTTCTGGGCATCCTACCCCATCGAATCCACCTCGAAATCGTCGCTGTTCATGCAGGCGGAGAAGATCTCCGACGAGGCCCTGCGCGACGTCCTGATCCAGCATCGCCCCTAAGGGGGCGGCGAGTCCTCCGTGCCGATCGCGCCTGTCCAGGAGCTTCGTCGCATTGCCGACGCCGTCGCGCATCTCCGGGACCGCGTGGTGACGGATGTGGTCTTGCGCTCCGACTGCCGCCAGCTCCGCGTCACCCTCGAGGACGGACAGATTCTCCTGGTCTCCGTGACCATGGACGAGGCCGGCAAGCCGCGTCTCGACGCCGATCTGGTGCGTCTTGCCGATGCGGGGATGACGGGGCAGCTGGAAGTGCGGTTCGACGGGATCGCGTGACATGACGGATGCCGAAGTCCGCGCCGCGCGACGCGAGCGCCTGCGCTTCGTCGACTTCGACTTCGACCGGTTGGCAAACGGTCGATGCCGGGCACGGGTCACGCTCGAGTGGTCGCCGGGGGACCCGATGGTGGGTGACGCCGAGGGGCTCGGCTCCGACGCCGGGGCGCTCCGGTGCGCCGCCGAAGCGACCCTGGACGCGATCGAGCACGCCGTCGACGGCCGGGTCGAATTCGAGCTCCTCGGCGTGAAAGCGGTACGCGCGTTCGACGCGATGGTGCTCATTG
>Ga0315550_1002483_pt1 | contig 11279 bp, 10 predicted proteins | sample SalMarSW160190MG_2_FD_203100 | JGI IMG/M metagenome (GOLD analysis project Ga0315550, IMG submission 203100) | Salt marsh sediment microbial communities from the Plum Island Ecosystem LTER, Massachusetts, United States - Salt Marsh Sediment SW1601-90 ... | reverse complement strand
TGGACTCTGGAGCGAAAAGGTAGAATCAGGCGGGAACATTACAACCATACCAACCGACCAAAAATCGGAGGATGGAATCGCCCGCTTCACCGCAGAAGGAAAAACAGCTGAAACAGTATATGCCTATCTAGCAAAAAATATCGACATTGAAGAAGCTTACGCGAAAGGCGAATTCTACATATCCAGCGCCAACTACTCACAACTACTCAGAAATGACGGCGACACAATCTGCCTAATGCGATTCACCAACGGAGATAAATCACTTGCTTGGGTTGGAGTGAGACGAGAGGCAGGAGTTAACAAGTGGACACTTGAAGCAGGTGGATTCCTAAAAACCGCGTCAGAAGTCCTTACCGGCAAATGGTACGAAGTTGAAATTCACTACAACCCGACGGAAGGAACAGCACAGATGTTCGTCGATGGAGAAAAAATTATTCAAATAAGCGTATTCAACACCAAGCGCGCGCGCGCCAACCTTAATGTTAGGCAATTTGATTTCGGAATCGTCTCAGCCACAAACGTACAAGATGGACTTTTAATCTATGCTGACTCCGTCAAGTTGTCAACAACCCACGAAGCTCTAGAATCCAGCATCAAAAATAACTTTTGGGCGGATTTAATCCCGATTATATCAGTTGCTTCGATTGTATTCTTGCTTGCGTACTTCAGAGAACCCGTCTTCAAAGCAAGCAACCGCTTAATTTCAGGCAAAAAGAAAGCTATTCTCTTGGTAGACGATGATCAGTCGATTCAAAAAACACTAAAAAGATTCCTCCAAGAAAACGGATATATCGTGGATACAGCGGAGACAGGCAGCCAAGCTATTCAGAAAATGCAGGTAAAAGACTACGATGCCGCCATATTTGACATAAACCTTCCCGACATGTCAGGAATCGAGCTGCTAAAGATCTCCGCAAAACCGTCACCTATGTTTAAGATCGTGATAACTGAGGTTTCCACAGAAGAAATAGGGATCCTTGCAGCAGACAACGGAGCTGACGAATATTTAGTCAAACCCGTAAATACTCAGGAGCTTCTTGAACTATTAACGCGCCAATTCTAGTAAAAAAAGCAAGATTTACTGCATAATTCTTGAGAACGGGACTGGGCTATAAGCGTCTGTCAAGGGTTGCGAGTGAACGAGCCCTTAACTTCAAAGTGCCCTTGGATCGGAGAAGCCATCACATCATGGATGGTAGTTCACGCGAAACCATATTTGAGCCTTGTTTCTTGACGTTTCAGCTTATAGCCCATTCTTAATAGTTTATTAAGCCTTTCATATGTTGTTTCATCAATCGAGTTTTCTTTAAGAAGCACGTTTAATTTGGAAAACTCTTCCTTCAGCTGCTGTTGCTGTTCCCATCTTTCCTTGTGATAGGAACGCTTCATCTTCTGCAGTTTTCGCCATTGTCTGTTAAACAGAAAGAGCCCTCTCCTTCCCATCATTCACTTTATCGATTCATCTAATAATCCGTGTTTCCAATTCGCAATATATCATGTTGTGGCAATAGTCTCTATGGAAAACTCCGTTTATATGCACTTATGCACGGATGAGGTTAAGGAGAAGGCAAATGATCAACTGGGCAGGACTGTTCAATCTGGGAGTTTTCGCGTTAATTCTCATAATGCTATCTGTAATTGCAGGCGCCATCTTTTGGTGCAAATATTGCAAATAACCAAAAGTCAGATATTCGAATCCAATTTAAGTGAACTATAATTCGCCTATTTAGGATGAAGCTGAATGACGAACAAAGCAAACAAGTATCTTAAAATTCATCCGACTTCAATTCCAAATAACAGAGACAACTGGAGAAGAAATAATTGAAGAATGTTCTCGTCACAGGTGGTTGCGGCTTTATCGGAAGCCACCTCGTGGACGCTTTAATGACTGAAGAAGCAAAGGTACAGGTACTTGACAACCTTAGTTCTGGAACTATTAGCAATATCAAAAAATGGGTCGCCAACTCCCGATTCGATTTCGTTGAAGGGGACCTATTAGACACTAAAGCCTTGAAAATGCTTCATCGGGATTACGATGTCGTGTTTCACCTCGCCGCAAACCCCGAAGTGAGAGTAAGTTCAACCGATCCTGACATTCACTTCCACCAAAACATAGTTGCCACCTATAACCTACTGGAATACCTAAGAAAAGCACAAAGCAAAGCTACAATCGCGTTTGCATCAACATCAGCTGTTTACGGTGAACCTGAAAATATTCCAACCCCTGAGTCATATGGACCTTTAAAACCCATATCAGTGTATGGCGCCACAAAACTCGCCTGCGAAGCGTTAATCACCGCCTATGCCTATAACTACGGCTTCAAAGCCAGAATTTTTCGCTTCGCTAATGTAGTGGGCCCTAGAAGTAATCACGGCGTCATCCACGATTTTATTCTCAAACTAAGAAACAACCCTGAACAACTGGAGATCCTAGGAGACGGCAAACAAACCAAATCCTACATATACGTTGACGACTGCGTCCAAGCCTTAGAAAAAGGTGTTGAAAAAGCCACACAGCAAGTAGACTACTTCAACATAGGCTCAGAGGATCAGATCAACGTTAAAGACATCGGAGATTTTGTAATACAAGCAATGGGACTTACGAACGTTGACATTAAACTAACTGGTGGAGTAGATGGGGGAAGAGGCTGGATAGGTGACGTCAAAATTATGCGTCTTGACACTGAAAAAATGAAATCGGTTGGATGGCATCCGAAACTAAACAGCAGTCAAGCAGTAAAACAAACAATAAACCAAATCCTTTCAGGCTAGCAGCGTTTCCAGAACCAAGAAAGGTTCTCAAGAATCCATAGTGAATTTTTTTCTTGTTAAATCCTGTGTGTAGATTTATAACTAGCAGTAATTTTTAATAGTGCAATAGGACATCTTTTTCTCTGTTTGCGTGTAAGATGAAGGAGAGAAATGGCGACGAATTCAGGCGTCAAAATTGTACTCACTGCTTCAGCTACGGAAATGAGCGACTTCTTCAATAATCCTTTTATGGCTTTTTCTGCAGGCTTCGGTTTGGGTCCTATTCCTGTTGGGTTCGCCAGGAAAACTCTTTATCCTCCAGTCGAACGGTATCCTGATGGCAGAGCCAAGTACGCACCGTATGGTTTGAGAAAGGTGGAAGCCATGCTCTTAGAGAGTGGTTTCGTGGAGTCTGATGTCGCTGTGGTTCACCCCGTGGACTTGGATGTTTTTGTTGGGTCGGACACCAAGGTGGTTGGAATCTCCTCCATGGATCCAACAGGTATGGGTTATGTAAGCAAGACGTATTCTTCGATTATCGGTGGCGGAGAGCCTATGAACGCTGTTGAGTTCCAAAAACTTGTCAGGCATCCTAGCATTAAAAGGTTCAAACCCAAGATTATTGTGGGCGGGTTTGGTTCTTGGCAGCTGGAACGCAAACAAATGACTGACAAGTATGGTGTGGACTGCGTTCTTATGGGGGGAAGGCCTGATCCAATCGTAGAAGTTTTCAAAAAAGCGGTCAATGGAGAAGTGCTTCCACGTATAGTTCACGCTGATGAATCCTTGCGCACTTGGGATTATGGAACGATGCCTCTGGTTAAGCATGCAGGGATACACGGCGCGGTTGAAATCTCAAAGGGTTGTGGTCGAAACTGCCAGTTTTGCACGCCTACCATGCAGAACAAGGTGGATGTGCCGCTGGATAAAATTATGACGGAGGTTGCGACTACTACGAGAGAAGGCAGCGACCATATCACTTTAGTGACGGAAGACCTCTTTCTGTACGGCTCCAAAAACAAAACTTTCATTCCCAACAAGGAGGCTGTTGTGAACCTTGTTAAAAGCGTGGCGGAGTATCCAGGTGTTAAAAGCATTCAAGCGTCGCACATGTCTTTGGCGCCTATAGTTAATAATCCTCAGATGATTAAAGAGTTGGCTGAGATTCTTATTGAGCGTAGCTGGTATTCGTTCGGCAAAAAAGCGATAATCACGGCTGAAACTGGCATTGAGACGGGTAGCAGTCGGTTGATGAAGAAGTACATGGGTGGCAAGATGTTGCCCTACAAGCCAGCGCAGTGGCAGGAGATAGTCGCGGACGCGTTTGGAATATTGAACGATAATGATTGGTATCCGTTGGCAACTTTGATTGTGGGGCTTCCTGATGAGAAGGAAGAAGATGTTTTGGCAACACTGGAGCTTATGGACAGGCTAAAAGGGTATAACGCGTTTTATGTGCCGCTTTTCTTCGTGCCGCTTGAGAACTGCGTGTTGATGAATAAGAAAGGTGCGGAAATTGATTCGTTGTCAAGAGCGAGATGGGACTTCTTCATTCGCTGCTGGGAGTATAACATTAAGATTTGGAAGCCTACTTTTCTTGAGAACAGGATAAGCAATCCGCTACTGTTCAAGTTCGTGAACAACGTGTTCATCCCTTGTTTCGCCGGGGTTATGGGTCTTTATTATGGCTGGACGCGTGGCGAACAGTTAAAGCAGGCTTTTTGGACGTTAGGTATGCCTCAAGCTACAGTGCGAGCGCAATAAAGTGCCTTCGCAGGGTTTTCAATCCGACTTTTCAGGTGTTTCCTGGGGTTTCACGGCTTTACGAGCGTGAGTGATGTAACCGGTGTGTCCAGTCATCATGGTGTGCGGGCGCGTTTTGCCTCGTTCAACTTGCATGGCACGCATCAGGCACTCGACGGTTTCGAGGAAGACGAAGCCTGTTTCTTTTAGGGCTTCGGTGGTTTTCACAACTTGGTCTATAGTGGGACTGAAGGACACCAAGATGCCTGAGGGCTTTAACGCCGTGTAAGCATGCGGAACAACCAACCATGGAGTTGCCAAGTCTAGTATGACTGCGTCTAAGTCGCGTTCCTCAATTCCGGCTGTGACATCTCCGCTTTTTAACTCTACATAATCCAGTAGGTTTGCGCGTTTCAGGTTTTTTTCGGCTGTTTTCTGGAATTCTTCGCGTAGTTCGTAGGTGTAGATTTTGCCGTTTGGTTTTACGTAGTGCGCGAGGGCGGTGGTTAATGCGCCTGTTCCTGTGCCTGATTCTGCAACGCGGCTTCCTGGGCCGATTCCGCTGAACATGACGATTAAAGCTGCGTCTTTCGGGTAAGTTATCTGTGTTTTGCGGGATGACTTCATGATGTAATCTGTGAGTGAAGGCTTGAGCGCGGTGAATTCCGTGCCGAGGCTGCTTTGAAATGTCACGCCGAAATCTTTTCCAACCACTTCATCCAGTTTCAGGTAGCCTTTGTGGGTGTGGAAGGTTTTGCCAGCTTCCACTTTAACCATGTACGTTCTCCGTGCGTCTAAACAGAGAAGCACGTAGTCACCTTCGCGTATTTTCTCGTTTGCCAACCAGTTTTTCTCCTGCCAGAAAAAATAAGATGTAGTCAACTCATTTAAGCTTTGAATTGTAACTGCTGTACTCTAGCGCGTGGAACAGTCTATACCCCCTTATTTAAAGGAAGTGCAGTGCGCTGTTTTCTATTCTACATGTTTTTGGTTGCGGGAAAACGCCAATACGGACCTACCCCTCTATAGTTTCTGCAATGAACTGCTATTAGGATCCAAATAGGCGGAAGATATGCGGGTTCATCAATTTCGTGTGAGCCTTCACGGAGAGCTAAGAGTAGTTGAAGATTTTTTATTCCTGTTGTTCTGCTGTTTTCTTTGATCCTCGTCGTCCGAACCGTAGTTTTGCGGTTAGGATTTTTTCTGTGGCGAATAGCCGTGAAGCGATGTACATGACGACCAGAGTAAAAGCAGTTACGTAGATTATGCCCAGTATCGTGGTGAGATAGTCGCCTGCGATGACGGCTTTGCTGGCAATAACTGGTTGGCTGAAAGGAATCGCAAACAACACTGCCTTTATCGGCAATGGCAACACGTTGATGTCGATGTAGATCAAAGCGAAAGACGGAATGAAGATTAACGGGTACATATAGCCCACTAGTGCTGTGGCTCCTCGGACATCTTCGGCGAAAGCTGATATAATAACCGCCAGCGCCAAGCCTGCGAGCAAGGTGACGAATAACGTGATTCCAAGCAGGATATACCCTAACGCTGTGGGCGCCAATCCTAACGCGGCCAAATCGAGTGATGCGCCAGTGGTTGAAACGCCTGAAGTTATGGAGCCGAAAAGGTAACTGTAGCCTACTAAGTAGGTTATTGCGCCTAGTCCTGCGACGAGGGCGCTGCTGGAGAGTTTTCCCATGAGGATGGAGAACCTGTCAACGGGCATGGTGAGGAGAGTTTCAAGGGTTTTTTCTTCTTTCTCCATCGCCACTGAGGTTGCTGCGATTTGCATCGAATACGTGAGCAGAATCATTATGGTAATTGGCAGGATGATGGATTGGGAAATCAGCAGCGACGAGAGAGTGGCTGGGTCTACGTTCTGCTGGATTTCTCCTTTGATTATGGATGATTGGGTGGTTTGCAGCACGTCTGGGGCGACGTAGCGGTTGAAGCTGTAGACAAAGTTGGTGATGCCTGATGAGCCAATGTTTGAGAAGATACCCCCTATGTTGAAGATCCCGTACACGTTGACCACGGCTGTGATGTTGGTGTCGCCTGCAAAATGTTTAGTTAAGTTTTCGGTGAAACCTTGCGGAATTTCAACGAACTGCGTGGCATTGTTCTTGGCTAGAAGTCCTTGGCTGACGAGCTGTTGCGAGGTCAGGTTGTTGACGATTGTTGTTTCAGCTCCTGCAGCTTGAAGGTAGCTAATGAGAGTTTCGCTCCAGTTGCCGCCGTCATTGTTGACAACTAGGAGGCTGGTTTTCTGTGCTTGTTCGATGGCGGTTTGCTCTGCGTATCCTATGACTAACCCTAGGACAGGAAACATGATGATGGGGATAATGATGATCCCTATTAGGATTTTGGGGTCGCGGATGAGCTCTTTGAGTTCTTTTATGAGAATGTTTCTGAAACCCTTAAGCATAACCAATCACCTTTGCAAAAACTTCTTCCAGATTCTGGCTTTGATATTTGGTTTTGAGTTCATCTGGTTCTCCTTCAACGACGATTTTGCCCTTGTTGAGAAGTGCGACGCGGTCGCATAGATATTCAACTTCAAGCATGTTGTGGCTGCTTAACAGCACGGTGGTGCCGTGTTCTTTGACATAGTTTTTGATAATCTGCCTCACATGATAAGCGTGCAACACGTCGAGCCCGCTTGCAGGTTCGTCAAGCACAGCAAGCTTCGGTTTGGTCATGAGCGCTCTGGCGACCAGAAGTCGCCGTTTCATGCCCTTGCTGTAGGTTTTGGCTTTGTCCTTGAGGCGTTCGCCTAAGCCGCTGATTTTAGCTGCTTCTTCGATGGTTACGCGGAGTTCCTTCTGGTTTTTTGTGTTAAATTTCGCCATAAACTCCAAGTACTCGTTGCCTGAGAGGTTCGGGTAAGCGCCTGCTTCTTCAGGTAAGTAGCTGATTATTTTTCTGACCTCACCTGATTGTTTTACTGTGTCTAAGCCGAAAATAGTCGCGGTGCCTGAGGTGGGGATGATAAGGGTGCTGACTATGCGGAGAGTGGTGGTTTTTCCCGCGCCGTTGGGGCCGATAAGACCGAAGATTTCGCCCTGTTTTATCTGGAAGCTTAACTCGTCTAGAGCGCGGATATTTCCGAACTGTTTGACCAGTGATTTTGCGTCAACTGCAAGGCTCAACAATGGACACCTGTCGTTTGTGGATTTATTACAGCTGAATATAAGACTTTAATGGTACAGTGCCTTTCGTATAGCTCATCAAATAACGTGACTGGCATGATTCAAACTTACCTCCTACAAATTTTCCTAATCACTGTTAATGCAGTTGCTCTCGTAATCTTTGGAGTAGACAAGCTGCAAAGCAAGAAACGCGGGTGGAGGATTCCTGAATCGAGGCTTTTGTTGACTGCTTTCTTTGGACCATTCGGCGCTTACGCAGGCATGTTGCTGTTTAGACATAAGACCCGTAAAATAAAGTTCTTGCTTGTTCCAATCTTCCTATTTATCCAAGTGATGTTAATAGCGTATTTCTACCTCATTAAATGACACCGCACTCGTTGGCTGGACACCTTCGAAAAGACTAAACGTTCAAGGTTTACGCATTAAATCTTAATGTCTCTGCTGCGTCTCCATAGAGTGGTCAAACGTAGATTGTGTAGGCTGGGTTCACAACCCATATATTCGAACTTGGAAAAACTGGATTATAGTGAGCAACAGACATGAGCGTAGCCTTTGTTCTCAAACTTGCCGCGCGGGGAATTGTCGTAGCAGTTACGTTGCAGGTCTTTTTCTTTTTCGTCTTTCAAGCGATAGGATATGATGCCTATTTGCTCAGCATTACTCTAATCGTATCGGTAATTATTGGTATTTTGCTTCTGATTGGATGGCGAACACTGAAAAAAGCAGTAAAATAACCACTCGCCCGACTATACAGGGTCACCAATGTTTGCTGGATTGAATTTTAATTCCTGACGACGAATGACAGTACGTCTGGAATGCCGTTCCCTGAGAAAAGGCATGCCTCCAGGGATTCTGGAGTGCTTATGAATTTTGAAAGGCAGAAGGCAAGCGGGAGAAAATCGCCACTTGAGTACAGAAATAAACTGTTTCCATGATGTTTTTTATAGTCCCCAGCTTTGTATAGCCGTTTGGTGGAGCGAGTCTCTCTTGCGTTTTTCTTTTTTCTTGGCACTGCCCTTAAACCTATTGATTTTTACGGTTGAGCCAACGACGGAGACCCAGTGAGTTACGTTTAAGTTTCTGTGGTAAACAAACTTGATTACTTCCCGCCGCAATTCCTGAGCAGATAGATTTTCTGATTTCACAATTAGCTTGTTCTGGGCTGGGGCAACTGAAACGTGCAGGTTTGACTGCAGAAAGCTAGATAGGTTTTCTTTTTCGTTCTCTAAATCGCCTAAGTCTACTTGGAGGCCTATGTTACTTCTGTTTTTGTGTCTAAAGAGCAAAGGTACGTCCCCCTGTAAATGTAGGCTGCCATGATATTAATAATGTGGGTTGGGTTAAATTTTAATCCCAGGACATTGAATTTTGACGCAAAAAAAAGGTGGGGTACAGCTTCCTATTTCCATTCGCAGATTGTAATTTTGGATTCCATCCACATCGGGTCTTGCGCCTCATAAGTGACAAGGGCGATCAGCTCATTCATCCAGCTTAGTTTCTCCGACATCGCCATGAAGCTCCACAAGCCTACGGCCTTAGGATTCCCGCCCATCATCATTTTCATCATAGAAAACCCTTTCAGCACACCCCTGTCGCCACTCATCGTCATGAATACCCCTTGCTCTTTTTCTGTAGCTACGCCTTTACTAGGCATCTTGCCGACCGCTGTCACGTGGATGCTGCCGTCTATGCCTTTCGCTCGTCCCATACCCGTCATCTGAGCCGACCACGAATACTCCGAAATTACGCCTTCAGCTCCAACCGATTTTATGGAACCTGCACCAGCGCTTTTGGCTGTGCCTTCCCAGAGTTTTTCGCCTAAAACCATACTTTACACCTAAATGTTTCAATGAAAACCGTTACTTAAGGAATTGTGATTGTGCCCCTGCTATCACAACAAGATGCGAGAAGGGCATAGCAGAAGCGCCAAAATTCAATCCTCCAAACTCAAACCATTAAAATTTAAAGCAAAAAAAGAGGGAGCTGTAATTTTTTTATTTCAGCAGCTTCATACCTTCTTCCATAGACAACACTGGCAGTATCTGAGTCGAATTGTACTCAAACCAACTCATGGGTTCGGGTTCCATTGAAAACTTCATAAGGGCATCCATACTCGGCGCCTCGCACACAGCTACAAAAAGGTGATCCAACACCGCAGTCCATGCCCCAACCAATTTAATCCCATGCTTCTCCATGAGTTGACCCATTTTTGCAAAGGAATCCGCGTATACTTTCTTCACTTTCTCATTGTGCAGCGGACAGCTTTCTATCGAATGTTTAGAGATCTGCAGAAAAAGCATATAGTTAGAACGCTCCAAAAAAAGGCTTAGCCCACCGCGGTTAATAAGCTATAGTTGGTGTTCCAAAGCAATCACAGTTAAACATGTTCGGTGCAGAACTTCACGGATTAAAGCGTACACTTCAGAAAATTAGGGCTTTGACGACCTGAAACGCTGAGAGAACGCGAAGGTAGAAAAACACTCTTGGGGAATCGCCTCGGGGGTTCGCGTCTTGCCAAAGCGCTGGTCGCCAGAGCCTTGATGCCCTTTTTTCTGCATCTGGTGCTGCAATTACAGTTTAAAAGGTTATACTATAAGAAAACTTGTGGTTACAGCAATACACCAACAAAAAGGGTGGAAGCGGAATCTAAATTTTTGGGTTTTTTATTCTTCGGTCTCTTCTGGCGGCGGAACCCATTTCTCGATAAGCATTTTCTCGCCGCCTAGTTTGAAGCTTACTTTAACAAATATGCTGTCTGCTCCTTTGAACGGGAACATGCTGTCCTCCGCCAGGTCCTTCGGCAGGTAAATCAGGTATTTGCCGTCTTTCCTCCTGAACAAGCGCCCTCTTCCATCACTAACCATAATTTTCCCTCCTGATGCAATCATGTTATAGAGTACACTTTTGTACATGTTAAGTAATAAGATTTTGCCCTGAAAATGAGGCGGGCACTTTCAAACATTGCACGCTGACCTTGGGAAAAAGTCTGAGCATAACAGCAGCCAACACAAGAAAGGTTTATGAAAGAAACAGCCACTCAACACAAGGCAAAACAGAGACTCTGCGTATGAGCGAAGCAAAAATAAAGGCAAAAGGCATCTTCTTGGATTTAGATGGCACCATCGTGGATTCGCGAGAAGCCTACTATGAAGCAGCGCGAACCGCGTTTCAAGCAATGGGGCAAAAACCGCCCGAAGCAGAAGCCACCCTGGAGATTCCCCGAAGACTCGAAAGAAAACAGCCACTCAACGACGTCATAAAAGGCTACCCCAAAAAATTCCTGAAAATATACCTGCAAACCTACTACGCCATAACACCCGAGAAAACCAAACTCTTCCCAAACGTTTCAGCCACACTAAACACCCTTTCTGAGAAAGCCAAACTCGCCCTCATAACCATGCGCGCAGTCACAAAAGAAAACATCATAAACGAACTAGAACACTTCGGCATCGCAAAATACTTCACCCACGTAGTAACCGCGTTGGACACCCACAAACCGAAACCTTCACCGGAAGCACTCATAAAATGCGTAAAAGCCATAGACGCCCAAATCTGCGACTGCATCATCGTAGGCGACTCAATCTCCGACATAAAAGCAGGAAAAGCAGCAGGCGCAAAAACCGCAGCAGTCCT
>Ga0315550_1002482_pt1 | contig 11279 bp, 9 predicted proteins | sample SalMarSW160190MG_2_FD_203100 | JGI IMG/M metagenome (GOLD analysis project Ga0315550, IMG submission 203100) | Salt marsh sediment microbial communities from the Plum Island Ecosystem LTER, Massachusetts, United States - Salt Marsh Sediment SW1601-90 ... | reverse complement strand
CTGAAGGATTGAATACAGAGTTAGGAGAAAGAGGAAAAGGATTGTCTGCTGGTCAGAGACAAATGATTTCTTTCGCACGAACACTTCTAACTAATCCTAAAATATTGATACTTGACGAGGCTACTGCTGCAGTTGACGCTTATACTGAATGGAAAATCCAAGAAGCTTTAGATAAACTCTTAGCGAATCGAACTTCTATCGTTATTGCTCATCGTTTAACCACAATCAAGAATTCAGATAGAATAATTGTACTCGACCAAGGGGAGATAGTTGAAGAAGGTAATCATGAGAGTTTGATGAAGAAAGGTGGCTTATACTCAGAACTCTACGAAACTTATTTCAAGCACCAATCTGCTGAATGGATCTCTGAGATAAGCGAAGTATTCACAGATTAATCTGATTATCTAGTACACAAATTATACTCCGTTTCTATTTTTTTTTCAAATTATGTAGTACTATTTAAATACATATTTGTTCATTTATTATGTATTAGAATCTAAGCACATATATTAAATAAAAGGTGAAAAGAAAATTGAAGAAATATAATGAAATAAATAGTTATGGAATAATATCTATTATATTATTTATATTAAGTTAGGGGAATTATACAATGGGAGGAGATGAAGCCCCAGCAGACCTTTATCCTTTAGCATCTGCGATTCCTAATCCAAAGGATTTAGGTTATGATCCTTCAGTTCCAAGACCAGAACTAGTAACTTCTACTCCTCCACCAACACTACTCCTCAGCCAGAAACCACTACACCTTCATCATCTACAGAGCCATTAACTTGGAGTCTAATTTCAATATTGTCATTAATAGGACTTTTACTGGTTGTGCATCGCATAAAGAGGAAAAGAATAGAATAAATGCTTTTTACTATATGGAACTTAATGTTTTATTTTTCTTTTAAATCAAAGAACTTAGTTTTTACTTTCTTTTGTATTTTTATAGTCTTCTGAAGATTAATAGTAATGGATATCTTTAGAGAAGAGATTTACAAAATGGTTGACTTTCTTTTCCTTTGTGGAGAACGATTATTGGAAACCGAGAGTTTCATTCTCGAACTTACAAGAAGAAAGAATGTTAGTTTTGGTGAGGATTGGAGAAAGCAAATAGAAGCATTTCTAGATGAAGGGAAAAAATATAATTGTAGATTAGAGATACTTGATAAGCGAACAAATGTTACTGTGGAATTAGTTCAGCTCAATCCGTTGAAATTAAGAAACTTGTATATGGAATTAGCAGCTCATCTAGATTTAGATGAAGAATATGAGGTTAAACAATCTGAAGATTCTATCTTTTATACCGTCACTCTAGCGAGAAATCATGTTTTATTAGAAGAGAAAAAATCTATCATCAAAGCAAAATAAATCTTAAAAATTGATAGATAGTAACAATCAAAACTCAGAAATGACTTTCTCAATTTTTTGCATAAACTCTGATACTCCAGGGTTTATGTGCATATAATTATAGTTTGGAATAATCTCTAATTTACTATTCTTAATTAATTTCTTTACTAATGCTGCTCCTTCTTGTTTGTGATATTTATCATCAGCTGTTGTATAAATCATTACTGGGCATTCTATTTTCTTGAAATCCTCAGTAGCGTTCCAAAACCTCATTTTTGAACACTTTTTCCACCTTCTCACGTCAATAGCTGATACTCGTTCATAGTAAACTTTCTTTTGAAATCCTTCAGCAATTTTTCCGCTTAAAAATCTACGAGCAATTAACTTTCCAAATTTTTCTAAAAAGAAAGTAGGTAACATAAAAGCAAATCTTGTTTTGAGTTTGGGGTAATTTGATTCTACAAATGGACCAATAAAAATACATCCTCGTGGCTTGAACCAACTATTAGCAACGCAGTGTGCAACATAGAAGATTCCGAAACTAGACGCAATAATTACTGATTTCTCTTTTTGAATTTTCAAGTGATGTAAAACTTCTGCAATATCAAGAGCGATACGCGAAACGGTGCATTCTTTATCTGATTTTAAATTGATACTAGGTTTCTCTCTCGAATCTATAACAATAAGGTTATAATCTTTGTAAAGTTGATCCCAAAAATCTGACCATGAATAAATTCCTGGACCTAAACCTTGAATGAAGACAATTGAAGGTCTTTCTATTTCTAGATTCGTTTTTTTAATGGAATAAAAAACATGAATTTTTTGACTATCTGACATAAGAATTTGTTCCTTGGTTGATTCTTTGAAGAAAAACAAATCCTGAGGAAATTCTTCAGAAATATTTGCGGTCATCTGCTTTTCTTTATGATTACTTTTTGGTAAATTCTTTGTCATTTTTCACAAAAATGTTCTCATTTAAGTATTAATTTATTTCTGAAAGTAAGAAGAAAATACAGTTTCATTTAACTCAATTTCAAAAAATTTAAAATCAATTATACGAATAGTTAATAATGCAAATCAAGCTGCTTACTGATAGCACTGCTTGTTTGACTAAGAAATTCTGCGATGAAGAAAACATAGGTGTAATTGAGAGTTTACTGTGTTTTAGTGGTGAATATAAAAGAGATTTATCAGATATTCAAAGATTGAGATTTCTAAAGCAGATTGATAAAACTAAGTATGGTGTTTTTTCTTCTCAAGCTGACTCAATTCATGTATCTAAAATTTTTGAAGATATCATTTCAGAAGGATATGAAGAGATTTTCTATATAGGTGTGTCAACGACAATAACAAATCAATATGATTTAGTTGAGTTTGTCAGCGATCTTTATCGAGATAAAATTAAAACGATTTTATTTCAAAGCGGAACCATGGGGGCGAGTCAAGGAGGGATGGTATTAATAGCTGATAGAATGTTGAAAGAAGGTAAATCAGTTAACCAGATAATTGAGATTCTAAAAAAGAAAAGAAAAGAATTTAAAACATATATTATTTCAAATTCATTTAAAACAATATTCAAAACAGGAAAGATCAGAAGTAGGAAATTGATATCAGCTTTTGCTAAATTTCTAGGACGGTTCAGAGTGAACAAACCTATTGTTGAAGTGAATGAAGAAGAAGGATTGATTGCAGTTGGGAAAGCTAAAGGCAAAATGCTAGCTTTAAGAAAAGCCATCAAAATGATGTATAAGGAGTTACCTTTAGAAAATGAATACGATTTATTATTAGTCGATGTTGGTTCTAAAAAATATTTTCCAAGGATAAAAAGGAAGATAACAAAGAAATTCAAGATAAAAGCGGTTCATTATTTTGAAGCATCACCTGTTGTGATCTGGACTATTGGTAAAAACAGCATTAAATTTTCTCTAATTCCCCACATATAAACTGTAAAAATTAGAGGATACAGATAAGACTTAAAAGTTCATATTACACTCGATCAACTGTGAAAAACAAAGAATCAAGAATGCTTCTAAATATTATCATCACAGGCTCAGTGTTCTGGTTTTTAGCATCTGCGATAGTTTTTCTTTTTTATCAGCTTTATGGCTTAATTATTTTGGGTACTGTTTTTATTTTTGATTTCATTCCGTCATTGTTTCTGTATTTCAAATTTAGAAAGAAATAATATCAACAAGACAAGTATTAGTCAAGATTTTAAGAAAAAAGAATTTTAGTGTATGACAGAACTAAATCTATGTTTTATAACATCTATAAACTATTATTCCTCTTCTATAACTTTTTCCCAATCTTCTTTCTTCCTTTCAAGAGCTTCTCTATATCTATCTTGAGACTCTAAAACTGATTTGACTATCTTTTCTCTCTTTTTCTCTGAAGCTGCAAAGATCTTTTCTTCAGAAACAAAAAACTTTGAAAATAAGAACGAAATCGCTAGAATAACACTGACTGTCAACAAAATGATTGATAATATGTAATCCGATGGTGAAACCGATTCAGACGTAAAGATTTCAACTAAACGAAAAACACCGAAAACTATCACTGGTAAAGTAAACAAGATGTAAAGAAAGAATTTAGCTTCGAGTTTTAATAATAAGAAGAACATGATAACTGAGCTAATAAACACTACTGCTATGAAGATAATAGAAATATAAACAGTATTTCCTCCAAATTTTAATGTATAAATCAATTCACCAATTATGTAGGAGATTGTATATATAATCAGAAATATAACACTAAGTTTTCCTGCTAAAGTTTTGAAAAGTTTGCCTTTAATGTCCATCTTATTAAAATTGTATAAGTCAAATAAATATTTTTAGAAAGTACTAGCTGGAAATTTGGTTAGTTAAAGAAAATCCAATCAGCTTTAAAGGTGAAATAAATTGTTTGCCAATGCAAAAATCTTAATAGTTTCTTTACAAATTAGTTTTTGAAAAAAATGGATAAGAACAATATTTTATTTTCTAAAAGAAATAATTTTTCGACTGGTAAAAATCGTAACTACAAACCCTCACTTCAGTTAGAACCAATACATCAAAATATTAAGTTAAGTTTTGATGTCTTAGAAGAAACTGTTACAGGAACTGTGGGAACAGTAGTTAAAGCCAATGTTAAAGGGGCAAATAGAATAGAATTGGATGCGATAGATTTTGCTATAAGCAATATTGCTGGTGTTGATTCTTGGGATTATGATGGTAAAAAGATTACTATAAGTTGGGATAATCACTTCGAGAAAGATGAGAGAAGGGAAATCATAGTTGAGTATACAGTAAAACAACCTATTTCTGGTTTATACTTCTCTTATCCTGATAAAGAGTATCCTAATAGACCTATTTATGTTGTTGCTGATCATGAATCGCAAAGAGCTAGTTATTGGCTACCTTGCATAGATCACACAAGTGTGAGATGTATGCTTGATTTTGAGCTTACTTCAGATAAAACATACACCATTTTAGCAAATGGAGCACTAATATCTGAGAAAGAAAATGACGATGGAACAAAAACAGCTCATTGGAAATTAGACCATCCCTGTCCTGTTTATTTATTAACAATAGCAATAGGAGAGTTTGTTGAGTATAAAGATAGAGAAGCTGATGCTGGACAAGGACCAATCCCTATAAGCTACTATACTACAAAAAACTATGTTCCAGAGGACCTTAAACGAGCTTTTGATAGAACTCCGAGTATGCTCGAATGGCTAAATAAAAAGTTTAAAACACCAATAGAATGGCCAAAATATTTTCAGATTGCAACAGCTAGACACAGCGGAGCAATGGAAAACATCAGTTTTGTAACTTGGAACGATTTTGCTGTTCTTAATCATAATAAGTATAAAGAAAGTTGGTGGATTGTTGATTCTATAAACATTCATGAGATGTCACACTCTCTTTTTGGAGATCATGTTGTATGTGATGAATTCTCTCATAACTGGTTAAAAGAGAGCTGGGCAGTTTATACAGAGAGTATATATTTTGAAGACACAAGAGGAAAGGAAGAAGCTTTGTATGACATGTACAACAACGCTACACGATACATGAATGAATCTGATACCAAATATGCAAGACCTATCGTAACAAATGTCTATGATAGTTCTTGGGACATGTTTGATGCTCATTTATATCCTGGAGGTGCTTGGAGAATACATATGTTACGAAAAACTATTGGTGATGAATGGTTTTTTGAAGCTGTATCAGATTATTTGCACACATTTAAAGGTAAAACTGTTCGAACTATTGATTTCCAAAGAAAATTGGAACTACATTCTGGTTTGGATTTAGAAGAGTTCTTTGATCAGTGGCTCTACTCACCTGGCTATCCTAAACTTAAAGCTGAGTTTTCTTTTGATGATTCAACCAAGTTATGTAAATTAAAAGTCGAACAGACTCAAGAAGATAAAGAGAAAAATATTGGTTTGTTTAAATTCCCACTTGATGTAAAGATAGAGGAAGATGATGGCTCATTTAAAGTTGAGACATTTGATATCGTAGAAAAAGAGCATTATTTCTATTTTAAGACAGAGAAAAAGCCTAAATCAATTCAACTTGATCCTGACTTTAAACAGCTATTTTCTCTTGAATTCAATCCAGGCGATGAACTTCTAATCCGTCAATTAGAAACTGGAAATGTTATAGGCAGAATCCGAGCTATTCAAGAATTAGCAAAAACTGGAAAAAGAAAAAATCTACTCACTTTAAAAGACCATTATCTAAAAGAATCCTTTTGGGGAGCTAAGATAGAATTAGCTAAAGCGTTAGCCAAATCTCCAAACTTTTTAGCAGTAGAAATATTGATTGAACTGCTGGATACAGAAACTGATCCTCTCGCCTTACCATCATTTCTAGGATCGATGAATAATCTCCGATATGAAGTTGTATTTAATAATGCTAAGAAATTTTTAGAACGAGAAGAAGTTCTGTACAATTCTCGAGCTAATGCATTAGAATTAATTGGTTCTCAAAGAACCAAAGAAGCTTTTGACTTTCTATCAAAATATGAGATTAAAGAAGATTTCCAAAGCATTATTCTTAGAGGAAAATATTCAGGAATAGGAAAGACTAGAACAAAAGAAGCATTGGATTATCTACTAGATAAGCTCAGCTATGGGAGTGTGCCTGAAAAAGCACGTGGAACAGTTATGAGTGGTATTATAGAGAGTTTAGGATGGATGGATAAACATGATAGAGAAAGAGCTGTAAGTCGAATTATAGAAGTAATCCAAAAGGAACAATATGAAGAAATCATCCTTTCTTTCGCAAGACCATTAGTTAGACTAAAAGAAACAAGCACTACATCACTTTTTCAAGGTCTTAAGGCAAAAATCGCTCATCAAGATCATCCAATGATTGATAGATGGATAAAAGAAATCGAGAAAGGAGAAACGACAGAAGAAGAAATAAAGAAAATTAGAAAAGAGCAAGATGAAATGAAGTTAGAAATGAAAAAACTCGTTTCTAGAATTGAAGAATTAGAAGCTAAAAACAAAGAATGATTCTTCTCTTATCTTTATCTTTCCTATGAAACTATTTTGTTTCAAGCCCTTTATAGGGAGAAATCAGTTTAAAGAGATAACTAAAAGAGGGAAATTACAGTGGTTTCAAAATAAAAAGCATAAAAATATATTATAGCTCAAGCAAAATAGAAAAAACAACATCTTGAATAAAGAAAAAATTGATTTTAGTAAACTAACACCTATTGACCTAGATATGTGTCTCTATTAAATTTTGGTACCTTTGAGAGGAGTTTTTGTTTGTCTACCTATATTAATGTCTGAGAATAAAATGTAGTGGATAAATATTAGTAAATACTGAGGATTTGATTATATGAAAAAAATTCAAATTGGTTATTCGAAATCAATATTATTATTTTTTATTGTTATATCATGTTTAATATCTTACAACTATGAAATTGCAGCTCAACTATCTAATCTGCCAAATAGAGAGCTTTCATGTACTAATTTTGCTGCTTCATTTGGTGATAGAGTTTTTTTTGGCAATAGTGAAGATGGAGGATTATCTCATCCTCTTAGTTTAGATCCTTTGAGTAGTCAGATATTCTATTATAGTGCTGATTCTGAAGGGTATGGGTGTGCTTTTGTTGGCTGGTATGTTGAAGGTTATAAAATCAGCATTCAAGGTGGGATGAATGATCAAGGATTGTGTTATGATTTAACAGGAATACCTGATACACCAGTGAATACTCCTCCTAATCCAACCTATACAGTTGCTGGAAGTTGGATTATGAAAGATGTTTTAAGATTAAATGCTAATGTGAGTGAGATAATTGATTTCATTATGAGTTGTGATTGGAGTGGTTATTGGTGGTATCAATGGTTTTTTGCAGATGCTTATGGGGATATGGTAATTATCAGCCCTGGAATTGACGGAGATCTTGTTTTTACACGAAAGATTGCTGGTGAAGATGGATTCCTAACTCAGACAAATTTCAATAGAGCTAACAATAAAAGTGGTGACTATCCTTGTTGGAGATATGATACATCTTATAATCTGTTAAGTGAAATCCAATCAGAGGAAAATCTAACCTCCGAGAAATTTACTGAAGTTTTAGAGGCTGTTCATTTTCCTAAAACAGGAGGTTCTTTTACCCACTATTCAAATACCTTTGATCCTGTAAATCAGATGCTTTATCTAAATTATATGGGACAATTCTATGAAACTGCTACTATCAATATAACTGAAGAGCTAGATTTTTCTGGATCTAAAGCTGTTCCAATGACCGATTATTTTTCAGAAGAAACAGCTAATGCAGGTTTTGAAAGCTTTAGGTCTTGGAGAAGTACAGCTATATTTATCTACAGAGTTTTACCTATTACAGCTATTGTTCTTGTTACTGGTGGGATAGCTACTGGGATCTTTTTCTTGATCAAGAGAATAAAAAAGAAGAAATCTGTAAAAATTAGTTGAACTAGAATTTATTTGTATTCCTAATAGAAAGAACAACTAACCTCCCTAAGGTTGAAAAAAGTAAAGAACTAATTTAGTAGACTCCCATTTGTTGTCCTTGAGAAAGGTTTTTTGAGGTTTATGAATAAACAAAAGGTTCGATGATAGTTAGGAGTTTCTGCATATCTTCTGTAGGATTACCAGTCATTTTTAGTCGCTGATGATTAAGATTGATATCCCTTTATTTTTGAAGCAAACTTGAACAAGGTATTTATATTTCTCATTAAAATTATTACTGATTACTATGATTTGGGTAACAAGAGAGTATGTACATGTAGACAGAGTTGCTTGTCCTTGGCTGATAAGGCGATTTGTGGACAAAAACGCTCAATTTGTTTTTCTTCCAAGAGAGGAAATAGATGAGTTTGTTGAAAAGACAAAAGCAATAGCTTTTGATTATGGAGGTGGAGAATTAGATCACTATGAGAGAGATGGAGTTAAGTATTGCACTTTTGATGCTATTATTGAAAAATACAATTTACAAGAAGACAAAACTCTTGAAAAATTTAGATTGATTGTTAGAGCTGCTGATACTGGAAAAATGGAGTCTAACCTTCTTTCATATGCTTTAGAAGCAATCGCTAGTGGAGCTCCTTTACTTGTTAGTAACGATCATGAAGCACTAGAACTGGAATTTCCGTTCTATGATTCAATTTATGCTTACTTAAAACGAGAGATAATTTTAGAAAAATTCGAAAAAGAGATCAATGAACTCAAAACAAGAGGAGAAAGAAGAGTTTTTATCAAACAAAAGCTAAAAGAAATTTGATTTAAGTGGTCTCTACACCTTTTTTCTGTTCCACTACCTTAGGAGCGTTCTTACCAAAGATAGCAAAGAAAGTTGTACCAATCACACCAAATCCTGCTGCAACAAAGAAATTAACTGCTGGATCAACATTCCACAGAAATGCACTAGTGAAAGCTGCGATAGAGACAATAACATCTCTTATGAGATAATATGTACCAAATGTACTTGCTTTTGCATTTTCTGGAGCAAGATCCATAATCAGAGCTTTCCTTGTTGGCTCTCCGAATTCCTTTAATCCGCGTATAATGAACGCAATTACAAACATCCAGAACGTTTGCGAGAAATACAGTACTACTGGAAACAAAGTGAAAAAACCAAAGGTTATAACCACAAAAGGTTTCTTTTGATATTTATCTGCGAAATAAGCCACAGGAATGTAAATTATCAAAGCTGTAGCCATTTCAATAGCTGTTAAATACCCAAACTGAATAGGGGAAATAAGCGTGTGAGCTACGCCCCATGTAGCTAAATTTACTGAAGAGTAGAAACTGACATTAGCTATACTCAGTTGAGCAAAACTATAAGCAAGATGACCGTCATAATTGATTACCCAGATAGCAAGAAAAGCGTAAGGGATCTGTTCTGCAAACCGAACAAGAATGTCTGAGACTAAGAGTATTTGTAATTCATGTCTGATATTCTTTAGACTATCTCTAAACCTCACTGGTTTTGTAGTTGTTTTAGGAGGTTCTTCAACAAAGAATAATTCCAATAATGTTGCTACTATAGCCAAACCTAGGGCTATTCCAAAAGAGATACGAATACCTGATTTTATCCCATAAATCTGTATAAATGCTCCTCCTACGATTGGTCCTAGAGCCATAGGGATTCTACGTACAAGAGAGTGAAGACTTACCCCCATGGTCCTTCTATCCTTCCCTACTAACTTTGCGACCATACTCATGATAGCAGGTAAAGAGATAGCTGTCCAGGAGATGAAGAAAAATGCTCCTACAAGAACTGCCCACCACTGAGAAATAATGATAACGATTGAATAGCCTATCATCGCTAGAATGTTGAAAACAAAAAGAGCTTTCTTGTAACCTATTTTATCGCTTAGAAATCCTCCAGGGAAAGAATAGAGCGCAGAAAGGAAATTATCCATTCCATTTAGAAAACTAACAGCAAAAGTTGTTCCTCCCAAAGCTATTAAATAAAGAGGGAGAAATCTTTCACCCATTTTCTCTCCCATACCAATTAAAATAACCATTACAAGCATAGTAAGTATGCTAGGATTAAGCAAATGTTTCTCTTTAGATTCTTTCTTGATGTTAAACATAATGCTCAGATTTTAGTAATTGCTTTAGACAGTCGAATTAATCTTACAAACTTTCTTTCTTAAAATTTGTGGATTTTATAATTTTCTCACTTACTATCATGAAGAATTGGTGAACTGATTTTATTAATTTACTCTTGAGAATTCTTCCTTAAGATATATTTGCTTGTTTTTTAATTATTTTTTTAATTCTATCTGCAAATTCAATAATTCCAGGTTTGATCCGCATATAATTATAATTAGGAACAGGTTCTATAGTGCTATTCTTCAAAAGATTCTTTACTTTAATTGCACTTTCATTTGAATGATATTTATCAATTCCAGCTGTAAAGATTACAACAAGACTATCAAATTTTTTATAATCTTCAAGAGCACTCCAAAATCTCATCTTGGAACAATACTTCCAACGTTTGACATCTAAAGCTGAGATTCGTTCAGTATAGAGATTCCTCTGATAGCCCTCTTCAAATTTACCTTTCACATAAATAAGTACAAATTTTTTTACTACCTTTTTAAGCAGAAATGTAGGGAGTATAAGTCCTAATTTAGTTTTTATTTTAGGATAAATTGGTTGAACAGATGGGCCAATGAAAAAACAAGCTATAGGATCAATCCATTTTTGAGTAACACAATGAGCTACAAAATAAACACCAAAACTGGAAGCAATAAATGCTGTTTTCTTACTTTCTATTTTCAGATAATGTAGAACTTCAACAATATCTAGAGCTATTCTTGGAACAGTACATAGTTTGTTTTTTTTAAGATTGATGGAAGGTTTTTCTCGAGTATCAATGACAACGAGGTTGTGGTCAACAAATAATTGATCCCATAACTCAGTCCAGGAGTAAATCTCAGGACCCAAACCTTGAAT
>Ga0315550_1002477_pt1 | contig 11287 bp, 13 predicted proteins | sample SalMarSW160190MG_2_FD_203100 | JGI IMG/M metagenome (GOLD analysis project Ga0315550, IMG submission 203100) | Salt marsh sediment microbial communities from the Plum Island Ecosystem LTER, Massachusetts, United States - Salt Marsh Sediment SW1601-90 ... | reverse complement strand
CCGTCGCATCGAAGTTGACGTTGCTGAAAACCTTGAGCTCGTCTTCGACGCCCGCTCCTTCTCCGGCTTCGAATAATATCAAGGCCTTGCCGAAATCATCGAACTCTTTCGATAGTTCAAGGTCGACGGAATAGGACGCATCCCCGACGTCATCACTTGCCTGGGCAAGATCGTCGCCGTTGGCCCGGTCCGTGAATTGATAGACGAATGTCGCCCCCGCTCCGATCTCGATACCCTCCATCAAAGGGACTATGCCGGAGGCCCTTGCTTCTTCCATCTTGCTATCGAGCCCCTCGATCTTCTCCTCGACCCGGCTCAGTTTTGTTTGACGCCCTTCCTCTTTGCCCTCATAAACGGCCAATCGGTCTTCGAGTTCCTTTATCCTCGCCTCCATCTGTTCCATGCGTTGCACCCATTCGGCATTTGAAGGCTCCGCCCCTACGTCTCTATGACTAAACGCGAGTCCTACGCAGAGACCCAAACCCAGGACCAGGCATCTTGAAAAATGACTTCGCATCACATCACCCTCCTTCTTTCATCGTAAAACGGTCCTTACGAGTTTACTTGGGAGTTAACCTCCCGTCTTTTAATAAATAGATGTCCGGGCACAGATCCTCGAGAAACTGTCTGTCATGAGAAGCAATGAGCAGAGAATAGTCCGTGCTCTTCAGGTATTGTGTGATCTTTTTTATGACATTGTCGTCGATGCTTGCCGTCGGCTCATCCAGGATAAGCACCTCCGGATTCATGGCAAGGACACCGGCCAAAGAAACGAGCCGCTTTTGCCCCCATGATAATCTCGTGGTTATCCGTTTCTGCAATGCCTTTATTCCTAATTCCCGGAGGATCTCTTGTGTTTGTCGTTTGACATCCTCAAGTCTTTCTCCGAGGTTTAACGGGCCGAAGGCGATATCCTCTTCGACCGTAGGGCAAAACACCTGGTCATCGGGATCCTGGAAAAGATAGCCGATCCTTCTTCTGGCCTGCACGAAATCTTTTTCTTCCGTGCACGCTTTATCAAAAAGAAAAATATTGCCCTTTTGCGGGTAACATAAACCCATAAGGAGAGAAAAGAGTGTTGTCTTTCCACTTCCATTGGCGCCGATAATCCCGATACGCTGGCCGTCTTTTAAAGAGAGATCAAGCCCTTCAAAGACCTTGATTGCTCCCGGGTATTCGTAATGGATACCTTTCAATCCGATCAATTCCATAAGACGAACCGGGTGAGAATAATGAGCGCCATGAATACGGCAAACAGGACATCGACCCTGTGGAGATGAAAATGCGTCAACATCGGGAAATCCCCCCGGAATCCCCTCAGGGTCAGCGCCTGATATATCCTCTCTGACCTTTCATAACTATTGACAAAAAGCATCCCTACCATGTTCCCATACGTTCTAAGCGAATAGAGATCGGTCCGCGGACAAAAGGATCTGGCCTTGACGGTATGGGCGAGTCTCTCGTATTCCTCGTGGAGCACGCCCACGTACCGGTAGAGAAAAATCGTCAGATAGACCAATTTCCTGGGGAATCTAAGATGAAAAAGCGCGTGCGCAAGGGCGAAGACGTCCGTCGTGCCTATCAGCGTTATCGTGAATAACAGGATGGCGTTCGCCTTGAGCGTGATGACAAAGGTATAAAGAGCTCCTTCAAGGCTGAACGAAAAGGTTTTGACCGCAAAAAGAGTTTCCCCTTCGATGCTAAAAGGAAGCGTAAGCCAAAGGAGCCCGATGAATATATTCAATGCGATGATGCGGCTCAATAACTCTCTCGGATCGATGCCTCCTGCCAGGGTGAACCCACAAGCCAGGAGCAAGTAACATGCGGCTGCATCGCTATTCCGCAAGAGGGCCACGACAAAGACCAAAGGGATGAACGCCAGGATCTTGATCCGCGGATCGAGCACATGGAAGAACGACCGCCCTTGTGAGAAAACATCAAAGTGCATTTTTCTTTTTCGCTAAATAGATCAAGGCAAAGATACCGGCTATCCAACCGATCCCGCCGATGACGGTCATCATCCCCGGGTCCGATTGGCGTTTTTCAAGATACCCGATCCTCTCCTCGAGCGATCTGATCCTGTCTTCAACGCAACCCTTGATCCGGCTGTCGGCGATGACCTTTTCGCCGACGGGATCGTCATGTCCGACCGATACGGATCCTTCCGGCTCGACAATGAACTCGGCCCGGTGCCCCTGTCCGGCTCCCATGACCACCCTGACAGGACCAAGGGGGTTCAATTCAACCGAGAATTTTCCATCGTCGTCTGTCCGGGTTTTTGCGATGAGGACATTATCATTCAGAGAGGTAACCTCGATTTCGGCATTCCGGGCGGGACGGCCGCCGCCGTAATATCCTTCGCCCTTCAGCATACCGTCTTCGAAGTGACAAAAAAGATTGACCTTATGGGCCAGGGCAGGGTGTCCACCGGACAAAAGGAGGACCATTCCTGCCAGAAAAAAAAGGAGTACCTTCAGGCGCATAGCATCTCCGGTTTGACTTTCTTGATGAAAGACAGGACAACCGCGGTGATCACGCCGTCTATGACCATCACGGGGACATGGGCCGCGCAGATCACTTTTGCCGAAGATTCAAAGTGCTCTGCGCTCAGGATGAGAGACACACTCAACAACAAGGCGCTGCCGGACACGGAAACGAACCCGGCCAGGAACCCGACAAGGGCAAGGGGCAGGCGGCCGTTTCTCATGGCACGAACGAAGACGGCATAACACAACAGCGCGGGCATCGCCATGTTGAAGGTATTCACCCCCAGGCTTGTCAGCCCTCCGAATTGGAAAAGAACGGCCTGAAGCAATAACGCCACGAAGAGAGCGCAAAAACAGGCAGGCCCCAGCAAGAGTCCTACCAATCCATTCAGGATAAGATGGACGTTGCTCGGGCCAAGGGGCACGTGGATCAAAGAGGCGATAAAAAAGGTTGCAGAAAAGACCGCCGTCTTGACGATGTCCTTGTCTTTCAACCGTTTTAACCCTATGCCGACGCCGGTAGCCGTCAACGCGTAGCCCGCAGCGATAACGGGAAATGATAAAACACCTTCGGATATATGCATGGTTTTGCTATTTCATCTCATAGGCCTTCAGCCACAACACGGCGCCTATCTCAACGGATTTTTCTTCCTCGCCCTGCTTGATGGTCTCATCATCTTCATTGAGCGCCGCAAATCCCCACCATCCCGCCTTGGGAACGGCATAGGTAAAGACGCCGTCTTCATCGCACTTGACGACCTGGGTGACGAAAGGACCCTTGGGGGCGCTATACGCGCCCTTTTCATTGTAGTACTCGACTTCGACCTCGCTGAAAGGGACCGGTCTGCCGTTTACCTTGACGATGCCCTGAAAGACATTGCCCGCGTAAATTCCGAACGGACGCGTCAGGGGGACGATCTCCGTCTTTAAACCGACTTCTTCATCCCACCCTTCCTCCTTACCGAAGGCGTCAATAATGACTTTTGTATAATGCACGATGTAACAATCCTCGGCCGGCTCCCAGTAAGGTGCAGGCTCGACATAAAATATATAGTCTCCCGGACGCTGAATTTTATAATCAGCCTGCCAACCCTTATAAGACTCCTCATCCGAATACAGCTTCACCTCATAAGGCCTTAAGCTTCCCAGGAGATTCTCTTTTTTGCCATCAACGAATACCCCGAATTGAACGGGTCTTTCCATATCCATGGATACCCCTTCGAAGGGGTGGGCAAACATGACCTTGATATCCACGTCTGCCTCTTTTTGTTCCTCCACGATATCGCGCGAAGGAATGACCATCCCGAAATGCGCCTGGGCGCAGGGCTGGAACAGCACCCATGCCGAAATCACCCATGCGACCAGGAATCCTGCCTTCGTCTTTACCCCCATGACGCCTCCTTTCTCTCCATTGATAATACGTTTATCATTTTCGTGTTACCTATCGGCAAAAAAATATACCGGGGCGCCCTATCCTAACGTGCTCATGACCAACTGCCCATGTTTCATGCCTTTCAAGCCGATGAGCCCGTCCGCCAATCCCTGCAGCTTCCTGGCCCTCCCCTTTACCGTGATCGTCTCAAGACAATTGCTGTGGTCCAGGTGGACGTGCTGCGAAGACAAAACGAGGTGTTGCCATTTGTGCTGGATCTCAACGGCCTTGGTCAAGAGGTCTCTCTTATGATGGTCATAGACCAGGACAATGCATCCGGTCACGACCTGATTCGTCTCCCACTGTTCCTTGGTGACATACTTGCGGATAAGGTAGCGGATGGCCTGGGAGCGGTTGGGGAGCTTGTGCTTCCTGACCAGACCGTCCAGCTCAACCAGCAGATTGTCTTCCAACGAAACGCCGAATCTCTTCATCTTATGGTATTACCTTTTTAAATAAAGTAACACGCTTTCCGTCTTTGTCAAATGATATTTTTGAAAAAACGCCGATCAATGATGACGGCGCACAGCATAGGCAAAAGGAAAAAAATACCTCCTCCAGGATGTCTCGGTCGATTTAAACTGATTTGCACCGACAAAATAATCCACAAGGACCTCGCGTACGCGGGCAAGCTCTTTGAGGCGAGTCCTGCCTGTAGCGCTTTCCATGGTCAGATCTATCAGCTCAAGAGCCCGCTCAAACGCCTTCTGGCTATAGGCGGCATTATGCTTCGCTTGCCAGTTCAAGGCGCGCTCCACTTCGCTTCCGATATTTGATATCTGCTCTAAGAAAGACAACTTTTTCCAGCGTCCGGCGGCAAGATCTTTATGCTGGGGGCTGGCAAGATCTTTATGCTGAGGACTGGCAAGATCTTTATGCCGAGGACTCATCGTTTTATCCTTTTTGCCACCACTGCGGCAATTTTCTTGCGCATCCCTTCCTCGTCTATCCCGCGGCTTCGATTGCCCTGAGACGGCCGAATATTGATCAACGAATCAAATTCAATGAAATCCTCTCCCTGCATCTCTGGATAAAGATTTATCCCCCAAAGACTTCTTTGTTTTGATCCGTCTTCAAGAAGCAGCGCCTCCAGATCGGAATGAAGTTCGGCATCCACCGCGAGCAACTCCCTGTCGACATCGACGACCGCCTTTACCAGATTCCCGAAAGTGGCAAGGGCCATCTGCGTCAGTTCTTCAAGCGACAGTATTTGCGTTATGATTTTCATGAAATTGATTATATCCCAATAACATAACCCCTGCAAGTCTCTTGCTCGCAGCTCCCTTGAGGCCGCAGCACGGCTTACGGGGAAACGGGCCCTGCCCTTATCCGCCCCTTTCCAGGTCTTCGCTTTGAGCTCACGAAGCACCTGACATTTAAGGGCCCCGGCAAAAGCCGGGGCCCTTAAATTTGGCTCCCCACGCCACCCCAAAACCCGAACTTTTCTGTAATTATTTATTTGGGAAACATTGAAAAGGGGATCGAATAGACACACCAAGAAATCTATTCATACCGCAGCGCCTCGATGGGATTAAGCCGGGCCGCCTTTTTCGCCGGCCACAGGCCGAATCCTATGCCGACCGCTATGGAAAACGTGGTCGACAACAGGATGCTGAAGAGCGAGACCCTCGTCGCCCACCCAAACCCCGTCGTCATGACGAGAGCGGTACCCGCGCCCAATAAGATCCCCATGACGCCGCCGCTAAACGTCATGACAACCGCTTCTATCAGGAATTGAGACATGATATCGGCGTTACGCGCGCCGATAGCTTTGCGCAGGCCGATCTCCCTGGTGCGTTCCGTGACCGATACCAGCATGATATTCATGATCCCGATGCCCCCCACCAAAAGAGATATCGCGGCAATGCTTCCCAAAAGCAGGCTCATCGTCTGCGTCGTGCTGCTGAGCATTTCCTGGATCTCGCTCATATTCCGGATCTCGAACGAATCTTCGTCTTGATACAACCTGCGCCGTTTCCTGATGATCTCCTCGATACGCACCTGTGCCTCATCGATGGCTTTCACATCCGAGACCTCGACATAGATCTGGTCAAGATAATCTTTCCCCAGCACCCTGTACATGGCGGTCGTCAAAGGAATATAGACGACATCATCCTGATCGTGCGGCCCCATCGAACCTTTTTGCGGAGCGATCCCGATGACCCTGAAATTGATGCGGTTTATCTTTATTATCTTGCCGACGGGGTTGGTGTCTTTGAACAGTTTTTCGACGACCGTCGCCCCCACGATCGCGACCTTCTCGCGCCCCGTTATCTCTTCCCGGGTAAACCACCTGCCTGTCTCGGGGATAGCCGCGCGCATGACCCCGTAATCATACTCTACCCCCTCGATACTCGAACTCCAGTTCTCATTCTCATACACGAGCTGGCCGCTGCCGCGGCAGTCGCCGCTTACGCTCTTTACCAGCGGTGAAAGCCCCCGTATGGCTTCGGCATCTTCAAACGTAAACCGCGTTACCGTCCCGGCGCCGCTGGACGCCCCGTGAAATCTGGCAGAACCGCCCCTGATGGAAAGCAGGTTTGAACCTAACGATTTAAGCCGCTGTTCCATAGACACCTTGGCGCCCTCGCCCAACGCCATCATCGCGATCACCGCCCCGACACCGAAAAGGATCCCCAGCATAGACAGGAAGGAACGGACTTTATTGGAAAAAATGGCCTGTATCGACTGATGCAGATGCTGGATGAACTCCATATGGCCGATGGCGGAATGTTTCTCTGCGATAATGTCAGCCAGCGAGATCTCGGGCGCCGCGTCGTCGTGGACCGGTCTGTTATTTTCTTTATATTCATCTGAGATTATCCTGCCGTCCCGCATGGTGATGATCCTTTTGGCGCACGCGGCGATCTCTTTTTCATGGGTGACCATCAGGATCGTTTTACCCTGCTCATTCAAAGATTTCAGGATCGCGATGATCTCTTCTTCGCTTTTGGTGTCCAGGTTACCGGTAGGTTCATCCGCGAAAACAACAAGGGGATTGTTGACCAGCGCGCGGGCGATCGCCACCCTTTGTTGTTCGCCGCCGGAAAGCTCATTGGGCCGGTGCGTCCGCCGAGGCGCCAGCCCTACGGACTCCAATTTTTTATAAGCTGTGTCTTCGACCTCTCTTTTTCCCGCGTAAATAAGCGGCAGCTCCACGTTCTCGAGGGCGGTGACCCTGCCTAATAGATGGAATTGCTGAAAGACAAATCCGGCCAGATGATTACGCAACGCCGCTAATTCCGCGTCCGCCAGGTGCGCAACCTCCGTGCCGCATACGGTGTAGGAACCGCTGTCCGGCCGGTCCAGAAACCCCAAAAGATGAAGAAGCGTCGACTTGCCCGAGCCCGATGGACCCATGATGGCGACAAATTCACCCTTGGCGATCGTTAAGGAGACACCGCGCAGCGCGTATACCGGCACGGTATCGGCATGGTAGGTCTTACAGATGTCTTTTAACTCTATCATCGGTTCCTTGGGCGAGAGGGCATAAAAGGATTCGTCCCGGTCTTATTCTGTTTAAGCGAGAAGGATTGATTTTGCATAACGACAATGTCTGATGCCGATACTCCCGAGATGACCTGCGCGTTCTTCTCATCCCGCGAGCCGATGGTAACCGGCCTCTTTTGGACGGCTCCTCTTGGTTTTTCCTTCACCATCACAAACGTGCCGTTCCTGTCTTCATCGAGAGCCTCAACGGGGATCAAAAGGACGCCCTCCTGTTCTTTCTCGACGACCTCGACGTTAGCGCTCATGCCGGACCTGAAAAAATCGGGAACTTCCCCGGGGACGATATCCACATCATAAATAGTGACGTTATTGACGATGCTCGATTCATACGCGATATGATCGACGACGCCCTTGATCTTATTTTTGGGATACGCATCAAGCGAGATGATCGCTTTCTGTCCGACCTTGACTCTTCCGATATCGGTCTCATCAAACTGGGCGTTCACGATCAGGCGGTCCGATAAGACCAGCACGGGATCGGCCGTCGTCACCGTTTGTCCCGGCTCGACGGAGCGGACGATGACTGCCCCGTTGATGGGCGAGATGAGCGGGGTCTTCTTATAGACATCTTCCCAGTATTGACGGGCCTGATCTCCCTGAAAACCTGCCGCATCGACCAGGGCGGTGCGCTCGGTCGAACTCATCCATGCCAAAATATCGCCCTTTTTTACGGCATCCCCTTCCCGAACGACGATCTCTTCAATGCGTCCGTTTATCGATGGTTTGATCTCAAGACGGTTCTGGGGTTCGACAATGCCGGTCGTCGTGATCGCAAGCCGGACATCCCCCAGGAAAGGGTGTATTTCTTCTGTCGCGGCTTTACCCTGTGTATTGTTTTTCGCTCTGTAAAAAAAGAGCAGGACGGCTACGATGACGATACCCGAGACTATCGTAATAACCCTATTTCTGGACATATTCCAACACTCCTCCCTGCGCCTGGATCCAATACGCTTCAGCTGCTAATAAATTCGCCTGGGCATCAAGATACGCCTTCTTGACGCTGACCAGATTATCCTCGATGATGATCCAATCATCAAACGTAATAAGCCCGGAAGAATACTGCGCGTTGGCGATCTTGGCCCGCTCCAGGGCCGCCTCCAGGAATTTCTCTTGGACGCCAACGCTATCGATAGCATCCTGAAAATCCTTCCACATCTTTTCCAGCGTATAGATAACGCCGTCGCGGCCGCTGCGTTCCTCTTCTTGCGCCTGGGCGTATCCTGATCTTGCTTTCTCGGTCTGCGCTATTCTGCTGCCCCCTTCAAAGATAGGCAAAGACAGCGCCACCCCCGCTGACCACGCATCATTCTGCGGCGGCCACGCGTCGTTCGTCTTACCGTAAGAACCGCTCAGATAGACCTGGGGAAAAAACTCGGCCTGAGCGGAACGGACCCCCAGGCGGGCCGCTTCTTTTCTTGCGGTCAATTCTTTAAGCAGCGGCGTCGTATCCGTCAGCAATTCACAGTCCGGTTTTTGCCGGTCCGCTTTCTCGATATCGAAACTCCCCTTAACGGCAAGAGGAGCCTTGACATTACGGCCAAGCGCTTTTGCCAATCCCTGCTGTGCCAGTGTCAGGTTTCTTGAGGATTGCGCGACCTCAAACTCAGCCTCGGCAAGATCCGCCTGAGCGGTCAACACGGCCCCCTTATGCTCCCTTCCGGCATCATGTCTGGCCTGTACCAGTTCCAGGTTTTCTTTCCTCCTCTGCGCTATCTCTTCGCTGAGCGCGATGAGCCCCTGAGCCCGCAGGAGCGTGGAAAACGCGATCCTTAAATTCAGGCGTACGTCCGAGGAGGTAACGGCATAAGCATACTGCTGCGCGTCCAGTGAGTACCCGGCAGCGGCGATATCCGCGGGGGTCTTGAGGCCGTCAAACAACAGCTGTTGCGCGGTTACGCTATAGGCATACGTATTGACCTCCTTTTGCGAGGAGGTCTTTGATTTTTTCCCGCTCAGTTGGCTCGATATCTGCGGCAGAACAGCGCTCTTGGCTATATTCTTATCGGCTTTGGCCTGCGCGATCTTTTCCCTTGCGGCGGCGAGATCCGGGTTGTTCTCGAAGGCCTCCCTGACACACACTTCCCAGGTGAGCGCCTCTTGAGCTTCTGCCGCAAAGACAAAAGCATAAAGACCGGCACCGAGAATAAAAAGACCTATCGCGATCGCGTTTTTATTCATGCTCCCTCGTGCTCCTATATTAGACATCCCGATCATTAGACATCCCGATGCGATAAAAAGTTCCGTGCGCCCGCATTATCTTCCATGCCTTGAAAGCTCTTTCTTTAAGGCCGCCAGGTGCCCCTCAAAACGACTCAAGAAATCCGAAATATGGTCCACGGGAATAAGACTGATTATGTCTTTCTTGCCCGGAGGGCTTGCCGTCACGATCAACTTGTCTCCCGGTTTTATCTTAAGAGCTTTTCTCGCTTTCATGGGAATGACCACCTGGCCTCTCTGGCCGATGGTGACGGTACCGTAGACCTCCGGGGATTTCTTCATCGCTGCCTCCTTGACTTATCGTCTGGCGAAACGCAGGAAGTATGAAATGTATGAATTATTATACAAATCATACTGTTGCTCCGCACCTTTGTCAATACCCCCGGCCCCTACGGGGCCCGGGGTCGCTGACACCCCCTTGCGTCCCGGCCAGAGCACGCTTGAGGGGGACGGTCTCTGCCTTAAAATCCCCCTCTTCCTCGCAGGCTCGCCAGAAGCGGGAAGGCCCAGCACATCCGTGCCGGGCCTTCTAAGCTGGCTCCCCGACGTTGAAGCGGGTAGCGTCTGGATCCAGATCAAAGCTTACGGATTTTTCTTTAACCGTGCTTCTAACTCTCTTATCTTCTCACGGAGCTCATCTGTCTTTTTGCGTTCGGTGATGTCTTTAATGGTAAGTATGATTAACTTCGTGCGATTGGCCTCCAGATAAATCCGGCAGGCATTCAGGAGCATTATTCGCTTGCCGATATCAGGAAAAACATGTTCGATCTCAAAGTTATCGAAGCTTGTGGTCTTGGGAAGGATACCCTCCAGCAACTCTCGCAGCTTCGGGATATCCCATTGGCGATTTCCCAAGTCATAGATAAATTGTCCCTCCGTTTCCTTGGGCGTCACATTGAAGGCCTGATAGAAAAAACGACTGGCCAAGGCTACCCTTAAATCCTCATACAGAATTATTAAGGGTTCATGCACGGTATTTATGATGCTCTCGGTGTACTCAAGGGCATCCTGAATTTTCAGCTCTTTCATTTTCTCTCTATATTCCATGGTTTCACCTCGATTCATTAGTAAACTTTAGGACCGGGTCCCAATAACTCTTTGAGGCATATCAGCTTCTGACGGAACTGGTCAGGTTCAAGGATCCAGTGCAACACCTTGATCTGCTAAAATAGCAGAAGAGTGGAGATAAAAAATCATTTCATGTTTCAGGGGCCAAGCTCATTGTTTCTTTTGCTGCCTTTCTACTCCGTAAGTATAATTTATGATTCTACTTTTACTCAAATCGAGATTAGGAACGATTATTACCGCCTTGTCTTCGGATAAAAACGTTGACCTCCTTATTCCCATATTTAGGACTTCGACTATCTCACCTGAAGGAAGCTTGATCCTATCACCTATCCGAAACGGTCTATCCACCATAATAAGAAACCCTGAAATAATATTGGCTATGGTATCCTGCGCGGCTAAGGCAATGGCTAAAGAACTGACCCCTAAGGTCGTTATGAGAGCGGTCATATTGAAACCGTAAAGAGGAAGAATAATAATGAAAGCAACCACCCAAACGGCTATCTTACTGACCCTGGTGAAAAAAGGGATCAACTCATCATCGAGCCGTGATTTTGTCTTAATGGCGATATTTTCT
>Ga0315550_1002476_pt1 | contig 11287 bp, 8 predicted proteins | sample SalMarSW160190MG_2_FD_203100 | JGI IMG/M metagenome (GOLD analysis project Ga0315550, IMG submission 203100) | Salt marsh sediment microbial communities from the Plum Island Ecosystem LTER, Massachusetts, United States - Salt Marsh Sediment SW1601-90 ... | reverse complement strand
GCGGCCAGGTCTCGGCGCTGCGCGTGACGTTCGAGCCGCGCACGGCATATTCGACGTTGGGCCGCGTGAGATAATCGGTCGTCTTGCCTTTGAGGTAGTGGTCGTAGAACGGCAGCATCACATGCTCATGAAAGTCGACGCTGGAAAATTCCGCCGCCGCCGCCCAGGCATTAGGCACGCCCGACATGCGCAGCTTCTTCGGCCCGCTGGCGCGGCAGTAGCCGTCGATATTGCCGCGGGTGTGCAGCTGCATCTTGCCCCAGACGCCGCTCGAATAGAGCGGCACCTTGATGCGCTGCAAGCCCTCCCAGGCGCTGCGCTCGCGCCAGAAGGCGTCATAGGTCGGATGCGCGGCAATGAGCTCGGTGAGATCGGTCTTCTGGTCGCAAGGCGGGCCGGCCGCCGGGAAGCGGTTGATGAAGCGGTTCTGATACCACCAGTAGCCGGGGAAGAAATCGCAGGGGATGCCGCCGTGGTAGGCGCCGGCGCGATAGACGTCGGCAAGCCCGTCGTGCGCTGCCAGGCAGGCGAGCGAAGGCGGCGCCAGCGCGCCCATGAACCATTGCAGCATGCAGTAATAGGACTGGCCGATACCGCCGACCTTGCCGTTGCACCAGCTCTGCGCGCCGATCCATTCGATGGCGTCGTAGAGGTCGTTCTGCTCGTTGGGCCCCAACAACTCGAAATCGCCGTCGGAGCGGCCGCTGCCGCGCACATCCATGTGCACGTAGGCGTAGCCCTGCGCGACATACCATTCGATCGGGCCGGTCTCGCGCCAGAGGAATTGCGGGCTCGCCGGCAGGCTGTTGTTGTCGAAGCGATAGGGCGAGGCGGCAAACAGCGCCGGATAGGGCCCGGCGCCGTCCGGCCGATAGACGCGCGCGGCGATTGCCGTGCCGTCGCGCGCAGCGATGGAAACGATCTCGTCAATCATGGGAACTGTCCCGGCCTGATCCATGTCATGGCCGGGCTTCCCGGCCATCTCGCTGAGGAGAGCACAGAGCGTCCCTAAGCAGGATGCGCGGGTCAAGTCCGCCCATGACGACGAAGAACGAATCCTACAAGCCGGCCAGCTCTCTCATGATGCGGTACAGCGCCGACTGCCCCTCGAAGCCGATGCCGGGGCGGTCGGAGAGCGTGATGGCGCCGTCGGCGATTGTTGCATCGTCGGCGAAGCCGCCAAAATCGCCGAACACGCCGGGATAGGATTCCGCGCCGCCGAGGCCGAAGCCGGCGGCGATGGCGAGCGACATCTGGTTGCCGCCGTGGGGAAACAGCGATGAGCGCGACCAGCCGAGGCATTCGAGCATGGCGACCGTGCGCGCATATTGCGTGACGCCGTAGGCCTGCGGCGGATCAACCTGGATGATATCGTGGCCGGCGCGGAACCCGCCGAAGCGCACCAGGTTCTCCACGTCCTGCGTCGAATAGAGATTCTCGCCGCTGGCGAGCGGGCTCGCATAGATGCCGGCGAGTTCGGCGAACAATGCGAAGTCGAGCGGGTCGCACGGCTCCTCGAACCAGCGCAGCTTGAAGGGCGCCAGCGCCTGCGCGTAGCGCAGCGCCTCCTCGCGCTCGAATTTGCAATTGGCGTCGACCGCGAGGTTATCGCCTGAGCCGACGACCTGCAGCACCGCTTCCAGCCGGCGCAGGTCTTCTTCCAGCGGCAGGCCGCCGACCTTCATCTTCACCAGCGTGTAGCCGGAGTCGAGATGCCGGCGCATCTCGTCCTGCAGGTCCTTGATCGTCTGCCCCGGCCAGTACCAGCCACCGCCGACATAGCAGAACACCTTGTCGGGCAGGCGGCCGCCGTTAAAGCGTTCGGCCAGCAGACGGTAGAGCGGCACGTCCATGATCTTGGCGAGCGCGTCCCATACAGCCACCTCGATGGTGCCGATGGCGATCGAGCGTTCGGCATGGCCGCCCGCCTTCTCGCGCTGCATCATGCAGGCGAGGATCTTCTCCGGGTCGAGCAGCCCGGCGTCGTCGATCAGCGTATCGGGCGCGGCGGCCAGGATGCGCGGGATAAAACGCGCGCGCATCTGCGCGCCGCAGGCATAGCGGCCGGTGGAATTGAAGGCGAAGCCGCAAACCGGCTTGCCGGCGCGCATGACGTCGGTGATCACCGCCACCACGGAGGTGGTCATCTCGGAGAAATCGAAGCTGGAATTGCGCAGGCGCGATTTCAGCGGGATTGCGGTCTCGCGGATGTCGGTGATGCGCATGGCTTGCCACTTGCTATAGCGTCATTTCGGGGCGCGAGCGTAGCGAGCGAACCCGGAATCCATAATCACAGGCAGGGGTTATGCATTCCGGGTCCGCGCCTTCGGCGCGTCCCGGAATGACAGAGTGCGAGATCGTATCATCGCCAGTGCCGCTGATCACCAGGGCTTGCCAGCGCGTTCTCGGCGGGCTGTATTGCGTGCCAACGTGCCGCAAGAAACTTTGAGGTGAGGCAAATGCCCGCGAAAAAAATCACGCGCCAAGACCTGCGCGACGCCGCCGAGACCTACAAGAACTGGGGCAAATGGGGTCCCGAGGACGAGATCGGCACACTCAATTACGTGACGCCCGAGGACATCATCGCCGCCACGCGCCTGGTGAAGAAGGGCAAGGTGATCTCGCTGGCGCTCAATTTCGACTACACCGGGCCGCAGGGCGCCAAGAGCAAATATCCGGCCATGGGTCGCACCAATCCGATCCACACCATGCTGCGCACCGGCACCGACGCCTATGCCGGCGTGCTCGACCAGCGCGGCATCCGTTCCGCCGACGACATGGTGACCATGCCTTTGCAATGCGGCACGCAATGGGACGGGCTCGGTCACGTGTTCTACGAGAACACCATGTGGAACGGCTACGACTGCCGCGAAGTAACGTCGTTCGGCGCGCAGAAATGCGGCATCGAGAAGACCAAGAACCGCATGGTCGGCCGCGGCGTACTGCTCGACGTGGCGCGCTTCAAGGGCGTGGAGTCGCTCGACGACGGCTACGGCATCAACTGTGCCGATCTCGACGATTGCGCGCAGCAACAGGGCGTCGCGGTCAAGCGCGGCGACTTCGTCATCGTGCGCACCGGCATGATGGAGCGCTGCCAGAAGCTCGGCAATTGGGACGGCTATCCGGGCGGCGACGCGCCCGGCTTTGCCTTTGAGACGCTTGAGTGGATCAAGCGTACCGAGCTTGCCGCGCTCGCCAGCGACACCTGGGGCTGCGAGGTGCGCCCGAACCAAAGCGAAGATGGCATTACCCAGCCCTGGCATTGGATCACGATTCCCATCATGGGCATGACCATGGGCGAGATTTTCCAATTGAAGGAACTGGCCGACGACTGCGCCGACGACAAGGTTTACGAGTTTTTATTCGTCGCCCCGGCGCTGCCGATCACCGGCGCGGTCGGCTCGCCGATCAATCCGTTGGCGATAAAGTGACCGCGAAGCTGTTATTCCGCGCGGCGAAGCCGACCCGGGATCGTTGCAAATGGCTCATCTGAAACCATCCCGGGTCTGCAGCGCACCGCTTCGTGTTGCGCTGCAGACCGGGGAAAAGTCAAAAGGCAACGCGCATGACCATCGGCCACAACGTTAAACGCACCGGTGCCGAGGTGCTCGCCGACATGCTTGCCGGCTACGGCGTCACGCATGTGTTCATGGTGCCGGCGGTGTTGCGGCGCACTTTCGCCGAGATGGAGCGCCGCACCAAGATCGCGCGCGTGCATTGCCACGGCGAGAAAGCCGCCGCCTACATGGCCGACGGCTATGCGCGCGCGAGCGGCAAGCCGGGTATCTGCATGGCGCAGGTGATCGGCGCGCTCAATCTGGCCGCCGGCCTGCGCGATGCTTATCTCGCGCATTCGCCGGTGATCGCCATGACCGGCGGGCGCGACCCGCGCTGGAAATTCCGCAAGGTCTACCAGGAAGTCGACGACATGCCGGCTTTCGAGCCGGTGACCAAGATGAACGCCACCATCGACGACGTTTCACGCATTCCCGACATGGTGCGCCAGGCCTTCCGCACCGCGGTGACCGGCGCCCCCGGCCCGGTGCATCTGCAGTTCCGCGGCAACGAAGGCCAGCTCGATGTCGAGGAAGCCGAGATGGAGGCGCTGGTCGAAAGCCAATTCGCCAGCGTGCCGCCGTTTCGCCCGGCGCCGGAGCCAGCGCAGATGAAAGCCGCGCTCGCCTTCCTGCAAGACGCGGCGCGGCCGATCATCGTCGCCGGCGGCGGCGTGCACACCTCGCGCGCGCAAGCCGAACTGGTGGCGCTCGCCGAGGCGCTGCAAATCCCGGTCGCCACCTCGCTCAACGGCAAGGATACGATCCCCGGCACGCATCCCTTGTCGATCGGCGTCGTCGGCACCTATTCGCGCGAGAGCGCCAACCGCGCGGTCAACCGGGCCGATCTCGTCTGCTTCGTCGGCACGGAGACCGGCGGCATGACCACGCATTTCTGGGCGGTGCCCCAGATCGGCACCCCGGCGATCCAGATCGACATCGAGCCGCAGGCGCTCGGCCGCAATTATCCCTTGCAGGCGAGCGTGCTGGGCGACGCCAAGAGCGTGCTGGCCGCGATGTTGGCGCAGGCCGACAGGACGAGCGCTGCGCGGCGCACCGCCTGGATCAAGGAGATCGGTGCGCTGCGCAGCGACTGGCAGGCGAAATACCAGGAGGAACTCGACTCGGACGCGGTGCCGATCCGTCCGGCGCGCATCTGCCACGAGCTCACGCAACACGTGCCGGACAACGCCATCGTCGTGATCGACACCGGCCATGCCGGCATGTGGATGGGCGGCATGTTCGACTTGCGCGCGCCGACGCAGAGCTACCTGCGCAGCGCCGGCCATCTCGGCTGGGCGTTTCCGGCCGGCATCGGCGCCAAGGCGGCTTGCCCTGCGCGGCCGGTGGTGGTTTTCACCGGCGATGCCGGCTTCTGGTACCACATCGCGGAACTGGAGACGGCGGTGCGCTGGAACATCGCCAGCGTCACCATCGTCAACAACAACGGCGGCGGCAATCAATCGAAACGCGGCTTCGACCGCGCCTATGGCGGCGAGCAGACGACGCAGGCGCGCGAATTGTGGACCTACCGGCCGATGAACTTCGCGCGCATTGCCGAAGACATCGGCGCGCTCGGCATCCGCGTGGACAAGCCGGGTGATATCGCGCCGGCCTTGGCGCGCGCGCTCGCCGCCAAGCGGCCGGCGGTGATCGACGTGGCGAGCGACATCGAGGCGCTGGCGCCGATCGCGGTGACGTAAAAGAATAATATTCGAACAAAATGCGCCGCAAGTTCTCCTTCCCTCTCCCCGCGTGCCGGGAGAGGGAAAGGGCACACGCGTGCGGGAACCAGAACGCAGGCGCATCGACAAGGTTCCATCACCAAACATGTCGTTCGCGCATCGCGATCTCGTCTAAATTTTGCCGCCGCGGTCGGCGCAAACTGGTCGTCGCGGTTGCTGATTTGTGAAAAGATGCTGAGCATGCGCAGGGGGTCAGCGTAGCGGCCCACCAAGCGGGGGATTCCGGCAATGCCATGTTGACCGCACGGCACGCAGCCATCCGGCTGCTCAAACTGATGATGGTGGCGTCGCTGGTGCTGCCGGCGGTGCTGTTCGCCTTCGCCTCCTGGATCAGCTATCGCAACGTCGCGGTCGAGACCGATGACCGCATCGACCGTTCGCTCGACATCCTGCACGAGCATGCGCTCAAGGTACTGCAGACCATCCAGGTGACCTTTGGCGAGATCGACGCGATCACCAGTGCCATGTCGGACGACGACATCCGGCGCAACGAAGTGCCGCTGCACGCGCGGCTTCTGAAGATCGTCAATACGCTGCCGCAACTGCAAGGCATCGTCATCATCGACCGCACCGGCCACCCGTTGGTCTCCGCCGGTGTCGTTCCGGTGCCGCGCAACCTCAATCTCTCAGACCGCGATTATTTCCAGGCGCAGCTTCACCACAATGCCGGCACCTATGTGAGCGCCATCCACAAACCGCGCATGCCCGGGATCAACACCTATTTCTTCGCGGTGTCGCAGCGCCGTCCCACGGTCGGCGGCGTCTTCAACGGCGTCATTTCGATCTCGGTTCTGCCGGGCTATTTCGAAGGCTTCTACGCGCGCATGGCGCGCAACGAGGGCAGCTATTTTGCGCTGGCGCGCGCCGACGGCGGCTTCCTGGCGCGCTATCCGTTGCTCAAGAACCGTGAGCTCAAGCTCGACGAAAACAGCGCGTTGCGCAAGGGCATCGCGCGTGGGCTGACGCGGTCGATCTATACGGTCGACTCCGAGCTCGACGGAGTCGAGCGCCGCATCGGCTACCGCAAGCTCAGCGGTTTTCCGCTCTATGTGCTGGCCGGTGTCGAGCATTCGGCGATGGTCGACGAATGGCTGAGCAGCATGAGCAGCCATTTGATCTTCGGCGTTCCGGCGACCGCCTTCCTGTTCGCCGGCCTGGCGCTGGCGCTGCGGCGCACCAAGCGGCTTTATGACGAGGCCGACCGGCGCGAGGCGGCGGAAGCCGCGATGCGCCAGGCCGAGCGGCTGAGTGCGCTCGGTAAGCTGACCGGCGGGGTGGCCCATGATTTCAACAATCTGCTGATGGTGATCAGCGGCAGCGCGCAGCGCTTGCGCAGCGAATTGAGCGAGCGGAAGCACACGCGTCTGCTCGATATGATCGCCACCGCCACCCAGCGTGGCGAGACGCTGACCCGCCAGTTGCTCACCTATTCGCGCCAGCAGACGCTGAGCCCCGAGGTGGTCGACCTGACGCAGCGGCTGCCGACGATCCGTGACCTGCTCGTCCGCTCGCTGCAAGCGGAGATCGAGATCAAGGTCGAGGTGCCGCAGGAGCCTTGCGCGGTGCGGGTCGACGCCAGCGAGTTCGAGTTCGCCATCCTCAATCTCGCGGTCAATGCCAAGGATGCCATGCCGCACGGCGGCACGCTGTCGATCCGCGCCAAGGCGGTGACGCTCAGGGACGAGGCGAGCGCGGAAGGGCTTGCCGGCGAATTCGTCGCGGTGCGGGTGGCCGACAGCGGCAACGGCATCGCGCCGGACGTGCTGGGGCGCGTGTTCGAGCCGTTCTTCACCACCAAGGAAGTGGGCAAGGGCACCGGCTTGGGACTCAGTCAGGTCTACGGCTTCGCCAAGCAGTCGGGCGGCACCGCCACTGTTTCGAGCGCGCCAGGGCGCGGCACCACGGTGACCATCTATCTGCCGCGCAGCAACGAAGCCGCGTCGGCCGCGGCGCCGCAGACGAAAGCGCCGGCCGAGGCCGAGCCCGCCGGCACCGTGCTGCTGGTGGAGGACAATGCCGACGTGGCCGAGGTCGGCGCAGGCTTCTTGCGCCAGCTCGGCTACCGTGTGCGTAGCGTCGCCAATGCGCAGGCCGCGATCGCCGCGCTGCGGCTCGATCCGGAAGTCGATCTGGTGTTCTCCGACATTCTTATGCCGGGCGGGCGCAACGGGGTCGATCTTGCGCGCGAGATCGGCGCGCGCTTCCCCGACATCCCGGTGCTGCTCACCACCGGCTATAGCGCCAGCGCCCAGGAGGCCGTGCATCTCGGCCTGGTCGTGCTGCAAAAGCCCTACGATCTCGAGGCCTTGCGCCGCCATATCCGCGAAGCGATGGAGAACGTCCGGTCACAGGAACGCGTGGCTTCGGCGGGATAGCACATTTTAGGCTTGCGTTGACTTCGGCTCCCGCCGTTCGTTCGCTTTGACCCACCTCAAGGCGCGAGGCGGCGTGCCCGCCATAGTGACTACAATAAGCAGGGGTTGCCCGATCGAAGGGAGCTCGATCATGAAATACGTTCGACTGCAGGTTGGCAAGAACGGCAAGACCCATTTCGAGGACGCCACGCTCAAGCTCGACGAGTCCGATTACCGGCCGCCGGCGCCGCTCGTGTTCGTGTCGCATGCTTATCAGACCGATGGCGTGCAATTCATCCGCCTGCCGACCGGCTGGGCCGCCACAGCCATCCACCCGCCCAAGAAACAGTTCCTGATCTGCCTGAAAGGCGAGCTCGAAATCACCGCCAGCGATGGCGAGAAGCGCAGCTTCGGGCCGGGCGACAGCATCATGATGGAGGACGTCGAGGGCGACGGCCACGCCACGCGCGTGAAAGGCGACGAATGCCTGGCGGCGGTGATCCCGATCGACTGAGAAATATGCAGCTCAGCCTTCCCCGATCTCGCGCAATACTTCGGTGGTGTGCTCACCGAGTAGCGGGGCGGGCTTCTCCGCAGCCGCCTTCCAGCCGTCGATCACGATTGGCGTGCGCACGCCGGGGATCGCGCCCGCCTTGGCGGCTTGGCTCGGCAGCGTGAGCTGCATGCCGCGGTGCTTGACCTGCGGATCGTTAAACACCTGCTCGAGATTGTTAATCGGACCGGCCGGCACGCTCTGCGCTTCCAGCTTTTCCAACAACTCGTCGCGCCGCATCGCCGAGGTCAGCGCCGACAATTTGCCGATCAGTTCGGCGCGGTGCTTGAGGCGGCCGACATTGTCCTTGTAGTCCGGATTTTCGCCAAGCTCCGGCGCGCCCAGCACGGCGCACAGCTTGACATATTGCGCGTCATTGCCGGTGGCAATGATGATGTGGCCGTCGGCCACCGGGAACACTTGGTAGGGCACGATATTGGCGTGCGCGTTGCCGATGCGCTTGGGGATGTTGCCGGAGACGAGATAATTGAGCGCCTGGTTCGACAAGACGCCGACGGTCGAATCGACCAGCGCGGTATCGACGTAGCAGCCCTTGCCGGTCTTTTCGCGGTCGTGCAGCGCGGCGAGGATGCCGACCGCCGAATAGACGCCGGTGAAAATGTCCGACACCGGGATACCGATGCGAGTCGGCTCGCCTTCGGCCGTGCCGGTCAGGTCCATGATACCGCCCATGCCCTGCGCCATCAGGTCGTAGCCGGCGCGTTTGGCATAGGGGCCGTCCTGGCCGAAGCCGGTGACCGAGCAATAGATCAGCCGCGGGTTCTCCGGCGCAAGGCTCTCGTAGTCGAGCCCGAACTTGGCGAGGCCGCCGACCTTGAAATTCTCGATCAGCACGTCGGAACGCGCCGCCAGCTTGCGCACGATGCGGCGGCCTTCATCGCTGTCGAAGTCGATTTCGATCGAGCGCTTGCCGCGGTTGGCGCCATGGAAATAGGCCGCGCCAATCTGCTTGCCGTCGCTGCCTTCGACGAAGGGCGGGCCCCAGCCGCGGGTGTCGTCGCCGGCGCCTTTGCGCTCAACCTTGACCACGTCGGCGCCGAGATCGGCGAGGATCTGGCCGGCCCAGGGTCCGGCCAGGATGCGGGCGAGTTCGAGAACGCGGAGACCCGCCAATGGCTTCGGCATGCGATGAAACTCCCGGGCTTGATGGCGGCAAGGCTGACGGCGGCGGTTATAAATGCATCGTTCCACCCTGGCCAGACCGGGAAATCGCTATTGGCGGCGCGGGGTTACCGGCGAATTTAACGCCGCCTATGGCACAGATTGCCCCCGGCGGCTAATCTGCCTATAGGCGTGACGAGAGGATGATCCGCTAATCGCCTTGACGACCAGCAACCGCGGCGGACAACCAGCCGCTAAAAAATTCCACATGGAGGAACACCGATGAGGACATTCAAAACGATGCTTGCGACCGCCGCGGCAGCCCTGCTGCTGACGGCTTCGGCGCAGGCGCTGACGCTCAGGGCTTCGCACCAGTTCCCGGGCGGCAAGCACGACGTGCGCGACGACATGGTGCTGATGATTGCCAAGGAAGCTCATGACGCCAATGTCGGCCTGACTGTGCAGGTCTATCCCGGCGCCTCGCTGTTCAAGCCGAAAGAGCAGTGGAACGCCTTGGTGAACGGTCAGCTCGACATCGCGCTGTTCCCGCTCGATTACGCCAGCGGCAAGGTACCGGCCTTCGGCGCCACTTTGATGCCTGGCCTGATCCGCAGCCAGGAGCGCGCCAAGCGCATCAACAAGTCGGCCTTCATGAATCAGATGCGCGCCGAGATCGAGAAGCACGGCGTGATGGTGCTGTCGGACGCCTGGTTCGCCGGCGGCATGGCCTCCAAGAACGGCTGCATCACCAAGCCGGATGACATGAAGGGCCGCAAATTCCGCTCCGCGGGCATCACATTTGCCGACATGTGGAAGACCGCCGGCGGCAGCATCGTCAGCCCGCCGTCGAACGAAATCTACAACGCGTTCCAGACCGGCGTGATCAACGGCACCGACACCAGCCTCGGCAGCTTCGCGTCGATGCGCCTCTACGAGGTGACCGATTGCCTCACCGCGCCGGGTAACAACGCGCTGTGGTTCATGTACGAGCCCGTCGTGATGTCGAAGAAGAGCTTCGACAAGCTCAACAAGAAGCAGCAGGACGCCATCATCAAGGCTGGCAAGGACGCGCAGGCGTTCTATGAGGGCAAGGCCAACGAAGTGAACGAAGCGGCGATCAAGGCCTTCAAGGATCACAAGGTGAAAGTCGTCACCTTGAGCGATGCCGAATACCATGCCTGGCTCGCGGTCGCGAAAAAGAGCTCCTATGCTGATTTCGCGAAAAAAGTGCCCAATGGGCAGAAGCTGATCGACGAAGCACTCGCAGTCAAATAACAGTCAGCGATCGTGCCCCGGCCGGCGGAGTTCCCGCCGGCCGGCCGCAAAGCGCGGGGCCACGTCGCGAATCGATTGACCCGCCGAACCAAGCCGGAAATCCCGTCCCCATGGATAGCTTCATCTGGGCCGTAAGCATGCTGTCGCGCCTCGCCGGCATGGTCGCGGCTTTTTTCGTTGCTCTTGCCGTATTCGTGATCTGCGACATGGTGATCGAGCGCTACATCTTTAACCTGACGACGATCTGGCAGCTCGATGTGGTTACCTACAGCGTCATTGCCACGACCTTTGTCGGTAGCGCCTATGTCTTGATGACGCGCGGCCACGTCAACGTGGACGTGGTTCCGATCTATCTCGGCCCGCGTGGGCGCTATTGGCTCGCCATTCTTGCAAATCTGCTGGCGCTGGGCTTCTGCCTCGTCCTGTTCGTTCTGTGCACGAAATTCTGGTACCAAGCCTGGTCGAAAGACTGGCACTCGGACACGGTGTGGCGCGCGCCGCTGTGGGTTCCCTATTTCTCGATGCCGGTCGGCCTCGGCTTGCTGGTGCTGCAATACATCGCGGATTTGTTGAGCATTGCGACCGGACGAGCCGAACCGTTCAACCTAGCCCCAGAAGAGCACTTCGCATGAGTCCGGCTGCTCAGGGGTCCATCATCCTGGTCGTCACCGTGCTGACATTGCT
>Ga0315550_1002473_pt1 | contig 11290 bp, 5 predicted proteins | sample SalMarSW160190MG_2_FD_203100 | JGI IMG/M metagenome (GOLD analysis project Ga0315550, IMG submission 203100) | Salt marsh sediment microbial communities from the Plum Island Ecosystem LTER, Massachusetts, United States - Salt Marsh Sediment SW1601-90 ... | reverse complement strand
CTCACCAATTATCAGTGACGGCTGTTTCTCAGCAAAGGCGTAGGGTTGTGCGGTAGTTTTTCCTCGCTTGTTAAAGGAATCCGCTCGCCTGAACCATCTTGTGTAGACTTATGGGTAATAGATAGGCTTTAGTGCACTTGACGAGTTCTGAAGCGCCGACTACGAACTTGGACTTACTGAGAAGCTTTGCCCTTGGGCGTGGGATTAGAGCTTGAGGTCGAAAACGCGACTCCAAACCGCTTTTGCGCTAACATTGGCTCTCACCGACGCGGTGATGACCGGTTGTGCCTTCTTGCTGGCCTATTGGCTGCGCCGTTTGATCCCGTGGCCAGAACAAGCCCAGGCGATGAGGCCCTGGGCCGACTATGCTGGCATCGTGTTGATCCACGTCTTTTCCGTCGTGGTGGTATTTGCTTTTTCCCGCTTGTACCGTTTGACCCGCATGCCATCCCGCATCGACGAGTTCTACCGCATCGTCGCTTCCACGACCGTGGCGACACTGGTAGGGGTAGCGCTAGCCTCACTGTTCTTTAAGAACAGCGCGCTGGACATCGACTACTCCCGGGGAATGGTCTTGTACGCTTGGGTGTTCGCCACCGTGTTCATCACCATCGGTCGCGTAGTACACGCCCAAATCCGTGCCGGGCTGCGGCAAAAGGGATTGGGGCGCGACCGGGTGCTCATCGTCGGCACCGGCGACGTGGGGCAGATGATTTTTCACAAGATCGAATCCAATCCCGGGATGGGATATGAAGTGGTGGGCCTCGTCGAAGCGAATGGTCACAAAGGCACGCTGCCCGGGCTACCGATCCTAGGCCAAGCTGGCGATCTGGCGCCCCTGATCGACGCGCACCAGGTGGATGAGGTCATCATCGCGCTGCCCGAGGCGACGCATCAGGAGATCTTGATGTTGATCTCCGAGTGTGAGCGAGGCAAGGTGACCATCAAGGTCTTTCCCGACGTATTCCAGTACATGGCCGGCCAAGTGAGCATTGGCGACCTGGGTGGACTACCGTTGCTGACGGTGCGCGACGTCGCATTGCGCGGCTGGCGGCTGGTGGTCAAGCGCTTGATAGACGTCGTTGGGGCGGCATTTGGCTTGATTTTTCTTTCGCCGCTGCTGCTGTTGACGGCGATCTTGATCAAGCTGGACTCGCACGGCTCTGCGTTCTACGCCCAGGAGCGGATGGGGCTCGACGGTAGGCCCTTTATGATGTTCAAGTTCCGATCCATGCGGACGGACGCCGAGGCCGATGGGCCTGGCTGGACAGTGGAGAACGATCCTCGCACGACCCGCCTGGGTCGTCTCATGCGTCGCATCAACGTGGACGAGTTCCCCCAGTTGATCAACGTGCTGATCGGAGAGATGAGCCTGGTGGGTCCACGGCCGGAGCGTCCCGTCTGGGTCAACCAGTACCGCCGCTCCATACCGCGCTACATGGACCGGCATTGGGAAAAGGGGGGCATGACGGGCTGGGCCCAGGTCAACGGTTTGCGCGGCGACACCTCCATTCCTGAGCGGATCAAGTATGATCTGTGGTACATCGAGAACTGGTCGCTGCTGCTGGACATCAAGATTTTGATCCGCCAGGTGTTTAAATTTTTCAGCTCTCCGAACGCGTATTGATTCCCCGTAACCTAGGGTATTCTGACGCTATCTGGCAGCACGAGGCGGTTATTGGGCAGGGGATTGCCCGCTGCATCCTGTGCCGTCAGACGCTGACTTGGATCGTCAGGGTCGTACCAGCCGATTGCCAGGTCGTATTGACCGGGCGGGACATCCACCAGCGATAGCACAATCTCGTCGGAAACGACCTCGCCGGGCGCCCACATCCCCGTGGGGTAGGTGGACCCCCGAGGCATCGCGTCCACCTGCGTGGCGGGCATGCCGGTACCTGGATCGGCCACGTGGACGAAGAACTTGTAGTGGTGCTCGGGGGCGGCCAGCGCCTGCCAGTAGAGCGTCAGCTTGACCGTGTCGCCCTCTTGTGCCAGGTCGTATCCCGCCAGCTCGATCGTGCCGCCGGGGTGGTCGCCAAAGCGCGCGCCTACCTCGCGTTGCATCTCCGGCAGATCCCAGACTCGCTCGTGTCCCTCCACGCGCACCGGTTGCGGGTGTGCGTAGCTGCCCGGCGACGCGCCGCTATCGAGATTGCGCAGTGTGAACGATAGCGTATACTCGCCGGGCGGGGTGGTGGATGGGATGGGCAGCGCAGCCTTGCCGGCGACCCAGCCGTGGGCAGGCCAGGTGCTCGATGGCGAGCCGGGGGCCAGTGGAAGCGTGACGGTGATGGTCTGCTGTGCCAGCTCAAGCCGCCACTCGGCGACATAGTCCGCCGCCGGCTGCTCGACGGCCAGCCAATATGCCGTGATGTTCAGCGTTTCCCCCTGGCGCGCTCTTTCCGGCATCTCCAGTCGGCTCAGCGCCAACTCGTCTCCAAAACGCGCGGTGACGGGTGCGTCGGGTCGCACCGTGGCGCGATCCAGCGCGATGGGGAACGCGTGTTTCCCCACGTTCTTCTCCGATGCCACATGGTAAAGAATCACGGTGAGGGTGTAAGCATCACCGGGCGGGGTGCCATCCGGGAGCGGGAGCGTGTAACGATCGTGCACCAGTCGGTCGACCGGCCACAGGCTGGTGGGTAGGAAACCATAGCCGGGCTGCGTGTCCAGACGGGCCCACTCGTTTTCTGCTGGGTCGGCCAGTCGCAGGCTGATGCCATAGTTGGCGGCGGTGGGCTTTTCTGTGGCCCAATTGAGCCGGAGGTCGAGTCGATCTGGTGCGACCTGCGATGCTTCGGCTGCGTGCAGGCGGAGTGCGCCATTGGCGAATGTCGCACTCGCGGGTTGTCCTGCGGTTGCCTCACCCGCGCTCACCCAGATTGGCCGCAGATAGGCGGATGTGGCTTTGTCCTTCAACTGAAGAAGATACATCCCTGGGCCTGTATTGTCAGGGATGGGCAGGTCGAGTGATGCCTTGTCTACTTGCGGCGAGATCGTTACAGCGACTGCTGCAATTGCAGACAGTTCGGGCTGGCGAACCGCCGCTGGGGAGATCAAGTGCAGCGTCGCGCTGGCTGCTTCTGGCCCCGTCTCCCAGTCGAGCGTGACGTGCATCGTGTCGCCCGGCGCGAGGCGATCGGTACCATACTGGTAGCTGAGCAATCGCCAGCCGGCGAAGGCCACGCCACCGGGGTTGTGATGTAGATAAGGCTTGCTATCAAAGTCCATCGTGAGGTCGGCGGCGCTGGCGTCGACGCGCGGGTGGAAAAGGGCGAGCAGCGTGAGGACGATAGTGAATCCAAAGATGCAGGATGCAGGAAGCAGGATGCGGGATGCAAGACTTTTTCGTTTCCTGCTTCTTGCCTCTTGTCTCCACGTGATGACTCCCATTCCTAACAAGACCAGCCCCACCACAAGTGAGATCAGTTCCGCTACCAGACGTACGGGCGTGCGGCCTAGCCAGATTGCGACGGTGTGCGCCCCGGCGGGGACGGTCAGGGCCAGATAGCCGGAGTCGGGCGTTGGCCGGATTTCGACGGGTGCGCCATCCACCGTCGCCCGCCAGCCGGGCCAGTAGTAGAGGGGGAAGGCGACCTCCGTGCCGCCGTTGCCTGCTTCCACCGTCCAGACGCGGCGTGTGGGCGCGTGTGTGATCTCTGCTGCGCTGTCCAGTTCGCCGCCGAGCGGGATTGCTCTCGGGGGCTCATCGGGATCGAACAGGGCAGGGCCGGTGAAGGGGCGCGGCATCACCCAGCGCGGCAACCACTCGTAGCGGATGGTCGTGCCCACGTTGCCGGTGAAGAGCTCGTATAGTTGCAGCCGTTCGACGGTGACTTCGTCGGCGGCGATGGGCAGATATTCGGGGCGCAGGCCGGCCAGCCCGGTTATGGCCAGGAGAAGCGCCAGGATGGCGCCGATTAGCCACTGCTGCCGCCCTTGCCATCTTCCCCGATGGGAAGGCACGAGAGAGGGGATCGCGCCGGCCAGCAGCGCGGTGAAAAGGGCCTGCACCGAAAGGATGCGCCACGGGAACTGGATTAGCTGCAGTGGCGGAAGGGCATCCCAGAGCGGACGGGAGAGCGGCGTGATCAGCCAGGTGGTGAGCAGTAGGCCGGTGAGGGCAAATAACAACTGTGAAATCTCCAATCTCCAATCTCTTTTTGCGGACCGGAGTCGTAGGCCTGTGAAAAGTATGGCGGCTGCTCCGGCCAGCGCCAGTATCGCTTGCACCAGTCCCATCGCAGCGAAGGCGGCCGGTTTGTCGGGAGTGGTAGCATAGTAGTCAAAGATCAGATTGGGTTGCACCAGGTCTGCTGATCGAAAGTGGTTGGCGTAGGAAAAGTAGCCCGACGTCTGGGCGGTCATCTGGACATCGCCGGTCTCTGCTAGGACAGGGAGCCAGTACCAGGCAGCGAGCAAAATCCCGATGACCAATGAACCAATGGACAGTGCGGTGGCAGGTAGTAGTTTTCTGGGCGTGGTGCGTGATGCGTGATGCGTGAAACGTAAAGCGTGAAATACAAAGTAGGGCAAGAGGACGAAAAGCGAAAAGATAAAGGCCGACAGGTTGTGAGTGGTGATCAGGCCGGCGTAGGCCAGGGCGGGAGGGATTATCCGGCGCAGGAAAGGGCGTTCGGCTAGGCGGTCGAGCCCCCACAGGATGAGCGGGTAGAAGGCAAAGGCGGCGAATTCGGAGAGAGAGTCGCCGCGCATGTAGACGTTGACCAGGTGGTAGGGAGCGACGGTGTATGCCACGGCAGCCAGCCATCCCCCCGCACGGCTGTGCAACACCCGCCGCGCCCATGCGTACATTCCCACCGCCGCCGCTGCAAAAAAGATCGTCTGGGTAAGTTTGACGGCGCTGAGGATGTCCACGCCGATCAGGTTGAAGCCTGCGGCCAGATAGTACGGCAGCGCGGCATAGTAGCTAAAGAAGGGATAACCGAACCCATAGGCGGCGTCGGGCATCCAGCGGGCGGGAAAGACCCCGGCCCGCAGATTGGCCGCCAGTTGGTGGACCCGCATCAGGTTGAAAGGGCTGTCGCCGCCGCCCCGGGTATTCAGTAGACCGGGTCCCCACAGCGGCCCGGCGGCGACCAGTGTCAAAAGAAGGAGCGCCGCCAGGGGCAAAATGCTTTCCTGAACGACGCTCCGTGAACGCATGTTGAGACCTCCGAAATCGGGTTGTTACCAACGTGTCGGAGGTTGCGCGCTCTACATCATCCTCCGACGATTGAGGACGAAGAGAACGGCCACGCCCGCGCACAGGAGCAGCACCAGCACACCGCTGACCTTGGCAATCGTTGAGAAGACAGAGCGCGCGCCGTTGCCGCTTTCGTCTTCGCCTGCCTCTTCTGGCGCGGCATCCGGGGAGTTAGCGTCACCGCTGCGCACGTAGCCGAAGGCGACGTTGATGGCGGCACCCTCTGTCACGGCCACAGCCTGCTCGGCTGCGCCGCTGACCGCGTATCCCGGAGGCGGCTTTTGGATCACGCGATACGAATCGGGTGGTATATTGGTGAAGCAATAGGGTTCGTTAAATCCATCGGAGGTGTACTGGCCGACTACACCGGCCGCGTTGGCCAGGGTAAACTGCGCGTTAGGCAAGAGTTCCTCGTTGGCCACGTCTCGGAACGTGTCATTGTTCCGATCGTGATAGGCCAGGATGCAGACAGAAGTGCCGTTCGCCGTGCCTCCCCCGCCTGTGCCTCCACCTTCACCATCACCTTCGTCTCCCGCGTCGCCTGCATCGGCGACTAACTCCGGCTCGTCGGTCGGTGGCTCTGTGGGATCGGGCGCCTCGCTGGGGAGCGAGAGCACCAGTTCTTGACCGACATGGATGATATAGCCTTCGCCTATGGAACTGGCGTTCAGGCTACGAATTTGATCCACCCCTACGCCGGTCTTTTGCGAGATCAGGGAGAGTGTGTCACCCGACTGGACGACGTAGACGATCGAGCCGTCCGGACGCGGTGTGGGTGTCGGCAGCGGTGTTGGAGGTGGGCCGGCGGTTGCAGGTGGCGGCGGTGGTTGCGGCGTGTTCGTCGGCGGGGCGCCGTCTGCAACCTTGACCAGGGAGACGTCATCCCAGTAGGCATCTTGATAAATGTATGCCCACTTGGTGTTGGATCTCAGAAAGATGCACACGCGGCCACTCTCTCCCACCTGAGCGGAAGCTGGTCCAACGAGATTGTATTTATCGGGTGTGTATACTTTCTCGCTCCAGACGACGCTCGGTGCGAATGGGTCCGCGACGCCGTTGGGCTCAATGCCGACCCGGAAGGCCTGGTTATAAGGATCGCCGCAGGAGTAGCCCATTCTGGCTTTCTTGTCATCACAACTCCACCCCTGACCATAGGCTGTCAGTTGTACTGTGCTCCCGGGTTCCGCCGATACGCATTGGTAGATCCCGGCGTCTTGCAGGCGATAGTAGTTGAAGAGTTTTATCGCGTACATACCGCCGTGGATGCGGGGGAGCTCACACTCGTAACAGTATCGGGGATCGTCCGCTGGGATGGTATGAAGCTCAGGTTGACCATAGTTACCTCCAGAGCGCCACCAGGTTACCCATCCCTGGGGAGTGAAGATGTTGTCGTGAAATGAGCCGTCGTGACAATCGTGGGTATAGTTTCCATGACATTTCCCTGGTGGTGAGTCAGGAGCACACGTGAGCCCTTCAAATCCAGGGTTTGCTGCCAGATTGGTCTCTTGACGCTCAGTCGCCGGTTCCGGCGCGGCCAAGCTCAACACCGGCAAGATTCCCAATATCATGCTTGCTAGCAGGATGCCGATCAGTATGCGTTTTTGAATCATTAGAATCCTCCTTACAATGAACAATGTGTCAATTAACAATGAGCAACAGTGATGCGTGTGATTGCGCATTATTCATCGTTCATTGCTAACTCGAAAAGGCAACACCAGTTCATTGCCCAACGATGCCCCAGTGGGGGCTGTCGCTTCTAAATGTTCCATCGTCTTCCAGATGTACAGCCCTACCACGATTTGGGGGTCACTTTTCCCCTCCTCCGGTGGTCCCAGTATGTGTTTGTCTACGATCAAATCTCCCTCGCGCCACACGCTCGTGGGATAGTGGCCTGTGGCCGGCTCCCCGTCATCTTGCGCTACGACCCGCTTGCCTTCGCGCAGGTGCACAAAGACGGTATAGTTCTCCGTGGGGGATTCCAGTGCCTCCCACACCAACTGCACCAGCCATTTCCGATCGCTGACCTCGACTTTGTAGTCGATCAGCGCGACCCAGTCGCCGAATTTGGCCAGGTAGCCAGTTGGACGTTCCGTCGTTGGCGTTGCCACATATGCTACGTAAGCTTCGTAAGGCGCTTCTTCCAAATCACCCCGCGCCAGCGGTCCCCCATGTGCCTCGATGAGTGCGTTGCGGGGTAGGAATTCCTGGTACCGCTCCAGGCCCGCATAGGGCCACAGCAAGAGCAGTGTCGCCCTTCCTTCTCGTCCTCCCTCATCGGGGAGAGAGGATATTGTCTCCGTTGAGAGCTTGACCACGCTTTCGCTCTCGGGTACAAGGAAGGGAATCGCTGCCCACTCGTCCCACAGTCGACTGTCCACATAGACGCGACGCCCGGACTGGGGACTAACCCGGCTGGCCGTCAGCCCGCTTCCATCCCACCCAACGCCGGTGAAACGGTTGGCCTCGGCGGCCAGTTCGACGGCGGCGTCCTCAAAGGCGCAAGCGGTCTGCGGGTCGGTTCCGTAGCAGATAAAGTAATCCCACACGGTCATGACCAGGCTGAATGCCAAGGTCGCACAGGCCAGCGTGACAGCCCACCTGTGTCGCCCCCGTCGCTCCAGCCAGTCCATCGCCGCCCCGATCCCCAGCGCGGGAAAGACGACCAGCAGGGGCAACACACCCGCCGCGCGTAGGAAGTGTGGCGCGTCCTCGGCCAACCAGGTGGGCGCGAGCATCAGCCCAACCCAGATCAGGGCAAAGAGCGTCGCCGTTCTCCTACGCACATGTGCGCGCGAGCGAGGGCGCGCGAGCGCGCACGTAAGGCCCAACAGCATGGCTGTGCCAATCAACGGATCGAAAATCGGTCGCCCGGGCAGATTGTGGCGGGGAATGGTGTCGCCGCGGATAAAAAACATCCCCAGCGTGCTGACCAGTTGGCGGCCCATTGTGCCCCACGGGTCGCCGCCGCTGATGAGCGGGTTCAAGACCCCCACCTGTCCCGGACGTCCCATCACGATGTCCCAGTGGCCCAGGGTGTAGACGCCTAAGGGGGCCAGTATCAGCGCAGTACCGGCCGCGAACCACGCAGCGACCGGCCATATCCGGCGGCCCCGACCTGTGGCGATCAAGTAGAGGGCAAAGATGGCCAGTGCGATGGGGGAAAAGCGAGCCGGTAGGTAGGCGTAAAAACACAGGCCGTAAAATAGCCCGGCCACAAGCCCGTCGTGCCAGCGACGCGAGCGGTAAGCTCGTGCGCCGAGCCACAGTGCCAGCGATGTGGTCAGCGGCAGGGTGACGGCGCGAAAGCCGATGCGGCTGAGGTGAACGTGCCACAGTGTGATGGCTAGGATTGTCGCACTCAGCAAACTCACGCGTCGGTTGAACCAAGCGCGGGCCATCAGATACGTCGTCGGGATTGTAAATGTGCCACTTATGGCGGCAGCCAGGCGTACTGCTCCCGGCGTGCGCCCCAGTAAGCCTATCGTGACGGCGATGAGGTAGATAAACAAGGGTTCGCGGCCATTGTTGGCCGCGAAGTAAATTGGCCATCGGCCCTCGAAAACCTCCAGGGCATCTAGGCCGTTGAATGCTTCATCGTGATAGAGCCCCGGAGGGATATCCCCCAGAGCGAAAATACGCAGCACCGCCGCCAGCGTTGTAATACAGATGACTAGCGTACATTCGATTAGCCATTTGTGCCACCGGCGATGTCGCCGACGTTGGCTTGGTAGGACCTCATCATCACCTGCCGAGCTTGTCAAAGCGCGGGAATTATAGCACAATGCAAGTGCTTGTCAATCCTCCAAAAGGTGACATAATGAACTCTATGCGTGTTTTGATGGTTTCCCGGCCCTGCATGGTGGGTGCTTATCAGCGCAAGCTCGAGGAGATCGCCCAATTCCCAGACGTCGAACTGATGGTCTTGGTTCCATCGTCGTGGCGTGAAGGCGGTCACGTTTTGCACTTGGAGCGGACCTTTACCACAGGCTACGAGTTGGTCTCCGAGCCGGTTGTGTTCGATGGCAGCTTTCACGTGCACTTTTACCCCCGTCTGGCGCGGCGGTTGCGCGCTTTTGCCCCCGACGTCGTACACATCGATGAGGAGCCCTACAATCTCGCTACCTTTCAGGTGATGTGGCTGGCCAAGCGCGCTGGCGCTCGGACGGTGTGGTTCTCCTGGCAGAACCTGAAACGGCGCTATCCGCCGCCGTTTCGCTTTTTTGAGCGGTACAATCTGCGCCACGCCGACTATGCCATCGTGGGAAGCGAGGGGGCGGCGAGGGTCTGGCGAGAGAAAGGGTATGATGGCCCGGCGGCCGTCATACCCCAGTTTGGCGTGGCCCCCGAGATTTTCGCGCCCCAGGCACGCGAGCAAAGCGCCGGCGGCGATTTCGTCGTCGGGTACGCGGGGCGGTTGGTGCCGGAGAAGGGGTGCGATCTCCTGCTGGAGGCGATGGCTGGCCTGGATGGCGCGTGGCGGTTGGTCATGCTGGGGGCCGGGCCGGAGCGGGAATGCCTAGAGGCGCTGGCGCACCGCTTGGAGGTCGCTGACCGGGTTTCATTCAGCGATTGGATTCCCGCCTTGCAATTGCCGGCTTTTTATCGCACGTTGGATGCGTTTGTCCTGCCGTCGCGATCCCGCCCCAATTGGGTCGAGCAGTTCGGGCGCGTGTTGATCGAGGCGATGGCGTGCGGCGTGCCGGTCGTAGGCTCTGACTGCGGCGAGATTCCCTACGTGATAGGAGATGCCGGGCTGATCTTTGCCGAGGACGACATCGCGGGGCTGCGTGAGTGCCTGGTCCGATTAGCGCGCGACGCTAATCTGCGGGCCGGTCTGGCGCAGAGCGGACGGGAGCGGGTGTTGGCTCGGTTTACCCAGGCACGCGTCGCTGCTCAGACAGTGGAGGTATACCGGGAGTTGATAGGGCGGGGGGATTGATGAAAAGGATCAGGCCCGCCGGCCGCCTGTGGTGGGCGCAAAATCCCCTGCGGCGGTTTTTTCAGATAGGCTTTTGTTATATTCCGTGGCAAATCTTGCTTCCGAGCGCTTTTTGAAGTACAATTCCTCTGGATTGGGGCTTTGTGTTGGCAGGCAGCGCAATGGTGGTCATTAGGAGTTCAGAGACAGCGCCAAAGCGGGTGTTGTATTACGCTTTCTTGGGGCGCGAATGGATGGCGTAACGGTGCAAAAGGCGATACAAGCAGCGAAACGCATCTTGGAACGTCTGCTGAGGACGGTGAAACGCGCCGTGGATTGGTTGCTGAACGTCCCATCGGCGGATCCAGATGATGCCCGTCGGCGAAAGCTGCTCAACTTTTTACTTCTGTGCACCGTTGCATTCATATTTGTACAGGTATGGGCGACGGTCACTGAATTGTCACCCTCACTCTGGAGTGTGGGGGTGCCCTTCTGGAGTATCCCCGTTATTCTGAGTGGTGCCTTGGTCGTTTACATGGTCAACCGCTACTGGTCAGGGCAGGTGGCTGGGTTGCTCTTTATGTTGCTTTTCGTATTTGCCTCCTTCTCCAGCAGCTTGGGAAACTTGGAGGCGAGCCACAGCCTCGTCGCGCTGGCTATTCCCATTGTCATGGTCAGCGTCCTGTTGCATCCCTATGCCTCTTTTGTTATGGCGGGCTTGCTCAGTGCGGGGGTCGTCGTCGTTGGGGCGGGGGTGTATGGGATTGGCCTTGACGTGTTATTGCCAGCAGTATTGGCCTTCTTTTTGATCGCCTTGGTGTCCTGGATCGCGTCCCATAGTGCCGAACGGGCGTTGAAGGATCTGCGCCTCATTAATCGAGAGCTCGATCAGCGGGTTGCGGAGAGAACCAGGGATCTCGAAAAGCGCTCCGTCCAGTTGCAGACCGCCTCTGAGGTCGCTCGCGATGCCACGGCGACGCTCGATATCGAAAAACTGCTCAATGATACAGTACATCTCATCTCTGAGCGGTTTGGATTCTACCACGCCGGCGTTTTCCTGATAGATGACGCAAAGGAGTATGCCGTCATACGTGCTGCCTCCAACTCCGAGGGAGGGCAGCGTATGCTCGCACGGGGGCACAAGCTGGCTGTTGGGAAAGGGGGCA
>Ga0315550_1002472_pt1 | contig 11291 bp, 6 predicted proteins | sample SalMarSW160190MG_2_FD_203100 | JGI IMG/M metagenome (GOLD analysis project Ga0315550, IMG submission 203100) | Salt marsh sediment microbial communities from the Plum Island Ecosystem LTER, Massachusetts, United States - Salt Marsh Sediment SW1601-90 ... | reverse complement strand
GCACCATCATCGTAGGAGGGACATGCGAAACAGGTTCAAAAAGAGAGGAGATACAGGAGGAAGAAATAGTTATTAGTTATGCCATAGGCCCGCCTGCCGCGGGCAGGCATCACTACGTGATATGTTAATAGTTAATGGGTAAAGTTGATACGTTGATAAGATTGAATGTTGGAAGTTGGATGTTGGATTTCCTTATATATACTTCAATATTCATAATTCCTTGCCTGCTGCAGGCAGGCCTGTTCATTATTCATTATTCATTATTTATTTTCCCATCATGCCCTACACCTACAAATACCCCCGTCCTGCATTAACCATCGATTGTGCTGTCTTTCGAAAAGTAAAGAACAACCTCCAATTGCTCCTGATCCAGCGGGATCGTTATCCATTTGAAGGGATGTGGGCGCTTCCGGGAGGATTTATCGAGATAGAGGAGAGACTGCATGAAGCAGCCTCCAGGGAGCTGGAGGAAGAGACCGGACTGACAGGGATCCGGTTAACACCATATAAAACGTTTGATGCAATTGACCGGGATCCCAGGGGGCGTACTATCTCCTTTATTTTCTACGGGTTCCTCGATACAACCTCTAACCAGGTGAAGGCTGCATCGGATGCCCGCGATGCCCGGTGGTTCAATGTAAAAGAATTGCCTGAACTGGCTTTCGATCATGCAGAGATCGTTGGTGAGCTGCTGAAGGAGATAGGAGTTTTGAGTGATGAGTGGAAAAGTTAACAGGTCAAAGATTGGGACAAAAACTAAATTTCAATGCAGATCCTGTTAGATGGTTTCGTAGCCGATAAACGAGCCTCCACCCGTTTCGGTATTCGTCTTTTATTTTTTACGTTACCGTAATCCCGAAAATTAGCTAATCTCTCATTAGCGTTAATTTTCGAGGATCCTCTTCCGAAGGAATGCCTTTGGCAGAAAAAATACTTCCAATGGGATGTTTTTTCGGGACCGACCAACGATATGGGCCTCGTTACCGGTTAACGATTACCGATTCCTAAATAATCATCCCCGCACCCACGGTTTCATTGGTTGCCTCGTCGATCAGGATAAGGCTGCCCGTAATACGGTTTGTCCGGTACGAATCGTAAAAAATGGGGTGGGTAGTTTTAATGGATATCCTGCCAATTTCATTCAGCCCGATCCCTTTGTCTTCATAATTCTTATCCAGGGTATTGATATCCATTTTGTATTTCACATCCGTGATGATGCACTTCAAATCGTTCGTTGTATGCTGAATGGTATATTTTCCACGGAGGTTCATCGGTTTTTCATTCAGCCAGCATACCATCATGTCCAGTTCCCTGCCCACTTCGGGAGCTTTGTATTCACCTACGATCATATCCCCCCGGCTAATGTCGATGTCATCTGCTAACCGAAGGGTAATGGATTGCGGGGCAAATGCCATATCGAGTGATTCCTTGTATGAATCGACCGATTTTATGATGGTTGTAAAACCTTTGGGTAATACTTTTACCCTGTCTCCGGGACGGAATACCCCGCTTGCAATCCTGCCGGCATACCCCCTGTAATCGTGGAGCTTGTCCGATTGTGGACGAATGACATATTGTACCGGGAATCGTTGGTGGGTAAGGTTTTGATCGCTACTGATGTGAATGTTTTCAAGGAGATACATCAATGTTGGCCCGTTATACCAGTTCATGTTCTCCGACCGGTCAACCACATTATCACCGTATTTGGCACTTATCGGAACAAAACGTACATCTTTCACATCCAGCTTTGTCGAAAATTTCTTAAACTGTTTCTGAATGTCTTCAAAAACTTCTTCGTTGAAATCCAGCAAATCCATCTTGTTCACACAAACAATGATATGGGGTATTTGCAAAAGTGAAGCAATGAAGGCATGCCTGAGCGTTTGTTCAATCACACCATTCCGTGCATCTACAAGTATCAGCGCTACATTTGCGGTAGAGGCACCCGTGACCATATTACGGGTATATTGAATATGACCCGGTGTATCAGCGATGATAAATTTTCGTTTTGGTGTAGCAAAATAGCGGTATGCCACATCGATGGTTATTCCCTGCTCCCGTTCAGCACGCAGCCCATCTGTCAACAGGGCCAGGTTCACCTCATCATTCCCCGTTCGTTCACTGGCAAGCTCAATGGCTTCCATCTGATCCTCAAAAATGGCTTTACTGTCATACAACAACCTTCCAATCAGCGTGCTTTTGCCATCATCCACACTCCCGGCTGTGGTAAACCGCAGTAACTCCATGTTCAGGTAACCTGCGTTGGTTAGGGTCATAGTATTTATTTGCTAAGTCTGGACTTAATATCTAATACTTTTGCCAGCAATGTTTTATAAGATAAATACAATTCAAGTTATTCGCTGATGCGCATTTAGCGAATCAGCTGTAATTTACTCATCCGCCAGCCAAGTGAAATAATGCCTTGCATTAGCACTCCGTCCGGGGTTACCGCTATTTCGCATGGCCAGCTGGCGGATTCGTGTTATTTGCTCACTACGTGAGCGTTATTCCTTGTATTGTATTAAGATAGTTTTAATGTAAATAAAGGTATATCTTCAATAACACAATAACGGTCGCATAGCGACCAAATAACCATCAAATAACGTGAGTCACGCTGTGCGTGACGAATAAATTACTGCAAAAATTCTCTACATGCAATCTTAAACAAACCAAGTGCTTGAATTCATTTAAGCCAACATTAGAAGTACCCCTCCTTTTTCCGGTCCTCCATGGCTGCTTCCGATCGTTTATCATCCCACCGGCTTCCACGTTCCGTGGTCCGTATGGTAGCCACTTCCTGGATGATCTCCTCGAGTGTTGTTGCTTTTGAGAGAGTCAGTCCCGTACAGGTAATGTCTCCAATGGTCCGACAGCGCACATCCCTCACCTCCACTTTTTCAGAATCTTTCATTTGCATAAAGGAAGCCCAGGCAAGCCATACTCCATCCCTGTTAAACACCTTTCTTCTGTGTGTAAAATAGATACTGGGCATGGGAATATCCTCCATGTAGATGTATTGCCACACATCCATCTCAGTCCAGTTACTGATGGGGAACACCCGGAAATGTTCGCCCATGTGCTTTTTCCCGTTAAAAATATTCCACAGTTCCGGGCGCTGGTTTTTCGGGTCCCACTGTCCGAATTCATCGCGATGGGAAAAAAAGCGCTCCTTGGCACGTGCTTTCTCTTCATCCCTTCTACCCCCTCCCATCGCTGCATCGATCTTCATCTCCTCCAGGGCATCCAGCAATGTTACGGTTTGCAGAACATTCCTGCTTGCATTCACGCCTTTCTCCTCGACAACCCGTCCCCGGTCAATCGAATCCTGCACATAGGCAACCAGCAGCTTTGTACCACTATCTTTCATCAGCTTGTCACGGTAATCCAGCGTTTCCTGGAAATTATGACCCGTATCAATGTGGAGCAAAGGAAAAGGTATCTTTGCAGGCCAAAAGGATTTGCGTGCCAGGTGCCACATCACTATCGAATCCTTACCACCTGAAAACAGCATGGTTGGTTTTTCAAACTGGGCAACGACTTCACGAATCACATACATCGATTCCGCTTCCAGCTCCCGCAGGTGGTTGATATTATATTCACTCATGTAGGCGGCTTTGTTGACGAGAAAAAGTATGGTAAAAATAATCTTTCACCCGAATTTATCAAAAATAATGACCATCATTCTTTTGTAATTCCTTACCTGCTTGTTGCTTACTCTGACTATTTTTCCTACTTTCGAATGTATATTTTTTCTAATAAACACAATTATGAAATCAACACTCACTTGCCTGTTCTTTTGTTTCGCTGCAATATCCTTCTCACAGGAGTCAAACAGTGTTAGATTCATGTCCGATCCGTCCCCCTCTCCGGATGGCAATACCCTGCTTTTCGCCTACGAGGGGGATATCTGGGAAATGGATGTGACTGGAGGAACAGCCTACCGTATAACGGCTATGGAAGGCAGTGAATCCCTGCCCAGGTTTAGTCCGGATGGTAAATGGATTGCTTTTACAGGGACACAGGATGGCAACGAAAATATCTATGTTGTCCCTTCCAATGGCGGAGAGATCAAACAGCTCACCTTTCATTCATCTTTCGATCATACCGATTCCTGGTCGTGGGATTCCGAACAGATCTATTTTACATCGGGCCGTTTTAACAACTTCTCGACATACCGGGTGAGCATACATGGAGGCACACCACAACGGTTGTTCTCTGATCATTACTGGGATAATGCCCACTTCGTGGTTGAAGATCCCGCTGGTGAAGGCTATATTTTTTCCGAATCCGGTGAAAGTTTCAGAAGCAATAACCGAAAACGGTACAAAGGCGAAAATAACCCGGATATCAAACAATACAATCCACTCAAGGATCAATTCAAACAGGTAACGGATTATGAAGGGAAAGATCTGTGGCCCACCATTGACGGAGGCGGGAATATCTATTTTGCATCGGATGAAGGAACTACCGAATATAACCTGTTTACCATGAAAGATGGGGTAAAAACAAGACTTACATCCTTTACCTCCTCGATAGGAAGACCCCAGGTCAGTGCCGATGGTAGCGTGGTTGTCTTTACGCTCGACTTCGAGATCCACGCCTGGTTTCCAACCACGAAGGAGACAAAAAAAATCCCGGTGAAGATTTTCGCCAACAAACCCCTTGCCTTTGATAAAAGCTTCAATACGGATGGTGAGATAACCCATTTTGACATCTCCCCGGATAATAAAAAGATTGCATTTGTTTCCCGCGGCAGGCTGTTCATATCCGACATCAAAGGACAGTTTATCACCGGGATCGAAACATTAGACAAGGAAAGGGTTATGGAGGCCCTCTGGTTGCAGGATAGCAAAAATTTAATCCTCATCATGACCAATCATGGCTGGCCGAATGTCTACCGGTTGTCATTGGAGGGGCAGCCGGAACTTACCGCTTTGAACAGGTCCGAAAAAAGTGCAAGAATGCTTGTTATGAATGCTGATCGGGATAAAGCGGTTTATTACTCCGGCACGGATGAGCTGCGGATGATTGACCTGAAAACATTTGAAGAAACGTTATTGCTCAATGATGAATTCTGGTTCAGGGGTTCACAACCCGGGTTCTCACCCGATGATCATTACGTACTTTTTACCGCATACCGGCATTTTGAGCAGGATATCATGATCTACGATCTGGAGAAGAACCGGAAAACAAACCTTACCAGTACATACCTCACCGAGAGCGATCCTTTCTGGTCACCCGATGGGAAATACATCTATTTCACGGCAGACCGGACAGAGGCAAGCTATCCCAGGGGTGGCAGCAACAACCGGTTATACCGCATCCCTTTGCATAAATATTCAAAACCCTTCCGTAGTGATGAGGTGGAAAAAGTGATGGCGGATTCTCAGGAGTCCGTACGACATCTCCCTCCTGGTATCGACATGAATGACCTGCTGTTGCGATGGGAAACCCCGCTAAATGTGGGACCACGCCAATCCGAACCCTATGTCATCAGTAAGGACACCGTTACCTATGTCCTGTTTAATTCAACCCACGAAGGAAAACAGGGTTTTTATAAATTATCCCTCAATCCTTTTGAATCTCCGAAAACAGAAGCTTTCAAGGGCATAACCAGTGGAACTGTCAAAAACGCAGACAAAGATTATTATGCATTGTCACGCGGAAAGATCTATAAACTAAACCTGAAATCAAATAAGGCTGATGAGATTAAGATAAACTATGATTTTACAAAAAACCTGAGTGACGAATTTAACCAGATGTTTTACGAAGGATGGACCGTCCTTGCCGAAAATTATTATGATGAAAAGATGCATGGTACGGATTGGAAAGCCATGCGATCAAAATATGAAACGTTCCTACCTTATGTACGAAGCAGGAATGATCTGAGGATCATTATGAACGATATGTTCGGTGAACTCAATTCATCACACATTGGTTTCTATTCCAGCGGTGAAGAAGAAGGTGTGGAGGTCAGTATGGTAACGGCATCCACCGGTATTCTTTTCGAAAAAGATAATCCGTATAAGGTCAAACGCATAATCCGGTATTCACCGGCAGATAATATCTATACCGATATCTTACCGGGTGATCTGCTTGTAAGTGTCGATGACCTCTCTGTCGATGAATACGTAAACAGGGAACGCTATTTTATCTACCCGAAAATGCCGGAAGAGATAACCCTTGCCCTGCTCAGGAATGGGAAAAGGATTGAAACAAAGATCCATCCGATCGGACGAATAAATGGTTTACTCTATGACGAATGGATTGCAACCAACCAGGAAAGGGTGGATAAGCTGACCGATACCAGGATTGGATACGTTTACCTGAAAGACATGGGAGGAAGCAGCCTCAACCGGTTTCTTATAGAAATGACCTCCGAAGAAGTGGGAAAAGAGGGACTGATCGTCGATCTGAGGTATAACACCGGAGGAAACATTCACGACGATGTGCTCAGGTTCCTATCTCAAAAGCCCTATCTCAACTGGAAATTCAGGGAAGGAATGCTTTCACCACAACCCCATTTTGCCCCTTCCGGCAAGCCGATTGTCCTGATGATCAATGCATCGAGCCTTAGCGATGCGGAGATGACTACGGCCGGTTTCAAGGCACTGGGCTTGGGAACGGTGGTCGGAACCGAGACCTACCGGTGGATCATATTCACTTCCGGCGCCAGGCTGGTGGATGGATCGTTCTGCAGGCTGCCTGCCTGGGGATGTTATACACTCGATGGTACAGATCTGGAATTCAGTGGGGTAAGCCCCGATATCTACATTGAAAACCGGTTCCCTGACAAAGTGAAAGGAGAGGACCCTCAGCTCATGAAGGCAGTTGAGGTGATTATGGAACAGATTCAAAAGTGAATGAGAAGTGAGTTAGTAAGGATGATGGATGAAAGAAATTGTGAACTGAGCGTAGCAGTCTCATGAGGCATGCTGAAAGCATGGCAAGTAATTGCTAATTGCAAATTTTCATAACCCGAAAAGCCTCGTCTATTATCGATGTAGAGACGTAAGATCTTACGTCTCTACGTTGAAAACACCCGCAAATGCAAAGGGTTTATGCAACCCCCGGTCCTGCATTGCTATCCATCCGTAAATCGCCCTAAATTCAAATGACATCCTTCGTCAGACGACTGAAGTTATAATCAAACTCCGATGGAGTTGGATTATCTTCACCGAGTCGAAGAGCATGAGTTTTCATAACAAACGTCATAATTGGAGACCCTGCCCGACGAAGGAGCGTCTGGGCACAGAGCACCCTGCACCCCTTCTACTTACTCTTCCCACTCACACAACTCATCACTCATCAATCATTACTCCTGCCTGCCGGCAGGCAGGGAGGCATGGCAGGCACGGCATCACTTCCCAATCATCATCTTCCCTTTACAATCTTCATAAACTCCCGGGTGTCATCCCGGAAAAGAAGCTCAATAAGATAAAATCCGGGATCCAGGTGGATTTGATCAAGAACAAGCCGTTCCCTGTTATCACACTGCACCTGGAACACCTTCTCCCCGGTCATCGACCAGATAACCACACCTGTGACATCACTGCTATGCTCAACAATGATCCGGTCATAAAACGGATTCGGATAGACCTGCAATCCTTTACCGATCTGATATTTACCGGTTGATGATACCGCTGTGGTAGTCCCCCGGAGCATTAACCGGCAGGCAATCATATGATCATCTTTTATGGTTGAATCCAGCCTGAATTTCAGGTACATGGGGGTATCGTAATTCCCTGCTTCTGTTGGCTTGAATTTCAGCCCGACCTGTTCTGTTGCACCTCCGGCTATTTCTACCGGGAGTGTATCCACGATTCCAAACTGACCCGCTTCATCAGAGAAGGCAAACAGTGTTGCCGGGTCTGATCCCTCATTTAGCAGTTCAATAAACTGGATAGCAGAATCTCCTGTTTCAACATAACCAAAATCAATCGTATTTTCATTTGTACTGATTACGGATTGCAGTTGTTCAATGAAGGAAATATGATAACTGGAATAGATGGTTGTTCCGGGTATCGAAATGGATGTACAGATGTTACCATTCTGATCAAATTCGGTAAGAAATGCATTTGCTGAATTCTTTCCCCAGCCTATCAATACATGGTTTCCCGGCATAAGTGCAAAGTTTCCCATCTCGGGGGAATAAACATCCGGTGAATGCCTGAATTCTTTTACCATGGACACGGTTTTTTCAAGCTCATTCATCTGATAGATTATCCCTCTTGAATATTGAGGGAGCCGGTTTAAACCGTTATCAAATAAGCCCAGGTAACCAAAAGGCATTCGAATAGCAGTATGTTGTCCTGAAAATCCAATCGGGTCATCGAGGAATGTAAACTCGTTGTTTTTCCCACCCAATCTCCAGATGATTTCACCGTTCGTCCTGTCAATCTTGGTTATTTCACTGAGATGCCTGCTCGACAATATTAAATGACCGTCAAAATCAATGGAAATCGAATTTCCATGAATTAAATCTATCACCTGGGAGGTAAGGTCAACAAGATTTGTATCGCAGTCTAAAATATCAAAATGGTCCCAGCTGCTCCATTCAAATAACAGGTTCCTGTCTTTATCCAGCTCCTGGAAAACCAGTCCCATTACGGTTGCATTTGGATTCCCTCCCTCAACCACCTGGCTCATATCAACCAACCGGGCATCGACAGCCACCATGAGTGAATTTCCATTACTGAGAAGCCGGAATTCATGAAAATCGGTATAAAATCCACCAAGCACTTCAAACGTATCCGTAATCTGATAGAAACTGTTCATTATATAGAACCGCCTGTCTGAAATGGAGTAATAAGAGAATTTCCCATCCGGTTGTGGTTTAAAATTTCTCACGCCAAAAGGAATACTGCGATAAAACAAAGGATTGCCATAATGGTCAATGATGATAAGATAGGGCGAAATTTCAAATACATAGTATCCCGGAATCGTTGCCTCCGTATCAGTGACTTTGAAATCCGGTAATCCGGAAAGGTCCAGTGATGCTGATTTTGCCGATCCGCTTGCAAGAGGATAGTCAGTAACTTGTCCGAACATACAGTTTGCCATCAACAGGTATATGGCTATAATAGCAAGATTCCCAATTGCAGATTTTCCCGTGTTAATCATAAATTCAATGAAGTATCAATACTGCTTCAAATTGAAATAAAACCTGTAAATTTAACAGTAAAAAGTTAATCGTTATTGGAAAAATGGTAATTGTTGATATTCCCAGGGATTTTCTATTTTAATTCATTGCTTTGGTTTTAACAAAATTTATCAAAGAATTCCCAGTGCGGTGGGTACCGTCTGACCGATAGGCCGGTCTGACGGATAAAAAGGCAATCGTTTTTTCCCCTAAAACTCTGAACTCTAACATTGGTGACTTGAAGTTTTGTAATTGTTATTTACCTTGTAGAACTATCATGTACAGCATAATTCCATAAGGAGAACAAAACTGAGAACTTGAAACCGAAAACTACCTCACCCGGTGAGTACTCTCCAAAAAAAAAGCCCCGAAACGGGGCTTTTTTTCATATAGCGAAATGGCTTATTGTTTTGTGAAAACTCCATTCCATCTGTACCACAATCCACCTGTATTCCCGCGGAAGTCGTACACCAGGTGAAATGTCATGTCCTGTCCATTCCACCATCCTGTTCCGCTGACCATGTAATGGTATACGGGGTCTTCACCCTCTCCCCAGTTGGTCACACCCCAATCCTGCAAATCAATGGTAACAGCTCCTGAGGTCATATCCATGGTAACAATAATATTACCATTATTTCCATAATCTGTTACAAAGTACTCTCCCCAGCCAACAAAGATGGGAACATACAATGCAGGCAGGTGAGTTAACCCGTCAACTTGGAAAACAAGTTCATCTGCTTCAGTACCGGCAGAAGTAGAGAAGGTAGTGGTACCACCTCCGCTCTCATCTCCACTGAAGGTTCCGATGAAATCATCTCTTGTTTTAGCGACATAACCGAACAGGTCAATGTAGGCTGTATCTGGAACGGATTGCAGACCAACATAGGTCTTCACGCAACGAATTCCAACACCGGCAATGTCGGTAGCCGAGAGATCCCATAAAACATCGGCTGTTCCGTCATTATTATCGGTCAGGGTTCCTGTTGCACCAATAACACTCCATGCATAGGTAGCACCCACATCGTGGGGTGTGGAAAACACCGAGGTCCAGGCCCCGGAAGCAACGGCTTCATCGGGTCCGCTAACCGTAATCACGAACGGAGAGACCATCACTTCCTTGGTGGCAGGTTCGGATTTTTTTCCACCCATTGTGGTTTCCACCACAGTAATGGTTACTGGTCCATCCAGCTCGATGGAGTCCTGGTCGAAGAAAATATCCACTTCGTTCCCATTACTTCCTTCAATAGGCACCACCTGTGCCCCGACAGCTGACCAGGCCCATGTCGATCCTCCCCTGTAATAATTCAGGGAATAGGTCAAGGTATTGGTTTTAATTGCTGTAGCACTACCCTGGATTCCATCCCATACGACAGGAATGATCTTGTTGTAGTTATAATCCTCCTGTGACTGCTCTATCTCAGTTTTGCCACATGAAGATAGTATGAACAAGAAAGCAAGCAGGATGCCCAGCGCACTTAATATTCTTTTTTTCATGATATCAGATTTTTTACGTTATCAATTGATTAATAAGGATATTGGACATCCCATCCGGGCCAACCCCAGTCAGGTGCTGCAAAATCAATTCCGGCTTCCCCGAAAGAGCCACCCAGTGAATAATAATCTTCACCGAGGGTTTCAAGCTCTTTCCCGGGAATCGGGAAGTGCAGAAGGGTTCCGGGCTGTAACTGATTCGTTCTCCTCATGTCAAAGAATCCGGTACCCATAGAGTGTGAGAACAGTTCAATGGTCCTCTCATAGATAATAGCATCCAGCACTTCCGTGTCAGTAGCACCTGCATCCAGCGGATCCAGATTGCCACGGGTTACACGCGGGCTGGCATTGAGGATTGCAATGGCACCGGGTTTGTCTCCGGTCCGCAACAATGCCTCGGCTAACATGTAGTCGTTTTCAGTTTTCGGATGAACGGGATACCTCCCAGTAACAGCCTGTGTTTCTATCTGTATTTCCGGATATCTCCAATACCCGTAATAGGAAAAATGATAGTAACCCCTTTCGGGTCTGAAAGGAACTGTTCCTAACTCCCTGAAATCAGTTAACAGGCGTGCATCATCCGAGGTAGCTGTAGACGGGACGGGCGCAATACCGTCAGCTCTCCACCGGGAGGGATAATTGGGATCCATCATGTTCA
>Ga0315550_1002471_pt1 | contig 11291 bp, 6 predicted proteins | sample SalMarSW160190MG_2_FD_203100 | JGI IMG/M metagenome (GOLD analysis project Ga0315550, IMG submission 203100) | Salt marsh sediment microbial communities from the Plum Island Ecosystem LTER, Massachusetts, United States - Salt Marsh Sediment SW1601-90 ... | reverse complement strand
CCATGATTCGGAGGTGTCAAGCTGTAGCAGCTTTCGTCGAGGGTATTTCGCATAGTCATTAGTAGCAGCAGCTGTAAAACTTTCCCGCGAAGAACCTGCTTTTAAGGAGAAATAGGCTATGCGAAGCAGGGTGGTGGGCCGTGCGAGATCGCTCACCACGCTTGCATAGACAGCGTGCTGACGTTGGCGTGAATACCCACGCGTTTGTACATCTTTATTCCAGTAAATGGCTCATTTAGGATACCGTCGTGAATCGCCCAACTGCGGCCACGCACGGTACGTTCTGCTCCGGGCTGCCGGAATGGGGTAGACCCGTCGAGGCGTTTGAATAGCGTGCTGCTGGGCGCAAACTCGCGGTCAATCCGCTTCATCTTTTCTAGCCCAACCTGGTAGGCAAAGCCCAGTCTCTCGAATAAAATCGCATTGTGGTAAGCCAGGGGCTGGATGTAGAAAACGTCGCGGTGTAGCATGGTCACAAATTGTTCCATCGTGACTATTAGGCGGCGCGTCAAGCCCAAGCCACGTCGTACTTGTCCTGGCGCGAGCCCGGCCCTCATCGCTCGCACCTCCTCTGGGACATTCCTGGCCAGCGTGCTAAAGTACGTCGCGGTGCCATCCGGCAAGCGGTCGGTGTTGAACCGCTCCGAGTGGGGGTTGTTAACGATGAACAATACTACCTCGATCTGGTTGTTGGGCGTATCGGCCAGTTGTACGTACAGCACCGGATCCTGGGCCTGCCAGGCGTGGTACAGGGCCAGCTTGACGTACAGGATACCGGGCCGGCACTCGAAGAGTGGGTGCCCTTGATCGTCTGCCAGCGTTTCAGGGTCGATAGAAAAACGGCGCAGAATCTCCGGCGGCAGGAGCTGGCTGTAGACCTGCACCATTTGCTCGTGAGGAAGATTGTTGATTTGGCTGATGGAGAGCAGGTGGCGCTTCGCAGGAGTAGGTGGCAGGGAGTGTGTCACCCTATCTCCTCCTCTCACGCTCCTTGAGCGCGCGCTCGATGTCTCGCTTGGCCGTGCGCTTGGCGATGGCCGCCCGCTTGTCGTACTTGCGCTTTCCCTTGGCCAACGCGATTTCGACTTTAGCCCGTCCGTCCCTCAGGTACAGGCGGGTGGGTACGATGGTATACCCGCGTTCCGTGACCCGTCCGATGAGGCGGTTGATCTCCCGGCGATGAAGGAGCAATTTGCGCGGACGGAGCGGCTCGTGGCCATAGTAGCGCCCCGAGGGGTCGTAGGGAGCGATGTGCACGTTGTTCAGCCACAGCTCTCCATCCCTGGGCTGCACGTAACCGTCGCTGAGGTTCACCTTGCCGGCGCGAATCGACTTGATCTCTGTGCCCTTGAGGACCAAGCCGGCCTCGTAAGTGTCTTCGAGGTGATAATCGCGTCCGGCCTTGCGGTTGGTGGCAACTACTTTGATACCCGACATCACTCACCCGTGAGGAAATACTCGATAGCGCGCTCTAGCTGTGGATCCTCGTCCTCCTCCAACTCCTCGGGGTACGGCACCTCAATATCGGGACTGAGTCCCTCCCCGTGGATAGGTTGGTTATCAGGGGTGAACCACATGGCGGAGGTGACGACCAGTTGGGACCCATCGCTAAGCGTGTGCACGGTTTGCACGGCTCCCTTGCCGAACGTTTTCTCTCCGATCAATATGGCGCGGTCGTGATCCTGAAGCGCGCCGGCGACGATTTCCGATGCGCTGGCCGAGCCTCTGTCGACCAACACCACCAGTGGGATAGCCTCCCCGATGTCACCTGCCTGGGCCTCGAACACCTGCTCGCTGCCGTCTTTCCAGCGCTGGGTGAGAATCACGCCATCGTCGAGAAACACATCGCTGACCTCCAGCGCTTGATCCAGCCAACCGCCTGGATTATATCGCAGATCGAGAACGATCCCGTGCGGATTCTGGGCCAAGAGCTCCTCCAAGTCTGCCGTCAATTCGTCGCTGGCCAAAGAGCCGAATTCGCGCAACCGGATGTAGCCAATGTCGTCCTCTAGCATTTCTGCCTCAGAGATTTCCAACTCGAAGCGGTCGCGGATGACTGTGACCTCAAAGGGCTGCTCTCCTTCGCGTTCTACGGTCAGCACGACCTCGGAGCCGGCCGGGCCGCGCACCTTGCTGATCGCTTCGGAGAGGGAAAGGCCGACGATGGAGACGCCGTCTACGGCGATGACGCGATCCTTGGGTTGCAGCCCCGCTGCCTCTGCCGGGCTGCCCTCGAAGGGCGCTACGATGATCAGCTTTCCGTCTTCATCCAGATCCACGTACGCGCCGATACCTTCGTATTCGCCACTGTCGTCCTCGACACGTATGGCGGCCTCCTGCGGTGTGACAAAGCTCGTGAAGGGGTCGTCTACCGCGTTCAGCATTCCCCGGATGGCGGCGTAGGCCACCTCTTGCATGCTTGGCAATTCGCCATAGTAATCACGCTGGATAATCGCCCACACCTCCCAAAATATCTGGAAGGCTGCTTCATCATCGTTGCTTGGCGTGGGCAGCGGTATAGGCGTGGGCGACTCAGTAGGAGAGACCTCGTCCGTTGCAATAGGCAGCGATGTAGGAGTGGGGGGCTGAGTAAGTGGCGGGGCAACTCCTGAAAGAGACGGCAATATGTCACTTTCGCTCAGGACATAAGCCGAGCCGAAACCGGCGATAAACATGATCCCTGCCAGCACTGCCAAGACCGAGATGAAAAACAGGGCTTTGAGCACTCGTTGCGTCACAGTGTTCATAAATCTACATCATCCTCTCTACTCATTGAGTAGATACTCAATGGCGTAATCAAGTTGTGCGTCTTGCGGGCCCTCGCTTTGTGTGGCGATGACGTTGGGCGTCAAGCCGCGCCCCTCGATGCGGTTCCGGTTGGGCGTCAGCCAGATCGCCGTGGTGACGTGCAGCGACGATTCATCGGAGAGATCGTAGATCAGCTGCACGGAGCCTTTGCCGAAGGTGCGTTCCCCGATTAAGGGTGCCCGCTCGTGGTCCTGCAATGCGCCGGCGACGATCTCGGCGGCGCTGGCCGTGTTGCCGTTGATCAGGACAGCCATAGGGATATCGGGAGCGATGCCGCCCGAACGGACTGGGTAGGTCTTTTCGTCGGTGCTGCGTTTCTCTTCGATCATCACGACACCATCGCGCAGAAATTGGCTGGCGACGTCCACAGCCGGGCTGATCAGCCCGCCGTAATTATCGCGCAAGTCCAGCACCAGGCTGACGACGCCTTTTTCTTTTAGGTCGTTAATCGCGTCTACGACCTCCTCGTCCGTCCGATCGGTGAACCCCTGGATCTGGATGTAACCAACCGAGGGAGCCTGATCGAGAGCGCGCCAGGTGACGGAGGGCACCCTGATCTCTCCGCGGGTGATGGTGAGGTCGAACGATGGGATGGGGAAGCCGCTTGCGTCCAACCGTGTCAGTGTGAGCGTCACTTGGGTTCCCTGCTCGCCGTGAAGATGGGCACGCACGTCGTCTATCGTCGTTTCAGCCGTGATTTGCTCGCCGTCCAAGGCCAGCAGGATATCTCCCTCCAGAACGCCCGCCTCCGCGGCGGGGGAGTCGGAGTAGGGGGAGAGCACCATCCGACCCTCGGCGTCGTACCAGAGGTCCACGCCGATGCCGCCGAAGGAGCCACGCATGTGGTCGCGCTCCAACTCGCGGGGCTGCGGTTCAACAAAGACGGTATATGGATCGTCGAGCAACACCAGCATCTCGCGGATGGCTCCGTAGGTGCGCTCTTGAGCTGAGGGGAGATCGCCGAAAAAATCCTGTTCCAGAACCCGCCACGCCTCCCAGAACACGCCCAGTTGTTCCTGGAGAGTGTCGTTGGATTGCGGATTCTGCTGGCGCTGCCACAGCTGATAAGCGCCGAATCCAGCCGCATAGACTGCTGCGAGGCACAGGCCAAGCGCCAGGCAGCCCACCAGTTGAAAGACGCGACGAGAATTTGACATAGTGGCGCTATTCTAGCACAAAGCAGTGGGCGAGCAAGCTTGCAGAACGATGGGGTGCAGTCAACGGATAGGTCGCTAGATTTACATAAATTACAGATCGGCCTGAGGTGAGAACTGCCGGTTTTGATGTTTTCTGTTGTCTTTTGCTTCAGTATCGATCCCTGGGACCTCTGAGTGCTTTCGCTTTTCTTATGTCCCATGGCTTATTTTGCTACAGGGCGCCATAGATGAAGCACTTGCGAAAACGTTGATCTCTTTACTTATGTCAAGTTGAATGGCGAAGATTCCTTTTAAGATGACATAACATATCTAGTCGGAAGTTGTTTCTAGCTACAAAATGTTTTTTGGGGCCTGTTTCTGGGAGGGCTGTATTGCTGCGGTGTAAAAGTCGCGAAGGAGAACTTGCTGGAACTTGTATGCGTCGTGGAACGTAGCACGTATAGCGCATTGGTGGATGGGCACGTCTCACAGATTATCTTGCGAATGTCGATTCTCGTCTCTCAAGACTGTAACGCCCTGTCGCTTGGCGTCGTGGAGACGAAGCTTATAGAAAAACGCTCGTCCGCTCGGGAGCCTGCTGTTTGTTTATCAGATCCGGACCGTGGTATCGTCCGCTTAGAGTCTGTGGCAGATAAGGTGCACTAGTGTCAAGAGGCCAATGTGAATAGAACAAATGTTTCGTAATCGTAATATGATATTATGCCAAGTGCTAATTGAGGGAGCTCTCTTCTTGATCGACGACGATTACCTTTACTGGTGCGGAGGATAACGTGGTTCCCTGAGGGGAAATAGCCTGCAGGGAAATCGTGTGTTCGCCCGGCTCAACCAGCTCGACGGGCAAGTGCCAAAAGCCCTGCGCGTCAGCCTCGACCGAACCGACGGACACGGCGTCGATCAAAACTTGAATTTCGACACCCGGAGAGCCTGTTCCAAGCAGCGGCACGATGCCGCCGGCAATCCCTGCACCGTCGGCCGGGTATGTGAGCGCCGGAGGACCAAGCTCTGACCGGCCGCTTCTGCCTTCCAGGTCCAGCGAGTCGAATACCAATATTCGGTTGCCGTGGGCGTCGCTGACATAGATCGTGCCATCTTCCGCCACGTCTACGCCGGTGGGCAGTGTAAAGGAGCTTTCGTCGAGACCGTATTTGCCGAAGGAGAACACATAGTCGCCTTGTTCATCGAACACCAGCACGCGGTAGTTGGTGGGATCGGTGACGTAGACGTAGCCGTTGGCATCGACGACCAGGTAAGGCTTTTCCTCTACCATCGACCCATCCCATCCTTCGATGGGCCACTCTCGCAAGAAAATGCCGTCACTTGTAAACACTTGCACACGGTGGTTCCACGTGTCGGCGACATACACCTCGTTCTGGGGGCCGAGATCGATGCCCACGGGTTCATCCAGGTAGCCGGCCAAGTAGCCGGCCAACGCGCCTCCCCCACCCCACTGGCGGATGAACTGCCCATCGGGGCCGAACACCTGGATGCGCTTGTTGCCTGTGTCAGCGACATAGATCACGTCGTCGGGGCCTATGGCGATACCACGCGGGCCGTAGAAGGCACTCTGGCCCACGTCGCCGCCTTCAGTGTATTGGCCAAAAGTACCCCAGGTAGTCAGTGGGTTGCCGTCGGCGTCCAGGTGCTGGATACGATGGTTCCAAGTATCTGCGACATAGATCGAACCATCGGGAGCCACGTCGACGTCCCACGGCTCGGCAAAGTTCTGTGGCCAGGAGGCGATGTGGGCTCCGTCCAGGGTGAGCTTTTGAATAAGATGGTTGTTGGCATCGGCTACGTACAGAAATCCATCGGTTCCGACGGCGATGCCTCGGGGGCTGTTGAAAGGTATCGACTCTTGTCCGGTGATCACCTGCCGGGCGGTGATGTCCTGCCAGCCTGCGGCGTAAGGATCGGCCGGCACGCTGGGACCGCCGGGGTCGGGGGGCAGATCCCACACCTGCTCGGTGACGTCGCGGCGGATGTAGAGCCGGAACTGGCCCCGCAGCGGCCACTCGTCGAGCGTGTGCGTCTTGCCGGTCGCCTCGTCGTAGCGCGTGAAGTCTCGGTTGTACCAGATATCCCACAGGGCGGCCCGCATGCCGGGGTTGGTGATGGCGTATTTGATGCGATCCCAGTTGACATATTTCCTGCCGGTTTCCTCGTCCTCCTCGACAGAGAACAGGTTCCAATAGTCCTGCATGGGCCACCAGATGTAATTGTACGTCCTGTGGATGTACTCGTCGCCGAGGTAGCGCTCGACGGCTGTCCACTGGGCGCTTCCGGCGATGACGACGGGGGCGTCTAGCTGATCTCGCGTGGGGTTTTCCCCAAAGGAATAGTCAGGAGGGTAGTGACGCAATTGCCAATGGAACATTGTAGAGGCGTCAGCACCATAGGGGACGTCGATAGCATACGGACCACCGCCGTAGCGTTGTGAAATCTCCTCGATCTCTTCCATAGCTTGATGGACGCCCGGCGCGGCGTGGGCATAGACGAGGAACTCGGTCGGATAATCGCAGGTGATATAGTTGAACCGCCACGCGGTGCGGATGGTGACGAACACGGGCACGAGCAACGCGATGAGCAGCAGGACGCGCGCCGATGTACGCCAGCCGCTGCGCCAGATGACGTATCCCAGACCTGCACCACAGGCAAGCACGCCGATCGATGCGTTCACAAAGCGTCCGCTGGTTTGCAGCTGGGCCAAGCTGTGCCCCTGGAAGGGATTATCGCCAACTGTGCCGGTGAGCACTATAAGGGCTATGACAAAGGGGGGCGCGAGGAGGGCGAGCAGCCAAGCCTTGCTCCGGCGCGCTCGCTGCCAGTCGATTGCCTCGAACAACCTTCCCGCCAGCCAGCCCGAGAGCACGATCATCGGTAGCGCCAGGTGAACGGTGAGCCAAGGCATCCGCTCGCCAGCGATGGAGTAACCGATCCACGACAGCGCCACCCACCACAGGATGAAGGGAACAAGGCGTCCTTGCATCGCTGGCAACTTGTTCGGGCGCTCAACCTCGGGCTGTAAGAGGGGCAAGATCAGACCGCGTATAGCCAGGTATATGGAAGCTGTGAAGGTGAGCAACAGGGGCAAGAACTCGTAGAGTGAGGTCATGATCACATAGTAATAGACGGGCTGGCTGCCGCGCTCGACCTCTTGTTGCTCCAGCCAGTAACCCAACGAGCCTGCAAACCCACTGGCGAGGCCGTAGGCGTTGGTGAGGAAGGTGGTAAAGAGAACGATATAGATAGCGTAATGGACGGCTGCGGCAATGAGCCAGCTATTTTTGTGCTTGCCATCCATTTGTCGCCGCAAGTCCCACATCAGGCCTATGGCTATTGAAATCAACAGTACCTGGATGAGGATGGCCCCGGTGTAATAGATGGTGGGTGCGTTATAGTCCATCGCTTTCATGCCCACGAGGTTCACCAAAAGTGGAGAAAGGAACGGCAGAGTGAGAGAGCCCAAGAGGACAGTCAGGTCGAATGTTCGATTGCTGCGAAAGGCTGTCACAGCAAGCCAAGCCAAGCCCGCCAGGATGCCTCCGACGAAAGGTAGAACCGTTAGCAGGAAGCGTGTGTCTATCGGGATGCCGAAAATGTAGGTGCCCCCATTTGGCCAGGCAAACTCTTGGAGTGATTGTTGCGTGCATTCCCAGCGGTTTGGTTGTTGGCTGCACGTTGTGTGGGACAGCAACATGGGTAAGCCAATTCGCATGAGCACACCCGTGGTTACGACTACGGTGATCGAAGCGGCTATGAGCAACTGCTGGGTGCTCGCTCCCTTGCGTGTCAGGTAGCTGAAGAGAACAGAGATTCCAACGGCAAATAGAGCGATCCACATCACCATCCTGCCCCAGATGGCCAGCAAGGCCAACTGGGGTTGCGGGAGCGTCAATCTCGAAAATAGGATGCCCAACCAGTCGTTGGCGCCCACGACGAACAGGCCAATGGCCATAATCGCCAGCAGGCCAAAGGCCCAAGGGGTAGCGTATTCGATATCCGATTGCTCCAGCGTGCCGGCGAGTAAAAGCCCGATGGCGGTGAGTAACCCAACCCCGGCCAATAATCCTCCGCCGACTTCCAGAACGTCCCACACGTCCCACGGCGATATCATCGCCCCCTGAGTGTCACTCGCCGGCGGTGTGTCCAGACTCTCTGCGGTTGTGTCTTCCGCCGATGGTTGCGGCTGAAAAGCCTGTACTACTCCAGTGATTAGCAAGCCAACGACAATGACTGCGAGGGCGGCCAGGAACCAAACCTTCAAGTGTTCGTTTGGCCACTTTGGCTTTAGGATCTGGACGATGAACAGCCCGACTAGAAAGGAACCAAAGATTGCGGCGTATATGAAAGCCACTTCTTTCGTGGCAAACATCAGCGATACGCCGGCAGCCATCAGAAAGAGCCAGCGCTGGCGACCGTCACGCAGATAGGAAAGGAAAGAGAAAATGGTAGTGAGAGCCCACAGCATCACTGGAATATCGTGGCGGATGTAGCGGGAATAGTAAGAGATCGAAGGCGAGATCAGCAAGAAGAACGAAGTCACCAGGGCACCCTTTCGACCCAGCCAACGGCGCAAAAGATAGGGAAAAGCAACAATCACCACGCCCATCAACGCGACGGGCACGCGTGATGCAAAGTCGTTGTCACCGAAAAAAAAGTAGGAGAGCGCGGTGATGTGAAATAGGAAAGGCCCATGCATCAAAGGGTGATGGGAGAATCCCTGTCCGGTATACAGGTGCCACGAGTATTTGGTATGTATGCTCTCGTCGTGGCTTTGCACGCGGTCGCCCAGCGCCCATAGGCGCGTGACGAGCGCCAAGACGATAAACGTGATGTAGAGCGCTTTTTCCCAATCCAGCTTGAACTTGCTCGCAGGTTTATCTATTATCGACTGCTCCACGATTCCTCCACTTTATACAACCCACCCTGCCGCCCAACAGCACAGGGCTTGCATTCGCATAGCCTGTTTGCACGTCCAAGAAAACAAGCAAAACGGGACGAAAGCTGTGCTGTCTTTGCATCCGCTAATGACTATGCGAAGTGTTTTCGGCAGCATCCCGATACACCCATATCACTGCCCGCCGAACAGCTTCTGGCTCAAGCACGACCCATTGACCTGACCGATCAGTGAACGTGGGATCACGGCGAATCAGCCACTCAAATGCCTCATTGCACGGCGGCCACCCCCAGGCACAACTCAGCTTGCTCAAACGCCAACTGCGGCTCAGGACAAAATCCTGCCCCACCAGTTCGGTCCCCTCCGGTGAGCCAGGCATCCTCTCACGATTCGACGTCACCACAACCGTGCTACGCTCTCCCAGCATCTCCTGCAGATCGCCAATGCGGCGAGCGGCGTCGAAATCACGCAGATACCAAGCCAGGACCGAGTCGGGAGCCGCCTCATACGCAAAAACCAAGGTCGTCGGCAGTCCTGTCTTGCGCCACGAAAGATCGCGTAAAGTCTGCACCAAATCGCGCACCTCAAGCGCCGTGGGCTCTTGCACCAGCAGTTCCCTGGGGTCCGCTGGGCGTACGTGTGCGACGCCCCACCCCGCTGCAAAAGTGATCGCCACGAAGACAGCCGTCGTGCTCACCACAGCGCCCTGCAGAGCGCTACGGGCTCCCTTGACAATCTCCTCGGTCACCACACGATCGTCTCCCGATATCAACGCAAAAACCAAGGCCGCGAGGACCAGCAGCAGCAAAGGAGAAGCCAACGCCATGATTCCCACTACCAAATCCAATGTGCTGCCCTTCAGCCCATAGCTCGAAAATCTCAGGTAAAGGTAAATCCACAACGCGCTAGTGATAAAGACGTACACACACGTTGCCCGCCGTTCCTCGGTCACACGCCAGTTCCGCACGGCTATCTCAACCCCAGCGCCGCCAAGCAGCGCCAGCGGCAGAACGATCCACACCGCCCCCAATGGCGTCTGAGGTGGGCCCGCCAGCAACAAGAAGAGCCCCAATCCAACCCACAACCCCAGCAATACACCAAAACGGCGCTTCCTGCGCACCAAGCACACCCAGCCAACCAGCCCAGCCAGCAAAGCCAAAGGCTCGTAGACGACCAGACCCACCAATGGCAATAGCGAGACTGCGCCCAGACGAGTGAACCAAGCAGGAAACAGATCGGTCGCAGCCCCCACGCCGGGCAAATTCCATCCCAACCCTGTGGCAAAGACAAAGGCAGCCAATGCGAACGCCGCGACCACAGTTCCCACATGTGGACGCAGGAGCCCTCTCAACCAGCGTAGCCTGCCGGCGGGCCAACCCCAAACACAGAGCAACCAGGCCAAGCCCAGGGCCAGCGCCATGCCATAGAAAGCCGAGCTGGATGCAACGGCCAGGGCCAGCCCAACAGCCGCTAGAATGAGCCAGCTACGAGCGCCTGTCTCCAAGAATCGCAGCCCGCCGCCAAAGAGCATCGCTCCACCCAAGGCCGCTACCACGGCGCCGTCCAGTTGCCGCGAGGCAAACAGCGCTGTGGGGGAAATCGCCAGATACAACCCCGCCGCCAGAACTCCCACCCGTCCGACGCGCTGGCGAAAGAGGAGCGGCGTAAGCACGAACGCGCCACCGAGCAGGGCCGGCCACAGCCGTGCCAGTGCATCACTGGCTCCACACAGCGCAAACAGAGCCGCGTTAGTCACAAACAGAAAAGGACTGTAGCCGGCCTCGGGCATTCCCTGACCGGTCACGGCACGCCAGGTCAGCATCGCCGCACGCGCTTCGTGGGCCGCAAGCGGCGCCGCGCCAAGGTTCGCCAGGCGCAGCACGAGCGCGAGGACGCCCACAGCGATCCACAGGATCACCTCGAGGGTGATGCGAGGTCCGCGACGTATATCGCTATCCAGCACTGTCATCTTAGAATTCATCGCTTATAGACCACCACGCCTCCAGACTCATAGACGACATCCATCATCCCCGCGAACTTGGCCAATCCCTCGGCAGGATACTCCTCGCGTTCCAGGGGCCCGACGTAGACGTACCTTATATCATATTTGTCCAACAGGGTCAAGGCTTCTTCCACATCCACACCGGCGTACAATGTCTCGATATCCCCCTGACGACGAGACTGCTCATCGTACGAGCCGCGCCACTGATGTTCGTGCCCCACCCACCCCAGAACCGTGGGTAACCCTGTGTGAGCCGAGACGCGGCCCTCGTAGACGTACCCACCCCCCGGGGTCTCCAGAATGACGGGCGCGTCATCAACATGCTCGTTGAGCCAGGCGATGGCGGCATAATCCGCCGCGTGATCTCTGGCAAGATATGCTGCCCCATCGAGCGTGACCTCGTCGCCTTGTTCACCGGCGCGTTTAG
>Ga0315550_1002470_pt1 | contig 11296 bp, 8 predicted proteins | sample SalMarSW160190MG_2_FD_203100 | JGI IMG/M metagenome (GOLD analysis project Ga0315550, IMG submission 203100) | Salt marsh sediment microbial communities from the Plum Island Ecosystem LTER, Massachusetts, United States - Salt Marsh Sediment SW1601-90 ... | reverse complement strand
CGGTATAATAAACAAAGAACGGAGGAAGGCGAGCAAAGCCATGAAAAACAGCGAGGTGGCGAAGGTATTTCAGGACATTGCTGACCTTCTGGAGCTTAAGGGCGAGAATGTCTTTAAGATTCGCGCTTATCAGAAGGCAGCCAGAGCTATCGAGTACCACCCCAGAGAATTGAAGGTTATGATTGGTGAAGGGGAGAACTTACAGAGTATTCCCGGCGTGGGTGAAGCAATAGCTAAAAAGGCCACCGAACTGATAACAACCGGTAAGCTGGGTTATTATGAGAATCTGAAGGCTGAGTTTCCCCAGGGAGTAACTAATCTCCTGGCCATACCAGGGATTGGGCCTAAGACGGCTAACAAGCTTTCCAGCGAATTAGGTATAAGCTCGGCGGATGAATTGGAGCGGGCAATCAATAAGGGACGGGTGGCTAGACTCTTCCGTCTCGGCGAAAAGACCGCTGATAATATCCTCCACCAAATCCAGGCACTGCGCCGCAAAGACCAGCGCATTCCCATCGGCGAAGCTGTGCCCGTTGTCGACGAAATCATAGGCGCCCTCCACTCTATCCCCGGCGTGAGAAATCTCACTGCCGCAGGCAGCCTACGTCGCTTTCGGGAAACAGTGGGTGATATCGACCTGATGGGCACTGCCGATAACCCCAAGGAGGTTATAGATGCTTTTGTTGCCCTGCCTCACGTAGGACAGGTGTTAGCCCAGGGATCAACCAAGGCCAGCGTTATCGTCAGCGGCGGGCTGCAAGTTGACTTGAGGATGGTGGAGCACGACTCCTTTGGCTCTCTGCTGCAATATTTTACCGGCAGCAAGCAACACAACATTTCCCTGAGAGAAAGGGAGCGTAAGCAGGGATTAAAGCTAAGCGAATACGGCATAACTGTTGTAGCTACAGGCAAGCTGGAGAAATTTTCTACGGAGGAGGAATTCTATCGTCGGCTGGGGCTTCAGTACATTCCGCCAGAGATCAGGGAGGCCCAGGGTGAAATAGAAAAGGCTGAGCAAGAAGCCATACCAAGGCTGGTGGAGTTATCCGACATAAAGGGAGCCCTTCATACGCATACTGAATGGAGCGATGGGCATGATTCCATCGAAGAACTGGTTCTGGCTGCCCAAGACATGGGCTATCAATATATCGCAATCACGGAGCATTCCGCCGGACGTGGCATTGCCCATGGTCTCAGCGTGGAGAGGCTGAGGCAGCAAATCGCTGAGATCAAAGCTCTTAACGAGCGCATAACCGGGATTCGTGCGCTTACGGGCATAGAGGTGGATATTCGGGCTGATGGCAGCCTGGACATGCCACACGAAATTCTATCTGAACTGGATATAGTGATTGCTGCTGTGCACTCCGGCATGAACCAAAGTGAGGAAAGGATGACCCAGAGGGTAATAGATGCCATAGAAAATCCCGATGTTGACATGATTGCCCACCCTACTTGCCGCCTTATAGGAGAGCGTGAGCCCGTAGCTATAGACTTAGAAGCCGTCTTCCAGGCGGCGGCCAAGTATAATAAGATCATGGAGATTAACGCCATGCCTGACCGCCTCGATCTAAGGGACACCCATGCCTTCCGTGCCCGAGATTTGGGTGTAAAGCTGGCCATCGGGATCGATGCTCATAGCATTGCCCATCTGGGCCTTACGCGATTCGGGATTGGCGTGGCTCGGCGGGCGTGGTGCGAGCCGCAGCATATATTAAATACTCTGCCCCTGGCAAAATTGCTGGCCGTTTTAAACAGGAAGAGTGACTAAACTAACCCCCAAAAGTCTTACGACTTTTCGGGCGCCCCGGCTTAGGGACTTATCTTCCACCCGAAGGCTCGCGGGCTTTCATGGAAAAGAGAGAGCCTGTTTTTAAAGGGAAGTAGGAACACTTATGCCTGCATGAATATGCGGGATTAATTGCTTAGATGCTATAATCGGAACAAATATCAGAAGGAGGAAACACGATGTTTAAAACACGCATAACCGAGCTTTTCGGTATCAAGTATCCTATCACCCAAGGCGGGATGATGTGGATTTCCCGGGCAGAACTGGTAGCCGCAGTGTCCAACGCCGGTGGGCTCGGCATAATAACGGCATTCACATTTCCAACCCCCAAGGAACTGGCTGCTGAAATCAAAAAGACCAAAGAACTTACCGATAAACCCTTCGGGGTAAATATAACACTGTTACCCACTCTTCGCCCTGTGGATATTGACGGCTATTTAGATACGGTTATCGATTCCGGAATAAAGATTGTGGAAACAGCCGGCAGAAGCCCGGAGCCATATATGGAGCGGCTTAAGGCGGCTGGAGTAAAGGTGATACACAAGTGCACCGCAGTCCGCTTCGCTCGCACCGCTCAACGAATAGGCTGCGACGCCGTCAGCATCGATGGTTTTGAGTGCGCCGGACACCCTGGCGAGGAGGATGTTACCTCCCTCGTCCTGATTCCGCTGACTGTCGATGCTGTAGAGATTCCCGTTATTGCCTCTGGAGGCTTCGGCGATGGGCGTGGTCTTGTTGCCGCCCTGGCACTGGGAGCAGAAGCAGTCAATATGGGTACCCGCTTTATGGCAACTAAAGAGGCACCAGGACATCCCAAAGTAAAAGAATTCCTAACCACAGCATCGGAGCGTGACACAGTATTGGTACTGCGCTCATTCCGCAACACGATGAGAGCATTGAGAAACCCCACATCCGAAAAGGTGATCGAACTGGAAAAGCAAGGCGCCGATATACATCAATTGGAATCGCTCATCAGCGGCAGGGTAGGACTGAAATTGCTTGAAGAAGGCGATACCGACAACGGCCTGCTTAGCGTGGGGCAGGTGCTAGGCCTTGTTCACGACATTCCCACGGTCAAGGAGCTGATAGATAGGATAGTCAAGGAAGCTGAGGAGGTTGTCTCCAGTATAGCCGCCGGCGGCACTTTCAAACCGCTGCGTAAGCCTACCGATGTCGCAAGGTAAGTAGGACCCCCCCTCAATTACAGATAGGCTCATTATGACCAGGGTTACCATGTTATTACTCATACAGGAGGATGCTGTACCTTGAGTCCTCGGGCTGATGGAGATATAATATAACTTTCTGGAATAACTGTGGAGGTGGCTGGAGTGTCTATTCAAGATACTCAGGCAATCCAAGGGCTGAAAAGTGCTATTGCTGAAGGCAAGAATTGGTACGTGGCTGTGCTTGAAGCCATTCACCTCTGGAGTAGTCCTGAAGAGAGCTACGACGGGCGACATTATCAATATCTTGTTGATAATGAAGCTTTCGATTGGCTAGTTCTGGCGGAGAGGCTATGTGCAGAACTCAATGGACTTATTCCAGAAAAGGAGCGGGCAAATCTTCTCTTCTTCGGTATACCACCAATAGAATTATCTAAAGACGAGTTTAAGAATATAATTGGTGATTTTAAATACCAGGCTCATCTCAATTATTTCTATGGTATTCTTGTGGAAAGGTTTCTCATTTTGGCTGTAACTGAAGAGATACGAAAGAAAAAGAGAGTTTTAGGTTTGAACAATGATAACGGAGTAATCGACGAGGCCTACCAATGCATTTATGGTGCCACTCAATCTGCCCTTTTAAAGCAGTTCAGAAAGGAGAGACATTATCCCCAGCTCAGATCTATAAGCCTGAGCGAGCTTAACGAATTTACCTACTGGCTATTTAAATATCGTATAAAAAATCGTGATAAATCCTGCATGGCTAGTGATACCAAGAAAGCATTAACAAAGTTGCACGGGCTATTAAAGCTTAAAGCTAAACCGCTTCGCTCTTCACTTTCCGGAAACCAATAACTCTTAGCTATCAGCCGACGGTGAACTCAGTTGAGATAATTCCTGGTGTAACCTTTTCAATTTATCTTCGAGCATAGCAAGCTTTTGTTTCTCTTTTTCAATAACCTGAGATGGCGCTTTGCTTAAAAAGGCATTATCTCTTAGCCTGGCTTCAAGTTGGGCAATTCTTCCTTTAATTTCTTCGCTTTCCTTTACCAGTCGTTGTTCTTCAGCAAGCCGGTCCACCACTCCTGCCAAAGGTACAACTACCTCAGCCTCTTTCAACACCAAGACCAGGCCTGTATCCTTGGTGGATTCTCTTTTCTGGCGACCGAGTATTGTTAAGGGCCGGACTTTGGCCAGTGTTTCTATTATATTTGCTTGTATGACAAGACCCGAAAGAAGCTCATCAGCGTAAACTCGGGCTTCGATCCACTTGCTTGGTTTCACCTTATATTGAGCCCGGATGTTACGGATGGAGCGGACAACTTCTATAACGGAATCCATCACCCGCTCTGCTTCTGGGGCAAATGCTTTATCGGCAGCGAGGGGATAGGGAGCTATCATTATGGAAGCCGGCATTTGGTATTTGTCAGGTAGGCGTTGCTTTAAGCTTTGCCACAATTCCTCGGTAACGAAAGGCATGAAAGGATGCAAAAGGCGCAGTGATTTTTCCAATGTATTGACTAGGAAGGGCAAAGGGGAAGGGGTTAATTGGCTACGAAGTCGTATTTTAGCAATTTCAATATACCAATCGCAGAACTTGGACCAGACAAAATCGTAAATCTGCTGCTCGGCTTCACCAAATTGGAACTCTTCCATCAGTCTGGTAACATTTTTGGTAAGTCGGTTTAACTGGCTATCAATCCACAGGTCTTCTATCCTCTGTGGTTGGATTTCTATTTCTTGAGCTTTTAACCCTTCAGCATCCAGGCTTTGCAGGATAAATCTGGTGGCATTCCACAATTTATTAACAAAATTGCGGCTGGATTCCAATTTACCTTTGCCCAGATTTATATCATTCCCCGGTGAAGTCCCCGTAGTTAGAGCAAATCGGAGAGCGTCAACACCATACCCGCTTATAGCTTCGGCAGGGTTTATAACATTCCCTCGCAATTTGCTCATTTTTTCTCCGCTTTCATCGCGAATCAGGCCGTGGAGATAAACAGTGTGGAAAGGTATCTCGCCGGTATCCTCCAGTCCCATCATAATCATCCTGGCGACCCAGAAGAAAAGGATGTCATAGCCAGTTTCCATCACCGAGCCGGGATAGAAATAGCGGAGGTCATCAGTATCCTCTGGCCAGCCTAGCGTAGAATGTGGCCATAGCGCTGAGCTAAACCAGGTGTCGAGGACATCAGTGTCCTGGATGATTTGTTTTGACACACAATGCGTACAGGCTGAAGGTTCATCTACCGATACGGTCAACTTCCCGCAGTCCTGGCAATACCATACCGGGATGCGATGCCCCCACCATAGTTGTCGGCTGATACACCAATCCCTGATATTTTCCATCCAGTCGAAATATATCTTGACGAAGCGTTCCGGAAGTATAGTGACCCTGCCATCTCTAACAGCCGCGATAGCAGCTTTAGCTAAGGGCTGTGTTTGGACAAACCATTGCAGACTGACTTTGGGTTCAATCATCGTCTGGCAACGACCGCAATGTCCTACCGAATGAGAGTAAGGCTCGATTTTCTCCAGAAGTTTTTTGTCTTCCAGGTCGGCTAATACCTTATCTCGACAGGCAAACCTTTCCAGTCCTTGATACGGCCCGGCATTCTCGTTCATAGTAGCATCGGGGTGCATGATATTTACCAATGGCAGATTATGACGCTGAGCTACTTCGAAGTCCGTGGGGTCATGGGCTGGAGTTATCTTCAATGCTCCGGTGCCGAAAGAAGTATCAACAGCATCATCAGCGATTATGGGGATTTCCTTATCGATAATAGGGAGGGTGACACTCTTGCCTATGAGGTTTTTGTAGCGTGTATCTTCAGGATTCACCGCCACAGCCGTGTCGCCGAGGAAAGTTTCCGGGCGAGTAGTAGCCACGGTGACGAAGCCCTTACCTTGGGTTAGAGGATAGCGAATATAATAAAGGTGCCCGACAATATCTTTATGTTCTACCTCGAGGTCGGAGAGGGCAGTCTGGCAGCGGGGACACCAGTTTATCATTCGCTCCCCACGATAGATTAACCCATTGTTGTACAAACGGACAAAAGCAGTACGGACTGCTTTACTCGGGCCTTCATCAAGGGTAAACCTCTCTCTCGTCCAATCACAGGAAGCTCCCAAGAGTTGATGTTGGTGCCTGATATTGCCCCGGCTCTTGTTGGCCCATTCCCAGGTTAACTTAGTAAAATTCTCTCTGCCTATCTCCTCCTTAGTTTGCCCTTGTCTAGCCAGTTGTTGCTCCACAACCACTTGCGTGGCGATGCCGGCATGGTCAGTCCCCGGTAACCATAAGGTAGGCTCCCCCTTCATCCTGTGCCACCTGACCATAATATCCTCCAGTGTCGCGGTCAGGGCATGCCCTAGATGGAGCTCGCCAGTGACGTTAGGAGGGGGCATAATAATGACAAAGGGCTTCTTCTTTGGATCTATTTTGGGAGAAAAGTAGCCTTGCTTGAGCCAGAAATCATACCATTTCTTTTCTATCTTGCCTGGCTCATAGGCTTTAGGTATCTCGGACATTAATTCTAAACCTATCTTAGCTACCGGCTGTCAGCTGAAAGAAATTTTAATATCTGAATAAATTCAAAATTCCAAATTCAAGCTTGTTCGGTCATCGGGATTTTGGCTTTGGAAGAAGCTTGCCCACCCTATCCAAGATCCTTTCAGCCACCTCCCGCTTAGCCAGGAGAGGCAGGTTATCAATCTTGCCTTTGCGGTCAATTATGGTTACTCGATTGGTGTCGGCGCCAAATCCACCATCGCTAGCTGTAATATCATTGGCCACGATAAGGTCAAGCCCTTTTTGCTCTAGCTTCTCCTTGGCATTTCCCTCCAGGTTGCTGCTTTCGGCAGCGAAGCCTACTTTAATGAAATTTCCCTTAACACTGCCTAGAATGTCCGGGGTGCATTCCAGCTTTAAGGTTAACCCTGCCTCTCCTTTTTTAATCTTATCTTTGGCCACTTTTGTCGGGCGGTAATCCGCTACGGCGGCTGCCATGACCAGAGCATCAGCTTGTGGAGTTACCTTCGCTACTGCTTGACGCATTTCCTGAGCAGTGTTGACTTTGACCACATCAACACCTATGGGCTCGGGTAACGAGGTAGGCGCTGTAATCAATGTTACTTCGGCTCCCCGGTCACAAGCTGCTTCAGCCAGAGCATATCCCATTTTCCCTGAGGAACGGTTGCTGATGTAGCGAACTGGGTCGATAGGCTCTTGGGTACCGCCGGCGGTAACCACGATGTGTTTGCCAGCCAGGTCTCCACCTCTCTCCAGTACCTGGCGGATGCCGCCTATAATATCATTGATATCGGCGAGTCGCCCTAGACCTTCTTTACCCGAGGCTAACCAGCCCCTGGCTGGACCAATAATCACAAAGTTACGAGCTTTGAGCTTGGACAAATTATCCTGGGTAATTGGATTATTATACATATTGGTTTCCATAGCAGGGGCTATAACCATCGGTGCCTTGGTAGCCAGAACCGTGCAGCATAGCATGTCGTCAGCAATGCCAGCAGCCAGCTTGGCAATGATATTAGCCGTAGCAGGGGCAATAACTACTATATCAGCAGCTTCCGCCAGAGAGACATGTTCAATGCTGAATTCTGAAGCCAAATCAAACATTTCGGTAACTAAAGGCCTACCGGTAATGGCCCGGAAGGTGATGGGTGATATGAACTGGATGGCTTCCTGGGTCATAATTACATTCACCTTGGCCCCTGCTTGAGTTAGCTGGCTGGCAATCTCAGCTGCTTTATAGGCAGCAATACTCCCTGTTATCCCTAAAACTATAGTTTTGTTGCTAAGCATCACTGTTCCTTGTTCACTTCATAAACGAGGCGCAGCCCAATTAAGGTTAAATCGGGATTTATTACGTCTATGGCTGCTATCTCTTCGGCAAAGGGGTAAGCCTGGCCGCCGGTAGCTACCACCTTTGCTTTGCTTCCCAATTCCTGTTCTATTCGACGAATCATGCCTTCAATAAGCTCAATGTAACCAAATATTATACCCGATTGCATAGCCGAGATAGTACTTTTGCCGATGACCTGCTTAGGGCGGCTTAGCCCAATTCGAGGGAGGGCGGCGGTACGAGTGTATAAAGCTTCGGTAGCCATGATAATCCCCGGGGCAATAGCACCACCAAGATAATCTCCTTCCCTGGAAACAACGTCGAAGGTGGTGGCAGTGCCAAGGTCAATAATTATCACCGGTTTTCCATAGAGGTTTTGGGCAGCCACGGCGTCGACCACGCGGTCAGGCCCAACCTCACGAGGATTATCCAGACGGATGCGCATACCTGTCTTAACACCAGCTTCAACCACTAAGGGTTTAGTATTTAAATATTTCCTGCACAGTTCCACAAATGTAGACAACAATGGTGGCACAACGCCACACAATGCTACTCCGGTAACTTTTGAAGGCGGGATTTTCTTCCGCTCCATAAGGTTGAGTAATACCCCACCGTATTCATCTGAAGTGCGGTTAATGCCGGTAGCCAAACTCCAGGTAGCTTTCAGTTTATCACCATCAAATATACCAATCTTAATGTTGGTGTTCCCAATATCAATTGCTAATAACATAGGTGCTTAGCCTTATCTTTATTCTCCCGTCATCATGGACTGAGTATAGCACTACTATCTAATATACGCCACTATTGAAGCTCTGGGAAGACAGGCGTTAGGTAGAAGCATGATTTTCGCCATCCTCTCCTTGCAAGTCTTGTAACTTCTTGACCATCGCCTGCCAGTGTGTGCCCTGCCAGTAGATACGATGGCAGGCGGGACATACCGTATATTGAGTTTGAGTTTCAAAAACGTGAGCGGGAACCAGGTTTTTCACCTCTTCCTTGCTCCGAGCTATTAATGCATGATTACATTCCAGGCAAAGCGAGAAGGGTTTGAAATGGTAATTTAAATTCAACGTTTTCACTACTCCCTGTATCTGACGTTTAGGGTCATCCTGTTTAACCAGTATAGTCTTGAGTTTGCCACTTGTGACCAAACGTCTTCTCATAAATTGAGTATCCTTAGTCAAAATCACCCTGCCCTCACTAAGAGCTATTTTAATCATTTGACCATCGTCTTTTTGCCTAAACAGCAGAGTATCATAGCCAATCAGCCTTAACCATCGAGCCAGTTTGCCAACATTGTTATCTGCAATGAATTTAACTTCCATAGCTTGTCCAGAACAAAGGTAATTGATTCGGCTGGAAGGATTAGGGGGCTCGCCGATGGCAGATGTTAAAAAATGCGCCCACGCATAACAATTTCTATCTATTTTAACATTAATTCCGTGGCTAAAGTAGCTATTGCCACTCAACCCCTTAGCCCACTCATATCGAATCTGCGTGACTCGGATTATTGACAGAAGGCGGTTTTTTCTATATTCTTTATCCTCAAAATCTTTAAGGAGGTTAGGAAATGCCGGTTAATATGATTGTCTGCTGCAAGCAAGTACCTGACCCTGAAGCACCACCGTCTGTGTTTAAGGTAGCAAACAACAAGATGACCTTGCCACCAGACGTAAAACCTGTAATCGGTCAATACGAGGAATTCGCATTGGAGGCTGCCCTAAAAATCAAGGACACCGGAGGGGGCAAAATTACTGCGCTTAGCTTAGGTAATAACTTCGTTCGTGACGTAATTAAGAAAGCGTTAGCTGTAGGGAGCGATGAACTCATTCTCCTGGAAGACGAAGCTTTTGATGGAGGCGATAGCTGGTCAACTGCCAACGCCCTGGCTATGGCAATAAAGAAAATAGGGGAATATGACCTTATTTTCTGCGGTAGGCAATCCTCTGACTGGGATGCTGGACAAGTGGGCCTAGGCATCGCTGAGATTTTAGGAATCCCGGCTGTAACCTTAGCTCGTAAAGTAGAGGTCACCGATGGGAAAGTGAAGGTTGAGCGAGTTATTCCCGACGGCTACCAGGTTGTTGAAGTGCCGCTTCCCGCTCTAATTATAGTAACCAGCGGGTTAGGAGCACTTCGTTACGCCACCCTGAAAGGAATCATGGCAGCATCTAAAAAACAACCTGTCATTTGGAAACCAGCCGATATTGGGCTCGAGCCTTCACAAATTGGGGCTGCTGGAAGGCATAGCAAGTTAGATAAACTCTTCCAGCCAGTCAAGGAAGCGAAATGTGAAATAATCGAAGGAGAAACACCCGCAGAGGCGGGTGCTAATCTAGCTGTAAAACTCAGGGAAGCCAAATTACTTTAAAGTCAAGGAGGAAATAATGGCTGAATACAAAGGTATATTAGTTTGTGGTGAGCTAGCAGACGGGAAGTTAGCCTCCATTACCACTGAGTTGCTAGGATGTGGCAGGAAGCTTGCTGATGACCTGAAGGAAGACTTATCTTGCCTGCTGGCCAGCGACGCAGTTGGCGGAGCTTCTAAAGAAGCAATTGCCTTCGGAGCAGACAAGGTTTATGTTGTAGAACATCCTGCCCTCAAAGAGTACCAAGCTGATTCCTACATGCAAGTCGCGGAAAAATTGGTCAAGGAGATTTCGCCGCGGACAATACTTGTGGGGCAAACATCTATGGGTAGAGACCTGGCTCCTCGCCTTGCCTTCAGACTAGGTACCAGCCTGACAACAGATTGTCTCGACTTAAGCATAGACCCAGGGACAAAACTGCTGGTGCAAACGAGGCCTGTTTATGGCGGCAATGCTCAAGCTATATTCACCAGTGAGTTTATGCCCCAGATGGCTACTGTTAGGACCAAGGCAATGTCTCCGCTGGAGCGTGATGACTCAAGGAAAGGAGAGGTCATACCCACTAAGGTTGACATAGATACGTCGAAAGTAAGGGCAAAGATATTAGAAACTGTTAAGGAAGAGGCGGTCGGCATTAAGCTTGAGGATGCCCCTGTGATTGTCTCTGGAGGCAGGGGAATAGGCGGTCCTGAGCCCTTCCAAACTACATTGAAGGAGCTAGCTGATTTGCTACATGGCGCGGTAGGGGCCTCACGTCCTCCTGCTGATAACGGATGGGTGCCAGAGGCAGTGCATATCGGCCTTACTGGAAAGATTGTCGCCCCCGATATTTACATTGCTATAGCCATTTCCGGTGCCAGCCAGCACACAGCTGGATGTACAGGCTCCAAGCACATCATAGCCATCAATAAGGACCCTGAGGCGAATATATTCAGAGAGGCGGAATTGGGAGTGGTGGGTAAATATGAAGAAGTAGTGCCAGCCTTAACTAACAAGCTAAAGGAGTTATTAGCTGGCTAAGATAGGCTGAGATAGCAGACTTATTAGCCGATCAAGATAGCGCACTAGCTTTCAGCCGATAACCGGTGGCTACGCCGCTTTCTTCGTGCCAGCGAC
>Ga0315550_1002468_pt1 | contig 11298 bp, 21 predicted proteins | sample SalMarSW160190MG_2_FD_203100 | JGI IMG/M metagenome (GOLD analysis project Ga0315550, IMG submission 203100) | Salt marsh sediment microbial communities from the Plum Island Ecosystem LTER, Massachusetts, United States - Salt Marsh Sediment SW1601-90 ... | reverse complement strand
TCCCGAAGGTGGGCGTCGTGGCCGGCTGCCGCGTCGTGAAGGGCAAGGTGACGCGCCACAGCCACGTGCGCGTCCTCCGGGACAGCAAGGTGGTGTTCAGCGGCGCCCTCACGTCGCTGCGCAAGGTCAAGGACGACGTCCCCGAGGTGGGGGAGGGCCAGGAGTGCGGCCTTGTGGTCGGGAACTTCCCCGACGTGCGCCCGGACGACCTGATCGAGGCGTTCGAGATCGAGACGCTTCGACCCACCCTCTGATCCGGGTAGAAGGAGGGCCATGGCCGACGAACCCGTGACCATCTCGTGCTGCGCGCCTGTGCGCCCCTACGACGGCGCCTTCAGCAACGTGAGGGGGCAGCCGGTCTACACGACCGACGAGTGCCTGCGCATCCTCGCGGCCAGCGGCTTCACCAAGCCGATCTTCACGGAGACGTCGGGCAACGGCCTCGCGCAGCGATGGTGCACGGTGACCGGTCCCGACGGGGAGCGCCACAACGCGGGAAAGGTGCTCACGGCGATCTTCAAGGCCGAGCGTCTCGAGCGCCTGTGCACGGACAGGAGCGACGCGGTGCTCGGCCTCCTGCGGAGAGGCTCATGAGGGTCCGGGCGCAGCTGGTCCAGATGGGGTCCGAGGTGGACGAGGACGTCGACGTGGCGGAGGGCGACGCGCTCGTCCTGTTCCGCATGAAGGTGGAGGAGGCCCGCAAGCTGGCGCCGGCCCTGACGGGGGACGAGGTCACGCTTTCCATCGAGCTCGCGGAAAAGCCGTCCGCGTCCTTCGGGCTGCCGCCGCAGTTCCTGACGACGGTCCAGGACTTCGCGCGGGCGCGCGCGATCCCCTTCGAGCCCTACGCCGCGCTGTGCCGGATGGTCCAAGACGTCGTCTCCCTGGAGGGGAGCGAGCCAGACGGCGACCACGGCGGGGTCTGGGAGCGCATGGTGCTGGACTTCGCCGGGCGCTTCTCGTCTGAGGACTGGGCCACCGACGAGGTGCTGAACGACGACGTGCCCGAGCTGCTGCGTCTCGTGGCGGTCGCGCACCAGGCCCCCTGATTTTCACGAAACCCCGCGCGGGTACAAGTGGTGGATGCCCAAGCAGATGGAGTTGGACCTGCCCGAGGATGAGATGACCCGGATCCTGAGGGAGATGCGCGGGGAACCGAAGGAACCCGGACAGGGCAGCATCGATCAGCTGGCGGGCTCTCAGTGGCTCCGGGCGCTGGACGCACAGGTCTGGCAGGAGCACCAGGGCCGGAGCCACCGGGGTGGCGGCCGGAAGTACCGGACCGTGTACCGCAAACTGACCGAGACCGAGTGGGATCGAGTCCGTTTCCTCATCGACGAGGAGGGCTACCTGACCATGATGGCCGTCATGGGCTTCGGGTTCACATGCGGGATGCTCGTCATGGAGCACCCCGAGCCCGTGTACCCGGGGGTCCCGCTCGAGCCGAAACTCGTGCTCGCCCTGGAGAGCGGCCACCTCCCGCAGGAGGAGGACCGTTTCGAAGCCGGCTGGAGGGCGTTCAGCCCGTTCACGCACAACGCACGCAACGCGCGGTGGCTCGAGCAGTACGGCATGGAGAAACCCCAGCCGAAAGGTCACTATGAGTACTAGCACTGAGGACCGCATGAGTCGTTTGGACGAGCACGAGAAGGAATTGTGGCTGACCGGCAAATACGCGGGTCTCGGGGAGATCCTGATGGTGAGCACGCTGCTGTTCGTCCTGCACAAGACCGGCATGATGGACATCCTCATGGAGCCGCCGACGTGGACGGTCGTGCTCATGTTCGTGGCCGGGCTCTACTGCGTGTGGCGAGGCCACAAACACCACTAGGAGTCGTCCCATGGAGATCGAGTATCCGTCATGTCCCCACTGCGCCGAGCCCGAGAAGCCGGGCCACGAGTGCACGGTCGAGGGCCTCAAGGCCCGCGTCGAGCAGATGGAGGAGGACCGCTGGGAGGTGCAGAGCCAGGTGAACGAGCTCAACCGGCGCCTCGACCGGGAGCACAAGCGGATCACCGAGCTCAACCAGGAGATCGAGCGCCAGAAGAAGATGCGGCGCACCGAGAGGGAGGGGCTCGTCGAGTGGCTGGACCGGCGCACCGAGCAGCAGGAGGAGGCCATGAAGCACTCCTACATCTCCGGAGAGACCAAGCGCATCATGGAGATCGAGATCGCCATGCTGCGCCGCTACCGGGGCATCGTCGTGGACGGGGGACAGCGCGCGGAGGACCCGCTGATGCCCCGGTTCGAGTGAGACCGCGTTGGTCGTCCTTTCGACCGGACAGGTACGATGCCACGTCGCCGCACCGAGGAAGTCGCAGAGATCATCACCGATCGCCTGATGAACCGCGAGGCTGATGGCTCGCGGGAATGGGTGCGGGCGCGCGTGCTCCGGTGGGGCACCGAGATCGCCAGGCTCACCGAGCACAATCCCACCTTCGTGCCCCCGCGGGTGGACGACCCCAGGGCCGTCCCGTGTTTCGTGCTCGGGCCCGACCACGTGCCGGTCCAGCTGTACCGCGAGTGGGTGGACGTGCAGGACGGCTCCCGCACGATCCTGGGCGACAAGGACGGGCACGTCCGCTGGGCCGACTGAGCTACCAGCACCCGAGCGTCGGCTTGGTCGCCTGCGGGACGGCGAACATCCCGTAGCGCGCGTGCCCGGAGGGGGACAGCACCTGGACCACGTACACGTCGGCGACGTAGGGCGCCAACCGCCGCAGGTTGGTGGCCGCGAGCTCGCGCTCCAGCCTCCCCGGGTTGTCCCCGAGGGGCACCGTCGCGCGGTCGGGGGCGTCGGTGCGGATCACGATTCCGGGATTGTCGCCCATCACGAGGGCCGGGCCCTTCCACGTGCGCCGGAGGTAGACGGCGGCGTCCTCGCGGTCGGGCGTGAACTGCGTGGTGATGATGGGGCGGGCCATCCACCGATGGCGCCCCATAGGCCCAGTAGCGCGGTAGAGTCGCGCATGCCCACCGCGCTGCTCCCCGGCCGGTTCCTCTACCTCGGCACTCCCCGCACGGCCTCGACCGCGGTGGGGAACGCCCTGTGCCGCCAGCTCGGGGCGATCCCGCAGCCGCAGCGCGCCACCGTCTCCGAGGTGAGGGGCTGGCGGAACGAGCCCAGGTTCACCACCGTGCGCAACCCCTACGACGTCCTGGTCTCCTGGTACGTGCGCATGCGGTTCGACCGGAGCGGGACGTCCCTCTCCGAGTTCCTGCGCACCTACGAGAACCGCGACTTCGCGAGGGACGGCGACCTGTTCTGGCAGTGCGGGGACGGCGTCAGGGTCACGCACTGGGAACACCTCGAGCGGGACGTCAACGACGTCCTGTACCACCTCGGGATGCCGGGGATACGGCTGTCCGACCGCGAGAACCTCACGCCGCGCAAGAAGCCGTGGCGCGACTACTACGAGGACGACCCCGAGGCCGTCGCGGCCGCCAACGCGCGCTTCGGCCACGAGGTCGAGCGGTGGGGCTACGAGAGGCTCTGATGGCCGTCCTGCTCCCCGGCAAGTTCCTGTGCAACCCGCGGACGGCCTCGGTCGCGACCTCGCGCACCCTCCTGGAGCTGCCGGGCGCGCGGAAGGTCGGCTACCACCACGCTGCCGTGGACGAGGTGGACGACCACGCGGGCGAGCCGACCGTCGCCACCGTCCGCAACCCCTACGACGCGCTCGTGTCCTGGTACCACCACCTTCCCGACTCGGACTTCGGGGACTTCCTGCGCCGCTACGACCACCACCCCTTCATCAAGGGGCGTCCTCCGGATCTGTTCTGGCAGTGCGGCCCGGACACGCACGTGCTGCGGTTCGAGACGGTGCAGCACGACCTCGACGCGTTCCTGGTCGGGCTCGGGCTCCCGACTCTCCGTCTGTTCCGGCGCAACGTGACGACGTCCAAGACGAGGCCCTGGCGCGACTACTACGACGACCGCACGGCCGCGATCGCCGACGAGCGGTTCGGCCACGTCGCCGACAGGTGGGGATACGACCGGCTCACTCCCAGCCGTGGCCGTAGTCCATCGTGATCTCGTCGCCGGCCGCTATGTCCCGGGCGGCGTAGAAGTCGAAGCCGACTGTTGTCACGTTCGGCGGCTTGGCGTGGTTCACGAACCGCAGGAGATTCCCGCCGAGTCTGGCGTTGCGGAGTTCGGTGCCCGCCCGCATGGTCCAGTTGCCCACGAAGGTGCCCTCCGACCACTCGGAGCGCCTCCCCACGTACTCCCCCAGGTAGGTCCCGCGGGGGATCAACCGGGCCGCGAACAGGCCGCGCCCGTGGATGGGCGAGCGGCGCACCACGAGGGCGCCGGGGGTGCTGGTCAGGGGGCCCACGTGGCTTGTACGCCGCACATTTTCACGAACCGGGTAAAAGGGGCGGCGTAGAGTGAGGGACCATGACAGCCACAACGCCACAGACACAGACTGAGATCTCCCCGGAGGCCCCGTGCGCCGTGGACGGATGTCCCGAGATCTCCGTGCACCCATGCCCGATGTGCAGACGGCCCGTCTGCGAGGGCCACAGCGACCACGTGGACGCCCGCCACTGGAACTGCACGGTGTGCACGGAGGACGGGCGCGAGATGGCGGAGGAGGCACACCTCGAGTGGACGGAGAAGCAGGCGCTCGAGAAGATCCCCGACCTCGTGTGGGCCCGGGCGCACAAGGCGGTCCACCTCGGGAACGTCCTCGTCATCACCGGGGCCGGCGTGTCCGCCGAGAGCGGCATCCCCACCTTCCGCTCCGTCGACGGCACCGGCCTGTACGACGCGGACGACTGGAACCCCGTGGAGTTCCTGCGCAGCTCGACCGTCGAGCATCAGATCGACAAGCTGTGGGAGTACTACCTGGACCGTTTCGCCGGGGCGATGGATGGCAAGGAGCCCAACCCCGCGCACCTCGCCATCGCCTACCTGGAGGCGTTCATGAACAAGACGCCCGGCCGGTTCCTGCTCGTCACGCAGAACATCGACGGCCTGCACATCGAGGCCGGCAGCACCCCCGAGAAGTGCGTCGAGCTCCACGGCGACAGGCGCATGCGGTGCAGCGACGAGTGCTGGCTCCGCAACAACGACGGCGTCCCCAAGATCGTGCCGATCCCGGAAGGCGCCACCTTCCCCGAGGACGTGACCTGCCCGGACTGCGGGTACATGATGCGGCCGCACGTCCTCCTGTTCGACGAGGCGTACTCGCAGGAGCTCTACCGGAGCGAGGAGGCCCACGACTTCGCGCAGGAGGCCGACCTCGTGATCACCGTCGGGTGCAGCGCCGTCGTCCCCGTGGCGCAGATCCTGGCGAACTACGCCGTCATGCGCGACGCTGTCGTGATCGACGTGAACCCCGGCGACGGCCCGCTGGCCACGCTGGCGGATCAGCAGGGCGTGCGTCTCCAGGGCCGCGCCGGCGCCGTCATGCCCAAACTCGTGGACTACCTGACACGATGAGCGCCGCATCCATGATCCACCAGGACCTCGTGGAGATCGCCAAGGCGGTCATCACGATCGACCGGTACGACTCGGAGGCGCGCTCGGGCGACGCCGAACATCTCCTGTCGCGGACCGCCGACCGGGCGCGGGAGGTGCTCCTGATGCTCGGCGAGGAGTTCGACCATGACTGAGCGGACCACGATCAAGGAGCCCGACAAGCCCGCCTGCTACGACCGGCTGGGCGAGCTCGGGGAGGCGGAGTGGGACGCCATCGTGCACCTCACGGCCTACGACCGGCACCCCCCGGTCAGCGACGCCGCGAAGACCAAGCTGAACGAGCTCGGCCTGATGGAGGGCGACGAGATCACGGCGGACGGGCGGAAGGCGTACGCCTGGTGCCTGGAGTTCCGGAAGACGTGGGACTACGAGAAGGACGGCCGGACCTGGAAGTCGTGCGCCGTCGTGGCGACCGACGGGAAGGGCCACGACGTCCTCCTGCACGCCTTCGGCCCGGCGTTCGACTGGCACATCGAGCAGTACGGGTTCGAGGCCGGCTCCATCTGTCTCGACGGCTACACGGAGCCGGGGATCTGGGTCTTCGAGGGCACCTGCGGGTCCGTCCGGCACGAGACGATGGACGGCACCGACTACGACCTGGAGTCCGACGGCGTCTGGCGCGAGCCCACGGAGGACGAGTGGAGCCTGATCCAGCAGGGCGAGTGTCCCTGGGACAAGGACACGCTGCCCAGGTGGCCCGACCGCCACTGGGAGCCCGAGACGCTGCAGGAGGCGCTGCGGGATGCCTGACGTCCACGCCGCCCTCGTGCGATCCCTGGCGAGCGGGTTCCTGTCCGAGGACCTGACCGCGGCGCTCCGCGAACGGGGGCGACGCCCCGGGACCGAGGCCGTCGAGCGCCACGGCTGGAGCCTCCTGACCGACGTCACCCTCTTCAACCCGGATGCCACCACCGAGCAGATCGGGGGGTTCGTCACCGCGGCGCGCGACTGGATGGCCTCGCGCCACATGGAGGCGCTCGTGCAGCTGCGCACGCGCCTGCTCATGCTCGGCCTGAACATCAACGGGCCGGGAGTCCCCGGGGAGGACCTGCCGCGGGCGATCGTGGAGATGGCCCGGCTCCTGGAGGACGGGGATGCCTGAGATGAACCTCGGCCGCGTGGGCCTCTCCGTGCTCCCCCTGGGCGTGGGCGACGCCTTCTCGGTGCTCCATCACCCCACGTCCATGCTCGTGTCCCGCTACCAGACCCCCGCGTGGGACAACGACCTGATCCTGATCGACTGTCCGCAGAGCATCCGCAGGATGATGCGGGAGGCGGACGACGGCCGGTTCCACGGCCTCGACCTGCACCGGGTCAACACCCTGGTCCTCACCCACCTGCACGCCGACCACGCGAGCGGGCTGGAGACCATCGCGGCGTTCTTCAAGATCGCCGTGGGCCGCAAGCCCCGGCTCGTCGCGCTGCCTGAGGTCCTGGAGGGGGTGCCCAGGTTCCTCGAATCCCTGGAGAGCCTCGGGACCATGGACGAGCTGTTCGACGTGGTCGAGCTGCCCACCGACCGGGATCTCGCGCTGGACGTGGGGGGCACGCCGGTCACGCTCGTCGGGCGCCGCACCGCGCACCCCATCCCGACGTCCGCGCTCACCTTCTCGATGAGGAGCGGGGACGCCACGCAGACGTTCGCGTACTCGTGCGACACGACGTTCGACCGCGATCTGTGGGAGTGGCTCTGGAGGGCGTGGAGGGCGAGCCGGGAGGAGACGGGTCTCGTGATCCACGAGGTCGGCCACGGCATCCACACGAGCTACGACGACATCCTGCACGCGCTCGGCTTCCGCTCGGGCCGCGACATGCCCAGCGACGCGTGGCGCCGGGCCACGATGAAGGCGCAGCTGCGCGCGAAGTCCCTGCGCCTGACCCACTACCCGGACGACATGCTGCCCCTGCTGGAGTCGTCCGGCCTCCCGCTGCTGCGCGAGGGCAAGCTGGAGGTGCTCTGATGATCCCGGCGTACAGGGAGGGGAGCGACGGGAAACGCTATCCCGGCGAGACGATCCGCGGCTACCTGGCCCGGAGGGGCATGCACCGTGGAGCGCCCTGGGATCACGAGCACGGCGGGTTCCGCTATCCGGTGCATGACTGGCTGGACAACCGCCAGGACGGGACGCAGGAGGGGCTGGACCACTACGCCGAGAGGCTGCCCCTGGTGGTCCCGGGACTGGAGGTCGTGCACACGTCGCTCGGGCGCAGGCGCCCCGACGAGCGCCTGCGCGGACACGTCTGGTTCACCTGGAGCGAGGAGGCCATGTGGGCCCGCATCGCCCAGGTGTTCGACCAGTACGGCGTGGCGGACGAGCGTCTCGCCTACTGCGAGTGTGCGGGCACCATCGAGACGCCGGGGGGCCAGCAGGCCCTCCCCGGCGTGGTCGACGTCGAGACCCGGGTGAGGGGCGGGATGATCAGCTGCGCCGGGCACCCGCGCTACCTCTACACGGCGTACACGGCCTGGGGACTCACGCTGATCGAGAGCGCGTTCATCCAGCGCATCCAGCATCCGGACCGGGGAGGCCCCGGGACCCAGTCCGCGGGCGACCGGGAGTGCCTGGTCGGCAACGAGTGGTGGCTCGTCGGCACGCGGGGCGACTCGGCCGAGGTGATGGCCCTGGAGATCCGGGGTTCGCCGCTGGACGACCGGGTGAAGGAGAACCTCCTGATGAACATGGGAAACTACAGGTAGGGCGATGGCGACAAAAACAATCCAGTCACTGCACGACGCGCTCGCGGCCGTTCTGGCCATCGACCCCAAAGCAAGGTACCGCTTCGTCAACCATGGCTCCGGGACGTACTCGCTAGATCTCCAGATCGACCCGGCCAAGGTCACGGAGGAGGATTTCGAGAAGCTCGACGCCCACGGCGTGTGGGAGGAGTCCGACGAGGGTTCCTCCCACGAGGAGCGCGTGAGGGAACTCGGCCTGAACTTGGTGGACGAGTACCCGGAGTACCTGCAAGAGCAGGAGGCCCGCGCCGCCGAGGAGCACAGGAGGAAGAGGCGATGAGCAACAAGACCTTCAACGGACGTGAGATCGAGTGGCTGATGGGGAACGACGAGGACAACCCCTTCGACGGCGTCGTGGACGAGACGCCGCTCGAGGGCACGGATGGCGGCTACCAGATGAAAGAGGTCGTGGTGCGACACCCCGACGGCAAGTTCTACCGGTTCGTCTACTACTACGACGACAACCACGGGATGACGCTGAGCCACGAGAACCCCGACGGGGACTTCCCCGCCGTCGAGGTGGAGCGTAGGGTGGTCAAGACCTATACCTACGTGCCCGTGGAGTCGGCGTGACGCGCATCGCGGAGGGACCATGATCACAGAGCAGGACATCCGGGCCCTCGTGGCCGCGGGAACACGCATCGACCCGGAGAGGGTCACGGTCCGGACGGAGGACGACGTCCTCGTGGTCGGCATCACGGCCTGCACCGAGGCGCAGCAGCGCGGCGCCCGGGCGGTGCTCAACCAGTACGTGGGCGAGCACCGCGAGTGGAGGGTCGTGCGCGACGAGACCCCGGCCCGGGCGCCGGCCTACGACGTCGACAAGCTCAGGGTGGTCATCGAGCGGCTCGGGGAGGCGCCCGACGGCCAGCTGGACGAGATGTTCTCCGCCAGGTGCCGGGGCCTTCCGGCGGACGTCCCGCTCGACGTGGTCTTGAAATTCCTCCGCAACCTGCGTGACGAGTGCGTCTTCTGTGCCGGGGCGAGCGGCTTCGTGATGACCCTGTTCAACTGCCTGCTCGAGGACTACCCCGAGACCGAGGATGCGATGGCCGAGCGTCGCGCCGAGTTGGAGGCCAGGTACGGCATGTGATCGAGGAGGTGCTCATCCAGGCCGACGACGACGGCGGGTTCCCCAACGTGCCCCTCCACGCGGCGGCGCGCGGGTTCGAGCTCCGGGGCCGCAGCGTCGTCCCGAGCACCGCGGACGAGATCGCGGAGCGGGAGGCACGGCCCGAGCACCTCGTGCTCGGCGGCGCGCACGTGGTGCGCGACTACCTGGGCCGCATGGGCGTCGAGCCGCCCGACTTCGACTACCCCGAGCCCCTCGTGCCCTTCCTGCGGCGCGAGTTCAGGGTGGAGACGCTCGGCGCGGTCAGGCGCAGGTACAACGAGCCCGGCGAGCCCGTGTTCGTCAAGCCGGTCGAGCACAAGCTGTTCGCGGGCCACGTGGTCTCGCGTTTCCGTGACCTGATCCGGAGCCAGGAGGCCGACTCCGACGCGCCCGTGTACGTCGTGGCCCACGTGAGGTTCGCGAGCGAGTGGCGCTTCTACGTCGAGCGCGGCCGCGTCGTCGGGGCCGACCACTACCTCGGCGAGCCGCTGCTCTTCCCGGAGCCGGGCGTCGTCGCGGCGGCCGCGACCGCCATGAGCGGCCACGAGGGGGCGCCCGCGGCCTACGGCCTCGACTTCGGCGTGTGCTCCGACGGCGTGACGCGGCTCGTGGAGGCGAACGACATGTTCGCGCTCGGCACGTACGGGCTCGATCCCCTCGTGCACGCGCGCCTGGTCGAGCTCCGGTGGGAGCAACTCGTCGCGTCCGTGCCCGCGAGCGACCACCGTCCGCGGATCTGACCGGGCGTCGCGAGGCGAACTCATGCGAGGCAGCTCGCGGAGGGGATCGCACGGCGGTCGTCCCCGGCGATCCGGGAGAATTCGTCGCGTTCTCGCGCGAACAAAGTCGATTGGCGCCGTCGACCCCCGAATTCGCGCATGGGATAATAGGGGGGTGCTGGAGGATGAATTCGGCACTTCACACAAGGAACAGGACACATGACGAAACCGACGAAGAAGAGATGGGTGTGCCCGGAGGGGGAGCACCCGGGAGTCTTGGCCCCGGCGCGCCTGCGCCGCCTGGACGTGCGCCGCTACTGCCTGCCGTGCTCGGAGGCGAGGGGGGTGCTGGTCGAGCGGACGTGCCCCGCGGTCGAGCGCGAGAGGGAGCGCCGCGGCCAGAACCGGGCGCGCCGCGCGAAGCGACCCACGGCCAAGGAGAAGAGGTTCGCGGCGGCGCGCGCCCGGATCCAGCGCAGGTACGAGCGCGAGCACGCGGCCGGCGTGTACGTGCCCAGCCACTTCCAGGCGATGCTGGAGCTCCCGGTGATCTCCCGGGCGCTGGAGACGCTGGAGCGGCCGCGGCCCATCGTGGAGGTCCGGCGGCGCCGCGTCGGGACGCACACGACGGGCCGCGCCTGGCACGGGTCGGGCCGGGTCGTGCTGACCATCCCGGAGAGGTGCACGTGGGGCCAGCTGGCCACCATTGTCGCACACGAGATCGCGCACGTGTGCGTGGCGGACGAGGAGCACCACGGCCCGGCGTGGCGGTCCATGTTCCTGGCAATCCTCGCCGAGGGGTACGGGCTGCGGACGTCGTGGCCGGCCCGCGAGGGACGACCCGTCCCCTACGACGACGCGCACGCGGACTTCGAGAGCATGCTCGACTCGGGGCTCGGCTACCCGGCCTCCTCGGCGTAGCGGCGCATCTCCTGCTCCAGCTCGAGGCCGGCCTCCATGGCCTCGAGCTGTCGCAGCAGGAAGACGTCCATCCTGCGCAGCACGGACGCGTCGTACAGGTCCCTGAGGCGCGGGCCCTCCTCCCGGTAGTACCGCAGCACCTGCTCGCGCTCGCTCGGCATCACGACCGCGAGGAACCAGTCGGTGACGGACCGCCACCCGACGCCGAGGCCCGTCACGTCGAGGTCGCGCACCATCCGCAGCACGTCGTCGTGGTCGCCCGACTCCAGGGCCCGGGTCGTCTCGGGCACGACCGAGTCCGCGTGTCCCTGCTTGTCGTGG